>Ga0102943_1000040_pt1 | contig 78146 bp, 82 predicted proteins | sample SalPonC_black_MG_FD_78174 | JGI IMG/M metagenome (GOLD analysis project Ga0102943, IMG submission 78174) | Salt pond soil microbial communities from South San Francisco under conditions of wetland restoration - Salt Pond MetaG... | ecosystem: Environmental > Aquatic > Marine > Intertidal zone >...
GTTTTGAAAAGGCGGTCTCCATATACAGCTGCACTAAATTTGTCCGCTCCAACCAGAATACCTGTTTTAACCATCGACCCATTGTTGAAAAGGGGGAAATGGTTAAAAAAGGCCAGGTCATTGCCGACGGCCCTTCAACAGAGATGGGGGAGTTGGCCCTGGGCAAAAATGTCACAGTGGCCTTCATGCCCTGGGACGGGTACAACTATGAGGATTCTATTCTGGTCAGTGAGCGTCTTGTCAAAGACGGGGTGTACACCTCGGTTCACGTTGAGGAATTTGAGGTCCTGGCCAGGGACACCAAACTGGGCAAAGAGGAAATTACCCGGGATATCCCCAATGTGGGTGAAGAGGCCCTGAAAAACCTGGATGAAAGCGGTATTATTCGCCTGGGCGCTGACGTCCAGTCCGGTGATATCCTGGTGGGAAAAATTACCCCCAAGGGTGAAACCCAGCTGTCGCCAGAGGAGAAACTGCTCAGGGCCATCTTCGGAGAAAAGGCCGGGGATGTGAAAGATACCTCTTTGTGCGTGCCGCCGGGGGTCAAGGGCAAGGTCATTGATGCCAAGGTCTTTTCCAGAAGGGGACTGCCCAAGGATGACCGCACCCGTCAGATTGAAGACGAAGAGATCGAGCGACTGGAAAAAGACCGGGATGATGAGATTAAAATAATTACCCTGGTGGGCCGGGAAAAGGTTGAACGCCTGCTTGAGGGGCACAAAACCCTCAACGACCTTGAGAAAAACGGCAAGATGCTTGTCAAGGCCGGCACCAGGGTCGAACCGGGAATCTTTGACAAGGCCCCTGTTTCTGTTCTGGTCAACGTGGCTGTGGAAGATGCCGTTCTCACCGAAAGGGTTCAGATGATCTTGGAACAGGCCCAGGATCAGATTAAAAAGGCAAGGGAGCACTTCAACCGCCAGGTGTCCAGGTTTGAAAAAGGGGATGACCTGCCCCCGGGTGTGCTCAAGCTGATCAAAATCTCCGTGGCCATGGAGCGGGTGCTTTCTGTCGGAGATAAGATGGCCGGCCGTCACGGTAACAAGGGGGTTGTTTCCAGAATTCTCAGGGTGGAAGACCTTCCCTATTTTGCCGACGGACGCTGCGTTGACATGGTTCTTAACCCCTTGGGGGTTCCCTCTCGTATGAACGTCGGCCAGATCCTTGAAATTCATCTGGGCCGGGCCGCCTACGCACTGGGCCAGCAGATCGATGACATGCTTGAGGAAAAGAAGCTGGACAATCTCCGGGAAAAAGTGACCCAGATCTTTTCTTTGACCCAGAAGCAGAAAGACGGCCAGGCAGACGATGTGATCACCCGGGACATTGACAAGATGTCTGACAAAGAATTGGTGGACTTTGCCTCATTATACAGACGAGGCGTTCACACGGCCACTCCTGTTTTTGACGGGGCCACCGAGGCTGAGATCAAAGAGCTGATTCAAATGGCTGACTGCGATCCGTCCGGCCAGTCCGTTCTCTATGACGGCCGTACTGGCGAACCCTTTGACAAAACCGTTACCGTGGGCACCATGTACATGCTCAAGCTTCATCACCTTGTTGACGACAAACTCCATGCCCGGTCCATTGGTCCTTACTCCCTGGTGACCCAGCAGCCCCTGGGCGGCAAGGCCCAGTTCGGGGGCCAGCGTCTGGGTGAGATGGAGGTCTGGGCCATGGAAGCTTATGGCGCGGCCCACGCCCTTCAGGAGTTTTTGACGGTGAAGTCCGATGACATGACCGGCCGGACCCGTATGTATGAAAAAATCGTTAAAGGCCAGAACGTCCTTGAGCCTGGAATGCCGGAATCCTTCAGGGTTCTGATCAAAGAGCTTAACGCACTGGGTTTGGATATGAATCTTATTGATGGAAGTAAATAAGGAGAAGACATTGGACAATATTTACGATTTCTTCGCAAAACCGAAAGATCCCAAGGTATACCAGGGCGTTCAGATCAGCCTGGCCTCTTCAGATCAGATTCGGGAGTGGTCCCAAGGCGAGATTAAAAAGCCGGAAACCATCAACTACCGGACCTTTAAACCCGAGCGTGACGGCCTGTTCTGTGCCAAGGTCTTTGGCCCCACCAAGGATTATGAGTGCAATTGCGGTAAGTACAAGCGTATGAAGCACCGGGGCGTGGTCTGTGAAAAATGCGGGGTTGAGGTCATCCAGTCCAAGGTCCGCCGGGAGCGGATGGCCCACATTGAACTGGCCGCTCCGGTGTCCCATATCTGGTTTCTTAAAAGTCTTCCCTCGAAAATAGGCAATGTGCTGGACCTGACCTTGAAGAATCTTGAAAAGGTTTTGTACTTTGATTCCTATCTTGTTATTGATCCCAAGGATTCCGGGCTTAAATCGCTTCAGTTGCTGTCTGACGATCAATATTACGAAGCCCTTGAGACCTATGGCGAGGAGGGCTTTGAAGCCGGTATCGGTGCCGAGGCCATTCTCAAGCTGCTGGAGGAAATTGATCTTCAGGCTGTCCATGATGAGCTGAAAGAGGAGATCAGCCAGACCAAATCCGTGGCCAAGCAGCAGAAGATGGCCAAGCGTCTTAAGGTCATTGATGCCTTCCGGACGTCCGGGATTGAACCCACCCGCATGATTCTGACGGCCTGCCCCATCCTGCCGCCGGACCTGCGGCCCCTGGTGCCCCTGGAAGGCGGACGGTTTGCCACCTCTGACCTCAACGATCTGTACAGAAGGGTGCTCAACCGGAACAACCGGCTCAAGCGGCTGGTGGATCTCAACGCACCGGACATCATCGTTCGAAACGAAAAGCGTATGCTTCAGGAGGCTGTTGACGTACTCTTTGACAACGGCCGTCACGGCCGTGTGGTCACCGGCACCAACAAACGGCCTTTAAAATCCCTGTCCGACACCCTCAAGGGCAAGCAGGGCCGGTTCCGTCAGAATCTTTTGGGTAAGCGTGTGGATTACTCGGGCCGTACCGTTATAACGGTGGGGTCTGAGCTGCGTCTCCACCAATGCGGTATTCCCAAGAAAATGGCCCTGGAGCTGTTCAAGCCTTTTATTTACAACTATCTGGAGCAGAAAGGTCTGGTGTCCACGGTAAAAAGCGCCAAGAAGATGGTCGAGCGCGAGGAAACCGAGGTCTGGGATGCTTTGGAGGCTGTGGTCAAGGAATATCCGGTGATGCTCAACCGGGCACCCACCCTTCACAGGCTGGGGTTCCAGGCCTTTGAGCCGGTGCTCATCGAGGGAAAGGCCATTCAGCTTCATCCCTTGGTCTGCCCGGCGTTTAACGCTGATTTTGACGGCGACCAGATGGCCGTGCATGTCCCCCTCTCCCTGGAGTCCCAGCTGGAGGCCAGGGTGATGATGCTGTCCACCAACAATATTTTGTCACCAGCCAATGGGCAGCCCATTATTGTGCCGACCCAGGATATCGTTTTGGGTATCTACTATATGACCCGGGCCATTTCCGACCAGAAGGGGGAGGGCATTTGCTTTTCCAGCATTGATGAGGTCCGTTATGCCTTTGATAACGGGGCGCTGGGGCTTCATGCCAGAATCACGGTCAGGATTGATGATGTGATCTATGAGACCACCACTGGTCGCATCCTGCTTTGGGAAACCATTCCCGGTGATGTCCTGCTGAACATGAGCCGGATCCGGACAGGGGAGCTCGAGGACTGTGAGGCAGCCCTGGCTGAGCTGAAATCGGGCGAAGATTTTGATAAAGTCCTGAACAAATACGGGGACGAGGAGATCAAAAAGACCCGGGGAATCACCGGTGTGCTAACCCGCAAAGAATTCAAGAACATGTTCCAGGTCTCGGATGTCGTGGTGGAACAGCTTTTCGGCCTCAAGAAAGACCAGTTCACCGATGTGAGAATGGTGGGGGAGAAATACACCATCTTCAAGGTAGAGGAGCGCAACTCCACGCTGCCGTTCACCCTGGTGAACAAGCTCATGGACAAGGCCTCTATCGTAAAGCTCATTGACTATGCCTATAGAAACATCGGGCTCAAGGAAACAGTGATCCTCTCCGACCGGCTCAAGGATATCGGATACAAGTATTCCACCCTGGGCGGTCTGTCCATCTGTGTGGATGACATGATCATCCCAGACAATAAATGGGATATGATAGCCAGTGCTGAAGAGAACATTGAAGATATCAAGAATCAGTACTCGGAAGGCCTGATTACCCAGGGTGAGAAGTACAACAAGGTGGTTGATATCTGGGCCCAGGCCACGGATGATATTGCCAACGCCATGATGGCGGTCATGAAATCCCCCCCCAAGAAAAAAGGGGATGCAAAAGAGGTCCTGAATGCGGTTTACGTCATGGCGGACTCCGGGGCCCGTGGCTCCAAGGACCAGATGCGTCAGTTGGCCGGTATGCGTGGCCTCATGGCCAAGCCCTCGGGCGAAATTATTGAAAACCCGATTACGGCCTGCTTCCGGGAGGGGCTGTCCGTTCTTCAGTACTTTATTTCCACCCATGGTGCCCGTAAGGGACTGGCTGATACGGCCCTGAAAACGGCCAACTCCGGTTACCTGACACGTCGTCTGGCCGATGTGGGCCAGGATTGTACCATTGTGGAACCTGACTGCGGTACCATCAACGGTATCCAGGTGGAGGCCCTGTATGAAGGCGGTGAAATCATCCAGACCCTGGGTGAAAGGATTCTTGGAAGGGTTACCCAGGAAGAGATCCGGGACCCCTATTCCGACGAGTATCTTGTCGGGGTGGATACGGAGCTGGCTGAGTCCCATGTGGCCAAGATTGAGGCGGCCGGTGTGCAGACGGTAAAGATACGGTCTGTGCTGACCTGCAACGCCAGGCACGGGGTCTGCTCCCGGTGCTATGGCCGGGATCTGGCCCACGGGCAGACCGTGGAGATCGGCCAGGCCATCGGCATTGTGGCGGCCCAGTCCATTGGCGAGCCCGGCACCCAGCTGACCATGCGGACCTTCCATATCGGTGGTACAGCCTCCCGTAAGGTTGAGGTTGCCGAAGTCAAAGCCCGGGTAGGGGGTATCCTCAAATACAACGAGGATATCCAGACCGTTACCTCGGCTGAGGGGCATGTGATTGTCATGAACCGCAAGGGCGGTGGCATCACCATTGTGGGCGAGGACGGCCGTGAGCGGGCCAAGGAAAATGTGATTTATGGGGCCACCCTGCACGTCAAGGACGGGCAGACCGTGGAGCCCGGTGACATCGTGGCATCCTGGGATCCTTTTACCACGCCGATTATCACCGAGGTTTCCGGCCGGATTCGTTTTTCCGACATCATTGTTGGCAGCACGGTTCAAGAGCAGATCGACCCGGTAACCGGGAAGGTGTCCAGGACAATTATTGAAGGCAAGGATCCCAATGTTCGTCCCCAGATGACGATCCGTGACAAAGAGGGCAAAGGGGTTAAGCTGCCCAACGCCAAGAACCAGGCCCGGTATTATCTGCCTGTAAATGCCATTATTACGGTGGATGAAGACGATCAGGTCATGGCAGGAGATGTCATTGCCAAACTGCCCAGGGCCACCACCAAGACCAAGGATATCACCGGTGGCTTGCCACGGGTGGCTGAGCTTTTTGAGGTCAGAAAACCCAAGGATCCTTCGGTGCTCACCGAGATTGACGGAACTGTGACGGTCTCCAAGGGGACCAAGGGGCGTCAGAAGGTGACAGTGACACCGGGCGATGTCGGAGAGAAAAAGGAATACGCCATTCCCAAGGGTCAGCACGTTGCCGTGTATGACGGGGATTTTGTTAACGCCGGAGACCCGCTGATCGCGGGATCTGCCAACCCCCAGGATATCATGAATATCAAGGGTGAAGTCGCCCTGGCCAAGTATCTGGTGGACGAGGTCCAGGAAGTCTACCGCCTCCAGGGCGTCCGGATCAATGACAAGCACATTGAGGTGGTTATCCGTCAGATGATGCGGCGGGTAAAGGTGATCTCCACCGGTGATACCAACTTTATCCCGGATGAGCAGGTGGACCGTATCCTCTTTGAGGAAACCAACAGAGAGGTGGCCATGAACGGCGGCGAGCCGGCCAAGGGTGAGCCTCTGATCCTTGGTATTACCAAGGCATCTTTGTCCACGGACAGTTTTTTGTCCGCAGCTTCCTTCCAGGAAACCACCAAGGTGCTGACCCTGGCGGCCATTGAGGGCAAGCACGACGGCCTTAAGGGCCTGAAGGAAAATGTGGTTATGGGCCGCCTGATTCCAGCCGGCACAGGATTTCCTGGATACCGGGATATCGAAGTTGAATATGGAAAAGTGGCTGAAGTATAAAGTGGAAAAATAAATTCTGCTTGACAATTTTAAAAAGTGAATGTAGGATTAAATATTTTGTCGTGTATGACGACGATTTATATTTGATAAGGAGCGTTGGAAACGTTATGCCGACCATTAATCAATTGGTTAGAAGAGGTAGGAAGAAGGCAGAAAAGAAGGTCAGTACCCCTGCTTTGGCGGGGGGTCCCCAGAAGCGTGGTGTGTGCACCCGGGTGTATACCTCTACCCCGAAGAAACCGAACTCTGCATTGAGAAAGGTGGCCAGGGTTCGTCTGACAACAGGGATGGAGGTTGCAGCTTATATCCCCGGTATGGGGCATAACCTTCAGGAGCATTCTGTTGTTCTGGTTCGGGGCGGCAGAGTGAAAGACCTTCCAGGCGTACGCTATCACATTGTCAGGGGGGCATTGGATACTCTGGGTGTGGATGACCGGCGTCAGGGTCGTTCTAAATACGGCGCCAAACGCCCAAAATAGCGTGTCTGTATTTGTGCTGAATGAAATTAACAAACAAATTTAGTGGACATGACAAATGGCAGAAAAGTTAATTATTAAAGAGAATTTTATGCAGGGTGCCTCGCAGGAAGAGAAGCTTGCGGCCAAGTTTGTAAACTGCGTGATGAAGGACGGCAAGAAAAATGCCGCCCGAAAAGTGGTAACCGATGCATTGGCCGCTGCCGAGGGAAAGCTCGGTGAGCCCGCTCTGGATGTGTTCAAGAAAGCAATCGACAATATCCGGCCTGCTGTTGAGGTGAAGTCTAGAAGAATCGGAGGGTCTACCTATCAGGTTCCTACTGATATCCGGCCCAGTCGGCAGACTGCACTGGCATTCCGCTGGTTGATTTCTTACAGTCGCAGCCGGTCTGAAAAAGGCTTTGCCAAAAAACTGGCGGGAGAGTTGCTGGATGCCTACAACGAGAGGGGCGGGGCAATCAAGAAAAAAGAAGATACGCACAGGATGGCGGAGGCCAACAAGGCTTTTGCTCATTTCCGGTGGTAATAGTTTGCAAAATATCTTTAAAATCATTCCACAGGAGGAATACTAAAGATGGCTAAGGAAAAATTTGAGCGGAACAAACCGCATGTAAACATAGGCACTATTGGTCATATCGACCATGGCAAGACCACGCTTACCGCTGCGATTACCAAGCTTGCCGGGATGAAGGACGGCGGAACGTTCGTTCCTTTTGACGAGATTGACAAGGCGCCTGAGGAAAGAGAACGTGGTATCACCATTGCCACCGCCCATGTGGAGTATGAAACAAAAGCGCGTCATTATGCCCATGTGGATTGTCCGGGCCATGCTGACTATATCAAGAACATGATCACCGGTGCGGCCCAGATGGATGGTGCGGTTCTGGTTGTGTCCGCCGATGATGGTCCCATGCCCCAGACCCGTGAGCATATCCTGCTGGCCCGTCAGGTTGGTGTGCCCAAGATCCTTGTCTTTTTGAATAAATGTGACATGGTGGATGACGAAGAGCTTATCGAGCTGGTTGAAATGGAGCTGCAGGAGCTTCTGGATTCCTATGAGTTTCCTGGTGACGAGACCCCCATTATCCGTGGCTCCGCCCTCAAGGCCCTGGAATGTGAAAGTATTGATGATGAGGCTGCGGCGCCTATTTTTGAGCTGTTGGATGCCCTTGACTCGTATGTGCCCGAGCCCGAGCGCGATACAGACAAGCAGTTTTTGATGCCCATTGAGGATGTCTTCTCTATCTCTGGTCGCGGCACCGTTGTTACCGGCCGTATCGAGCGGGGCATCATCAAGACCGGCGAAGAGATTGAGATCGTTGGTATCAGAGCGACGGCCAAGACCGTATGCACCGGTGTTGAGATGTTTAGAAAACTTCTGGACGAAGGCCAGGCCGGTGACAATGTGGGCCTGCTTCTCCGCGGCACCAAGCGGGATCAGGTAGAACGTGGGCAGGTTGTCTGTAAGCCCGGTTCTATTACACCGCATACCAAGTTCAAGGCAGAGATGTATGCCCTGTCCAAAGAAGAGGGTGGCCGCCATACCCCCTTCTTCTCCGGTTACCGTCCCCAGTTTTTCTTCAGGACCACCGACATTACCGGTGTTCTGACCCTGGATGAAGGTGTTGAGATGATCATGCCCGGTGACAATGCCACCATCAACGTTGAGCTGATTAACCCCATCGCCATGGAAAAAGAACTTCGTTTTGCCATCCGCGAAGGCGGCCATACTGTCGGCGCCGGCGTTGTTGGTGAAATCGTAGAATAAGAAAGATAATCACATGTTGAAGACAAAGATAAGAATCCGGCTTAAGGCATACGACCATAAGCTGCTTGATCAGTCTTCAGTAGACATTGTTGATACGGCAAGGAAGACCGGCGCCAGAATCGTGGGGCCGGTTCCCCTTCCTACCCGGATCAGCAAGTTTACTGTGCTTCGTTCCCCCCACGTGAACAAAAAGTCGCGTGAGCAGTTCGAAATCAGGACACACAAGCGGATGATGGATATTCTTGAGCCCACACAGCAGACTGTTGACGCCCTGATGAAGCTGGATCTGTCGCCGGGTGTTGATGTTGAAATAAAATTATAGGTACAGGAACGTTAGGAAATTATGAGCGCATTACTTGGAAAGAAAATCGGGATGACCAACGTGTTCTCCGCTGATGGAATGCTTGTTCCTGTTACTGTGCTGCAGGTAGGACCCTGTGTGGTTACCCAGGTGAAAACCGAAGAAACCGACGGATATACCGCCCTGCAGCTCGGGTTTGATGAGACCTCTGTAGAAAAGCTGAACAAGCCCATGGCAGGACATGTGAAAAAGGCCTGTGATAAAGGCTTTCGCGTTCTCAGAGAGTTTAGGGCCGACAGTGTTGACGATGTCGAGGCCGGTGCTGTTCTGGATCTGGGCCTGTTTCAGATCGGGGATAAAGTCAGTGTGACCGGCATCTCCAAAGGCCGCGGATTCCAGGGTACCATCAAGCGGCACGGTTTTTCCAGGGGCCCGGAAACCCATGGTAACAGAAATCATAGAAAGCCCGGTTCCATTGGTAACTCCGCCTGGCCCGCCAAGGTCATCAAAGGCCGGAAGATGCCGGGACATATGGGCACGGACAAGGTCACCGTAAAAAACCTTACTATTGTGGATATTAAACCTGATGACAATCTTATGCTGGTCAAAGGGGCTGTCCCCGGCCATAAGACGGCTGTCGTTGAGGTGTGTAAGACTGGTGTAAAGTAGTTCGCAAACCGCCCGGAAAAATATGGGCCACCAGTTCAGATTAAAGATGTAAATGCGGCTATGGGTATTGCAATCATTTCGCAGTGATGCATAGCCGATCAAAACTTAAAGGAAGAATAATGGCTGCTGTAGATGTATTAAACAGTGCAGGCAATAAGGTGTCTGAAACAGAACTGCCTGATGAGGTTTTCAGCATTCCGGTCAAAACAAGTGTTCTTCATGATGTTGTGAGGTCCCAGCTCGTTTCAAAACGGGCTGGGACTGCTGCGTCTAAGACACGGGGTATGGTTACCGGTTCCACTAAAAAGATGTTTAGACAGAAAGGAACCGGTAATGCCAGGGCTGGCAGTGTCAAGTCCCCTTTGCGCAAGGGGGGTGGCGTCATCTTTGGCCCAAACCAGCGGTCCTATGATATCAAAATGTCTAAGAAGGTTCGGAAACTGGCCCTGAAGATGGCCCTGAGCGCCAAGGTACAGGATGCCAACCTCTTTGTGATTGATGCCCTTGAACTGAAAGAGATCAAGACCAAGGCCCTGGCAGATATCCTCAAGACCCTTAACCTTGACGACCTCTTGATCGTATCCGATGCTGAGGATGCCAAATTGGCACTGTCTTCGAGAAATATTCCAGACGTTAAGGTCATTAAAACCGCAGGGCTGAATGTGTATGACATCCTGAAGTTTAAAAACCTTCTGCTGGTGGAACCCAGTATTGAGAATATCAAGGGGAGGTTGAGCTAAGATGAGAGAATATGACATCATTCGAGGGCCCGTGGTCACCGAAAAAACCACTCTTCAAAAAGAATTGAACAACCAGATCACCTTCAAAGTTGACAGGCGCGCTAACCGGATGGAGATCAAAAACGCAATCGAAAAGACCTTTAAAACACAGGTCTCCCAGGTTCGCACCATTCAGGTCAAAGGCAAGGTCAAACAGCGTGGCAGAATCGTTGGCAAGAGAAAAGACTGGAAAAAAGCCATTGTGACTCTGATGCCAGGCCAAAGAATCGATTTTTTTGAAGGTGTTTAAAGAGGTATAAATATGTCAACTATAATTAAGACAAAACCGACATCTCCCGGAAGACGTGCTCAGGAATACCTCTCTGTTGAAGAGATTACCAAGACCCGCCCTGAGAGACGGCTGACCAAGAATCTAAATAAACGGTCTGGTCGCAACAGTTACGGAAGAATCACTGCCAAGCACAGGGGTGGCGGTGAAAAGAAGAAGTATCGTATCATCGACTTTAAACGAGACAAGGATGGGATACCGGCAAAGGTATCTGCCATTGAGTATGATCCCAACCGGTCCGCCCGTATTGCCCTGCTAACCTATGCCGACGGTGAAAAACGCTATATTCTCGCACCGCTGGAGATCAAGGTGGGCGATATCCTGGAAACCGGGCCCGAGGCTGATATCAAGTCGGGAAATTGTCTTCCCCTTGAAAATATCCCCACAGGTACCCGTATCCACAATATTGAGCTGAAACAGAACAAAGGCGGTCAGATTGTCAGAAGCGCAGGCGGTTACGCCCGGCTCATGGCAAAAGAGGGAAATTATGCCCAGGTGCTGTTGCCCTCGGGCGAGGTCCGCATGATTCACATCAAGTGTAAAGCCACCATTGGTCGTGTGGGTAATGAGAAGCATTCCGATGTCAGTCTTGGAAAGGCCGGCCGGTCCCGCTGGATGGGGAAAAGACCCTCGGTCCGCGGTGTTGCCATGAATCCGGTTGACCATCCCATGGGCGGTGGCGAAGGCCGGTCCTCCGGCGGTCGTCAGCCTTGTAGTCCCTGGGGGGTTCCCACCAAGGGCAAGAGAACCCGGAAAAATGCCAGAACCGATCAGTATATCGCAAAAAGAAGGGCTAAAAGAAAATAATAGGTGAATAATTATGCCAAGATCATTGAAAAAAGGACCCTATATCGCCCCTGAACTGATGAAAAAGGTTCTGGAGGCCAATCAGTCCAACAGCAATAAAGTCATCAAAACCTGGTCGCGCAGGTCCACCATTTTTCCTGAAATGGTCGGAATTACCTTCGCGGTTCACAATGGTAAGAAGTTCATTCCCGTGTTTGTCACAGAAAACATGGTGGGACATAAGCTTGGTGAATTTTCACCCACAAGAACCTTTTGGGGTCATGCCGGGGACAAAAAGGCCAAGAAACGTTAGTTTCGGCCATGTTCCGGATGATGATAAGGAATAAGTGATATGGAAGTTAAAGCAACGACAAGATACGCCAGAATTTCACCGTTTAAGCTTCGGCTGCCCATCAGCGAAATCAAAGGCAGGAATGCAGAACAGGCTTTGACCACGCTGAAGTTTATGCCGCTGAAAGCCGCGGGGGTTATTTACAAGGCCCTGCAGTCCGCCATTGCCAATGCCGAGCATAACAATGAGATGGATGTTGACAAGCTGGTCGTGAAAAATGTGATTGTAGATCATGGGCCATCCATGAAACGGTTCAGGCCGCGGGCCAGAGGCAGAGCCTCCCGCATTTTGAAAAGAACCAGTCATATAACCGTGATTGTGGAAGAAACCATCTAATTAAGGAGGAACAGGCTTGGGCCAGAAAGTACATCCTACCGGATTAAGATTAGGCATCATCAGGACTTGGGATTCCAGATGGTACGCTGACAAAGATTACGCAGCCTATGTTGAAGAGGATTTCAAGGTCAGAAAATTTCTGAAAAAGAAACTCTACCATGCCGGTATATCAAAAATTGAAATAGAGCGATTTTCAAAACAGATCAGACTGAGAGTATTTGCCGCCAGACCCGGTATTATTATTGGTAAAAAAGGCAGCGAAATTGCCCTGCTCAAAAAAGAGCTGGAAAAAATGCTCAACCCGGATGTTTTGATTGACATCAAAGAGGTCAGAAGACCTGAAATTGACGCCCAGCTTGTGGCTGAAAACATTGCCTCTCAACTGGAGCGCAGGATCGCCTTTAGACGGGCCATGAAGAGAAGCGTCTCTTCTGCAATGAGATTCGGCGCCAAAGGGGTCAAGATCATCTGCGCCGGGCGTCTGGGCGGTGCTGAAATGGCCAGAACCGAATGGTACAAAGAAGGCCGGATTCCCCTGCACACCCTGAGAGCCGATGTAGACTACGGGTTCATTGAAGCCAAGACCACCTATGGGACCATTGGTATAAAGGTGTTTATCTTCAAGGGTGAAGTGGTAGGGCCTGGCGAGCAGGCATTGGCGACAAATTAAGGCTTAGAGGAGATATTAGCAAATGCTGAGTCCTAAAAATGTAAAATTCCGCAAAGAGTTCCGGGGCAGAACCAAAGGAACACCGAACCGGGGCAATACCCTGAGCTTTGGCGATTATGGCCTCCAGGCCGTGGAATGTGGATATGTAAATGCAAGACAGATTGAGGCGGCGCGTGTTGCCATGACAAGAAAGGCCAAAAGACAGGGAAAAAGCTGGATTCGGTTTTTTCCGGACCATCCCATTACCAAAAAACCCGCCGAAGTCCGGATGGGTAAGGGTAAAGGCGCCACTGACGCCTGGGTGGCCCGGGTGAAACCCGGCAAGATCCTCTATGAAATGGAGGGCGTGTCCAGAGAGCTGGCAATGGAAGCCATGAAGCTTGCCGCACGAAAACTTTCCGTAAAAACCCGTTTTGTGGAAAGGAGTTAATCATGATTAAGGCAGGTGAAATTAGAGATATGGACGCAGATCAGATAAAAGACAAGCTTTCCGAGCTGAAAAAAGAACTTTTCAATCTTCGTTTCCAGAATGATGTTGGTCAGCTTGAAAATACAGCCATGCTGTCAAGCGTGAAAAAAGACATCGCCAGACTCTATACGATTTCCAAAGAAATGAACGTCAACATTAGCTAAGAGTTATCGATATGGAAAAGACAAAAAGCAATGATAAAGAGCTGTTCGGTCAGATCGTTTCCGACAAGATGGAAAAATCCGTAGTGGTAAGAGTGGAACGGTTTGTGCGGCACAAGGTATATAAAAAATATATCAGACGGTACAAGAATTATCACGCCCACGATGAGAAAAACCTTTGCAAAATCGGGGATGAGGTCAAAATCATCGAGACTAGACCGTTGAGCAAGCTCAAGCGATTCCGGGTTGCCGAGATTGTTAAAACAGCAGTTTAGCTGAAGGAGTTAAATAATGATTCAGAGTGAAACCAGACTAACTGTCGCTGACAATTCCGGTGCCAAGGAACTGTACTGCATCAAGGTGCTGGGCGGATCCAAGAGGCGGTATGCCACCATCGGAGATATTATCGCTGTCTCCGTTAAAGAGGCCATACCCAACTCCAAGGTCAGCAAAGGCGACATTGTCCAGGCCGTCATCGTACGGACCAAAAAAGAGATTGCCCGGCCAGATGGCTCATCAATCCGCTTTGATGACAATTCCGCCGTCGTTATCAATAAAAACAATGAACCGGTCGGAACCCGTATTTTCGGTCCAGTGGCAAGGGAATTGCGTGCAAAGCGGTTTATGAAAATCGTTTCCCTGGCCCCGGACGTATTGTAAACGCGGGTTTGTGGAGAATAAAAAAATGAAGATCAGAATTAAAAAAGACGACAAGGTTAAGGTTCTCACCGGTAAGGATAAGGGCAAGATCGGTAAGGTGCTCAAGGTGGTTAAAAAGACCAACCGCGCCGTCGTTGAAAATATCAATGTTGTTAAAGTGCACCAGCGGCCCACCCAGGCCAACCCCCAGGGGGGGATTGTGGAAAAGACCATGCCCATCGATATCTCCAATCTGATGGTCATGTGCAACTCCTGTGTCAAGCCCACCCGCATCGGCGTCAGGCAGCTGGAAGATGGAAAACGGGTGAGAATCTGCAGAAAATGTGACCAGCAGATCGATGCATAACCCAAAGCCGGAGATATTAAATGACCACGCTTAAAGAAAAATATACCGACCAGGTGGCGCCCAAACTGGTGGAAGAGTTCAAATACCAGAACAAGCACCAGGTGCCCAGGTTGGAAAAGATTGTTTTGAATATGGGGCTTGGGGAAGCGGTCCAGAATCCTAAGATTGTGGAATCTGCCGCCCAGGAGCTGGGACGCATTGCAGGGCAGAAAGCCGTGATTACCAGGGCGAAAAAACCCATTGCAAACTTCAAACTCCGTGCCGACCTCCCCATCGGATGCAAGGTAACCCTTCGCAGGGAAAAGATGTATGATTTCATGGACAGACTGATCAACATCGCCCTGCCCCGTGTAAGAGACTTTCGGGGAATTTCCGGAAAGGCCTTTGACGGCCGGGGAAATTACAGCTTGGGTGTTACCGAGCACATCATTTTCCCTGAAATCAACTATGACCAGACCGAAAGTATCAAGGGTCTGAATATTACGGTTGTGACCACAGCCAAAACCGATGAAGAGGGGAAAGCATTCTTGACGCTCATGGGAATGCCCTTTAAAAATTAGGATTTAAGGAGGAGAGCTTGGCTAAAAAATCGTTAATCGCAAAGGCAAATCGCAAACCCAAATTTGCCGTACGTGCGTATAACCGGTGCCCGCTGTGCGGCAGGCCCAGAGCATTTATTAGAAAAGTTGGTATCTGCAGAATCTGTTTTCGGAAACTGGCCTCTGAGGGCAAACTCCCCGGCGTTACCAAATCATCCTGGTAAACCGACAAGGTTCTGAACAGAACAAGGTTTAGACATACCAGCTTTAATTAAGGAGAAAAACAATGGCATTAAGTGATCCCATTGCAGACATGCTGACGATTATAAGAAACGGCGGCAACGCCGGTCTGCCAAAAGTGGATATCCCCGGATCAAAGGTTAAGCTTGAGGTTGTTCGGGTGCTGAAGGAACAAGGATATATCAAAGATTATAAATTCCTTGAAAATGAGACACAGGGAGTGATCCGTGTCTATATCAAATATGTATCCGAGGGGAATCCCACTATCTTTGGTATTCAGCGTGTAAGCAAGCCCTCATGCAGGGTGTACAGCAAATCTAAAAATATTAAGCCGGTTCTGAACGGCCTGGGTATCTCCATCATCTCCACTTCCAAGGGGTTGATGACTGACAAACAGGCTCAAGAAGCGAATGTCGGCGGTGAAATTCTTTGTAACGTTTGGTAAGACAGGAGTTAAACATGTCAAGAATTGGAAAACAGCCGGTACAGCTTCCCGATAAGGTGCAAATTACCCTTGATGGAGAGACGATCAACGTTAAAGGCCCAAAAGGCAACCTTGACCGTAAAGTGCATCCGGCCATCGAAATTGATCTCAGTGACAAAGAGCTGAACGTAAGAACAGATACATCAGATAAAAAGAAAGTGGCGCTCCAGGGACTGTTCAGGTCTCTGATTTTTAACATGGTTCACGGCGTCACCCAAGGTTATGAAAAAAAGCTGGTGCTCTCGGGCATTGGATACCGGGCCGAGGCCAAAGGCAGCAGTCTTGTTCTCAATGTTGGGTACTCAAACCCGGTGGACTTTCCCCTCCCCGAGGGCGTGTCCGCAGCCGTGGACAAGAACGTGGAAGTCACCCTCACCAGTATCGATAAAGAGCTTTTGGGCCAGGCTGCAGCAAACATCAGAGCTATAAGACCTCCCGAACCCTACAAAGGCAAAGGCATCATGTATGCTGATGAAAGAATTATCAGAAAAGCAGGTAAGACTGCTGGTAAAGATTAATAGGTGGGAAACATAGATTATGGCAAATTCATCACAACGGCTTGTATCAAGGCTTAAAAGAAAAAAACGGATCAGAAAGAATATTTTTGGTAATCAGGATCGCCCGAGACTGAGCGTTTTCAGAAGTGCCAGACACATCTACGCCCAGGTCATCGACGACACAAAGGGGATAACCCTTGCCGCGGCCTCAACCCTGGACAAGGAATACGAGGCCCCTGCCGAAGGCAAAAAGCAGGATGCTGCAAAGGCGGTTGGAAACCTTATCGGTAAAAGGGCTCTGGATAAGGGCGTAAAAAAGGTGGTTCTGGACCGGAACGGCTTTCTTTATCACGGACGAATCAAAGCGCTTTCAGACGGGGCCCGTGAAGCCGGTCTTGAATTCTAATTAAGGAGGAATACCCTTGGCAAGACATCAGCAGATAGAAGATACTGGATTAATCGATAAGGTCGTCAGAATCAACCGGGTGGCAAAGGTTGTAAAGGGCGGCAGAAACTTCACATTCACAGCCCTGGTCGTCGTGGGCGACGGTGAAGGTTCCGTGGGCTTTGGCCTTGGAAAAGCCAAAGAAGTGCCTGAAGCCATCAGAAAAGGCATGGAAAAGGCCAAACGGGACATGAAAAAGGTGGCCCTTCTCAATGGCACGGTGCCCTTTGAAGTGGTGGGACACGCCGGGTCCGGCCGGGTGCTGCTAAAGCCCGCCTCTCCGGGTACCGGCGTCATTGCCGGCGGCGGCATACGCGCGGTCCTGGAAGCAGCCGGTGTCACCGACATCCTGACCAAGTGTATCGGCTCCCACAACACCCAGAACATTGTCCGGGCGACCATGGCAGGGCTTACCTCCCTGTGCACCAAGGAAGAGGTTGCCAAAAGACGCGGGCTCAAACCTGAAGAGATTTAAAGAGGCTTACGCATGGCTGATAAGATTAAAATTACCCAGATAAAAAGCACCATTGGCCGTCCTGCCAAACACGGACGGATTATCCGCTCTCTGGGCATCAAACGGATGCACCACACGGTTGAGCATGAAAATACGCCTGTTATTTTAGGGCAGGTTAACAAGGTGTTACACCTGGTGAAGGTAGAGGAGGTTTAGGATGCAGCTACACGATCTGGCTCCCGCACCGGGCAGCAGAAAGAATAGAAAGAGAATTGGCCGGGGCCCGGGCTCCGGTACCGGCAAAACCTCAGGCAAGGGACACAAGGGACTCAAGGCCCGTTCCGGCGGATCTGTTCGCCCTGGATTTGAAGGCGGACAGATGCCCATCTACAGGCGCCTGCCCAAGCGGGGATTTAAAAACTACCCCTTTAAGACCAACAATGCCGTGCTCAACGTCAAAGACCTGGATCGGTTTGAAGACGGTGCCGTTGTTGACATGGACGCCCTCAGGGCCGCAGGCCTTGTCAAAGGACAGGTGGACGGCGCAAAAGTTCTTGGACAAGGTGAGGTTTCCAAAAAACTTTTCCTTAAAAATGTTCTGGTTTCCCAGGCGGCCAAGGAAAAGATTGAAGCTGCCGGCGGCAGCATTGACTAAATAAGCGAGCTTGAGGATATATCAATGATCGAGAACAAGTACCAGAATTTGTTCAAAATTCCCGAACTGAAGCGGAAACTTCTGATTACCCTGGCATTGCTTTTTGTGTACCGGATCGGCATTCACGTGCCCACTCCCGGTATTGACGGGTCGGCCCTGGCGTCTTTTTTCGCGGCAGCCGAAGGAACGTTATTCTCCATGTTTAATATGTTCTCGGGAGGGGCCCTGGAGCGGCTGTCAATTTTTGCCCTGGGTATTATGCCCTATATCAGTGCCTCCATTATCCTGGAGCTGATGACGGTGGTTGTTCCTCACCTTGCACAGCTCAAGAAGGAAGGGGATGCCGGCCGAAAGAAAAAAACCCAGTATACCCGGTATGGTACGGTTGTCCTGAGTATTATCCAGGGGTTCGGTATTGCCGTGGGGCTGGAATCCATGACGTCTCCTGCCGGCGTACCCATTGTACCCTATCCCGGCTGGGGGTTCAGGCTTGTCACCATTATTACCCTGACCGCTGGCACCTCTTTTCTCATGTGGCTGGGGGAGACCATGACTGAACGGGGTATTGGCAACGGCATTTCCATGATCATCTTTGCAGGTATCGTGGCCAACATGCCGTCTGCGGTAGGCAATACTGTACGCCTGATGAGCACCGGTGAGATGGGGATATTCTCTATTATCATTCTGGTGGTTCTCATGGTTGCGGTAGTGGCGGCCATTATCTATATGGAAATGGCCCAGCGCAGGATTCCGGTGCATTACGCCAAACGGGTGGTGGGCAGAAAGATGTACGGCGGGCAGACCTCGCATCTGCCGCTGAAGATCAATACAGCCGGTGTTATTCCACCGATTTTTGCCTCATCCATCATCATGTTTCCCACGACCCTGGCCCAGTTTATCAACCTGCCTGTGATGCAGACAGTGGCGGCCATGTTCAGTCCGGGAACCATCTGGTACTATATGCTCTATGTTGGGTTCATCGTCTTTTTCTGCTTTTTTTACACGGCAGTTCAGTTCAACCCCGAGGATGTGGCCGAGAACATGAAGAAAAACGGCGGGTATATTCCCGGGATCAGACCGGGCAAACGCACAGCCGAATACATTGACAGGGTGCTTACCCGGATTACCGTGGGTGGGGCCGTATATGTATCTGCTGTCTGTGTGTTGCCCACAATGCTGATGAATAAATTTAACGTACCGTTCTATTTCGGCGGCACGGCCCTCCTGATCGTTGTGGGTGTCTCCATTGACACCATTTCCCAGATTGAATCCCATCTGATCTCCGGTAACTACGATGGGTTTATGGGACGGTCCGGGGGCAAGCGGATTAAGGGTAGATCCTAACCATTACAAAGGAGATGAGTTAAGACTATGGCAAAAGAAGAGCCCATCAAAGTCGACGGGAAAGTACTTGAAACACTTCCCAATGCCATGTTCAGAGTTGAGCTTGAGAACGGGCACGTACTGCTGGCCCATATTTCCGGTAAAATGAGAATGCATTTTATCAAGATTTTGCCCGGAGACAAGGTGACCGTTGAAATTTCACCCTATGATCTGAGCCGCGGACGAATTACTTACCGATTTAAATAAGGTAAATCACAAGATTAAATATACTATTATTATACAGACTAGGAGCAAATAGATGAAAGTTAGAGCATCTGTTAAAAAGATTTGTCGAAACTGTAAAGTCATTAAACGGCGTGGTGTGATCCGGGTTATTTGTGTGAACAAACGCCATAAACAGCGTCAGGGATAGGGGGTAGGAAAGTTGGCACGTATTGCAGGTGTAGATTTACCAAGAGACAAGCATGCATGGATCGCATTGACCTATATCTATGGTATCGGCGGCAGCAGATCCAGACTCATCCTTGATAAGGCCGGCATTGCCCACACTATCAAGGCCAATGACCTTACCGAAGAACAGATCAATGACATCAGAAAGGTCATTGACGCCGAGTTCAAGGTTGAAGGTGAACTCAGATCCGAGGTTTCCATGAACATCAAGCGGCTCATGGACCTGGGATGTTACAGAGGACTGCGCCATCGTAAGGGGCTTCCCTGCCACGGACAGCGGACCTCTACCAACGCCAGAACCAGAAAAGGCCCCAAACGGGCTGCGGTTAAAAAGAAAAAGTAAGATAAGATAATAAAGGCGAACGATTATGGCAAAGAAGTCTAAGAAAACCGTTACAAAAAAACGGGTTAAAAAGAACATCTCCACTGGTATTGTCCATATACAGTCTACCTTCAACAATACCATTGTGACCATTGCCGATGAAAACGGCAACACCATCTCCTGGTCCTCCGCAGGCATGCAGGGCTTCAAAGGCTCCAGAAAGAGCACGCCCTTTGCCGCCAAGCTGGTGGCAGAGGATGCCGGATCCAAGGCCATGGAACATGGAATGAAAAATCTCGGTGTCTTTGTCAAAGGCCCGGGTCCCGGACGTGAATCCGCCCTGCGCGCCCTTCACGCACTGGGATTTAATATCTCAATGATCAAGGACGTGACGCCGGTTCCCCATAACGGATGCCGCCCGCCCAAGAGAAGAAGAGTATAGCAACCATATATCAAATAAATTATCCTGATCCGAATGATTTTTTATTTAGGATAACAACCGCGTAAACTTTATCCGGATCGATAAAGGAGGAAACATTGGCACGTTATAGAGGATCTGTCTGCCGTCAGTGCAGACGCGAGAATATGAAGCTCTTTTTAAAGGGCGACCGTTGTTTTTCAGATAAGTGCAGCTTTGACAGAAGAAGCTTCCCTCCTGGGCAACACGGGCAGAAGAGAATCAAGCAGTCCGACTATGGTATTCAGCTGAGGGAAAAACAAAAGGTCCGGCGCATATACGGGGTGTCTGAGAAACAATTTCGAATTGCGTTTAAAAAGGCGGATCATAAAAAAGGCATCACCGGCACCAACCTGCTGAGCATGCTGGAGACCCGTCTTGACAACACGGTTTTCCGCCTGGGTTTTGTTAACTCCAGAAACCAGGGTCGTCATTTTGTCAAGCACAACCACTTTACCGTGAACGGCAAAAAGGTGAACGTCCCCTCTTATCAGGTAAAAAAGGGGGATGTGATCGAGCTGCGGGAAAAAAGCAGAACCATCCAGGCCATTGCCGATTCTCTGGAGGCCATTGTCAGGCGGGGGGTTCCCCAGTGGTTGGAAATCAACAAAGAGAATTTCAAAGGCGAGGTAAAAGGGGCCCCGGCAAGGGAGGATATTACCCTGCCTATCCAGGAACAGTTGATCGTCGAGCTTTACTCTAAATAGGCAAATCAGTTTACTGATTTACCCAAATTTTTATTCAGGAGATTTAAATGTCATCTGATAAACTTGCATATGTAAACTGGCGAGAGATGATCAAGCCGGAAAAGCTTGATGTTACCACGACCTCAACATATGGTAAATTTGTATGCGAACCCCTGGAACGGGGGTACGGCATTACAATCGGTAACTCATTGCGGCGGATCATTCTCTCGTCCATATACGGCGCAGCCATAGTATCTGTTAAATTCGACGATGCCCTTCATGAGTACAGCGAGATCTCTGATGTCAGAGAAGATGTATCCGAAATCATCCTCAACCTCAAAGAGCTCAAGCTTCGGGTGGATGATTCCGACGATAAGATCCTGACCCTGAACATCAAGGGGGAGGCTGAAGTCACCGGTGCTGAGATTGTCAGCCCAGACGGCAAGGTGGAAATTCTCAACCCGCAACAGCACATTGCCACGGTAAACAAGAACGGTGCCCTGAACATGGTCATGGTGGTTAAGACCGGCAAGGGCTATGCCCTGGCCTCTGCCAACAAGGATGACGATGCCCCCATCGGCACTATTCCCATTGATTCGGTTTTCTCCCCTATAAAGCGGGTGAAATATGTGGTGGGTACCTCCAGGATCGGACAAAAAACAGATTATGACAAGCTGACACTCGAAGTCTGGACAGATGGCAGTGTCAGTCCTGATGATGCCGTCGCCTTTGGCGCAAAGATCTTAAAAGAGCAGATGAATGCCTTTATCAACTTTGATGAAGAGATGGAACCTGACGATTTTGAAGACCGCTCCGAAGAGGGTGATAAAGGCTTTAATGAAAATGTCTACAGATCCGTGGATGAACTGGAGCTGTCGGTCAGAAGTTCCAACTGCCTGAAAAACGCACGCATCCACACCATCTATCAGCTGGTTCAGAAAACAGACTCCGAGATGCTTAAAACCAAAAACTTCGGTAGAAAATCACTCAACGAGATCAAGGAAGTGCTGTCATCTATGGATCTGTCCCTGGGCATGGATCTGGAAGGATTTGAACCGCCGGAAGAAGAGAACAATCAGGAAGGAGAATAGATTCCATGAAGCATAGAAAAAGCGTTTTAAAATTGAACAGAACATCTGCCCACAGAAAGGCGATGTTCAGAAACATGGTGACTTCTCTGTTTAAACACAGCAGCATTAAAACCACGGAAGCCAAAGCCAAAGGCCTAAGGAAAATCGCTGACAAGATGATTACCCTGGCCAAAAGAGGCGATCTTCATGCCAGACGCCAGGCCTTGTCTGTGATTCGTGAAAAAGATGTTGTTCACTCCCTTTTTGAGGAAGTATCAGAGAAGTTCAGCTCAAGGCAGGGTGGGTATACCCGGATCACCAAACTTGGACCCCGGAAGGGCGATGTGGCCCCCATGGTTCAGATTGAATTGATTCAGGATTAGAACCGACCCGGTTTTTAGTCTTTGAATAGATTAAAGCCCCTTGGCAGGACGGGTCCTGTCAGGGGGCTTTTTGTTTTTTATGGCTGGTTTGGCCCCAGCCTGTTTTTTCCTTGGGTCCACATCATTGGTATCAACCCGAGTCAAGCACCTCCCGGATTTCATGGAGAAGGACCTGATTCTTGATGGGTTTATGAAGATAGCGTTTGATTCCGATACGATCTGCGTCCTGCCGGGACAGGGTTTCGCTGTATCCTGTGCACAGAATGACGGGAAGATCCCCTCGAATTTCCATGAGTTTTTGGGCCAGCACGGCACCGGTCATGGCCGGCATGGCCATATCTGTGATGACCAGGTCAAAATCCTTTGGATCCGTGGCAAATAACTCCAATGCGTCCCTGCCGTTTTCGCAGGTCACCACGGTATACCCGTAGGTCTCCAGCAATTCCCGGGTCAGCGCCCTGATAGCCTCCTCATCATCGGCCACCAGAATTCGCTCTTGTCCGCCCCTGGGCTGAGGCTCAGCATGCTCTGGGCCGGTGGAATTCTCATCCCTTATGGCCACGGGTAGATAGATATAAAATACAGAGCCCTGGCCCAGTGTGCTTTCAGCATGGATGAGGCCGTGGTGTTCATCCACAATGGCGTGAACCAGTGCCAGGCCAAAGCCGGTGCCCCGACCCATTTCCTTGGTGGTGAAATAGGGGTCAAAGGCCTTGGACAGGGTCTGTTCATCCATGCCGTGGCCGGTGTCCCTGACTGTCAGACAGAGCTGGGGACCTGTAACGGGTTTGCCTTCGGGGTTATGGGATGCCGCAATTTCATGGACCGTCTCCAGTGAGACAGCAAGGATTCCTCCGGTTTTCATCATGGAGTGGTAGGCATTGGTACACAGGTTCATGATGACCTGGTGCATCTGGGTCGGGTCGGCGTCGACCATCTTTTTTGACAGGATATCCATCCGTATCTCAATGGTGGTGGGTATGGAGGACCTTAAAAGCTTGATAGATTCTTTGACCACCAGATACAGTTTCAGGGGTTGTTTTTTGTATTCGGTCTGCCGGCTGAAGGTCAGGATTTGCTGAACCAGGCCCGATGCCCGCTGGGCCCCTTTGACGATTTGTGAGATGTGCTGCTTTGCCTTATCCGGGGTGTTAATGGTCATCTCCGCCAACTGGGTATACCCGAAAATACTGGACAGAATATTGTTGAAATCGTGGGCAATGCCGCCGGCCAGGGTGCCGATGGCCTCCATTTTCTGAGCCTTTTCAAGCTGGATCAACATGTGGCGGCGCTCTTTTTCCGCCTGCTTCAACTGTGTGATATCCCGGCCTTCGGTCACGATGAACTCCACCTTGCCTGAGTTGTTGAATATGGGTTTCACGGACATATCGATATCCCTCACCTGGCCTTCTGCCTTGATGTGGGTGGTCTCCAGGCGAATGGTTTCTCCTTTCAGAGCCGCTTCCACGGCAGCTTGGATCTGCTTTCTGGCCCCGGAATCGTGTTGCCACCAGGGGGTATCCCAATAGGGGTTATACAGCACATCCCCCTCGGTGCATCCGGCAAATTCCAAGGCGCTTTTATTGACCTCCTCAAGGATGCCATAGGGCGAGAGAATACAGGTATACTGGAAAGACTGGTTAAACAATCCCCTGAGTTTGAGTTCATTTTCAACCAGGGCGGCCTGGGTATCAATGGTTTTCATGATTTCCCGGTTCAACTTGCCGTGGTAATCCTCCAGGCGGTCCATAAAGGTATTAAAATGGTCTGACAGGGCCTGGAGTTCACCGGTGTTGCCCCTGGCCATGCGGACAGTGTAATCGCCCTTGGCACCGGCCTCAAGGTTCCGGGTCAGGGTTTCAAGGGGCCTGGTAACGGTTTTGGAGATGATCAGGGTCATGGCCGTGAAGACAATAAGGAAGAGCAAGAGGCAAAGGCCCACCCATACAGAGACGTGCTTCAGAGGGGAAAACACCTCATCCACATAACTGGTGGTTGCCACATACCATTGAAGTTCGGGCAGGTATTTGAAAATGAGGATTTTATCCCGGGGCTGGGATTCACCTGGATTCTGCCATTTGTACCTGAGTTTACCGTTTTTTTCTTCAAGGACCTTATTGACAACGGCCCGGGAATTGCTGGACCACTCCAGCAGGCCTTTTCCCTGGAGGCTGGGATGAACCAGGGCCGTGCCGTTTTTGTCGAGAATAAAGGCATAACCGCCTTTGCCGGACCTGAAGGCCGGAAAGGTTTTCTGAAGTTCAACAAGATCAATCAGGTGGTGGAATTCGCTGCGGTACGAGGTCACCGAGATGATCCAGTCCATGGGCTTGTAGTAGGTCATGTACAGGGCTTTGGCGCGCTTTCTTCTTTCTCCGGGGTTCTGCCACTCGTATTCCAGGTATCCGTCCTTGATGGCCATTTGCTGTTGAATAAAGTCAAATTGGGATAAATTCTTGCCTTTGACCTTGTCGTTGGGATGGATGAGTATCTTCCCCCCGCTGTTCAGGCAGTAAATATAGCCGGTAATGCCGATATCCTGGCTTAAAAAGATCTCTTCAATGGTGTCCACGGCTTCCTGGCGGGAGATGAGGCCGGACCGGTGTTTGCTGTAGTAGTATTCGGCGATTTCAAGGTTCTGGGACGCCATGGACTGGAGGGTATTTTTCACGGAGATGTCCGTGGCTGTGCGGATGAGGTTGGCCAGGCTGTCAGCGTTTCTCTGCAGTTCCTGATCGATCCGGGTTTCCAGGTTCACCTTGATACGATAGTAAAGCAGACTGCTTCCCATAAGAATCAGGGGAAGGAAAACAGCCAGAAAGGAAAACAATAGCCGGTTTCTGAATTTCAAAGGTTTAATTGGCATATATCCGGGCTTTGGGAACGGGGTACGCATCCTTGTATCTGCGGTCTTATGTTCAAGGCTTATCCTAATACCTCATTATACCACCGGGTAATGGGAAAATCACGAACTCATTTCAGGGGCTCTTGAGGTCTTTTGGTTTTTTTTCCTTTCTTTGGCCTGGTAGAGGCGTTTATCCGCCACTTTGATCAGATCCTGGGGGGTGGTGACACCGGCATCCTCAATATTGGAGATGCCGTGGCTCAGTTTGATAAAAAAAGGACAATTGCCGTGGGGAACCGGGGTTTCATTCAGATGACGCTTGACCCTCTGGATGTAGGATTCGGCCTGGGAGCGGTTGGTAGAAGGCAGGATCACGACGAATTCATCGCCGGCAAACCGGGCCACAATATCAGAATCCCGCTTCAGGGCAGTCAAGGTATCTGACGCAAGGCACAGGGCCTGATCCCCGGTATCATGGCCGGCTGTATCGTTGATGCCCTTAAAGTCATCCAGGTCCATGAAGATCAGGGACAGATCACTTCTGTACCGCTGGGCCCTTGAAAATTCCCGTTCCAGAATTCGTTCCATGACCCCGCGGTTAAGCAGGCCTGTCAGGGGATCATGAAATGCCAGGAATTTTAATTTTTCATGGGCGGTCACATTGGACAGGCACAGGGAAACCTTGAGGGCCAACTGCTCCAGCAGGGAGGTGTCGATGCCAGGTTCAAACCGGTAAGGATCCTTGTCTGCCTGGTTGATACTGCCCACAATTTCTCCGTCCAGGCAGATGGGGGCAATGGCAATGGACCCGATGGTGTCGTTTGACACATCCGGAAACAATTTTTCATAGGCGCCCATGGTTTTATTGGCCAGCAGAGGGGCGCTCTGATTTCCGACGATGGCCAGAAAATCTTTGCGGGAAACAAATGCGGTTGAGGCTGTCATGCGCTGGGATTCCATGCTGTTTTTCAATTGCAGGGCAAGGCTGGTATCATCGATCATGGCAATCCACAGATAGGGGATGGAAAATTTATCCGAGATCTCCCGAAGCAGGCGGTCAAAAAAATCGTGGAACTCCAGGATGGAAAGGATACTGATTTCAATTTCATTGAATTTGCGAGCGATTTCCTCGTTTTTCTTGAGCCGGTCCAAGAGTGTCTTTGGTATTTCCATTTTTTGTATCCCATGCAGCTGCCGCTAAAATTTTCCAGAAGGTGTTTTCTATCCTATTTCTTTAAAGGGCATGGGCCATAAAGTCAATATGATTTGCCAAACCCCTGGCCATCATCAAAGAGCCAGATGCAAGGCGGCAAGAAGGGACGACCCAAGGTGTATAAGCCATACTCCGCGGGGAGGAACGACTGAAGCCAACGCCGCAGGTGGTGCCTTGATGGTGGATCAGGGTGGTCTGGGCAAGTTGACAAAGGCATGCAAGGCAGGTAAGAGAGAAGATCGGTAATATGAATTAAAAGGACAAAAACCATATGGGATATTTAAGACTGGGATCCGGTCCACTTGGGGGATGTGCCGCCTTTGTCATTGTTGTGGCCGGGATGAAGGCAGCGTCTCTGCTTGTGGTGCCGTTTCTTCTGGCGGGGTTTTTATCCATCATCTGTGCCCCGCCCCTGTACTGGATGAAAAATAAAGGTGTGCCCAGCCTGGTGGGGATTGTCATTCTCATGCTCGGGGTGATTGCCGCCCAGGTGGTTGTGGTGACCCTGATTTCTTCATCCATTGCAGATTTCAGCAAAAATCTTCCCCTGTATCAGGAACGGCTGGTCGGGGTGATCTCGTCGGGACTCTCGTTTTTATCCAATTACGGGATTGAGGTAGAGACCCAGCGGCTGGCCGAGCTGTTTAACCCCAGCCGGATCCTCAAGCTGGTGGCCAATACCCTCAACAGCCTCGGCGGGGTGCTGACCAATACTTTTTTTGTTTTCCTGACCTTTATCTTTATCCTGTCCGAGGCCGCAGGCTTTCCCAATAAACTTCGGGCATTGTCAGATAACGGGGATAATGACCTGGCAAAGTATGGCGAGATCACCCAGGGGGTGAACCGCTACCTGGGAATTAAAACCCTGACCAGTCTGGGAACCGGGATCTGTATCGGTCTGTGGCTGGTGGTCCTGGGCGTTGATTATCCGGTCATGTGGGGGGTGGTGGCCTTTTTGCTGAACTATATCCCCAATATCGGCTCAATCATTGCCGCAGTGCCAGCCACCCTGCTGGCCTTGATCCAGCTTGGCCCTGTGCCGGCCCTGGTGACGGCAGGGGGATTTTTCCTGGTCAATATTCTGATCGGCTCTGTGGTGGAACCCAGGGTCATGGGCCAGGGCATCGGCTTGTCCACCCTGGTGGTCTTCCTCTCCCTGGCCTTCTGGGGCTGGGTCCTGGGCCCTGTGGGGATGCTGCTGTCTGTGCCCCTGACCATGGCGGTGAAAATCGCACTGGGTGGACGGGAGTCCACCCAGTGGCTTTCCGTGCTCCTGGGAACCAACCGGGAGGCAGAAGCGATCCTTTCCCAAAGGGGCCGGGCCTAGTGTCAACCGCAGTCTCATATGGGCTGCTGCTGATCCAGTTAAAATTGCCAGGGGGGCAGGGTAAGGCCGAATCAACCGCCAATGGAGGTCATGTGACTGATGGGCTTGCCTTTGGCCTGGGCAGTGTCAAGGTTGTGAAACAGGGGCTTTTTGGCCAGGGTGGTGATCATGATCTCCTTGAGGGCGTCATCGTCTGCCCCTTGTCTCAAGGGGGTCAGGATATCTGTTTCATAATCCTGGAGCAGGCAGGGTCTCAGCCAGCCCCGGGAGGTGAGGCGCAGCCGGTTGCACTCACTGCAGAAATGGGAGCTGACAGGGGTGATAAACCCCAGGATGCCCTTGGCGTTTTTCAACCGGAAGTTTTTGGCCGGCCCGTCGTTTTTGGTCCGCTGGACCGGCTCCAGAGGGCCGTGGGCCGCCATAATCCGTTCCTGGATTTCTTGGGTCAGGATCTGCTGGGACTGTTCGACATCGGAACTGCCCATGGGCATGTATTCGATGAACCTGATATGAAAGGGCTTGTCCAGGCTTAGTGCTGCAAGGTCCTGAATCTCATGGTCATTAAAGCCTCTCAGGGCCACGGTGTTAATTTTGATGGGGTGAATGCCCGCCCTGTGTGCGGTCTGGATGGCCTTCCAGACCTGGTGAAACCGGTCCCGGCCAGTAATGGTCTTGAAGGTGTCAGGGTTCAGGGTATCCAGGCTGAAGTTCAGGCGCCGGATGCCCATGTCCATAAGGGCATGGATCTTATCCGGGGTCAGCAGGGCACCATTTGTGGTGATGGAGATATCCTTGAGTTTGGCAAGCTGGCACAATTGCTCAAGAAATGCCAGTATTCCCTTTCTGGCAAAGGGCTCTCCTCCGGTTATTCTGACCTTGGTGATGCCCAGGTCACAGGCCAGAGAGGTGAGTTTTAAAATCTCCTCGTACCGGGCAATCTGGTCATGTGCAATGACCTTAAAAGGGGTTGACGGCACGCAATACCGGCACCTGAAATTGCACCTGTCTGTAACAGAGATTCGCAGGTAGTTGATATTGCGGGTGCCGGCAATCATGGGGTCTGCAAATTGTCCTTGGTCCAGTGGTCGATCAGAACGTCGATCACTCCGGAGATGGTATAGGGATCAGCCTCAATGGTGGGGGGGATCCCGAGGGATCTGGCCGTATCCGATGTGATGGGGCCGATGCTGGCAATGACCACATTTTTAAGCAGGGCCGGCCCGTCTTCCTTTTCCAGCAGGGACATGAAGTTGGTTACCGTAGAGGACGAGGTAAAGGTGACAGCATCCACGCTGCCCGCCTTGAGCAGACTGATGAGTTCATCCTTTCCGGCGCCGGCCAGCTCGGTTTCATAGGCAGTGACCTCATCCACCTGGGCACCCATCTGGGTCAGCTCCTGTGGCAGGATGGTCCTGGCCTTTTTGGCCCGGGGCAGCAGCACTTTCTGTCCTTTGATGGCCACATCGGAAAAGGCTGCCACCACGGATTCCGCCCGATAGGTTTCAGGAAGGATATCCGAAATGATGCCGTAGTCCGCCAGCCGTTCTTTGGTGACCGGCCCGATACAGGCGAATTTTAAATGACCCAGGGCCCGGACATCCTTGCCCTTTTCAAACAGGGTGTCAAAAAAGTACTTTACCCCGTTGACCGAGGTCAGCACCAGCCACTGGTAATCCTTGAGGTTGTCAATGGCGGCTTCAAGGGGGATCCGGTCTTTGGGCGGGGCGATTTTTATGGTTGGAATCTGAATGCACTGGGCGCCCAGCCGTGTCAGTTCCGCTGACAGTCCGCTGGCCTGGGCCCGGGCCCGGGTGATGACAATGCGTTTTCCGAACAAGGGTTTTTTATCGAACCAGGCCAGCTCTTCCCGAAGGGAAACCACATGGCCCACCACGATAATGGCCGGGGATTTCAATCCAGCGGCCTTTACCCGTTCCACGATGGTTTCCAGGGTGCCTGTGACGGTTTGCTGCCGGGTGGTGGTCCCCCATCTGACCAGGGCCACCGGGGTGTCGGCGGGTTTTCCGTTTTTAATCAGGTTTTCAACGATATTTCCTAAATTCTTCACCCCCATGAGAAAGACCAGGGTGGCGTCGGATTTGGCAAAGATATCCCATTGCATCCGGCTTTCACTCTTGTCCGGGCGTTCATGGCCGGTGATAAAAGAGACAAAAGAGGTATGGTCCCTGTGGGTGACGGGGATACCGGCGTATGCCGGGGCTGAAATGGCAGAGGTCACACCCGGAATCACCTCATAGGCAATCCCGTCTTCTAGCAGTTCCTGGGCCTCTTCTCCGCCCCGCCCGAAGACAAAGGGATCTCCACCCTTGAGCCGGGCAACGGCTTTGCCCTGGCTGGCCTTGTCCACCAGCAACTGGTTGATTTTGTCCTGGGTCAGGGTATGGTCCCCGCCTTTTTTGCCCACATAGATGATTTCAGCATCTTTGCCGGCATAGTCCAGCAGATAGGGGGAGGCCAGGTAGTCGTAGACCACCACATCTGCGGATTCAATACATTCCTTGGCCTTGATGGTGAGCAGCCCTGGATCCCCGGGGCCGGCACCGATAAGATAGACCTTGCCCTTAGTTGCTGCCATCTTGGTTTAACTCCTCGAGTATGCGTCTGCCGCCTTGGTCAAGCAATCGGTCTGCCAATGCCCGTCCGTTGGCTTCGATGTCCGCGGCCGTTGCAATGACCGTCTCCCGGACGACTTGTGTCCCGTCCTCGGACGCCACAAGCCCGGTAAGTGACACCTGGCCGTCTTCCATGAGTTTTCCAAAACAGGCCACCGGGATATGGCAGCTGCCCTCGATCTGTTTGAGAAAGGCCCGCTCTCCAGCCACACAAATGCGGGTGGGCTCGTGGGCCAGGGCGGCCATGACCGTTGCCATGTCCTGATCCGCCTGCCGGGTTTCAATGCACAAGGCCCCCTGGCCCACGGCGGGGACCATGGTGGTTTCGTCCAGGGTCTGGGTGATCTCATGGCCCTGCCCCAGGCGTTTGAGCCCTGCGGCGGCCAGGATAATGGCATCGAACTCCCCGGATCTTAACTTGCCCAGGCGGGTGTCCAGGTTTCCCCGGATCGAGCGGATGATCAGGTCCTTGCGGGCATGTTTGATCTGGGAACCCCGCCTCAGACTGGAGGTTCCGATCACAGCGCCCCTGGGATAGTCGGCCAGCATCTGGCCCTGTCTTGAAATCAGGGCATCATAGGGGTTTTCCCGTTCCGGAATCGCACCAATGGTCAGCCCATCGGGCAGGTGCCCCGGCATATCTTTCATAGAGTGGACTGCCAGGTCGATACGGCCGTCCATAAGGGCGGTTTCAATTTCTTTGACAAAAAGCCCTTTTCCCCCCACGGCCGCCAAGGGGCGGTCCGTGATCCGGTCTCCTGTGGTTTTGATGACATCCAGATCAACGGTGACGCCCGGAAAGGCGTTTTCAATAAGGTCTTTTACATGGTTGGCCTGCCACAGGGCCAATTGGCTGCCCCGGGTGCCGATGCGTATTTCTGATTTCATCAGGTCATTATCCTATCGTGCTGCTGGTGCTGCAGGAACCGCAACTGCTGGCGGCGCATCCGGCACATCCGGAACTGCCCGCTGACGTGGTGGTCTGAACCTGTCCCCCGGGTCCCTGGGATTTGGAGACAAAGCCGCATTTGGACATCTGTCTTTCCAGTTCCTGGCTGCTGCATGCCGGGCACTGTGGTTGAAGACTGCCCATGACAAGGGTCTCAAACCCCTTGCCGCACTCTTTGCATTTGTATTCGTAAATTGGCATTTTTATCCTCTTACTTAATCGTCACAACAAACAAACCACCATAAGGGATTTTTTCCGGTTTTTCAAGTCTGGCCCGGTTTTTAAATTCGGAATATTACGGGTTCCCCGACCGGGTTTGCCCGGGTGGTGAGCTGAGCGTTGCCATCTGGAAATTTGATTTACAGGGACTCCAGAATCCCTGCAGCAATAAGGGGAATGAGAATTTCGTGGTGGCCCACAATGGCATACCCCTTACCCTTGCCCAGGGTGGGGCGGTTGACCACGTTGGTCATGGGGCGGTATTGGCGGATGAAATCCAGGTTGACTGTTGTAAAATCGTCCACATCGTGTCCCAGGTTCCGGGCCAGGGTCAACGCCTTTAAGAATACCTCTGGCAGGATCACGGCAGACCCGGCATTGATGAACACCCCGTTATCAAGGCCGGTCACCACCCCGGTAAAATCCAGAAAATCCCTGTGGGAGGCCTTTCCGCAGGCTGCGGCATCAAATTCCGGGTGCATGTGGATGATATCCGTGCCCAGGGCCACATGGACAGTGACCGGGATGTCCAGGCGGGCGCCGGCGGCCGTGATGCTCAAATGCTTGTAGGGCAGGTCCTGGTCATTGATGAGGGCCCCCACGGCCCGGCCCAGTCCGATCTGCTTTTTTGCCGCATTGGCCATGGCCTGGTTGAGAAGGTTCGAGGTCTCCCGGGCCATGCCAAAGCTGCCGTCAATGAGGCTGGCTGCCACATCTTCACTGGTCTCTCCGGTATAGGCGGTTTCCAGATCGTGGATGATGCCTGAGCCGTTCATGGCCACCAAAGAGAGCACCCCCTTTTCCATCAGGTCGATGAGGATGGGAGTCATGCCGGTTTTAATCACATGGCCCCCCATGCCGAAACACACGGTATGATTTGATTTGGCGGCACGGGCCACCGCGTCAATGACCTTCCTGATATCCTTTCCTGCCAGAATATCGGGCAGGGTGTCCAGAAAAAAAGAAAAACTGCCGCCGCTGCGCCAGGGCCGGGAAAAGTCTTTTTGGGACACCAGGCTTTTTCTGGTTTTGATGGCGTAAGTCTTGAGCCGGGAAAAATCCAGTGGGGGGATCTCAGCCATGGTAGAGAATCCTTTCTGTTAGATCGCAGAGGATGTGGGCCAGTAGAATATGCACCTCCTGAATCCTTGCCGTAACCGTTGAGTCTACGCAAAAGGCGGTATGGCTCAGGTCTTTGAGCTGTCCGTTGCCTCCGGAAAACCCCACCAGGGTCAGGCCCATTTCTAGGGCTGCCTCTGCGGCTTTGATCACATTGGCAGAGTTGCCCGAGGTAGAGATGCCCAGGGCCATGTCCCCCTCTTTTCCCAGGGCCTGAATTTGTTTGAGAAAAATATCATCAAAGTGGTAATCATTGCCGATACTGGTGATGATTGAGGTGTCGCAGGTCAGGGCAATGGCAGCCAGGGGCGGGCGTTCCATCTGAAAGCGGTTCACAAATTCTGCGGCAATATGCTGGCAGTCGGCAGCACTGCCGCCGTTTCCGAAAAGCAGGATTTTGCCTCCCTGTTTCAAGGTCCGGGCCATGGCCTGGGCGCAGTCCAGGACAGCCTGGTCGTGGGCGGAGAAAAAGGCCTCTTTGGTCTTGACGCTGTCAATGACCGACTGATGGATAATCTCTTTCATACTGGGTGTATTATCTCCGAATTATGCGGATTTGATGGCATTGCCCCGGCCGGCGTCCTGGGCCTGTGCAGTCAGCTCCCGGATTTCTTCAAGGCGTTCTTTATAAAGGGGGTTGTCAGGATCCAGGCCCAGGCTTTTCTGGGCAAAGCTTAGGGCAATGGTCAGGTTTTTTTCCTGAAGGGCCATGGCTTTGGCATATCCGGACAGGGCCGCTGCATCAGCCGGGCTGAACTTCACGGCGGAGTTAAAGGCCGCACCGGCCCCGACAGCGTCTTCCCGGTCCAGAAGGATCTGACCCTTGATCCGAAAGGGGGTGCCGGCGTCAGGTTTGAGCCGGCAGGCCGCCTCTATATGGACCAGGGCCTGGTCCGGCTGCGCCTGTTTGTAGAGCAGGTGGCCTAAAAGCAGCTCGATTTCAAAGACCTCCGGGGAGATGCCATGGGCCTTTTTCAGGTAAAAAACAGCTTTCTTGTTTTTTTCATTGATGCGGTGGATCAGGCCGATATTGTAGACCACCATGACTTCTTTGGGATTGATGGCTGATGCGGACTCAAAAAATTCCAGGGCCTTGTCCAGGTTTCCCATAATCCCGTGGGTCACCCCCAGGCTGTTGATGAGGTTGATATCCTTGGGGGAGATGGCAAGTCCGGCCTGAAAGTCTGCCAGGGCCTGTTCGTATTGTTCAAGCTGAAATCGCCGGTCCCCGCTGATGTTCAGGGAGACGGCGTCAAAATGGATCATGTGGCCGGGACCAAAGAAGGCCGCATGGTCAATGGCTTTCAAGGCATTGGGCAGGGTGGCGTCCCAGGAGAAGTCGTGGCAGGGAAAACTGGCCGTTCCCATGAGGATGCGGGTCTCCAGTTGTTTGGAGATCTTGTCCCTCAGCAGGGTCAAAAGCCTCAGCCCGTCTTTTTCCCTGTCATAATCCCAGAAGGCCAGGGCAAAGGCCGTCTCATCCAGGGCTTCCCACAATCCCCTGTTCTGGCTGCTGGCCTTGTCCAGAATAGAGTTGAAACAGGCCTCAAAACTATCCCGGGCCTTTTTCTTAACCGTTTCCCCGGCATCAACATCTATCTGGACGATGGCACAGATCAGCCCGTTTTTGGGGGGGATCTGGTTCAGGCGGTCTTCAAAGGCTTTGTATTGAACCCCGGGGGTGTGAATGAGATCTGAAAAATAGGTCTGGGGCGGGTGAATCTGGTCATCCTTGGACCCTTTTTTCAGAAAATGAATTTCCTTTGCGATACATTTTTGTGTCATTTTGGATTCAATACAGCGTCAAGGGTTTGTAAGAGAAGCGCATCCTGTCCCGGCTGAATGGTCCGGGGGTCAATGATGAAACAATCATCTTCGATGCGGCCCATCACAGGCGGGGAACCGGCCCGCAAGCGTTTCTCCATGCTGGAGACGGACATGGCCCTGGGCTGGATGGTAATGCAGCGTGTGGGCAGCTTCAGGTTGGGATAAGACCCCCCGCCCGGCCTGGAGTCCGTGTCTGATACCGCGATTTCAGCGGCATTGCCCAGTAAGGGTTCCAATTGTTTGATCAGGGTGTCTGCCTTGTGTTTTACCCCCTCATAGGTCATGGTCAGCATTCTGAGGGTGGGGATTTCCCGGACAGCGGTTTGTTCATCTCTGTAGAGCTTGAGGGTGGATTCCAGGGCGGCCAGGGTCAGTTTGTCAATGCGCAGGGCCCGGGTCATGGGGTTGGATTTGATGCGGTCAATGGTCTCTTTCTTTCCCACGATGATGCCCGCCTGGGGGCCGCCCAGCAGTTTGTCTCCGGAAAAAGTCACCACATCGGCACCCGCTGCCACCCGGGTATACACCGGCGGTTCGGACGGGATGCCGTAGCGGCTGAAATCAATCAGTGTGCCGCTGCCCAGGTCTTCCATCACCGGGATACCGTGTTTTTTTCCCAGGGCCACCATGTCTTTGAGGCTGACGCTGGCGGTAAACCCTTCGATCTTATAGTTTGAGGCATGCACCTTGAGGAAAAGACCGGTCTCTTCGGTGGCGGCGCTGTCGTAATCTTTGGGGTGGGTTCGGTTGGTGGTACCCACCTCTTTGAGTCTGCAGCCGCTTTTGGCCATGACATCCGGCACCCTGAAGGATCCGCCGATTTCCACCAGCTCTCCCCGGGAGACGATGACATCCGTGCCCTGGGCAATGGTATTCAGGGCCAGGAATACGGCGCCTGCATTGTTGTTGACGGCGATGGCGCTTTCAGCACCGGTCAGCTCGCAGATCAGGCTTTCCACGGCAGCATACCGGATGCCCCGCTTTCCCGTGGACAGGTTGAGCTCCAGGTTGGAGTAGGACCCGGAAACAGCCCGAATATTTTCCAGGGCATCCTGGCAGAGCAGGGCCCGGCCCAGGTTGGTGTGAAGTACCACCCCCGTGGCATTGATCAGGGGAATCAGTCTGTTTTTCATGATCCTGGCTGCCAGGCGGGCCGATGCCGTGAGAATGGCTGCGGACTCGGTGCTTTGGGTTTGGTCTGCAAGAATGTCTGACCGGACCTGATCCAGGGTGGTGCGGATGGTCTCAAGGATGACCTTTCTGGGCACCCCCTGGAACCGGATATCTTTGCCGGCGGCATCCAGAAGATTGTCCACGCCGGGCAGTTTTTTCAGTATGTCTTGTTTGTTCATGGGGTTTATTCCAGGTGTTTGTCGTTGTACTCTTGTCTATCCTCGGGTCAGGGCGGCCAGGGGCAATTCATCCATCACCGTGATGATATCTTCTGAGGAAAGCCCCAGTCTGCGGCATACGGATTTCATGCTTCGGGTCTGCATTTTTTCTTTGTCCATCCCGGTTAAAAATTTTTCCATCAGCAGATCTGCCAGGTAAACGATGGCCACCAGATCTTTGTGATCATCTGCGCCTTCGGGCAGGTGGTGGTGCCGGACCACCTGGGTCAGGGCATTGGAAAACTGCCATTTTTTTGCCAGAATGCTGCCGGTTTTGCAATGGGTGACCCCAAGAATTTTTAACTCAGCCGTTAAAAAACTCTCATTGTCTTGCCTCAGTTGCCGGAAAAAAAATGGGGCGTTTTGGGTGATAAACTGGTCCAGAACCACCTTGCCGATATCGTGGAGCAGCCCTGCGGTGTATGCCTTGTTGGGGTCTGTTTTTTGGGTTTTTTGGGCCAGGGCCTCAGCGGCAATGGCCACGCCCACGGCATGAAAGAAAAGACCTCCCCGGCACAGAGAGTATCCCGGGGAGGTTCCCGGGGCGTCGGCCTGGTTGTAGTAATCTTCAACGGCTGCTGTGATCACCCTTTTGACCAGCATATTTTGTCCCAAAATCAGCACGGCCTCTTTCAGGGTGTCTATTTTTTGGTTGCCGGAAAATAAGAAGGCATTACACAGTTTCAGGGTCTGGGCGCTGAGAACCTGGTCCTGGGAAAGCTCTGCAGTCACAGCGGCAATATCATAGTCGCCGTTTTGAACCATCCGCATGATTTTAAGGGCGGTCTGGGGAATGGGTTTCAGGGTGTCAATGGTATGGGAGAGTGCTTCATCTGTGGGGGGATCAAAGGTGGCATCCGGAGTCAGGATTTCTTCTCCCCAAGCCGGTATGATACGGGTTTGGCCGGTTTTCAGGTTCAACTCCAGGGTACAGGTGAAAAATCCCCCGGTTTCAGACTTGATGGTTTTGATGCGGCTTTGTTTCAAAAGGGTCTGGGCAATGTCTGCAGACCTGCCCCCGATGTCCAGTCCCATATCCATCTGGGAGATGGGCCCCACCAGAGCACCACCGGCAATGGTGGCTTCCAGGTCCTGCCGCCGGCATCCCAGGTCTTCAAGGGCCCGGATAAGGATGGGAATGCCCGTGGATGCGTATTTTTCCGGGAAATCCGGGGGGGAATACCCAGGGGGCTCGGGCAAGAGAATATGGATGAGTCCGCCGGCTTTTTTGGTTTTATCCACCAAGGCGACGCCCAGGCAGGTTCCCAGAAAGGCCTGTAAGGTGATGTCGGATTGTTCCTCAGTTCTGAATTGGCCGGCAGCTACATGTTCAATGATGGGAAAAGCCATATGCTTTAGTTAAACTATCCTAAAATACTATGTAGATACCACTTTTGGTCAACGGGTTTCAACCCTTATCTTCTTTGGCCCTGCCCTGGTGGGCGGGCAAACCCTGGGGGGCGGAGCCGGGAGGACAGGATCAATGACGGATCAGGGCTCCTTGTAAAGGGCAAGCACGCCGGATCGGGCCAGTTTTTTAATCCCAAAGGGGTCGAGCCTTTGCAGGAGAACGTCGATCATATCCTCATCCCCTGTGACCTCAAAGATATAGTGGCGGTTTCCCTCATCCATGATTCGGCCGCAAAATTCCACAATAATCTGTTTGACGGCGTCCTGGTGCTGGGGATCTGCCTTGACGCAGACCAGGGCCATTTCGCGCTTGACAGCCTTTTCTCCGGTCATGTCCCTGAGTTTGATGACGTTGACCAGGCGCTTGATCTGTTTCATGCACTGTTCCAGCATCAGGGGGCTGGCATGGGTGGTGATGGTGATCCTGGACATCTTGGGGTTGGCTGTGGGCGCACCGCAGATGGTTTCAATATTATAGCCCCTGCCGGCAAAGAGCCCCGTAATTCTTGCCGTAACGCCGGGTTCGTTTTCCACCAGCATGGTCAGTGTGTATCTGTTGGTCTTCATGTCTCTCCTTTGTGCGCAATTTCCGGGGCAATTACCACTTGGCTGTTTCAATGTCCAGTTCGGTTGCGGTTCTGCTTTTGTCCACCGGGTATCATTATCCATATGCCCACCTTCTCAGCCCTGACATCATAGTGAAAATGATGGCCTGGAATCAAGTCATTATTTACAGGGAAAAAAGGCCGGGTTTGTGGTAGGATGCACTGATTCATTAAATCAATAGGCCTCGGGCCGGGACCATGGACAAAAGGTGAGAGATGACTAAAAAGAGCAAAGACTTTATCGTATTTCCCCTGGATTTTCCGTCGGCAAAAGAGGCTGAGGATTACGTACGCCTGCTGGACGGGCAGGTGGGGATGTTTAAAATCGGACTGGAGCTGTTCATCCAGGAGGGGCCGGACATGGTTCGGCGGCTCAAGTCCATGACTTCTGCGGCGATTTTCCTGGATTTGAAACTCCACGACATTTCCGCCACCGTGAACCGGGCCATGTCACGGGTGGCCGCCCTGGGGGTGGACCTGGTCACGGTGCATTGTGCCTCTGAATTTATGCTGGAAAAGGCGGTGGCGGGCAGCCGGGGAAACACCGGCGTGCTGGGGGTGACCCTGCTCACGGACAATGATGCGGCCATGGTCCGGGCTGCAGGGTTCAAGAAAGAATATGCCGACTCCCTCGAGAAACTGGTCCGGTTGCGGGCGGCCATGGCAGGCAGGGCCGGTTGTGCCGGCGTGGTCTGTTCCGGGCAGGAGGTTGCCATGATCCGCAGGGACATGGGGCCTGGATTTCTCACAATAACCCCGGGGATCCGGCCGGCCTGGAGCCTGACCCCCAACGACGACCAGAAGCGGGTGACCCTCCCGGCCAGGGCCGTTGCAATGGGCAGTGATTACATCGTTATTGGCCGGCCCATCCGGGATGCTGACGATCCGGCCCGTGCCGCCCAGATGGTGGCAGATGAGATTGACCAGGCCCTGGCAGATTAATCAAGAAAATGATCTTTGATCAAAGCCCCTTGCGAAAATAGGGATTTTGTTTTACTCATTTTATATCCCTAACCCTATGAAAAGATGGCAGGCCCATGGATAGATGTTTGAATAAGTGCATTAACCCTAAACAGGTTGAAAAGACCCTCAGCCAGCTGCCAGCCATTGAAGAGGTCGCCGGGATGGCTGAAATATTCAAGGCGTTGAGTGATCCTTCCCGCCTGAGAATTGTCACCACCCTCCTGGTTCGGGAGCATTGTGTCTGCGATATCGCCGCCATGTCCGGCCAGAGTGACTCTGCCGTGTCCCACCAGCTCCGGATATTGAGGAGCCTCAGGGTGGTTAAAAACCGGCGGGAGGGCAAAATTGTGTATTACTCCCTGGATGACGACCATGTCAGGTCCCTGATCCAGATGAGCCTGGACCATATTACCCACCAGCCGATCTGAGCCCCCGGGCTATTGCGCCTGATCCAGGCCAAAAGCCTTGTGCAGGGTCCTTACTGCAAGTTCTGCATATTTGGCCTGGATGACGCAGGAGATTCGGATTTCCGATGTGGAGATGAGCCGGATATTGATGTTTTCAGATGCCAGGGTCTTGAACATGGTGGCGGCAACCCCGGAATGGCTTTTCATTCCAAGGCCGATGACCGATACCTTGGCAATTTCAGTTGCCGTCTTGATTTTCTTGGCATTGATCGTTTTGGCGACCTTTTCCGAGATTTGCCTGGCGCGGTCAAAGTCATCCTGGGTCACGGTAAAGGTCAAATCGGTTTCTCCGTCGGAACGGGTGTTCTGGATGATCATGTCCACCATGATTTCCGCCTCGGCAAGGGCGCCAAACACCTTGGCTGAGATGCCGGGCTGGTCCGGTACTTTTTTCAAGGTGATCCTTGCCTCGTTCATGTCACAGGTGATACCGGAGACAACGGCACTTTCCATATCCGCACTTTCGTTGATAACCATGGTTCCTTGCTCCTCGTTGAATGATGACCGAACATGTACGGGCACGTTGTATTTTTTTGCAAACTCCACGGACCGGATCTGGAGGACCTTGGCCCCCAGGATGGCCATCTCAAGCATTTCCTCATAGGAGATTCTGGAAATTTTACGGGCAGAACTGCAGATCCTGGGATCGGTGGTGTACACCCCGTCCACATCGGTGAAAATTTCGCAGACATCTGCCTTGAGGGCAGAGGCAATGGCAACGGCAGAGGTGTCTGACCCCCCCCGGCCCAGGGTGGTGATATCCCCGTCATCATCTGCCCCCTGGAATCCGGCCACCACAACGATATTGTTCTGGTCCAGGGCTGTTTTCATCCGGTTGCCGTTGATGTCCAGGATCCTGGCCTTGCCAGCGACCTGGTCCGTGTGGATACCGGCCTGGAAGCCCAAAAAGGATTTTGCCTTGAGCCCCCTTGTCTTGAGCATCATGGCCATGAGGGCGGCGGTGGTCTGTTCCCCTGTGGCCAGGAGTACATCCAGTTCACGTCTGTCCGGGTCGGGCGCAGCCTGATGGGCCATGGAGATCAGCTTGTCAGTCACCCCGGCCATGGCCGAGAGGACCACCACCACCTGGTCTCCTTTTTCATGGGCCTTTTGTACCCGGTCGGCCACCCTGGAGATCCGTTCGATATCTGCCACCGAGGTGCCCCCGTATTTTTGTACCCTTAACGCCATAGTTGCTCCTGAAAGATTAATCTTTGTTAATCTATGCTTTTATGAAAATAATCTGCTTAGCACTTTTGCTCCCCGTTGTCCAGTTGGAAAAACTGAAATGATCCGGTTAAAATCCGCATCATATTCCAGGCAGATGTCCAGGTCAAAGTCAAATCCGGACGCCCTGAGCATGTCCGGCCATTCCACGGCCAGTATCGTGGCCGGGGTAAGCAGATCGCTGAATCCGATATAGTCCAGTTCTTCGGGGTCGGCCAGGCGGTAGAGGTCCAGGTGGCAGAGGCGAAAGTCCCCTGCAGGGTATTCATTGATAATGGTAAAGGTGGGGCTGGTGATGTAATAGGCCTCATCCACGCCCAGGCCCCGGGCCAGCCCCTGGATCAGGGTGGTCTTTCCAGTACCCAGGTCTCCGGTCAGGGCAATGGCAACGCCCCGGCAGATGGCTTGTCCAAGGCGATGCCCCAGGTCAATGGTCTCCCGGGCCCCGGTGCAGGTGATTTTCTTCATGCCAGGTACTCTGCCAGGGCGTCGGGAATGGTTTGAATCAGATCCCCGGCCAAAAAACCAACCGGGGTGGCCTGGGCCAGAATATCACCGCAGCGGCCGTGGATGAATGCCCCTGCCAGGGCAGCGGACTCAGGAGACAGCCCCTGGGAGAGGAACCCTGTAATCATTCCGGTGAGAACATCTCCCATACCGCCGGAAGCCATGCCGGGATTCCCGGTGGGACAGATGAATACGGCGCCGTCCGGGCAGCAGACCAGGGTCTGGGCCCCTTTTAGGACCAGGATGACACCGTGGTCCCGGGAAAAGTCTCTTGCAATGCCCAGCCGGTCCGCCTGGATGTCTGCAGTGGATGTGCCCGTGAGTCTGGCCATTTCCCCGGGATGGGGGGTAAGAATCATTGGTGCTGTTGCCTGTTTTAGTATGGAGACATCCCTGGCCAGGCAATTCAGTCCGTCAGCATCAATGACCGTGGGCACAGGACTGTCTTTAACCAGGATTGCCATCAGCTCCTCTGTTTCCGGAGCGGTGCCCATGCCCGGCCCCAGGGCCAGTGCGTTTTTGTCTGCCACAAGGGAAAGGATTTTCCGGTGTCCGGTGATGGAAAGGGCATTGCCCGGGGTTGCCGGCAGCCCTGCGGTCATGGGCGCCAGGACCATGGGTTCCACCACTGGCATGAGTGGCTCTGGAAGGCCCAGGGTCACCAGGCCGGCGCCGGATCTGGCCGCGGCATTGGCGCAGAGGGCTGCGGCGCCGGTTTTTCCCGGGGAACCGGCCAGGATCAGGGCATGGCCAAAGCTGCCCTTATGGCTGGCAAAGGTTCTGGGAGAGAAGAGGGCAGCCACATCCTCATCTTCCGGCAGAAACAGGTCCGGTTCCTGGGCCATGGCGATATGGCCGGGGATACCAATGTCGATGATTTCAAGGTCGCCGGTGTGCAGGTTTCCCGGATAGAGGACGTGGCCGGCCTTGGCAAAACCAAAGGTGGCTGTGGCCTCAGCCTGGATGGCCACCCCGCAGACCCGGCCGGTATCCGAGTCCAGGCCCGAAGGGATATCCACGGAAAACACCGGGATGCCCGAGCGGTTCACGGTTTCAATGACGTCCCTGTAATAGCCTCTGACATCGGCGTTCAGCCCGGTACCCAGGATGGCGTCCACCATGAGATCGTGATGAAGCAGCTTTGTACGGCAGCGGTAAAAGGCTGCCGCATCCGAAATTTCCAGGAATTCTGATTCCGGATGCTCGGCCAGCAGGGTTTGCACCAGGGTCATGTTGGCCCGGGCATCTCCGCTGACCCGGTCCGCATTCCCCAAGAGAAAGAAGCGGACCGCCACCCCCATCTCCATGAGATACCGGCCGATGACAAAGCCGTCTCCCCCGTTATTGCCCCGGCCAATCAGAATTGCCACCCGCTTGTCCTGGATGGGGTCAAAATGCGCCACCAGGGTTTCCAGGGCCCCCCGTCCCGCATTTTCCATGAGGACCCGTCCCGGGATGCCGAATTTGGTAATGGTGTTGTGGTCCATTTGCTGCATCTGGTTTGCTGTAACAAGGATCATGGGTCTTTCCTTAATTTATTGGTGATTCCAGCCTTTTGGTTACCACTTTGCGTCATGTTCCTCCACAACGCCTGAGACGGATGAAAGCGTAAATCGACGGCCGTCCAGAGTCGTAACCTCGCCGTTGAACCGGCCGCAGGGCTGGGTGAAGCGGCTGGCCAGGGCAATGAAATTATCATTGGCAGCCCGAAAGCCTTCTGAAAAAAAGGTCAGTGCAACCCGCCTGTCCGCACTGGTGATCTGCCAGGGTGCCTCTGGGGCATGGTATTTAAAGTCGATTGCCGGAACCGGTTCCGGGCGGCCGTCAATCCATAGGGTGTTTTCCAGCCGGCCGTTTTCATAGACCCCCCTGGAAAAATTAAACCCCAGGGCAACCGGGTGGCCATGAACGGTTTTTGCAGTGCCGGCCCCGCAGGCCCAGTTCCAGAAGGTATGCCGGGGATAGGCCCCGTGGGTCCAGTCATAGAGGCCAAAGGTGTCTTTGGGTGCCAGAAAGAAGTCTTTGCTGTTCAGCGTGACACTGCCATGACCGATCAGGCCGGCAGCCTTTGTGGTAAAGGCGTGTTTTCCCGCCCCCATATCCATGGGAAAGTGCATAACGGAAAATCCCGTGGCCGGCGGTGCCAGGGTCAGGTTTGCTGTGAGGGTCTGCCCCCGGCGTTTCAGGCGGACCCGGATGGCTTTTCCCATCCTGTCCGGCAGACTCAAAATTTCGATGTGCTGCCCTAAGCCCTTGAACCGGCAGGTGCCCTGTTCCGGATTCCGGTCATAGCGAAGATGGCCCAGGGGCGGCCAGGTCAGAGTCTGTTCCGTCATCTGCCCGGTCTCCCGGTCAAAGCCAAAGGCAAAGCCTGAGGTGATGTACCCTAAATGTATCACGGCCGCTCCGAAAAATAGTTTTGGGGAAACCACCCCGGCATAGCACCATCGCTTTTCCCTGACGGCATTTTTCAGGGAATTGGCCAGGGGCAGGCCGGTGATGGCTTTTGTGCTGGCATGGGCAAAGGGGCCTGACCATGGCGGGCAAAGGGCCATTATTTTTCCTCCATGACCTGGTGATACCGAAAGCAGGAGACCAGATGGTCATTGACCATGCCTGTGGCCTGCATATGGGCATAGATGATGGTGGAGCCCACAAACTTGAATCCCCGCTGCTTGAGGTCCTTTGAAAAGGCATTGGATTCCTTTGATGTGGCCGGGACCTGGGACATTTCAGTAAAGGTGTTCACCTTCTGGCGGCCATCCACAAAGCGCCAGGCATAGGCGTCAAAGGAGCCGAATTCCTCTTGAACGGCCACAAAGGCCCGGGCGTTGGTCACGGCGGCATTCACCTTGAGTCTGTTTCGGATAATGCCGGTATCCTGGAGGAGACCTGCGATTTTTTCCGGGGTGAACCGGGCCACTTTTTCCGGATCAAATCCGGAAAAGGCGTTTTTATACCCTTGCCGCCGCTTGAGGATGGTGAGCCAGGACAGCCCGGCCTGGGCCCCTTCCAGGATGAGAAACTCAAATATTTTTCTGTCATCATGGACAGGCACCCCCCATTCCGTATCATGGTATCGGATATAAACAGGGTCAATGGTGGACCAGGCACATTCAAGAGGGGCGGTCATGGATTGCCTCCTGGGGATTTTGAGTGTTGGTATGGCCGTTTATATACACCAGAGAAGCGGTCGAAGACAATACCTAAGCCATTCAGGAGTTGAAATGACGCCAGCACAGGTGAAAAGGAACCAGAGGCGGGGTCTTGAGGTTTTGACAATTTATTCAAAGATGAATATAGTATCGGTCAATGACAGATCTTTCAGGAAAGGGCAAAAAAATCACAGTAAACCAATTGCAGTTCAGAGTAGGGACTGGATCAGATATCCACGAACTGGTCCGGGGGCGGGACCTGATCATCGGCGGGGTCGTCATTGATCACGACTTCGGCCTTGCCGGCCATTCCGATGCCGATGTCCTTATCCATGCCGTTTGTGATGCCCTTTTAGGGGCTGCAGCCCTGGGGGATATTGGAGAGGTGTTTCCCGATACAGATCCGGCCTACAAGGGGATTGCCTCAAGCCTGCTTCTCAAGGTGTGCAGCCAGCGGGTCAGGGCCAGGGGGTATACGGTGGGGAACCTGGACTGCACCGTGTTTGCCCAGGCGCCGAAACTGGCCCCATACAAAAAAGCCATGGCCGCCCACATTGCCGGGGTGCTGGGTATTGATCCAAATCAGGTCAGCATCAAGGCCACCACCACCGAGCACCTGGGGTTTGTGGGGCGCAAAGAGGGCATTGCCGCCCAGTCAACCGTTTTAATTACCAAGACAGGAAAAGCCAATGAGTCTGAAAGTTTATAATACCTTGAACAAAAAAAAAGAAGCCTTTGACCCCATTGAACCGGGCAAGGTCAAGATGTACGTTTGCGGCCCTACGGTCTATGATACCAGTCACATCGGCCATGCCCGATCCGTGGTGGTCTTTGACATGATTTTCAGATGGCTGACGGCCAGAGAGTACCAGGTTACCTATGTGCGCAACTTCACGGATGTGGATGACAAGATCATTAAAAAGTCCAATGAAACCGGTGACAGTTGCACGGCCATCACGGAAAAATACATTGACGAGTTCCATGACGAGATGGACGCCCTGAACGTGCTCCGCCCCACCATGGAGCCCAAGGCCACCAACCATATCGATCACATCATCCGCTTTATCCAGATGCTCATTGACAAGGGAAAGGCCTATCACGTTGGGGGCGGGGATGTTTATTTTTCCATCCAGTCTTTCAATGGCTACGGCCAGCTTTCCGGCCGGAACCCCGAGGACATGCAGGCCGGGGCCAGGATTGCCGTGGACGAAAAGAAGCGCAGCCCCCTGGATTTTACCCTGTGGAAACCGGCCAAGCCCGGGGAGCCTGCCTGGGAAAGCCCCTGGGGCAAGGGGCGCCCGGGCTGGCACATTGAATGTTCGGCCATGAGCTACGAGTACCTGGGGGAGAGCTTTGACATCCACGGCGGGGGCAAGGACCTGATCTTTCCCCACCATGAAAACGAGATTGCCCAGAGTGAGGCGGTATTTGGCCGGCAGTTCGTCAAATACTGGATCCATAACGGGTTTGTGGACATCAACAATGAAAAGATGTCCAAGTCTCTGGGCAACTTCACCATGATCAAGGAGGTGCTGGCCGACTACTCTCCTGAGGTGATCCGCCTCTTTTTGCTCTCCAAGCAGTACCGGTCCCCCATTGATTACAACGAGGACAGCATGAGAGAAGTCTCCGTCGGGCTGGACCGGATCTACGCCTTTATGGACCGGGTGACCGATGCTGGCCTGGCCACGGGCAGTGATGCCAAAGGAGACCTGTGGGAGGAATTCTCCCGGGCCATGGACGATGATTTTAACTCTGCCCGGGCCCTGGCTGCTGTGTTTGAGGCGGTGAAAAAGGGGAACAAGGTGCTGGATGAGGCAGGCGGTAGGCCAAAAGGGCCGGAGGCTGCCGAACTGACCGCCATCCTTGCGGATATCCGGTCCATCTCAGGCATCCTGGGGGTTTTCCTCATAGATCCCAAGGCCTATTTTGGTGGCAAAAAGGAAAAGGGCATGGCTGACCAAAAGATTGATGCCGCCATGGTGGAAGATCTCATTGCCCAGCGGGCGGCTGCCAGAAAGGAAAAAAACTTTGCCCGGGCCGATGAGATCCGGGATGAGCTTCAAGCCAATAATATCGTGCTGGAGGACGGGCCGGCAGGAACGGTCTGGCGGTTCGAGAAGTAGACGCCAGCCCAGGCAACTTGTTTGCAAGACCAAACAAAAAGGCCGCGCTTCTTAAGGCAAGAGCGGCCTTTTTACCATGGCATTATTTTTTCTTTTTGCCTGGATTATTTCGGGGCTGTTTGGCCACTTTGGCCCAGGTATCCCTCAGGGTAACCGTGCGGTTGAACACCGGCATCTCATGGGTGCTGTCCTGGCCATCCAGGCAGAAGTATCCCAGACGCTCAAACTGATAGACTTTTTCCGGTTCCGCTGTTTCCAGGCTTTTTTCCAGTTTGGCGCCTGTCAGGATCTCAAGGGAGTCTGGATTGAGGTTGTCCATGAAGTCCTGGCCGTCCTTTTCCGGATCTTCATCCATGAAGAGGCGGTCGTAGAGGCGGACTTCAGCCTCCAGGCAATGATTGGCGTCCACCCAGTGGATGGTGCCTTTGACCTTGCGGCCGTCAGGGGCATTGCCGCCCCGGGTGGCTGGATCATAGGTGCCGATCAGCTCCACCACTTCGCCGGCCTGGTTTTTGATTACATCGGTGCAGGTGACCAGGTAGGCGGCCCGCAGCCGCACTTCCCGGCCAGGCCCCAGGCGGAAGAATTTCTTGGGCGGATCTTCCATGAAGTCGTCTTGCTCAACGTAAAGGTGTTTTGAAAAGCTGACTTTCCGCTTGCCCTTGTCGGGTTTTTGGGGGTGGATCATTGCCTCAAGGGTTTCGGTCTGGTCTTCTGGATAGTTTTCAATGGTGAGTTTCAAAGGACGGATTACTCCCATGGCCCTGGGGGCGTTCTCGTTGAGATCGTCCCGGAGGCAGGATTCCAGCAGGCCCATGTCAATGCGGCTTTCCTTCTTAGACACCCCGATGATATTGCAGAAGTTCCGGATGGCGGCCGGGGTATAGCCCCTTCGGCGCATGCCTTCCAGGGTGGGCAGCCGGGGATCGTCCCAGCCGGATACGCGGTTGTTCGTGATCAGGCGCTGGAGCTTGCGCTTGCTCAAGACTGTAAAGTTGATGTTCATCCGGGCAAACTCGATCTGCCGGGGATGGCAGGGCACTGAAATATTGTCCAGTATCCAGTCGTACAGGGGGCGATGGTCCTCGAATTCCAGGCTGCACAGGGAATGGGTGATGCCTTCCAGGGCATCGGAGATGCAATGGGTGAAGTCATACATGGGGTAGATGCACCACTTGTCTCCGGTCCGGGGATGGGGGGCTTTTTTGACCCGGTAGATGATGGGGTCCCGCAGGTTGATATTGGGGGACGCCATGTCGATCTTGGCCCTGAGGGTATGTTCCCCTTCTTCGAATTCCCCCGCCTTCATGCGCTGGAACAGGTCCAGGTTCTCCGCCACGGACCGGTCCCGGTATGGAGAGTCTTTTCCCGTTTCGGTCAGGGTGCCCCGGTAGGCCCTGATGTCATCCGGCGTCAGGCTGCAGACATAGGCCTTGCCCTTTTGGATCAGTTCCACGGCAAAGTCATGAAGCTTATCAAAATAGTCTGAGGCGTAAAGGGGCTTCTTATAATCAAATCCCAGCCAGTGGACCGTGTCCTGGATCGAGTCGATATAGATCTGTTTTTCCTTTGCCGGATTGGAGTCATCAAAGCGCAGGTTGCATTTGCCGTTGAACTGGCCGGCCATATTAAAGTTCAGGCAGATGGATTTGGCATGGCCGATGTGAAGGTAGCCGTTGGGCTCCGGCGGGAACCGGGTGGCCACCTGGCCGTCATTTTTATTGTTCTCCAGATCCTGCTTGATAATGGACTCGATAAAATGTCCTTTTTTAATCTCTTCTTCCATATGGCCTGTATCCTTGGGTAGTATGATGATAGGGGTTAAACACAGATTAATAGCATATTCCACTGACGGATAAAAGGGGGACGCGCGGCTTGATTTTAATCCAGGGTCTTTTTGACGTCGTACTGGCCGGTTTTCAGCAGTACCAGGGTGCAGGCCTCCTGAACCCGGATGCCGGCTTGCCTCAGGCGGTCATAGGCTGCAGGGTTTTCAGTGCCGGGATTGAAGATCACCCGTTTGGGTTTGAGGTCAATGATTTGGTCGATGACGTTTTCCTGCCGGGGAACCCCCAGGTAAAGGGTCACCGTATCCACATCCCCGGGCAGCTCAGCCAGGCTGGGGTAAACGGTTTTTCCTTGGATTTCCTTGTGCTTGGGAGCCACGGGCACAGGGTCGTGCCCGTACTGTGCCAGCATTTTCATGGCCTTGTTGCTGTACCGGTCCTCCAGGGGGCTGGCCCCTACGACTGACACACGTTCCATATGTTATCCTCCATAGATTCCAGATCTTGCTTGGGTTGCGGTTTCTGCCTTGACCCGGGGCGGTAAAGGCTTAAAATAAAACATAACCAACAAAATTTTAAATGTACAGGGAAAGTGTATGGGATTGTTTAATCTGGTATCAGAGTTTGTACCTACTGGGGATCAGCCAAAGGCCATTGAATATCTGACCCAGGGGGTCCTGGACAATGAACAGCACCAGGTCCTTTTGGGGGTGACCGGGTCGGGCAAGACCTTTTCCATGGCCAATATCATTGCCCGTACGGAAAAGCCCAGCCTGATCATTGCCCCAAACAAGACCCTGGCAGCCCAGCTTTACAATGAGTTCAAGGTGTTGTTTCCTGACAATTGCGTGGAGTATTTTGTCTCTTATTACGACTATTACCAGCCCGAGGCCTATATTCCCTCTTCAGACACCTATATCCAGAAGGACTCCTCTATTAACGAGCTCATCGACAAGATGCGCCACTCAGCCACCCGGTCGGTGCTGGCCCGGCGGGATGTCATCGTGGTGGCATCGGTTTCCTGCATCTACGGCCTGGGCGCGCCTGAAGATTACCTGGACCTGAGGATTGCCCTGGGCCGGGACATGGAGATCCCCCGGGACGATCTCATCGCCAAGTTTGTCAATATCCAGTACACCCGCAATGACACGGATTTTCATCGGGGGACCTTCCGGGTCCGGGGGGACCGGCTGGAGATCTTTCCTGCCTATGAAGAGGATCGCGCGGTGCGCATCGATTTTTTCGGGGATACCATTGAAGAGATCGCGGAAATCGATCCTTTGCGGGGAAAGGTGCTCAAGACCTTTGATCAGATGACCATCTATCCGGCCTCTCACTACGTTACCAAGCAGCAGACCCGGAAAAAGGCCGTGGAAAGTATCATTGCAGAGTTGAAGGACCGTTTGGCGTTTTTTAGAAATGAAAACCGGCTTCTGGAGGCCCAGCGCCTGGAGGAGCGGACCCAGTATGATATTGAGATGCTCAACGAGATCGGGTATTGCAACGGCATTGAGAACTACTCCCGGCATCTGACCGGCCGGGCCCCGGGAGAGCCCCCCCCCACCCTGCTGGACTATATTGATGATGATTTTCTTCTGTTTTTTGACGAGAGCCATATTTCTGTCAGTCAGCTTGGGGCCATGTACAAGGCGGACAGAAGCCGGAAAGAGACCCTGGTCCGCTATGGATTCCGTCTGCCCTCGGCAGTGGACAACCGGCCCCTGAAATTCGAGGAGTTTCAGCACCGATCTCCCCAGGTGGTCTATGTCTCTGCCACGCCAGCAGACTATGAGATGGAAAAGGCTCAGCACCGGGTGGCCGAGCAGATTGTCCGACCAACGGGGTTGCTGGACCCCACCGTTGACATCCGGGATGCCAGAACCCAGGTGGACGACCTTTACGGGGAAATCCTCAAACGGGTGGAAGCGGACGAGCGGGTCCTGGTGACCACCCTGACCAAGCGCATGGCAGAAGATCTGACCGACTATTACGCGGATCTTGGAATCAGGGTGAAGTACCTGCACTCGGATATCGGTACGGTGGAGCGCATCGACATTATTCAGGATCTTCGCCGGGGAGAGTTTGACGTGCTCATCGGCATCAATTTGCTTCGGGAGGGCCTGGACATCCCAGAGGTTTCCCTTGTGGCCATCCTGGATGCGGATAAGGAGGGGTTTTTACGCTCTTTCAGGTCCTTTATCCAGATTTTTGGCCGGGCGGCCCGGAATGTCTTTGGCCGGGTGATCATGTATGCTGAAAAAGAGACCGGGTCCATGAAAAAGGCCCTGTCCGAGACCGATCGGCGGCGGGAGATCCAAAAGGCCTATAATAAGGCCCACGACATCGTCCCCAGCACCATCAGCAAGAAGATCAGCAGTTTTGACTATACCATGGCAGGCCAGGGGCAAACCCCTGCCGAGGCTGCTGTAAACGAGGAATTGGCATCCTACTCCGCCGAGGAGCTGGATCTGGACGAGGTGATTTCGGATCTGGAGTATAAGATGAATCTGGCCGCTGAGAACCTGGAGTTTGAGCAGGCCGCCCTGTACCGGGACAAGATTGTCGAACTGAAAAAAATCCGGGAAACCGCACCATGAAAACAGATATGACCCAGGATAAAATTTCTGACAGCATTCTGGATAAATACGCCCAGGCACCTCACCTGCCCGGGGTCTATCTCATGAAGAACAAGGCGGGCAAGATTCTGTATGTGGGCAAGGCCAAGGACCTGAAAAAGCGGCTCTCCTCGTATTTTGTCAAAAAAAATCAGTCTGATCCCAAGACAGTGGCGCTGCTTGATCTGGTGGCGGATTTTGATCTGGTCATCACCCAGTCGGACCAGGAGGCTTTTATACTGGAGTCCAACCTCATCAAGGAACACGCCCCCAGGTACAATATCCTTCTCAAAGACGGCAAAAACTATCCACTGCTGCGCATTGACATGACCGAGGCCTACCCCGCCATCCAGCGGGTCAGAAGGATTCACAAGGACGGGGCCCTTTACTTTGGTCCCTACTCTTCCTCCCGGAGTGTGAATCAGACCTTGAAACAGATCCAGCGGCTGTTTGGGCTGAGAAAATGCAAGAACGCTCAGTTCAGGAACCGGTCCCGGCCCTGCCTCAACTTTCAGATCAAGGCCTGTCTGGGCCTGTGCTGCAATGCCGTGGATCCGGAGGTCTACAAGGGCCGGGTCAGGGACGCTGTTTTGTTTCTGAGGGGCCGCTGTTCCGAGGTGGTGAACAGGCTCAAACAGGAAATGGCGGCGCACGCCGGGGCCCAGGCCTTTGAAAAGGCGGCCCAGGTCCGGGACACCATCCTTGCCATTGAACGGATCATGGAGCGACAGGTGGTGGTCTGCCCGGATCAGAAGGACAGGGATATCATCGGCCTGGCCTGGGAGCGGGGCAGGGCAGTGGTCACGGTGATGATGGTCCGGTCCGGCCGCCTCATTGATACGGCACACTATCCTTTGGATATGGGGTTTAAAGAGGCGGACGAGATGCTGGCCGCCTTTGTGGACCAATACTATGAAAAGACCAGTCAGGTCCCGGAGGAGGTGCTTTTCGGCCGGGTCCTGGAAAACACAGAGGAAACTGTGGAAAGGCTCTCCTGCCTCCGGGGGCGAAGGGTCCAGGTCCACACCCCCCGTCGGGGAGAGAAAAAAAGGCTGACGCAGATGGCCGAGGTGAATGCGGGAAAAGAGTTGGAAAAGCTTTTGGCCCGGGAGGAGGAGGCACAGGCCGCCCTGGTGATGCTGAAAAATATCATGGACATGGATCGCCTGCCCGAACGCATCGAATGTTTTGACAACTCCAATATCCAGGGCCAGGATCCGGTGGCTGCCATGGTGGTCTTTACCAATGGCCGGCCGGACAAGGCAGCCTATCGAAAGTACATCATAAAGGGTATACAGGCCCAGGACGATTATGCCTATATGACCCAGGTCCTTACCCGCCGGTTCAGCCGGTCCGAGAATGAGATACCCCTGCCGGAGCTGCTGGTGGTGGACGGCGGCAAAGGGCAGCTGGGCATGGCTGTTGCCGTGATCCGGGACCTGGGTCTGGAGGGACGCTTTGTCCTGGCCGGCCTGGCCAAAAAGGACAAGGATCGCGGAGAGGCCTTTGATAAGATTTATCTGCCGGGCCGGTCCAATCCCCTGAACACCGCCCAGTCTGCCAAGGCGTTGTTTCTTCTGGAACAGGTCCGGGACGAGGCCCATCGCTTTGCCATCACCTTCCAGCGCAACCGCCGGGAAAAGCGGGGAAAAACCTCCGCCCTTGACGCCATTTCCGGCATTGGTCCCCAAAGGCGAAAATTGCTTCTCAACGAGTTCAAGACGTTGAAACACATCCGTAGCCAGAGCCCTGAATCCCTGTCCCGGGTACCGGGGATTACCCGGGATTTGGGCAGAAGGATTCTGGCGGCCTTGGGGGAATAGGGGGTCACAACCGTGTCAGGGTAAACCCGGTGCTGCGGTTGTAGCTGCCCAGGATTTTGACGAGGGTGTCTTTTTCAGTCTGGTTTTCCACGAAAAAATCCGGATGGTCTGGATTTTCCTTTGTCGGTTCCGGGGTGATGATGTTCAGGCTAGATGCCCGGCGCATGCGCCCTTGGACACTCAGAGACAGTTTGCCCATATCATGCTCGGCCTGGGTGGTGCGCTGGACCAGGGTCTGATCCCTGACCCGGGCCTCTTCTTCTGCCTGCCGTATTTTTTCAAGAAGATCCAATTGTTTTTTTATTCGGTCCACTTCCTTGGTGTTCATTGTTCTGGCAATGGTGTCCAGTTCCTGGTAGACGCGCTTAAAATCCATGGCCTGGGTGGCCAGAACAAGGGCCTTTAGATTGTCCCTGAGCAGGGGGGTGGTCTTGAGTACCCTTGACAGGGCTTTGATATTGTCCTGAAGGTCCTCCATTATACCTTTTTTCCTGGCCTTTCTGGTCTGGTCTTCCTCTTTGAGGCTTGCCCGCTCCTGAATCAGGGTGTCCCGCTCCCGGAACAGCCGGCGTCCGAAATAAAGGGTGTTGGTACCGCAGATATGGATGTTTTTAAGGATAATTTGTTCGGCATCCATGCGGGTGCCGGAGAGGATTCCCTTGGGCGTGTCAAATTCAATCCCTCTGGCATCCAGTCGGGTGTCCAGGGATTCATCCACAATGATGATATACCCGTTAAGCGAGGACAGGGTGCTGCCCCTGCAGAAATGGACCGTGATATCCTTTTCTGCTTTGACGCTGCTGCCGGGACTGGCGCTGTATATTACGGCGCTGCTTTGGGTCTCCACATGGCCGCCCTCCAGCTGTCCGGCCTCAACCATCCCCTTGGCCCGGATCCGGAAGTCATTGCAGATGGTGTCAACTTTCATGCTGATGGGGCAGATAAACTGGGTGCCGATGTTGCCGACGGAATAATCCAGGCGCTTGAAGTCAAGGGTTTCCCGGATTTCAATTCCCGAGATTTTGCCATCTGTTTTTGTGAGCAGCACTGCGCCAGTACTGGAGGCTCGAAGAAAATGGCCCTGGAGCCGGTTGTCCCGGGTCTTGCTTTCCACGATATCCACACCGCTGTTCAGGGCAATGGTCAGGGGTTTGGCCTGGGGCACATGAATGATCCCCCCGTTGTATTGCATCCCGGGCCGGCCCTGGACTTCGGGGGTGATAAAAAAGAGGTTGTCACCGGCCGTGACAATGGGGTATTTATTAATCTCCCTGAAATCAATGGACCCATCTTTTTTAACCGTTCCAGGGCAGCTTTTGTAATCGAAAAAGGCCTTTTCAATGGTCCCGTCAGTCGGCGGGACGGCCGGGACGCCCTTGATCTCCACGGCCAGCCGGTCCTGGGTGGCAATGGCCCTGAGGGTGATGCCCAGGTGGGCGGTTTCGGGTGGGCCCTTGTCTGCCAGGCTGAGCACCTGTTTGGACACTTTGAGTTCCTTGCCCTGGGGGACCTTCTCCGCGATCAGGCGGCGGAGGAGGGTGAGAATTCGGGGGATTTTGACATTCAGTCGGGGAAAAAGCTGGTCCAGGGCCAGGACGATGACGTCATTGGCAACGGTTTCCCGGTCAATCTGAAATTGCAGGGTAACCGGGTTTTGTTGCTTGGATATGGCATTGTACAGGTTGCTTTCCAGGATATCAGCCCGGTCCTGGGTTTTGTTTGGCGGTGTCTGGCTGGCCATTGGTATTCCCTGTTGTGTTGTAAGGGTATGCCTAATATGCTGCAAGGTGTTGAGAACCTAAGAATTATACCCGATCCTACCCTAACCTTACACCGGGCCATTGGAAGATTGCAAATCTTTTTACCCCTTTGGGATATTTTCGCTTTACAGGGAAAGCGGGAACGTATAGTAGACACACATGTTTTACCATTGGACGGAGGCTGCAGCTCCGGGAGAGAAAAAATGACAGATGCATTTGAAGAAAAGATGGACGGGGAGCCTGGTGAACTGAGTTTCGAAGAGATGTTCGAAGCCTATGACGCCAAATCCGCCAGGGACCTTAAGCAGGGGGATATGGTGGAAGGTGAAATCATCACCGTGGGAAAAAATGCGGTGTATGTGGATACCGGCACCAAAAGCGACGGGGTGGTGGATAAGGCCGAGCTTCTGGATGAAGACGGTGAATTTCCCTACAAGACAGGCGACCGCCTGAAACTCTACGTGGTTTCGCTGAGCGAAAGTGAAGTGATTCTGTCCAAGGCGATTTCAGGTGCGGGCAAGGCCAATATGATTGAAGATGCCTGGCAAAGCAAGGCACCGGTTGAGGGGCGGGTGACAGAGTCCATCAAGGGCGGATTTTCCGTGGATATCCTCGGTAAAAGGGCCTTTTGCCCGGTCAGTCAGATGGATGTCCGGTACGTGGAGACGCCCGAGGACTACGTGGGGCAGACCCATCATTTTTTGATTACCCGGTTTGAGGAAAAGGGCCGTAATATTGTGGTATCCCGCAGGGACCTGCTCAACGAGCAGATCAAAGAAGAGCGGGAGGCGTTCATAAAGACGGTGGACGAAGGGGATGTGGTCCAGGCCTCTGTGACCAAGCTGATGTCCTACGGGGCATTCATGGAATTGGCTCCCGGGGTGGAGGGCATGGTTCATGTCTCTGAGCTGAGCTGGTCACGGGTTGAAAAGCCCGAAGACGTCGTTCATGTCAACGATACCATCACCGTGAAAATTCTGAAGATCGAAAATCGGGACAGCAAGAACCCGAAAATTTCTCTGTCAGTGAAACAGACGGCGGATAATCCCTGGGATAATATGGGTACGGCCTTTAAACCCGGTGATCAAGTTGCTGGAAAAGTCGTACGCCTGGCCAATTTCGGTGCCTTTGTGGAGATCGCCCCCGGGGTGGACGGCCTGGTTCATATCAGTGAGATGAGTCATTTAAAGCGGGTGTTGCGCCCCGAGGACGAGGTCAGTGTCGGCGAAACCGTTCAGGTGGTGATCAAGGCCATTGACCTGGACAGCAAGCGGGTCTCCCTGAGTATGAAGGATGCGGCAGGGGATCCCTGGACCGGGGCCAGCGCAAAATATGCACCGGGCAGCATGGTTCAGGGGGTGCTGGAAAAAAAAGAGGGGTTTGGCCTTTTTGTCGGTGTGGCCCCGGGCATCACCGGGCTGGTGCCCATGTCCAGTATCCGGCAGTCCGACGGCGGGGAAAAGTTGGCGTCCCTTAAGCCCGGGGACTCTCTTGAGGTTCTGGTCCAGGAGGTGGATGAGGAAAAACGGCGGATGACCTTGGTACCGCCGGATCAGAAGGATCCGGATAATTGGAAGCAATTTGCCGGCGCCAAGACGTCGTCATCCATGGGCACCATGGAAAGTGTGTTTCTGGAGGCCATGAAAAAGGCGGAAAAGAAAAAATAAGTATTTTTCAGCGGCAATACCACCCATATGATCCAGCCCCTGTCTGTGTCTCTATCGGACAGGGGCTTTTATTTTGGCTTGGCAACCCGGCCGGGAGTCTGGTAGTCTTGGCAGCAACACGAATACAGGCTATATTCTGGGGGCGATCCAAAGAAATCATAAGGACGGGTGACAAAGGGAGGGGCAATGGAAGGCAATGAGACCATTCTTTTCGTAGATGATGAGGAGTATCTGGCAGAAGTGGGCAAGGAAATGCTGGAAGATTACGGATATGAGGTGGACATTGAAACTGATTCTGCCAGGGCCCTTAACCTGTTCAAAGCGGATCCGGACCGCTATCATCTGATGGTGTCGGACTATACCATGCCGGGGATGAAAGGGGACGAGCTTGTGAGCCAGATCCATGCGGTTCGACCCCACCTGCCCGTGATCCTGTGTTCAGGAACCCACCTGGACGCCGGGCAGGTGGAAAAATCTCAGGTATCCAAAGTATTGCTCAAGCCCTTTGATATGGATGTTCTCATCTCCGCTGTCAGGGAGGTCCTGGATGGGGGCGTCTCCGGTTAGATCCCGGGCAGATTCGGGAGATAGCCGGCTCTTTGTCACAGACTACGACGGCACCCTGCTCAGGGATGACCGGACCATCCATCCCCGGGATCTGAATACCCTTGCCCGCCTCAAAGCTGCAGGGATGACCACGGTCATTGCCACGGGCCGAAGCCTTTACTCTTTTATCCGTTCCCTGGAGGCCATCTGTCTTGGTCCGGAAATGCTGTTTGTTGATTATCTGGTTTTTTCCACAGGGGCCGGCATTATGGATCTTTCCTCCGGCAAGATGCTGCGGGCTCTGGATCTGTGCGGCAAAGACATCCTGGCGGCCTGCACCTATTTTGACGAGCGTGGATTTGATTACATGATCCACAACCCCATCCCGGAGACCCCGTATTTTTTATATACCACCCATGGCAGGCCCAATCCGGATTTTCATGCCAGAATCGCCCTTTATCCTGATTTTGGCAGGCCCTTGGCAGGGTCCCATCCCTCAAGGGCCACGGAGGTGCTGGCCATCGTTCCCCGGGATCAATTGAGGCTGTCCAGGGCGGACATCCAGTCCGCCCTGGACCAAACCAGTGTTATTTTCGCAACCTCTCCTTTGGATAAACAATCGGTGTGGATCGAAGTCTTTCACCGTAAGGTTTCCAAATCCCGTGCAATGGCCTGGCTGTCCAACCGGTTGGAAGCAGGCCCGGACGATGTGGTGGCCGTGGGAAACGATTATAATGACCTGGATCTGCTTCAGTGGTCAGGAAAGGCCTTTGTGGTGGAAAACGGTCCCAAAGGTCTGGGCAAGGACTGTATCCGCGTGCCTTCCAACAATTGCTGCGGTGTGACCCATGCGGCAGAGGCTGGCGGCCTGCTGGACGCGTCCAGTCTATAATTCAAGATCGTCTATATCAATGTCCGGGTAAAGTTCCCGGCAGCAGTCCGGACATATGCCATGGGAAAAGGCAATATGGTTGAAAAAGGTTTCCACCCGCTGCCAGTTTGCTGTGTCTTTCCTGATTTTTTTACAATTGGCACAGATAGAGATGATTTTTTCGTTTTTGTCTTCCTCTTGTTTGAGAAACTTTTTGAATTTATTTCGCAGATCAATGAGTTTGGTAACATCCCTTGCAATGGTAATGGCCCCACCATAGGTGTTTTTGGGATCATACAGGGGGCTGCAGGTCAGTTCCAGATGAATTGTCTGCCCCTGGCTGCTGATCATCTGGACTTCATACTGGCCGGTGAGGACGGGTTTCCGGGATTGGGTCTGGCTGGAAATATCTGAAAAACTTTTTGCAGTGGCCAGGTCCTTGAGATTCATTCGGGTCAGTTCTTCATTTGTGTGACCCATCATTCGACAGAAGGCCGGGTTGCAAAAGGTGATATTCCCGTCGCCATCCACTACAAATACCCCTTCGGCAATATGCTCGGTAATCGTGCGGTATCGGGCCTCGCTTTTTTCAAGTCGAATACGGTACTGCCGGTTCTGTTCCTTCAGGTGTTTTGTCTCCAGGGCCTTGTGAATGACGTGGCGGATCATGTCTAGGTCAACGATGGGTTTAGTGATATAGTCCTTGGCCCCCATCTTCAGCGCCCGTATGATATCCTGCCGCTCTCCTGCGCCTGAGACCACCACCATGGGGATATCTGGATTGTGGTTGTGGATACGGTTCATCACCTCAATACCGTCAATGCCGGGCATGCGCAGATCTGTGATCACCATATCCACGGTCTGGTTAAAAAAAAGATCCAGACCCTTTTCGCCGTTTTCTGCTGTGAGAACATGATATCCCTGGTCCATGAAAAACAGGGAGAGGCTCTCCAGAATGGACAGCTCATCATCTATGATTAATAAGGTTTCCCTGTGCATTTTTAGCCTGCCTTGTGGGCTTTAGCTTATCTTGTGGATACTGGCCTTGTCATGTGAACTTAGGAACGGCGGACATATGAACCAGTATAGCAAACCTTTTTTGCAATATCAAAGGGCTTTGATCAATGCCTGCATGTCCCTGACTGCCCTGTCCATACCCGTGAGCACCGCCCTGGACACGATGCTGTGTCCAATGGAGTACTCAAGGATTTCATGGAGCCCGGCAAAGGCCTGGATGGTGGTATAGCCGATGCCGTGACCGGCATGGACCCCCAGTTTGAGTTTGGTACCGATCTTGGCCGCGTCCACGATGCGCGAAAATTCCATGTCACGCTGGGGTTTTGTTTTGGCATCGCAAAAGGCCCCGGTGTGAATTTCAATGGAATCGGCATCAATTTTATGGGCCATTTTGATCTGTTCAAGGTCTGGATCGATGAAGATGCATACCTTTATCTGGGCATTCTTCAGGGTGGATACAGCCTCACGGATATGGTTTTCGTGGGTGATGATATCCAGTCCGCCCTCTGTGGTCAGTTCCTCTCTTTTTTCCGGGACCAGGGTGACGGTTTCCGGCTTGATATCCATTGCAATGCCCAGCATTTCACTGGTCGCGGCCATCTCAAGGATGAGCCGGGTCTGGATAACCTGGCGGAGTATGCGCACATCCCGCTCCTGGATGTGGCGGCGGTCCTCCCGCAGATGGACCACGATGGCATCTGCGCCGGCGGTTTCAGCGGCCAGGGCCCCGGCAACGGGGTCTGGGTATTCTGCCCCTCTTGCCTGTCTGAGGGTGGCCACATGGTCAACGTTTACAGCGAGTTCTGCCATGGTATATTCTCCTGTATTCAGAATGCGGTTAAGTCTGTGTTGGGTTCAATCTGTCTTAGGATGTCAAGGCTTTTGGCTTCCATTTCCATGGCCTGGGTCTCACCCTGTTCATGGTCAAGCCCGGCCAGGTGGAGGATGCCGTGGATCAGAAGCTGGGAAACCCGCTCTTCAAGAAAGATTCCAGCCTCAGATGCCTCTCGTTTTGCGGTTTCAAGGGAAATGACCACATCCCCAAGCAGACCCGGGGTGATTTGTGAAAATTGTCCCTCCTGCATGGAAAAACAAAGAACATTGGTGGGCTTGTCCATGCCCCGATAGGTTGAGTTCAACTCACGGATGCCCGCATCATCCATGATGACAAGGGACAGTTCATGGTCGTTAAAGTCCAAGGCGCTTAAGATCTGTTTTGTCTTTTGTCTGATCTGGGGGCTTGGAAGTGTTTCCTCGTGCCGGTTGTCGATCAGTATCCTTTGCTGTGCCATTTTTCTCTTTCTTTTTTTCTGGTTTGGCGTCTGTATACTCAATACGGCTGTGGTAGATAGAGGTCAGAATATTATTAAAGCTCTTGGCAATCTGGTGAAGGTCCTTGAGGGTCATTTCGCATTCCTCAAGCTGGCCGTCGGCAAATATATCGTTGATCAGGGCCTTGACCCGTCCTTTGATCCGGGCCGGAGTGGGCCGTTCAAGGGCCCGGACCGAGGCTTCAGCCACATCGGCCAGCATAACGATGCCAGCCTCCCGGGTCTGGGGTTTGGGGCCGGGGTACCTGAAGTTCTCCTCATTGACCTTGTCTTTGCCTGATTTCAAACTCTTGTTGTAAAAATATTTGATCAGGGAGGTGCCGTGATGCTGGACAATGCCTTCGATGATTTCATTTCCCAATTTGTACTTTTTGGCCATCTCCACCCCTTTTTTGACATGCTGGATCAGGATGAGGGCGGACATGGACGGGGAAAGTTTGTCATGGCGGTTTTTACCACCCACCTGGTTTTCTATGAAGTACATGGTTTTGTCCAGCTTTCCGATGTCATGGTAGTATCCCATGACTTTGGCCTTGAGGCTGTTGGCGGAAATGGCTGAGGCAGCGGCCTCGGCCAGGGTGGCCACGATGACACTGTGGTTATATGTTCCCGGGGCCTCAATCATCAATTTCCGGATCAGAGGCTGATCCAGATTTGAGAATTCCAGAAGTTTGGCTGCCGTGGTGTAGTTGAAGATCAGTTCAATCAGGGGGGTAAACCCCACGGTGAGGGTGGCCGCAAGAAGCCCCCCGCAAAAGGCCAGGGTGACCTGTTTTGCCAGCATCATCAGGTCCAGCTGGGAGGGGGTGGATAACACCAAGGCTGTGATCAGCAGGGCGTTGAATACCGAAAGCTTGAATCCGGCCTGGATAAAGTGCTGCCGCTTATCCCGTTCCTTTATCCAATAGGCTGACGTGATGCTGGTCAGGAAAAAGAAAATAAAGACCTGGAAACTGCTGTCAAAGGAGAGGCTGGCCAGAATGGTCAGCACCAGGGTGAAAAATACAGCCACATCAAATCCCAAAAAAAGGCAGGTGATCATGGCTGCCGCCTGTACCGGCATCACGGTGAATATGGTGCTGGCAGCCACTGCCCTGGGAAGTTCCGGCCGGATGGCCTGGGCAATATAGATGACCACCTCGGTAAATCCGAGGTAAAGCCCCAGCCCTAACGCCAGAAAGACCATGTGCTTGTTCATCTCCGGTTTGAGCTTGGGATGGTCCTTTAAAAACAGATAATACACCACCAGGATGAGAAAACAGGTGAGCATGGCCACCCCGGCCATGGACATGAGATAATTTTTGTCTTCGACCTGGGCGTTGAGGGTGTTCAGCTTGATAAGCTTGAGTTTGTCTACCCGCTCTCCTTCCCGGATAATCATTTCACCGGCCTTGATCTGGTAGAGAGTGGGTTTGATATCGGCCTGGGCTTGCCTGATGCGTTTTTGGGTTTCGTTTTTATTCAAGGTGATATTGGGGCGCAACAGACGCTGGCTCATATCCACAATAAGGTTGGACAGGCTGTACCCCATATCCTTGAGCAGGGGCTGGCCGATAATCCGGACCATGGCCTTGGCCTGATCCGGACCGTAAAGCACTTTGAGGTTGGAAATGGTTCGCTCCTGGTCGGACTGGATGGTTCTCAGGGAAACCCCCCGCTCTTCTTCGGTCAAAAGGACCTCTTTATTGGCCACAATGCCGTTGGTCAGGATCTTTTGGATGATCTGGGTGATGGTCTGGGTGATTTTTGTTGAAAATTTTTGTTTAAACAGAATCTGGTAGGCCCCGTTGGAAATTTCCAGCCCCAGTTTTTTCTGAAATTCTTTTTTGATGGCCAGGGCCATGTCAAAAGAGGGTTCAATCACTGACGGCATCGCCGGAGGCGCTCCCCGGGGAGGGCCGTCCTGGGCATGGGCAGGCTCGGCCGTGTGCTGGAAAATCTGACGACCAAAGGCCATGGCGTCCTGGAGCCGTTCTGTGATATTCTGTTCCAGGTTGCCGTCATAATCGTAAACGGTTTTGATGGTCTCTTTGACCTGATTTTTTTTGGCCTGGGTGACTTGTTTATCTTCAATGAAAAAATTTCTGGGGGCTTTGATGTCCCGCTGGGCCACATCCCCGATCCGGTAGGCATAGGAGACCCTGTCCTGATCAATGGTCTGGGACAGGGTAAACAAAACAAGGATCAGGATGAGGATGGCCCAGAGCAGATAGGGGGTGGACAGAAACAGGTTCAGCTGGTTTTTGGCCTTGGGAGACTTACTTGTTTTTTTCATAGGCATCAATGATGTCGGACACCAGCTGGTGCCGTACCACATCTTTTTTTGTAAACTCAATAAACCCGATGCCCTTGATCCGGTTCAAAATTCGTTGGGCCTCTACCAGTCCGGATCGTCTGCCACCGGGCAAATCGGTTTGGGTGATATCACCGGTGACAACGGCCTGGGAGCCGTATCCAATGCGGGTCAGAAACATTTTCATCTGTTCCGACGTGGTGTTCTGGGCTTCGTCCAGGATGATAAATGCATTGTTCAGGGTTCTGCCCCGCATGAATGCAATGGGTGCGATCTCTATGGTTTCCTGTTCAATATAGGCCCTGGCCTTTTCAAAATCAAGCAGATCATAGAGGGCGTCATACAGGGGGCGCAGGTAGGGGTTGATTTTTTCGGCCAGGTCACCGGGAAGAAATCCTAAGGCCTCTCCGGCTTCCACGGCCGGTCGTGTCAGGATAATCTTTTGAACCTCGCCCCGGGTAAAGGCGGCCACGGCCATGGCCATGGCAAGGTAGGTTTTTCCCGTGCCAGCCGGACCAATGCCAAATAGAACATCATTGGTTTTTATGGCTGCGGCATAGGCCTGCTGGGCTGGATTCCTCGGGGTGATGGCCTTGTTCCTGGCCGTCACAAAGATGGTGGCGTTGAACAGCTTGGCCAACGGGGTGTCCGGTGCCCTTGAAATGGTGTTCATGGCGGCATCCAGCACCTGGGGGGTGAGAATGAGCTTGTCCTGTATCAGCCCGTACAGCTGGCCCAGCAGAGACACGGCCAGGGTTTCATCTGCCGGTTCCCCTGAAACCGATACCATGCCGCCCCTGGAGTTGATGGACACCTTAAATGTTTGGGCGATTTTTTCCAGGTTGGCATTGTGGGTTCCAAAGAGCTTCTGGGAGAGGGCTATGTTCTGAAACTCTATATTTTTCATGGCGTATAGGGTGCATTTTATTTGGGTAAAGGTCAATAAAAATCTTGACGGCAAAACAGGCATGCTGGTATCTGTTTAGCCGCTGGAAATACCGATAAACAAGGAAATCTATGAATCTGTTCGACATCGCTGTGGTCACCATCGTTGGATTCTGTCTTATCAGCGGCGGGTTCAGGGGGCTGATCCGGGAAGTCTCGGGCATCATCGGCCTGGTGGCTGGATTTTACGGGGCCAATACCTACTATCTTAAACTGGTGCCCTATGCCGCCCAATGGGTTGACAATATGACGGCGCAGCGTTTGATCTGCTTTTTTGTCCTCTTCTGCGGGATTCTGATCCTGGTGGGGGTACTGGCCCGCATCATCCGCAAACTGCTCCGCCTGGTCTTCCTGGGCTGGGTGGACCGCTCTTTTGGGATTTGTTTTGGCGCCATCAAAGGGGTGTTGATTTCCACCATCCTGTTCATCCTCATGACAACCTTTTTGCCGGCAAGCAGTTCCCTGCTGTCCGATTCCCGGACAGCCCCCTATCTGGCAGATGCGGCAGATGCGGTCACCGTATTTGTCTCCAAAGGCATGAAAAGCGATTTTTACCATCATCTTGAAGGAATTAAAAAAGAGTGGACACCATAACCCCGCTGCTGGAAATTATCCGGCGACTCAGGGGAGAGAACGGGTGTGACTGGGATAAAAAGCAGACCCCGGACACCATGTGGAGATGCCTGGCCGAAGAGCTGTACGAGCTGGAAGAGGCCATTGTTAAAGATGACACGCCCAATATTGTTGAAGAACTGGGGGATGTGCTGTTTCAAATCCTGTTTATCTTTGAGATTTTCAGGGAGGCAAGGCGGTTTGGGCTTGAGGATGTGGTGACTCAGGTGGCTGAAAAGATGATTCGACGCCACCCCCATGTCTACGCAGATGCCCGCATTGATTCTGAGGAGGCCCTGAACCGCCAATGGGATCAGATCAAATCTGGTGAAAAGGCTGCGGCCGGCACAGCAAAACCTGCCTCTGTACTGGATGGGGTGCCGGCAGGCATGCCCGGGTTGCTCCGGGCCCTTAAGGTTTCTAAAGCAGCGGTCAAGGCCGGGTTTGAATGGGAAAGTCTGGGTCAGGTTCTGGATACGGCAAAATCTGAAATTGCTGAGTTTGAGACGGCCCTTGAAACCGAGGGCCGGGATGCGGCCCGAATGGAATTCGGGGATATTTTATTTTCTCTGGTCAATGTGGCACGGTTTGCCGGGTTTCATCCGGAAACGGCCCTTCACCGTTCCACAGCCAAGTTCGAGGGGCGGTTCAGGGCCATGGAGCAGGCCCTGGCAGACAGGGGGTTGGATTTAAAGCACCTGTCCCCTGAGGAAAAGGAGGCCCATTGGCAGGCGGCCAAACAGGCTTATGACAAATAGTCTCCCCTCTGGAACTTGACATACTCGGTCTGGACCGTCACCGCCGTCTGGGTGGCAATATTTTTGAGTTCGGCCTCCCCGGTTTCAAGACGCTGGGCCTCATTCATCAGGGCATCGGCATCGGCGTTCATCTGCTCCAAGGCTGGTGCAATGGATTTGAGACTGATTTTTGGATCTTCCAATTGAAGGGCATAGGCTTGCAGCTGTCCCAGAAGATCATCGGTTTTTCCTGTGACACTCATGGAAGAACTCTGGAGATCAAACCCGGGGGCAGACAACTCTTCAAGTGTTGAAACCTCGGCCGACCCTTTACTGCTGTTTGTTTTTTCCAGTGCATTGTTTAGCAGGGTGTTAAAGGTCTTAGCGCCTTCTGCTGCCCTGGATGGCTTTGCTTTGGCCCCGGTCAGGGGCTGCTGGGTTTCATTTATCTGGTTCACATTTACCATTCTGGCCTCCTTAAAAGGTTCTGCCTTAAAAAAAGCAAAAGCCATGCCAGGATTTTTGTTTTAGGGGTTTGTTTGGTAAGTTGCCAGGATTGCAATGAATTTTGTTTTTATCCGGTCAGGAAACAGAGGCTGGGAAAGGGCGGTGCAGGGGGAAAAAATTGCTGCCTAACCCACCTCATCCGTATTGAAGCCGATCATTTTTTCCGCAACCGCTTCGGCATTTACCGTGTAGGTGTTGTTCTGAACCTGCTCCTTGAGGCCCTGAACCCGTTGCGCACGCTCCGGTGAGGGGGTCTGTGCCGCTGCTTCAATCTTTTGAAGATCCCTTGTGGTAGAAGACAGGTTGATGCTGTCTTTTGCCGCGCCAGATTCTTCAGGTGTCTTGTTTTCCTGCTGCAGGGGCCCCTGGGCGTTGGTCTGGGAGGTATATGTCTGATTGATATAATTGTTGGTATTTGTAATTTTCATAGGGGCTCTCCTTTATGATTCCATATTTGTATCGGCAACCTGACGGGCCAGTTCTGTCATCCGCTGGACAACAAATTTGGAGTCTTCAACAGACAGGGTCTGGGTGACCTTGGTATTGTTCCCATCAACCGCGGTATAGGTGAATTGACTCTTTCCCCTGGAGAAGTCTATTTTTTTGCCCAACTCTTTTTCGATCTGATCGGTGATCTGTGCATCATCACTTTGCTTGGGTCCTTCGGTGATGATCCGATCAACAATACCGCTGGCAACCTTGTCAATAATGGCCTGGCGTTTTCCTTCTGTGGAAATACTGACGCTGTCCGCAGACGCAGTGTTCTGTGCGCCGAATTTACTCCGGTCCATGAGTTTTCCCTGGCTTAATTGTCTGGAATAAACCTTGAGAACATTTTGTATTTGGTATGAAGGAATCTGCATTTAATTTTCTCCTTGTACCCCATTATCGGACAGGGAAAATTAAAACTTTAGATTTTTTTATCAGAGTTTTATTAATCGTCAAAATCGCCATCAGGTCCCTTGTCCGTATCAAGCAAGGATGCTTTTTCACTTATTTTTTCCCGGGTCCACTGGTCCTGGGATTCAATTGTTTTTGCTTTAAACCCGGGAAAATGACTCTGGGTTTCCAGAATACTGGCCTTTACCAGATCTGCGGTGCCCCCGGCGTTGAATACATCGGTGAGAAGGAAATAAACAAAGTCTGATACCCCCTGCACCATCCGGTCCTTGATTTTTGCGGACTGGGCCATGAGACGGTTTTCAAAGGGCAGGTTCAGCTTTTTAAAATCCCCGCCTTTCAGATTATTTGCCTTTGCCCAGGCGCACATGGCCTGCCAGGCTTCCAGGGTCACGCCCTTGTCTGTTTCTTTGATGAAGTTGCCGCTCTGATCCATGATGGCGTTGCCGTAATCGTTGACCTGAACCCCCCAGGAGATCATCTGCAGGGCGGTGGCCACGTTGGCCTTGGTGGTCCGTGTCTTTGCCGCGATCTGCTGGAGCCGGTCCGAGCTGTTTCCCGAGGTGCCGTGCTGGGCGCCTGACACCCCGTAGGGGGCCAGCGCATCGTGGATTTGTGCGGTCAGGTCGACATCAATGCCGGTGCCAGTGGCTTCAATCCCGTGGGTGGTGCCATTGTTCAGGGCGATCCAGTCCGGAAAGATCCTGTGGGCGTTAAGTCCCTGGATGAGAAACAGGGCTTCTTCCGGCGTTGACAGGCCGAATTTGCCCTTGATTTCACCAACTTCAGTTTCCAGGCCGGCCCATTCAGGCACAAAGGGATAAAGTTCGATGTTGGCCAGAAGATTCTGGTCATCGGGCATGTGGGAGGCGTCAATGGCAATGGAGGTAATGCCCGAATCAAACAGGCTTGGGATCTCGGTTTTGGCCGGTTCGATATCTTCGGGTTTTTTGATGCCGAAATGGTCGGCATGGATGGCCACAGGGACGGTGATGCCCATTTCATTCATATACGCATCGGTCTGCCGGGCAATATTCCACAGACTGACCGGGCAATAGGCATTGGTACCCCCCTCTGACCGGGCGATTTCGATGATGATGGCGGCATTGGCCCGCTGGGCTGCGGCCAGGGCCCCCCGGATGACAAAGGCATTTCTGCCGTTGGCCGCAATGGTCATGGCCTTTCCCTTGGCCAGCATGGCCTGGTCAATATATTTTCCGCTGACCAGCAAGGCCCTGGAGTTTGGAAAGCATTTTTTGACATTGGGGGGTCTGCCATAGTCGAGTATGGTATTAAATTCATTGGCATATGTATCTGTCATGGCATGTTCCTCCAATCAAAGGGTCCATATTTGGAATAACGTTTGGTGAATAGTCATTTTTTGTCATGAAACAGCCTTAAAATCAACCCCTATTCATTGGGAATTCCTGTGTATATTCACACTGAATGAATATTCATGAGCATGCCTGTCGATAAAATCATTGGTGAAAATAGAATAATATAAGAGGGGTGTTTTTATAACTACCTATATTATTAATGTATTGGTTTATTCCTTTGGGTTGTATCCTTTTTATAGGAGGCTTGACATTTGGATTTTTCTGATGTTAGATGGGTGAACGATTATTCATTCGACCAGCAGGGGGGCCAACTAAGCTTGCAAAAAAACAAGTCGGAGAAATACCATAAGATACTCAACAGCGCTGGTGCCGTTTTTGCCGCGCACGGTTTCTACAAGGCCACTATTTCACAGATAGCTGCAGAGGCCGGGGTGGCAGACGGGACACTTTACCTGTATTTTAAAAACAAAGACGATATTCTTTATCAGTTCATCAGTTTTAAAACCCAGGTGGTGTTTGAAAAGATGAACGCTGCCGTGGCCAAAGGCAATAATGCGGAAGAAAAGCTGAGAAATCTGATCCGGTGCCATCTGGAGGAGTTTCAGCAGGACAAGAACATGGCGGTGATTTTCCAGTCCGAGGTCCGGTATCTCAGGGATATTGAGTCACAGATCAAAGATATTTCCAAAATGTACCTGGACCTGCTTTCGGACATCATCGAGCAGGGCCAGATTGATGGAACCATGCGCCAGGACCTTTTTGTGGGGCTGGTAAAACGGTTTATCCTTGGGGCTGTGGAAGGGGTGATCTCCACCTGGGTGTCGGCGGATGGCCGGTACGACCTGGCCTCTATGGCTGAGCCCCTGGTGGATCTCTATCTGTCAGGGGTAAAGGGCCGGTAGATATTTTTTATTGTATAAATGGCAAAAATTTTATGAACTGGGCTTTTTGCTTGACGAGGCAGGTCATCTTTATTAAAGCTCAATGAGCCATAATTCATTTTTTTAAAACTTACGGGAGGTAAGTCAATTATGTCTTCGATTATAGGTCCGGCAAGTTATCAATTGTTCGGGTTTTTTCCCATGGTGATTATTTCATTACTTCTGCCCATTGTCGGCATCGGCCTGTTTGCCTATATCATGGCCCGCCGGATCGCCCCTCTGGTCCGGGCGGCTCCGGATAACCGGTTTGACAATATCCCCCTGAGGATAAAAAATTTATTCCTGATCTGGCTGGGACAGATCCGTCAACCCCGGTATATGCTGGCCGGTGTGCTTCACATTGTTATCTTTGCCGGCTTTCTGGTCTTATCCATTCGATCCACCACCCTGGTGATTGTCGGCATTCAAGACGGCTTTACCCTGCCAGGATTTGACGGGGCCCTGGGCACTATCTACAACTTCTTCAAAGACTATGCTGCCACCGGTGTCCTTGTTGCCTGTATCATTGCCGCCATCCGGCGGGGCATTTATAAACCAGCCCGGTACGCTGTTCCTGCAAAATACGGAAAAGACCATACAGCTGAGGCTGTTTTTGTTCTGGGTATTATTGCCACCCTCATGATTTCCGAAAGCCTGTTTGAGGCATCTGAACTGGCCTATGCCCTTCAGGAAACCGGGAAAAGCCATTTTGTGGCGCCCATGTCCCTGGTCTGGATAGGAAAAAAGCTGTTGGCCGGCGCCTCTTTGGAGTTCCTCCAGGGGCTGCACATCTTCATGTACTATGTCCATGATGTGACCTTTTTCTTTTTCCTGTGCTTTTTGCCCATGGGCAAACATTTCCACGTCATCACCTCTATTTTCAACGTCTTTTTCATGCGGGTGAAAAAGGGTGATATCAAACCCGTGCGCCACGGGGTCTCGGACGAGGAGCTGGATGATCTGGAATCCTTTGGCGTAAAAAAGCTGGAAGACTTTACCTGGAAGCATATGCTGGACTTTTACTCCTGCGCCGACTGCGGCCGCTGCTCTGATCACTGCCCGGCCAATGCCGTGAAGCGTCCGTTGTCTCCCCGGTTCATCACCATCAAGGCCAGGGACCTGATCTTCAAAAACTATCCCATGTCCGGAAAGATCTACAAGTCCAATATGCTGGTGGAAGATATATACACGGAAGACGAAATTTGGTCCTGTACCACCTGTGGTGCCTGTGAAGAGGAATGTCCCCTGGGCATTGAGTATATCAACAAGATCGTGGACCTGCGCCGGGGAATGGTGGATGAGGGCATGGTGCCCCAGTCCCTGCAAAAACCCCTGAAGGCCCTGGAAAAACGCGGCAATCCCTACGGCAAGATGGAAAAGAAGCGGGCCGACTGGGCCAAGGACAAAGATTTCAAGGCCGGGCATGAGGTCAAGGACCTGGGCAAGGAAAGTGCCGACACCCTTTACTTTGTGGATTCCATTACCTCTTATGACGACAATATCCAGGACATTGCCCGGCGGACCGCAGTGATTCTGGAACGGGCCGGCGTGGATTTCGGTATCCTGGGCAAAGAGGAAAAGGACAGCGGCAACGAAATCATCCGGTTTGGCGAGGAAATGCTCTACCAGACCCTCAAGGAGATGAATACCGAGGCCATTCAGGCGTCCGGGGTTTGTCAGATCGTTACAGCAGACCCCCATGCCTATAATGCCCTGAAAAATGATTACAAGGATCTGCCGCCGGTGAAACATATCAGCCAGGTGGTGGCGGAGAAAGTGACGTCCGGCGCCCTGGACCTTAAAGCCTGCAAGCACCCGGACAAGGTATATACTTACCATGATCCCTGTTACCTGGGCCGGCACAACGGGCTGTACGACGACCCCAGATCTGCCCTGGATGCCATTAACGGCCTGACCCGGGTGGAAATGGAAAAGAGCCGGGACAGGTCCTTTTGCTGCGGCGGCGGTGGTCTGATGCTCTTTTATGAACCAGAAGAGGAAACCCGAATGGGGGTTCTCCGGGTAAATATGGCTGCCGAAGCCGGTGCCAATGTTATTGTCACCGCCTGTCCTTTCTGCCTGGTCAACATACAGGATGCCATCAAGGTGGCTGGCAAGGAAGGGGAAATTGAGGCCCTTGATTTTACCCAGCTCATTGAAGAACACCTTGCATAACCTAAAGGTCAGAAACTAACCTAAAGGTCAGAAACTAATAACCGTCTATTGTGGTGGGCTGCCGGTTTTGATACTGGCAACCCATTAACCTAAGTTTTATAAGGAGGCAGTAATGGAAATTTTGGTATGCGTTAAACGTGTTCCAGATACGGCTGAGAACGAATTTGAACTCAACGCCGCTGGCAATGACCTGGATCGCGATGACCTGGTTTACTCGGTAAACGAGTGGGATAATTATGCGGTGGAAGAAGCCATCCAGATTGTCGATAAAGTGGGCGGCAGCGTTACAGTGGTTACCGTAGGCGATGACGAGGCTGAAGAGGTGCTGCGCCGGGAAATGGCCATGGGCGCCAATGCCGGAGTGCTGCTCTGTGACGATGCATTTGAAGGCTCTGACGGCAAAGGCATTGCTAAAATTCTCAAGGCTGAGATCGAAAAGGGCAGCTATGACCTTATCCTCACCGGTGCCCAGGCGGACGAAGGTGCTGCCCAGGTTGGCGGGATGCTTGCGGCCATGCTGGACTACCCTTATGCCTCTCTGGTCAACAAGATCCAAGTTGATGGCGACAAGGTCAAGGTCGGCCGGGAGATCGAAGGCGGCAACCAGGAGATGAACGAAATACATCTGCCCTGTGTGCTGTCCATCCAGACCGGTATTAATGAACCCCGTTACGTGGGTATCCGGGGCATCCGCCAGGTGGCCAAGGTTGAAATCCCCGAGAAATCAGCCGGCGATCTGGGTGTGGATGAAGCCAGTGTGGGCCAAGCCGGTGCCAAGAGCAAACGGGTGGACTATTTTGTACCTGATATGGGCGATGGCGCTGAGATGCTTGAAGGCTCCACCGAAGAAATTATTGAAAAACTGATCGAGAAGCTGAAAGCCAAAGGAGGACTCTAATCATGACACAGATTTTTGCGTATATCCCATTTAAAAACGGTGTTGCCGAAGATGTGGCCATGGAGTTTCCTGAGGCAGCAAAGAAGCTGGATCCCAATGCCAGCCTGACGGCCGTGGTCACAGGATCCGGCGCCGATGTGGACACCGTTGCCACTGACATGACCAAGGTCTATAACGAGGTCATTAAAATTGATAACGACGCCCTGGCCTATCCCAATGCGGAAATCGTCAGAAAAGCCCTGCTGAATGTACTGCCCGGTGATGCCATTGTCATGGTGCCCCACAACACCTTTGGCATGGACCTGGCCCCTGGTCTGTCCGTAAAGATGGACTCGGCCTATGCTGCTGACGTCGTTGACATTGATGGCATGGACGGCACCAGCCTGAAGCTGATCCGCCAGGAACTGGGCGGTGCGGTTTCCACCCATGTGACCTGCGATGCCGCTGCCGGTGCCGTGCTGACCATCCGCCCGGGCGCCTTTGCCCCGGTAGACGGCAGTGCAAGCGGTTCTGTTGTTGACAAATCCGGCGATGCCGGAGATCTGACAGCCAAGCGGGCCTTTCTTGAGGTGGTTGAGGCTGAGGTCGGGGATGTGGACATCACCAAGTCTGACGTCCTGGTTTCCATTGGCCGGGGCATTGAAGACGAAGACAATATTGAAGTGGCCCAGGAGCTGGCCGACGCCATGGGCGCGGTGGTCTCCTGCTCCAGGCCCATTGTCGACGCCAAGTGGCTGGAAAAATCCCGCCAGGTCGGCACCTCTGGCCAGACAGTTAAACCCAAGGTGTATCTGGCCATGGGAATTTCAGGCTCCTTCCAGCACATGGGCGGCATCAAGGGCAACCCCTTTATCGTGGCTGTGAACAAAAACCCCAAAGCCCCGATTTTTCAGGTGGCGGATGTGGGTATTGTGGAAGATATCCTTGATTTCATGCCTGACCTTCAGGAAGCCATAGAAGAGCTCTAGTCTTTGACAGGCAAGTCTTGTACAAAAAGCCCTGCTTGCTATGAGCAGGGCTTTTTGTTTGCCCGGCATGGCGGGCAAACCCAGCCTGTAACACGCAGGTGTCCCCCCCCCATTGGGGTGGGTTAGACGTTCAAATCGTCAAACACCACTGGCAGTTTTGACTTGAGATCTGCCAGCAGAGGCTGCATCAATGCGACCATCTGGGGATGGGAGGATTTGGCGCATCTCAGGGCAAATATGTGGCGCCACTCCCGGATGTTGGCCTTGACAACAATTTCTGTTTTCAGGCTGTTGGGCAGGATTTCCCTGGCAGCCTGGGCTTTCCAGCCCTCCTGGATAAGCTGGGCGTATTCGGCTTCGGCCCGGAGCATGGATTTCAACCAGATTTGGTCTCCCTGTGCAAGGCGTTCAGGAATGGCCCCGTCCTGGTCCCACTGCCCTAAAAGGCCTTTATCAGACCAGACCGGGCGGATAAAGGCCATTTTACCGTCATACTTTACGTAGCGGGTGGATTCCTGGGCAAAACTGCACAGGCGGTGGCGGACCATCTCGTGGGTGACCCCCCGGTTGGTGGTGAGGCGGACGATGATATCTCCGAATTCAATCATGGCATGGTGCTTTTTCCGCACCAGCATGTCCACAAATTTGGGAGCCGAGTCCTGGGTGATCCGGGCTTCGGATTTGTAACAGGTCCGGCCGGCCTTTTCCAGGGTTTCAAGCAAATTGTCCGGCAGGCTGATCAGTTCATGGGTCTGTTCAATGACCTTCATTTCTCTCCTTTACCCTTCTACCAATGGCACGGTCAGGCCGCCGTCCATGAGAAATAGGATGCTGGCGTCTTTTCCCTTTTCCTTGACCGCCTGGTCAATGGCGGTCTGAAGATCTGAAAACGGGGTGATAAACAAGTCTGATATGACATCGGCAGGCACATCCGTGACCGCCCACATCTGGGCCCAGAGGCCGATTTCCGCCATCTTGGCAGCCTTGTGGTAGCCCAAAACATAGCCTTGTTCGATTTTATCTAAAGCCGCCCTGGGGCTGTCGCAGGAACCCAGCAGGTCGGCAAAGGCCTTGCCGCCGATGCCGCATCTGCACTTGGCCACCAGGATCATGATCCCATCCGCTTTCAGGGCCAGCTTGGCATTGTCAATGCCTTTCTGGGCCTGGTAAAGGTCAATGTCCTGGGGGAATTTAACAACAGAGACCACAATATCCGCCTTTTTCTTTAATCTGGCGGCAAAGACCTCGTTGGCCCGGTCAATGGCGGCGTGGAAGCTGTCATTGACATGGCCCGAACAGGTGGCATAGACCTTGTGGTGCTTGTCCAGCACCGTCATGATCGAGAAGATTTCCTGGTTGACGGTTTTGATGGCGTCAATCATGTCCTCGTGGACCGGATTGCCGTCAAGCTTCAGGGCGCAGGCCTCCGGAACCAGGGCCAGCTTGTGGTTCTGTTCAATGGTCTTGTATCCTGCAATGCCGGGAAGAAAGGATTTTCTGCCCCCGGTATACCCGGCAAAGTAGTGGGGTTCCACCGATGAGATGATGACAAACTTGTCCGCGGCCACACCCGCCTTGTTCACGTACATGTCCGTACCGTTGGAGGACTTGCCGATGCACACCATGTCCTCGTCTTTTTTGGCATCGTGGACAATGATGTTGTTTTTCACCTTTTCATAGTAGGGGCCAAAGATCTGGAGGTACTCCTCCTGACTGGGGCCCCGGTGGGCCCCGGTGGCGATGATGAACTTGTAGTCGGTTTGACTTAAATCATCGAAAATGACATCCAGAACCTTTTTGGTGGGGGTGGGCCGGGTGGCATCGTTGACAATGACCAGGACATTTGGGGCGTTGCTGATAAAGTCCTTAAAGTTTTTTGAGTTGATGGGCGCTGAAATGGACTTTTCAATGCAGGCATCCTCATCGGAAATGTCGACATCATTGGCCTCTAAAAATTGGATGTCAAGGCCATCGTCCAGGTCAACAGACATGCTGCCGTCTTTGTCGTAAGGTACTGTGATCTGCATATGGTTTCGTACTCCTTGTTTTGGCCTAGCGGACAGGGCCAAGCTGGTTCATTTTTTCCGTAAAGGTGTCAATTTCAGCCTGGAACAGGGTCTTGTCTCCGGCCGGGATCTGGACCAGTTCAATGCGCTCGGAATTGATCTCCAGCTGCCCAAAGGTGGCCTTGAGTTCCGCCACCAGTTTTTTTGCCTTTGTACTGCCGTCATGCTGGCAGTCCCCGTCGGGGCAGCAGGCCACAAGCACGCCCCGGGCCTTGTTTAAAAACGGCATCATGAGCAGCTGGCGGTCCAGCCGGCCCCCGCACATGTTGACCAGGATCTCATAATCCTTGTCCCGGGTCTCGGATTCCGGCAGCCGGGAGGCCTGAAGTTCCGGAAAATAGGACCAGTTGCAGGCAAAGACGATGAACTTGGCATCGGCATGGGTGTTGAGAAAATCCACGGTCCTTTGAGTCAGTTCATCCCGCCCGGTTCCAAATGTCTTTTCAATGGTGGCGGCCCCGGCAGGGCAGACCTCTACACAGATGCCGCAGGCCTGGCATTTGGAGGCATCGGTTATGATGCCGTCCTGGTTGAATGACCGGGCCTCGTGGGGACAGGTACTGATGCAAAGCAGGCAGCGGGCGCAGTTCATATGGGTGACCGATGTGGTGCCAGGGCCCTTGAAGCCCATCTCCTGAAGGTCTTTTTTAGCATCGGTGAAAATTTCTGTCAGGGGCACCCCAGAGGAGCAGGCCGCCTCACACCGCTTGCAGTAAAAGCAGTTGAACAATTTTTCCGTGGCGGTTTCTGTCAGTTCCAGGTTGCCGGACAGCAGGCCAAAGGCCGTGATTATTTTGCCCCGGGGGGCATCTGATTCCCAACCCGTGTGCTTGAACAGGGGGCAGTGCTCGTAACAATAGCCGCACCGGATACAGCTGGCCAGGGTGCTTTCCCATTTTTTAAGATGCTCAAATCTTTTTTCCTTGGTTGCCATGGTCGCCTCCTTTAGCTGTTCACAGAGTATCTGAGGTTGGTTGCGGTCACCCAGTTGTCAGGGGCCTGCATGAGCTTGCCCGGATTCAGGATGTTGTTGGGGTCCAATGCACTCTTTATGGTGGCCAGCATGTTAATGGAGTCTGCCTTTTCCGCCTTAAAGGATTCTGCCTTGGACAGGCCGATACCATGCTCAGCAGAGGTGGTGCCGTTGACAGATCTGACATAGTCATAGATTTCGGTAATGGCTTTTCTGGCCGATTCCCACTGGTCCTGGCGCCGGGTGTCCATGAGGATTTTGGTGTGCATGCACCCGGACCCGCAGTGGCCATAGGCGGTCATGATAATATTGTTTTTCTTGGCGACATCATGGATGACTGCGGCCATCTCCGCCATCTTGGAGTAGGGCACGGCCATGTCATCGGCCAGAGAGGTCGAGGACAGGTTGTCATCATACTTGGACAGGGCTGGAAAGAGTTTTTTGCGGCCCATGAAGATCTTGGTTCTCTCTTTGGGATCGTAACTGGCCCAGATATCTTTGCCCCGGTGTTTCTCGCAGACCTGCCGCATCTTATTGATTTCATAGTCCACGGCCTCTTTGACCGGGCCGTCAGCCTCAAATATCAGGGAGGCTGCCACCTCCTTGAGGCCAAGATCCATGGTCTTGTTCACCGCCTTGATGGCAACCGAATCCACCAGCTCCAGCATGGAGGGGACCGACCCCGAGGCCATTATGGCGCCAATGGCTTCACCGGCATCCTTGAGGGAGTCAAAGTTGGCCACGCCCATGCACCTGAACTCGGGTATGGGGACAAAGCTCAAGGTGGCCTCTACCACAACCCCCAGGGTGCCTTCGGCGCCGACCATGAGTTTGTGGAGCTGGTACCCGCTGGCCTCCACCCGGGTATGGGCGCCCAAAGAGACCAGGTCACCGTTGGCCAATACCACCTTCATGCCAAGAACAGCATCCCTGGTGGCCCCGTATTTTACCGAGCGCACGCCCGAGGCATTATTGGCAATCTCTCCGCCGATGGTGGCAATTCTTGAGGAGGCCGGGGTGGGGGGGTAAAATACACCATAGGGCTTGAGGGCCAGGTTCAGGTCGTCATCCACCACACCAGGCTCCACCCGGCAGTAGACATCTGGCATGTTGATCTCCAGAATCCGGTTCATCCCTTTCATGTCCAGGGAAATACCCCCGTTGACCGGAACGGTCTGGCCGCACATGCCTGAGCCGCCGCCCCTGGGGATGACAGGGATTTTATTCTCGTTGGCATAGGCCATGACCTGCTGGACCTGGGCGGTGTTTTCAGGTTTGACAACCACCCACGGCATGGCATGGTGGACCGAGGCATCAGACCCGTAGATGTACAGGTCTGACGGATCGGACTTGATGTTCTTCTCCCCGACAATCTCCCTTAATCTGGATTCGTCAACCGTATTCATTTGGATGTCCCCTTTTGATAAATCATTACTGATTAACATAATCTCTTCTCAAGATAGCCCCTAATAGTTCCATAAGTACTTTGAAAATTCAATCCTATTTACCCAGGGATTAAATTTAAGTGATTGCTTGGATAACCATCCGAAATTAAACCTGAACCCTTTTTCATGCCCCAATACGCTCAAGACAAATGACCGGGCCGGGGTGACAAAATTTTTACAAATCCCCATCGCCCCTTTATCACTGGGGAAAACGGCTTTGGCCGGCAGCAAGATGGCAGCCTCGGCTCAAGTGTTCAGATCAGATACCCGAAAAGTAGAATATCCTTAACAGGAACAATAAAGACCAGACTTGACAAGGAGGTTGACAATGGTTTCTTTTGATGCCGGCATCAGCGGCGTATCCAGAGTGCAGTACACATCCCTGAAGTCAACAGCCGGCTCTGCCGGAAAAACAGGCTCAGCAAACATCCGGTCAGACCTGATGAATTTCAGCGCCCAGACCCTGGGGATAACCCGGTCAGATATGAGAACCCAAAGCGCCCTGTCCAACTTTGAGGGACTTGACCAGGACCTGAACCAGGAGCTGGTTTATGAGGGCCAACCCATTTCAGACCTCACTCCGGGCAAGGCTGCTGACCTCATCTCCGCGGACGGATATTTTGGCGTGGCAAAGACATCCCAGCGGATTTCGGATTTTGTCATCAACCTGGCCGGAAATGACCCTGACAAACTGCGGGTGGGCCGGGAGGCTGTCCTTCAGGGGTTCAAAGAGGCGGAAACGCTCTGGGGCGGCCAGCTGCCGGATATTTCCTACCAGACCCTGGACACCACCCTTGCCGCCATTGACGAGCGCATTCAGGATATGGGCGGTTCAGTGGTGGACGTGACTGCCTGACCAACGAGTTGCCCCACCATGTCCGTTCAGGACTCAGTTGTATGCCAGGCCCGGTTATGACGGGTCTGGCTGATTGGTTGTTTTCTTTTCTAATATTTCCCGAACCGCGTCATCCAGGATTTTGGATGACAGGCAGGTGATGGTTACTCCTGCGCTGGACAGCACATATCCCGGCCCTTTATGGGAAATATCCTCCTGGATTCCCACATGGGTGATTTCCTGATCAACCAGCCATTCTGCCACACGAAGGCCCTTTGCAGTGGCAACTGTGGCATGGGGGTTCTTCATTGTTGTTTTTGAATCAACGGTATGCAGGTTTCTGTGAACATGAATCCGGGCAAAATAGGGGGCTTCTCCGAAATGGGGGCTGATCCGGCCGGATAAATCGGACAGGGGCAGGGCCAGGACATGATGGGGCCGGGTTTTGGGTTCATAGTGAATGGTTATTTTTTCGATATTGGGAATTTGGGCTGAAATCCTTTTCTCAACAGACTCACTGATGCGGTGTGCTGTCTCAAGATCGCTGATGTTCAGGGTGATGGTGACCTGAATAAAAAGAAACCGACCGGCATTGCGTCCGATCAGGGATTTGATCTCTTGTACAGCAGGTTCCTGGCGAATCAGACGACGTATCCTGTCCAGGGTGGGAAAGTCAATAGAGGCATCCAGCAAAACCCGCATACCGTCAGACAGCAGTTCCCAGCCGGCTTTTGCAATGAAGAAAAGAATCAGTACAGCCCCGAGCCGGTCAATGGA
>Ga0102943_1000041_pt1 | contig 77940 bp, 69 predicted proteins | sample SalPonC_black_MG_FD_78174 | JGI IMG/M metagenome (GOLD analysis project Ga0102943, IMG submission 78174) | Salt pond soil microbial communities from South San Francisco under conditions of wetland restoration - Salt Pond MetaG... | ecosystem: Environmental > Aquatic > Marine > Intertidal zone >...
AGCCTCATCCCTCTTTCGTGCCATCAACTGTGGGGCTCTGCCCGAGCATCTGATCCAGTCGGAGCTCTTCGGCCACGAGAAGGGGGCTTTCACGAATGCCATCGCGCGGCGCGAAGGCATGTTCGAACTCGCCCACGGGGGCACCCTGCTGCTCGACGAGGTCACCGAGATCGCGCCGAACATGCAGGCCAAGCTGCTGCGTGTGCTCCAGGAGCGCGAGATCATGCGGATCGGTGGCAAGGCGTCGATCAAGGTCGACGTGCGCGTCATCGCGACCAGCAACCGCGATCTGAAGAAGGAAGTCCGGGAAGGCCGCTTCAAGGAGGACTTCTACTACCGCCTGAACGTCATTCCGCTGCACGTGCCCGCGCTGCGGGAGCGGCGTGAGGACATTCCCATGCTGGTACAGCACTTCGTCGAGCGCGCCTGCGCCGAGAACGAACGCTCGTTGATGGACGTGACCGACGCCGCCATGCAGAAGATCATCGAGCACTCGTGGAGAGGCAACGTCCGCGAGCTGGAGAACTGCCTCGAGCGATCGGTGATCCTGACCGAGAACGAGCGGCTCGATCGGGGAGACCTCCGACTCGACACCGAGGAGACGGGTCCCGGACGCGCGGCGCATCTGGACGATTCCCAGCTCACCCTGCGCGACATGGAGCGTGAGCTGATCCTGCGCCGGCTCGACCTGACCGGCGGCAATCGCACGCGTGCGGCCGAGATGCTCGGGATCAGCGTGCGCACCCTGCGCAACAAGATCAACCAGTACCGGGGCGAGGGTCTGGCGATCCCGGGCTGATCCGGACACCGACCGACGGAGGACGACCATGGACGCGATTTCGAATCTGATCGACGCCGGTAACGTGCCGCTGCTGCGCAAGGCCCTCTCGGCCTACGCCATGCGTCACCGCGTGGTGGCCGAGAACATCGCGAACGTGGAGACCCAGGGCTACCAGGCACAGCGGGTGCAGTTCGAGCAGCTACTCGAGGAAAGGGATGGGCCCGGGCCGAGTGGCCTCCGCACACATCCCTCGCACCTGCCGATCGGCCAGCCCGATCGTATGCCGGAGCCCGAGGTGGAACTCGATCCGACCCCCTTCGACAACGGGGTCAACAACGTGGACATCGAGGGCGAGTCCCTGGCGGAGGCCGAGAACCTGCTCATGTACAACATGGCCACACGCATGCTCAGTGCGAAGTACGACGGACTGCGCCGCGCGATCAGCGGTCGCAATGGTTAGAGGACCCGACCCGACGAACGGGGGTGACCGATCATGGGACTGAGGATCTTCGGAAACATGCATGTCTCGGCCTCGGGCCTGCGCGGGATGCGGGCACGGATGAACGCCATTGCCGAGAACATCGCGAACGTCGAGACCACGCGGACCCCGGAGGGCGGTCCCTACCGGCGCAAGCAGGTCGTCCTGCAACAGGCCGAGCCGACGCAGGCTCCGCCGATGCCGACACGCGAGGTGACCGGATTCGACGATCTGTTGCGCACGCATCGCGAGCACCTGCGGATGGTCGAGCTGGGGAGCGGGCGCGAGCTTCCGCAGGGTTCACGCCTCGAGATCACCGAGGCCGAGGACGCACAGCCCTTCAAGCTGGTCCACAACCCGGCACACCCCGACGCCGACGAGCAGGGCTACGTCCTGATGCCGAACATCGACCTGGTGCGGGAGTTCGTCGACCTGATCTCGGCCCAACGGGCCTACGAAGCCAACGTGACCGCGATCGAGGGCGCGAAGGACATGTTCATGCGCGCGCTGGAGATCTAGCCCGGAGCGAAGGAGGCTGCGAGACATGGCGGCCATTCGAGGCGTGGGATCGGAGATCCTGCAACAGGCCTACAAGCAGGCGACAGCGAAGCCCGAACCCCAGGGCGGCGGTTTCTCGGCGCGTCTGCAGGAACTCGTGGGCGAGGTGGATCGGCTGCAGGATCACGCCGGCGACATGCAGACGCGCGCCCTCCAGGGCGACGACGTCGCCGTCCACGACGTCATGATCGCCTCGGAAGAGGCCGGGTTGGCCTTCTCCCTGATGGTCGAGGTCAGGAACAAGTTGGTGGAAGCCTACCAGGAACTCATGCGGATGCAGGCCTAGCCCCCGAAAGCGGAACACCCGAGAGAGCTGAGACACCATGGAGTTCATCCAGAACCTCCTGCACCGACTGAAGCTGAGCTGGACGACCATGTCGTTCAACCAACGCGTGATCACGGGCATGGTCGCCGGGGCTGCGCTGACCAGCGTGGTGGTCTTCGCGCTGTGGGTCGACGACGAGTCGATGGTCGTGCTCTACAGCAATCTCGAGGCGGAGTCGGCGGCTTCGGTCATGGACTTCCTCGACCAGGAGGGCGCGACCTACCGCGTGGGTGCGGGAGGACGCACGATCGAGGTGACCGCCGCCGAGGTCGACCGTCTTCGGCTCCGTATCGCCGGCGAGCGACTGGTCGGCGACGGCCACTTCTCGTGGGCCGATTTCATCGCCGACGGTCGCATGGGGCGGACCCAACGCGAACTCGACGCCGGCGAACGCTACGCGATGGAGGGCGAGCTGGCCCGATCGATCGAGACGATCGATGCCATCGAGCGGGCGCGTGTCCACCTGAACATGTCGCCGCGTACGGCCTTCGTCCGGACCGGTCACGGCAAGGCCTCGGCCTCGGTCGTGGTCACCCTGCGGCGGCGCATGCAGCCGAGCCGCGGTCAGGTCGAGAGCGTCCAGCATCTCGTGGCCGGCTACGTTCCGGAACTGGATCCGAGTGCGGTGACGGTGATCGAAACGAGCACCGGGCGTGCACTGGCCGGTCTGGGTGGGGACTCGGCGACGGCGCAGAGCAACGATCAGTTGCGTGCCCAGCGCGAACTCGAGAAGGAACTGGTGTCGAAGGCCAGCGAGATGCTCGGCAGCATTCTCGGTCAGGAGGGATACACCGTCCGCGTGAATGCCGACCTCGACTTCGAGGAGCTCGAGCGGGTGGCCGAGACCTATGATCCGAACACCGTGGTCCGGTCCGAGGGCGTGGCCGAGAGCGAGGATCCCACGAAGTCGCGCGGTGTCACCAACTACGAGGTCAACAAGACCGTCGATCGGATCCTGAAGAACGGCAGCACCATCCGCAAGCTCACCGTGGCCGTGGCCGTCGACGGGACCTACGAGGAAGCCGAGGCAGAGGGCGAGGCACCCACGTACGCTCCCCGCTCCGACGACGAGCTGGCGAACATCCGGAACGTCGTTGCGGCCGCCGTCGGTCTCGATCCCGGTCGGGGGGACACGATCGAGGTCGTCAACATGCGATTCCACACGCCACCCACGTACGAGCCCACGATGATCGAGCAGCTGCATTGGCTGCAGGACCTGCCCAGCCTCGTGGGGCGCTTCCTGCTGTTCCTCGTGGCCGCGTTCCTGGTGCTCCGCCTGCGCAGCTCCCTGTCGAAGGCTCTCGGTGACGCCTCGGATCCGCAGGCCGGCGCCAATGTCGGCGGCGCGGGTGTCGGTGGTGGTGGCGCGACGGGGATGAATGGCGAGGTCTTCCAGGGCGTGCACTCCGAGGTGGCCACGCTCGAGGACTGGACCCGGGGCAACCCCGATCAGGTGGCGGAGCTGGTGAAGGCCTTCGCCCAGCAGGAGGACTAGTTGGTGGCTCCGAACGAGACCGTTTCGCTGCGCAAGGCCGCGATCGTTCTGATCGGTCTCGGCCCCCGGATCAGCGGCGAGATCCTCAAGCGCCTGCCCGAGCCGCTCATGGAGCGGCTCACGGCCGAGATCGCCCGGATCGAGAAGATCGAGCCCGATGAGCGCAAGCGCGTATTCCAGGAGCTCTACGAATTCCGCACGAAGAACGCGCAGTTCTCGCGCGGGGGTGAGGACTTCGCCCTGCAGATGTTGTCGCAGGCCGTCGGTCAGCATCGTGCGAACAAGGTCATGAGCCAGGCTACGGGCTTCGGTGACGACATCAACTTCGAGATGCTCAAGCGGGTCGACCCGCTCACCGTGGGCAACTTCCTCAAGGCCGAGAGCCCGCAGACGGTGGCACTGGTCCTCAGTCATCTCGATCCGCGGAGCGCAGGTCCGATCCTCAGTCATCTCCCGAGTTCGATGCAGGCCGAGGTGGCCTACAAGATGGCCGTGATCGACAAGCCGAACCCCGAGTACGTGCGCGAGGTCGAGTCGACGCTGGCGCGGCAGGTCAAGGGTGAGTACGAAGAGGGCTCGCGTCAGTACGGCGGCAGCAAGCAGGTCGCCGAACTCCTGAACGAGATCGACCAGGAGGTCTGGACCGAGATCCTCGACGAGATGCGCGAGTTCAACGAGGAGACATCGGTCGAGGTCAAGAACCTCATGTTCGTCTTCGAAGACATCATGGCGCTCGACGACCGCTACGTGCAGGAGTTCCTGAAGGAGATCGACAGCAAGGAGCTCACCCTGGCGCTGAAGGCCGCGAGTGAAGAGGTCAAGAACAAGATCTTCGGCAACATGTCCAAGCGCGCCTCGGCTGGCATCGTCGAGGACATGGAGTACATGGGACCGGTCAAGCTGAGCGAGGTCGAAGAAGCACAGCAGCGTGTGGTCGACGTGATCCGGCGCCTCGAGGAGGAGGGCAGTATCGTCATCGGTTCCGGAAAGGGCGGCGATGTCATCGTTTGACGTGGGTCCGGCGGCCGCGGCCGGGCTCTTCGTCCCGGACGTCCAGAATGCGGGAGCGGAGCGCTTCGAGCCCGAGGCGGTGCGTGCCACGCGGGAGCAACCGGAGGAGGCGGACCTCTCCGAGCCCGTCGAACTCGAGGACTATCAACCCGGTCCCAGCGAAGAGGAGATCCGTGCTGCCTGCCGCGCCGAGATGAAGGAGGAGCTCGAGGCCGAGCTCCAGCGACAGCGGGCCGGCGACGAGGAGGCCTTCGCGCAGCTGGCCGACGCGATCCAGCGGGCGAACGAGTCGCGGCTCGAGTCGATCACGGAGCGCGCGGCCGAGCTCGCCTTCGCGGTGGCAGAACGTCTGATCCGTGACCGTGTGGACCGTGATCCCGCCGTGGTCGAGCGTGCTCTGCGCGACGTGCTCGGAGGGATCGAGGCCTCCAACGGGATCTCCGTGTACGCACATCCCGACGACGCGGCGTATCTCCGCTCCCAGCCGGACCTGCTGAGCGGCCTCGGGATCGAGGACCTGATCGACGAACCGCGGCAGCGTCGCGGTGGTTGCCGCGTCGACGACGGGTCCCGCGGCTGGGACCTGACCGTGGTCACCCAGCTCACACGCTTGCAGGAGACGATCGACGCCGCGCTGGAGGCGTCGTGAGGGGCGACCGCCTGCACTCCGCGGCCACGCTGGTCCGTTCGGTGCCGCTGACGCGCCCGATCGGCCGCGTCACGCAGGTCGTGGGCACCGTGATCGAGGTCCGGGGACTGCAGGCTTCGGTGGGCGACATCTGCTGGATCCTCGCCGACGCCGGGCGTCACGATGTGTCGGCCGAGGTGGTCGGCTTCCGCGACGAGGCCCTCCTGCTCATGCCCTTCGACGATCTGTACGGCGTGGCGCCGGGACAGCGGGTGACGACCCGCAACCAGTCCTTCCGTGTTCCGGTCGGGCCCGAACTGCTCGGTCGCGTGATCGATGCCTTCGGCCGACCGCTCGACGGTGGCCCGCCGATCGAGACGCGCGAACACGTGGGCGCGAAGCCACGCATTCCCCACGCCATGGAACGTCGGCGGGTCGAGTTGCCGCAGCAGACCGGTGTCCGGGCCATCGACGCGTTCGTGCCCTGCGCCCGTGGCCAGCGCGTGGGGATCATGGCCGGCAGCGGTGTGGGCAAGAGCGTACTCCTGGGAATGATCAGCCGGCACAGCGACGCCGACGTGAACGTGGTGGGCCTGATCGGGGAGCGTGGACGCGAGGTCCGCGAGTTCGTCGAAGAGGATCTCGGTCCCGACGGCCTCGCCCGCTCGGTCGTGGTGGTGGCGACTTCCGACCAGAGTCCCGTGCTGCGCGTACGGGCGGCCCAGACGGCCATGTCGATCGGCGAGTGGTTCCGCGATCGCGACCACAACGTGATGATGGTGATGGACTCGGTCACGCGCTTCGCGATGGCGCAGCGCGAGATCGGTCTCGCCGTGGGCGAGCCGCCGGCGACGCGCGGTTACCCTCCCTCGACCTTCGCCGTGCTCGCAAAGCTGCTCGAACGGGCCGGGACGAGCGCGGTCAACGCGATGACGGCGTTCTTCACGGTGCTGGTGGAGGGCGACGACCTGCAGGATCCGGTGGGCGATGCCGTCCGTTCGATCGTCGACGGACACATCGTGCTCAGCCGTGACCTCGCCCGCAAGGGGCATTACCCCGCGATCGACGTCATGGGCAGCGTCAGCCGTCTGGCGAGCACGGTGGCCTCATCCGACCAACTCGATCACGGGCGGCGGCTGTCGCACCTGCTCAAGCTGCTCGAGGACAACGAGGACCTCGTGAACATCGGGGCTTACACGAGTGGCACCAATCCCGATCTCGATCGCGCTCTGGAACTGCGGTCGCGGATCGACGAGTTCCTCCGCCAGGGCCTGACCGATCACGTCCCGATCGAGACGACCCGTGAACTCCTCGCGGGTCTGGCCGAGGCGGCGGGCTGATGCCCGCGCGATTCCGATTCCGACTGCAGAAGGTGCTCGAACTGCGCGAGCGGGAGCTCGAACAGAAGCAGCTCGAGCTCGCCCGGGCGCGTGCCGACGAGTTCGGGGCCTCCGACGCCCTCGAGCGTGCGCGGCGGGAACGACTGGACCACGACACCCGATTGCGCCGGGTCGACGCCTCACCGGTGAGTCCACTCGAACTCCGGGCGCGCCTCGCCACGACCGAGGCGCTCACCCGCCGCGAGGACGCGGCTCGCCGGGAACTCGAGGTGGCAAGGGAACGAACCGAGGCCGCGCGGGTGCGCGCCATCGAAGCGCATCACGGCGTCGAGATCGTCGACCGCCTCCGGGATCGTGCCCGTTCCCGGTGGCAGGCCGAAATCGACGCTCAAGAACGGAAGATCCTGGACGATATCCAGAGTCGGTACGGGGAAGACCCCCTCGGCTGACGGCAAGTCCTACCCGTCGGGCCGGGTATCCCCTTCCGCTCGCGCCCGCCCCGTTCGCGCCGCAACCCCCTCGTACGGCCTCGAATCCGGCCCTGGGCGATGATCACGCACGTGGCACCGGCGTTGCGTGAGGGCAGGTCGACTCTCGACGGAGTGGCCTGCGCATGAAGACCATCCTGATCGCTTCGACCCTCAGCTTCCTCGTGATCTTCGCGGGCGTGTACTTCTACGCGCAGAAGCTGTCGGCACGGAACGCGGTGAACAGTGTGGGCGGACAGCTCGCCGCCGAGGACATCGACGCTGCCGAGCTGACCATGGCCGCGCTCGAAGCCGAACGCGAGGCGATCGCGCGTGAACGCGAACGCCTGTTCTCGCTGCGCGAGAGCATGTCCCAGCAGCGCCAGCAGTTGAAGGCGCAGCTCGACCAGATCCAGACGGCCATCGGGGAACTGCGCGAGGAACAGGTCCGCTACGGTGAAGCCCGTAGCAAGAGCGCGCAGAAGCTGGCGAAGATGTTCGACGCCATGAAGCCCGCTGCTGCCGCCCCGGTCTTCGGTTCCCTCGACCGCGAGACGGCGCTCGACATCCTCGTGCGCATGAAGGAGAAGGCCGCGGCCAAGTTGCTGTCCGAGGTCGACCCCCGTCTTGCCGCCGAACTCAGTACGAAGCTCAGCCTGCGAGGTACGCGATGAATCCCATGACTCCGGGAACCGCCGCCTCGTGGTGGTTGCAGCTCTTCGGAGGTTTCGGGACCTCCCTGTCGACCACGGCTCCCGCGGCCGACACCGAAGGGTCGTGGGAGGGCTTTGCCGCCGTTCTGTCGACGATGAAGGGCGGGGCTCCGCTGGCCGTCACCGACGACACCGCTTCCGTGGTCGATCCGGAAGCCGAGGGCAACGCGTCGGCCGTCGCGATCCCGGTCCCGATGGTCGCCGCGACCGTCGACGGATCCCCGGGCACCGAACGGACGACGAACTTCGCGTCTCCGGACGACGAAGCGATTCTGCATCCGGCCACTCCGTCGCGATCCGATTCGGCCGACGTGCACCGTGCATTGGACACGAATCCGACCCCGACGGCGGGACCGCTCGTGCAGGACGGAACCGAGCGCGCGCGGTCCGGAGACTCGGCGGCCGTGGATGGGAGTGCGACGACGGACACGACTCCGTGGCCCCTGAGCGGGTTCCCGATCCCGGCGAGCACGGAGTCCCCTATGGCCGCCGGTCTCGCGACCATCACCGCGGCCCCCGATGCGCTGATGCACGCCGCGACCGCGGCGACGGTGATCCCGCAGGGTGGAGTGCCGTCCGGGGCCGGTGACGAGAACGCGGTGTCCGCGGTTCCACCGCTCGTCGTCGACGGCGAGGGTGACACAGCGCCGACGCTCGAGGTCCTGCGGACATCGGAGCGGGAGCCGGCGGGCGCGCGTGTCGAGGCGCGGGACGTCCTGCCGGTCATGACGGACGGGGCTCGGGGAGGCCGCGCCGCACCAGTCGCTCACGATGCCACCACGCCGGGGACCACCCCCGAGCCGAGTCCGCGACTCGATGTGTTCACCGCCCAGCAGCTACAGCGTGATCTCGCGAGTGCCCGGACCGAGCAGCAGACCGTGACCGTTCCGGCGACGGGCGGCCAGACCGCCGAGACGGTCACGCGCCACACCCGCATGGACGACGCTCTGGCACGCCTGCGCGTCCGCAGGTACGAGCGCGGCGTCGACCAACGTCCGAGCGCTTCCCAGCGGGCGACCGACCTCGGCGCGAGGGCTGCGTTCGTGGCCGCGACGGGTGAATCCGCGGCGACGTCCACCAACGCAATGGCAGCCGAGTCGATCGCTCGCGATCTCCAGGATCTTCCGGAACTCTCGGACGACTCGAGCCCCGAGGGCGAGGCGACCCCGATGAAGCCCACGGCGCCGGGGAGCCCGTCGGTGACCGCGGGCCCGACGACGACGGTCACGACCTCCGAGACGAACAGCAGCTCCGACGACCGTGTGACCGGACTCGGAGATCGGCAGCCCGTGGTCGAGGACGCCAGACCCGCCGAGGCCGCGCCGCGTGCGATGAACACTGCCGAGACCCTTCGCGTGCAGAGCGCCGACCTCGGAGCCCGACTGCGCGAGGCCGTGATCGAGACCATGACCCAGCAGGCACGATCGGAACTGCTGGCCAGTACCAGGAACACGTGGCAGGCGACGGTGACGGTCGAACCTGCGCACCTCGGACGGGTCGACCTGCAGGTCACGCGAGGGACGGGAGGGCTGGAGGTCGTCCTCGTGGCGGCCCATCGTGACGCGGCCCAGGCCCTCGACGCCGAGGTCGACGATCTGGTCGACGAACTGATCCGCCGTGAACTCGAGCCGGCCAAGGTCACCGTGCGCACCACGGACCGGGGCCTCGACGCCGAGCGACAGCCGGCACGCCAGAACCCCGAGAACGACCCCACCCGGGCCCGTCGCGACCAGGACGACACGACGGAGTCCGAGGCCGAGGAACGCCAGGGACGGCGCGGCCGCGGCCGTGAGGCCCGTGACCAGCGCCAGGCGACCGCCTGATCCCGCGAACGGAGGACGTGGACGTGATCGACCCGACGAACCCCGCAGCATCGGCGAGCCAGGCCAGCACCCGCAGCTCCGCGGACCAGGGTCTGGGGACCCGGATCCAGAGTGCCAGTGAGCTGCGGATGGACTTCCTCAATCTGCTCACGGCGCAGCTCTCCAACCAGGATCCGCTGTCGCCCATGGACAACGAGCAGATGGTGCAGCAGCTCGCGACATTCAGTCAGCTCGAGCAGCTCGAGCGTGTGAACTCGAATCTGCAGGAGCAGATGGGATACAGCCAGAGCCTGAACAACACCATGATGATGAACGTGGCCGGCAAGCGCGTGACCGTGGCCGGCAACGAGATCGGTGTCGTGAACGGCCAGCCCTCGCGATCCCTGGTGCGCGTGCCCGAGGCGGGCACCGTCTTCGCGCGCGTGCTCGACGCGAACGGGGCCACCGTACGTACGCTCGACGCGAACATCGTCGAGCCGGGCTTCAACCGTATCGAGTGGGACGGCAAGGACGACGACGGCAATGCCGTGCCCGACGGCGACTACTCGCTGGAGATCTCGGCCGTGGATCGCAGCGGCAACTTCATGAAGTCGGTCGCCTTCAGCAGCGGCGTCGTCGACACCGTGCAGTTCGAGAACAACTTCATCCAGCTCGAGGTGAACGGGCGTCTGTACGGCCCGGGCGACGTGGTCGAGGTCGGTGTCGCCCCCCGTGATCCCGTCGTCGTGAACGTCGAGGGTGACGACGGACCGGGCACCGGGAGCGATGACGACGACGGTACCGACGACGACGGCACCGGCGTGACGCCGCCGCCCGATGCCGAGGATCCGTGGAGCCCGCCGGTGTCGTCGATGCTCGGCGGCGCCTCGCGTTCCACCTTCGACCGCAATCCGTGGGAAGCCCTTCTGAGGATCGGCTGAGACCGAGAGTTCCGGGAGGCCTGAGGCCTTCCACCCAGATCCGACAAGGATGTTCCAGGACGCCGCCCGAGGGCGGTACCGAAGCCAGACAGGAGACCAGCTCATGCTTCGTTCGTTGTTCGCCGGGGTCACGGGCCTCGAGGCCAACATTGTCGAACTCGACGTCGTCGGGAACAACATCTCCAATGCGAACACGGTCGGTTTCAAGTCCGCCCGTGTGACCTTCCAGGAGATCCTGACCCAGAACATCCAGTCGGCCACGCGTCCCGACGAGGGTGGCGGTCTGGGTGGTGTGAATCCGCAGCAGATCGGTCTGGGGGCCGTGGTCGGCGCCATCGACAGCGAGTTCACGCAGGGCAACCTGCGGACCACGGGCAACAAGACCGACCTGGCCATCCAGGGCGAGGGCTTCTTCGTGCTCAGCGACGGCAACTCGCAGGCCTACACCCGCGCCGGGAACTTCATGTTCGACGCCGACAATGCGCTCGTCAGTGCCGGCACGGGCATGAAGGTGCAGGGCACGATGGCCAACGAGCGCGGTGAGTTCGTGTCGGGCGCGGTGCAGGACATCCAGATCGATCCCAGTACCGTGATGCCGGCCCAGGCCACGAACTCGCTCAAGGTGTGGGGCAACCTCGACAGCGAGTCCGACGCCCAGGGCACGCATCTGCTCCAGACCGGTCCGCTGCTGTCGACGGCAGCGGCGACGGACGATCTGCGGTTCCTGCACTCCGGTGCCGACGGTGAGGACCTCCAGTTGACCAACGGCGACGTCATCGCCCTGACCGGTCAGATCGGCGGTCTGGACATTCCGGACACGCAGTTCGAGATCGGTGAGGTCGCCGACGGCTTCGACGGCACGACCATCCAGGACCTGCGCGACTGGTTCCAGGCCGAGCTCCGGGCGAACGGTGCCCCGGGAGCCACGGTCACGCTCGATGCCGACGGTGCCTTCACCGTGAACAACGCCGGCGGCGATCCCCTGATGGAGGACGTCAAGCTCCTTGCCGGTGGCCGTGTGAGCTTCAACCAGGTCATGCTCTTCGGCAACCAGATCCAGCCGGGCAACACCGCGACGTCCGCGGCCACACTGTTGAGCCCGGCCGAGGAGACCGACGTCATCAGCGAGCTGTACAACTCCGACGGCAAGAAGCTGAACTTCCAGTTCGAGGACGACGGCGCCGGCAACATGATCACGTCGATCCAGATCGGCGGTACGCTCGGTGGCGAGGCGATCACCCCGGTCGTGTTCGAGGTCGAGGAGGGTTCCACGGACCTCACCGAGCTGCTCAGCCGCCTGACCCAGGCCTTCCGGATCTCGAATGCCGACGGCGTGGAGATCGACTCGAACGGTCGTATCGACGTGCAGGGCGACGTGGGCCTGGCCAGCGGCATCGACAACATCGCGCTGCGGGAGGAGGGGAACCTCTTCAGCAACATCGGCACTTCGATCGACTTCTCCGTGATCGACGAGGCCCAGGACGCCGCGACCTTCTCGGTGACCAACACCGTGTACGACTCGCTCGGGAACACGCACAACCTGACGCTCGCCTTCACCAAGCGGACCGGCTTCAACGTGTGGGACTGGAAGGCCGGTCTCGACGGGGACGAGGAGATCACGGCCGGTGAGACCGGCACCGTGACCTTCGACGAGGCGGGTCGTCTGGTCTCGTTCCTCTACACCGACGGCGGTGGCCAGGTGAGCTTCCGGCCGCAGGCCCAGGGAACCAGTGGCGCGGAGCCGGTGTCCATCAGCATCGACCCGGGTACGATCGGTGGCGTGAACGGCCTCACCCAGTACAACTCCAGCGACCAGATCCAGTCGACGGGTGATGGCTACGGAGTGGGGCGGCTGATCGACTTCGACATCGACCGCGACGGCGTGATCACCGGCCGGTTCAGCAACGACACCGTTCTGAACATGGCCCGCATGAGTATGGCCGTGTTCAACAATCCGTCCGGTCTGGTCCGGTCGGGGAACAACACCTACAGCGTGAGCGGGAACTCCGGGACGGCCGTGATGGGCTTCGCGAACGAGGGCAACGCCGGTCTCATCAATTCGGGCGCGCTCGAGGCGAGCAACGTGGACCTGTCGGAGCAGTTCACGCGGCTGGTGGTCGCCCAGCGGGCCTTCCAGTCGAACGCGCGGGTGATCAGCACCAGCGACGAGGTGCTGCAGGAACTGGTGAACATCGTCTAGACCCGGTAGGGCACGGGGTGGGCCGGGCCGGCGTCCGGCCCATCCCCTGACATGCTCGCGAACCCCGGGGCCGCGACCCCACCGCAGGACGGAGCCCACGCGATGATCGAGGTCACACGGCTCAACGGTACCGGATTGGTCCTCAACGCGGACCTGATCGAGTACGTCGAGTCCACACCCGACACTTTAGTCAGCCTCACTACCGGTCGAAAGATCATGGTGACGGAGTCCGTGGACGAGGTCGTCCGCCGGGCGATCGCCTACCGCGCGCAGGTGCGCGGGGCGTATCCCGTTGCCGTAGCGGCAGATCCGGACGCCTGACAGCCGGCCCGGACCCGTTCGCACCCCTCCGGGGACGGGCGGGTGACGGGTCCGGCTCAGGGTCCGAGGAGGAAGAACCGTGGATCTGGCGACGATCGGAGGCTTGGTCGGGGGGGCAGGACTGATCCTGGCCGCCATCCTCAGCAGTGGCAACCTGGGGATGTTCCTCGACCTGCCCGCGATCCTGACCGTGGTCGGCGGGTCGCTGGCCGCGCTCTTCATCAACTTTCCGATCCCGAAGGTTCTCGGCGTGTTCAAGGTGGTCCGCAAGGCCATGTTCCACGACGACGAGGACCCCACCGAGATCATCCAGAAGATGGTCAGCTACGCCGAGCGAGCCCGGAAGGAAGGCATGCTCGCGCTCGAGGAGGACTCGGAGAACGAGCCCGACAAGTTCCTGGCCAAGGGGCTGCGCCTCGCCGTCGACGGAACCGATCCTCAGCTGCTCGCCCGGATCATGGAGACCGACCTCTCGGCGCTGGAGACGCGACACAAGGAGGGCAAGTCGATCTTCGAACAATTGGGCATGTTCGCGCCGGCCTTCGGCATGATCGGGACCCTGATCGGTCTGGTGCAGATGCTCGCGAATCTGAGCGACCCGAGTTCGATCGGCAGCGGTATGGCGATCGCGCTGCTCACGACCTTCTACGGTTCGGTGATCGCGAATCTCGTGGCCCTGCCCATCGCGGGGAAGCTCAAGGCCCGTAGCAACGAAGAGCTGCACACCCGCGAGATGATCATCGAGGGGATCATGTCGATCCAGAGCGGCGACAGCCCGCGCATCGTCCAGGAAAAGCTGAAGAGTTACCTGACGCCGGTGCAGCAGACCCAACTCGCGGCGCGGTAGGAGCGGGCCCAGCCATGGCCAAGCGGCAGAAGCAGGAAGAACCGCCCCTGGGCGCACCGCTCTGGATGGCCACCTTCTCCGACATGGTGACCCTGCTGCTGGCCTTCTTCGTCATGCTGCTGTCGTTCTCGTCGATCCAGGAAGCGAAGTTCCACGAGGCCATCCACTCGCTGAAGGGCGCCTTCGGGGTGATGGCCTCGCCGCCGACGGTGATCCAGCAGCCCGACGTCGTGGTGCCCCAGGCCGACACCAACGAGTGGCAGCAGATGCTCTACGAGCTCCAGCAGGTACGGGTGGCGTTGTCCGAGGAGGGGTTGCAGGAGGAGGTCCAGCTCACGCTCGAGAAGGAGGGCGTGAGCATCCAGATCAGTACGCCCATGCTGTTCGAACCGGCGAAGGCCGAACTCCGCGCACCCAGCACCGAACTGCTCGACAAGCTCGTGACGGCCCTGCAGAGGTTGGACACCGAGATCCACATCGAGGGCCACACCGACAACGTTCCGATCAACAGTGAGCAGTTCCCGTCCAACTGGGAACTGTCGTCGGCCCGGGCGATGGCCGTCCTGAAGTACCTGGTCGAGCGAGGACTGCCGCCGGATCGCCTCGCAGCGGTCGGTTACGGCGAGTTCCGGCCGATCGACACCAACGACACCGAGGCGGGTCGACACCGGAACCGCCGCGTGGAGATCTTCGTGCGCCGGACCGACGGGTTGGCGAGATCCGTGCAGAGGGCCGAGCGGTAACCCGGTCCACCGCGATCGCGCGGGTCCGGGACGCTGGCCAGAACCGAGGAGCGACGTCGTGGCCGAAGAACAGGCCGAAGCCAAGACCGCCAAAGCCGGTCTACTCCAGAACAAGGCAGTGATCGTCGTCGCGATCGTCGCGCTGCAGGCGGCCATGGCCTTCGGCCTGACCAAGTTCCTGATCGCGCCCACGACCTCTTCGAGCGAGATCGAGCTGGTGGAAGGCGAAGGTGAGGGCGCGGGTGAGGCCGCGGCCAAGGGCGTGTTGGTCAGCCTCGAGGAGATGATCGTGAGCCTGAATTCGGGCGCGCGACCACGCTACCTGCGGACCACGATCGCCGTCGAGGCGGTCGACTCGAAGGCTGCGACGGAGGTCGAGGACCGCATGGCCGAGTTCCGCGATGCCACGATCATGACCCTCAGCCATCACAGCGTGCAGGACCTGTTGAGCTTCGAGGGCAAGGAAGCCGTCAAGGCCGAGATCAAGGACGCACTGAAGTCCCTCGTGGAAGAGGGCAAGGTGCTCAACGTGTACTACAGCGACTTCGTCGTGCAGTAGCCGCATCGGCCCGGACGGCCGGCGTCGAGGAGCGCGAGACGACCGTGGACAACCTCTCCCAGGAAGAGATCGACGCCCTCCTCGAGGAAGCGGCGGACGACGCGACGGAGTTCGATGCCCAGGAGGCTGCGGGCGCCGATTCCGGCGGCGACGCCTTCGGTGACGTCGCGGACCCGCGCGAGCGCGCGATCCGGGCCTTCGACTTCAACCGGCCGAACAACAATCTGAGCAAGACCTTCGAGCGCAATCTTCGTGGCGTGAGCGAGAGCTTCGCCAAGGACGCCAGCCTGTCCTTCTCGAACACGATGCGCGGCAACTGCGACTACACCTTTGCGGGCATGCGCGTGAACAGCTTCGGAGAGACCCTGTCGGGTTGGGAGAGCCCGAGTTGCATCGCCGTGTGCTCCATGGAGCCTCTGTCCGGCGTGGTCCTCGTGCACGTCGAGGCTTCGCTCATGTTCTCGTTCTTCACGAAGCTCCTCGGTGGCCCCATCGAGGTCCCCAGCCAGGTGCGGGACTTCACCGAGATCGAGATGGGTCTCGCTCGGAAGGTGTTGAGCAAGATCCTCGAGCAGTTCAGCGCAGCGACCGAGAAGGTCCACCGGGTGATTCCCCTGCTGATCCAGATCGAGAACAACCCGAACTACCTGAACGCCTTCGCAGAGGCAGAGCCGGTCCTGAACTTGCAGTACAACGTGACCATGGAGGAGGTCGGGGCGGTCATGAGCTTCGTGATTCCGCTGGCGGCCTTCGAGCCGGTCCGTGAGGAGTTCGACCCCCGCGAGGGGATCGACGTCCGCAACGCGGCCGACCGCATGGCCGAGAAGCAGCAGGCGCACGGTCTGGTGGGAACGGCGTCGGCCCTGATGTCGGCGCGATTCCGGTCCCGTCGAATCCGCTTCGACGAGCTGCTGGCGCTGAAGACGGGAGACGTGCTCTCGCTCGAACACCACGTGGACCGACCCCTCGACGTCGACGTCGAGGGTAAGCCGATGTTCCGCGGCACGTCGGGTCGCGTGGGGCGATCGCGAGCGGTGCAGATCCTCGGCCGCAGGGAGGATGTCTAGATGGCCGACCAGGGTATGGGTCCCGGCGGCGCGGGTGCTCCCGACGCTGCGTCGGAGATGATCGAACACGCCCGGAGCGTGGGCGCGGGCACCGGCGGCGGAACCGGACTCGACATGCTGATGAACGTCGAGTTGCAGCTCACCGTGGAACTCGGGCGCTGCCGGATGAAGATCCACGACATCGTGAACCTCGGATCGGGGTCGGTGGTCGAGTTGTCGAAGCTCGCCAGCGAGCCGGTCGACATCCTCGTCAACGATTCGGTCTTCGCCCGGGGCGAGGTCGTCGTCATGGAGGACCACTTCGCGGTGAAGATCACCGAACTGGCCGATCGGCCCGACCTGGGCCAGGAGGGCTGAGGAGCGCATGGAATCGTCGGCCTGGCAGTGGTTCGCGGCGACCATCGCGGTCATCGCCCTGGTGCTGATCCTGGCCCACGGAGTGCGCTTCGTGCTCGACCGCAATCGCAGCACGCGTGGCCCCGTGACGCAGGTCGGAGCGTGGCGCATCGCCCCCGACGCGAGCGTGCGCGCCGTGCGCGTGCTCGGCAACGTGCACCTGGTCTACGAGCGGGGGCGCGAGTCGATGCTGCTCGAGACCCTCGACGCCGATCGTCTGCCCGAACTGGGGCCGGCCCGGTCCACCCACGGGCCGCTCGACCTGCTGAGGGCGCGGCGCACCTCGACCGCCCCGGTCTCCCGGGTGGCCAGAGGCTGACCACTCGGGTCCGGATGCCAGCCGACCGCCCGGTCGGTCCGTGGTCGAGAAGAATCGTAACCTGATGAACAACAATGGGTTGGGCGATCCGGCGGTGCGACCTGTCGCGATCGGGACGCGGCACGCCCGTTGCGCTACGCGGCGCCATGATGCGTGACCGACGTGCATTCCGGACCGTCCTGGTGCTGCTCGTGGCGGCGGTGCTCCTGGTGCCGGCCGACGGGGCCGCGCAGCAGGTCGCTGCCGATGGCGACCAGCTCACTCTCAGCGTCCAGGGCGGGGGCGACGGCAATCTGAGCTCGACGATCAAGATCGTCCTGCTGATGACCCTGCTCACGCTGGCACCGTCGATCATCGTCCTGACCACCAGCTTCACGCGCATGCTCATCGTGCTCGGCTTCCTGCGGCAGGCCCTCGGCACGCACCAGACCCCGAGCAACCAGATCCTCGCGGGCATGGCCCTCTTCCTGAGCATCGTGGTGATGACTCCGGTCTTCGAGCAGATCAACGCCACCGCGATCCAGCCATATCTCGCCGCCCAGGAGCAGGTCGACGGCGAGGAGCAGGGCGGAATGACCGATCGCGAGGCGATCGAGGCCGCCATGGTACCGCTGCGCAATTTCATGCTGGCGCAGACCCGCGAGAAAGACCTCGACCTGTTCCTCGAACTGAATCGGCGGGAGCGTCCCGAGGATCTCGGCGAACTGCCCATGTCGGTGGTGGTGCCGAGCTTCCTGATCAGCGAGCTCAAGACCGCCTTCCAGATGGGCTTCATGCTCTATCTGCCGTTCCTGATCGTCGACATGGTGATCGCGTCGGTGCTCATGAGCATGGGCATGATGATGCTCCCGCCGATCCTGGTGTCGTTGCCGTTCAAGATCCTGCTCTTCGTCCTGGTCGACGGATGGCACCTGATCACCCGTAGCCTGGTCTCGGCCTTCCACGTACCGGTCTGAGGAGGACGTCGTGAGTCCCGATCTCGTCATCGACATGGCCCAGGACTCCGTTTGGACCCTGCTCATGGCGGCTGCGCCGATGCTGATCGCCGGCATGGTGGTGGGTCTGTTGATCTCGATCGTCCAGGCCGCCACGCAGGTGAACGAGATGACCATGACCTTCGTGCCGAAGATCGTGGCCGTCATGGTGACCGCGGTGCTCTTCCTGCCGTTCATCATGTCGAAGCTGACGATCTTCACACAGGAGATCTTCGCGCGCATCGTGGCGGTGGGGCTGTCGTGAACTGGGCCGTCGACATGAACTCGCTGGTGATCGCTGGCCTGGCCTCGGCGCGGGTGCTCAGCTTCCTGTCGAGCCTTCCGATCCTCGGCGTGCGGACGGTGCCCAGCCCCGTGCGTGTGGCGATCGCCCTGTGCTTCGCGACGGCCATGATGCCGACGATCCGCGAGGCGGGAGCGACGGCCCCGGAGACGCCGGTGCTGCTCGCCTTCGCGCTGGCGATCGAGATCCTGGTCGGGCTGCTGCTCGCCTTCGCGGCGGTGACCGTCTTCGCCACCGTGCAGTTCGCGGGCGAGATCATCGGCGTGCAGATGGGCCTGGCGCTGGCGAACGTCGTCGATCCCACCAGCAACATGCAGATCTCCACCGTGAGCCAGATGTTCAATCTGATCGCGGTGCTGATGTTCCTCGCCGTCGACGGCCCGGTGAACCTGCTCCGGGCCTTCGCGCAGGGCTACGAGGCGATGCCCCCGGGGGCCTTCGTTCCCACGGCCGAGAGCATGTTCGAAGCGATCGCCCAGGTGGGAACGCTGTTCTCGCTGGCCGTGCGCATCGCGCTACCGGTCATCACCGCGCTCATGCTGGTGAGCCTGACGCTCGGCGTGCTCGGACGCACCGTACCCCAGATGAATCTCCTCGTGGTCGGCTTCCCGATCAAGATCGTCGTCGGGATCTTCGTGATGGCCGTATCGGTGCCTCTCTTCGGAGAGACCATCATCGGTATTCTGGGCCAGGTTCCCGATCGGCTCGGCGACATCATCTGGGCCGGACCGGTGGGGAGGTGATGCGCCATGGCCGAACAACCCGCAGGTGATCGTACCGAACAGGCGACTCCCGAACGGCATCGTAAGGCCCGAGAAGAAGGGCAGGTCGCGCGCAGTGCCGAGGTGAACTCGGTGGCCGTGCTGGGTGTCGCCTTCGCCGCTCTGATCGCGGCCGTCGGCTACATGGGCGATCAGTTGCGCGCGGTCGGCGTACACTACCTGAGCGAGGCGGGCGTGCGTCGCATCGACAGCACCACCGACGCCATGGCCACGCTTCTCGCCGCCGGGGAGAAGGGCATGCTCGCCCTGGCGCCTGTCGCGCTGGCGGTCCTGTTCGTCGGTACCGGCGTCGCCTACGCCCAGGTCGGTTGGAACTGGTCGCCGAAGGCTTACTCCTTCCGCCTCGAGAAGCTGAACCCGCTGGAAGGCCTCAAGAACCGCTTCTTCAGCAAGACGACCTGGTTCGAGCTCGCGAAGAACCTGATCAAGGTCACCGTTCTCGGAGGCATCGCTTTCCTGGCGATCCAGGACATGATTCCGCGCCTCGTCGGTCTGTCGAAACTCGCCTTGGTCGAGGGCTGGGCCGAGGCCGTGCGGATCCTCGCCGAGTTGTTGTTCCGCATGCTGGGTGCACTGCTCGTGCTGGCCCTGATCGACTTCTGGTGGCAGCGGCACCGGCACGCCGAGCAGTTGAAGATGACGAAGGACGAGGTCAAGCGCGAGATGAAGGACCAGGAGGGCGATCCCAAGCTCAAGGCGCGGGTTCGTTCCCTGATGCTCGAGCAGATGAAGCGGCGGATGCTCGACGAGGTCAAGTCCGCGGACGTCGTGGTGACCAACCCGACGCACTACTCGGTGGCCCTTCGCTACCGCGCCTCCGAAGGCGCTCCGAAGGTCGTGGCCAAGGGGCAGGGGCACCTGGCCCTGCGCATCCGTGAGATCGCGCGCGAGCACCGTGTACCGATCCTCGAGAATCCGCCGCTGGCCCGGGCGCTGTACCGGACCGCCGAGGTCGACTCCTTCGTGCCGATCGACCTCTACGAATCGGTGGCCCAGGTGCTGGCCGCCGTCTACCGCGCCGACCACCGGCGCAGCGACGCGGCGGGGGTGTAGTTCGTCATGGCCGAGGGCAACACCGAGGTCCGACAGGGTGCCGTCGTGAACGGCAGCATATTGGCCGCCGGCATGATGATCGGCGTCCTGGTCCTGATGGTCATTCCGGTGCCCACCGGGGTGGTCGACGTCCTGTTGACCTTCAACATCGCCTTTGCGATGACCGTTTTCCTGGTGACGGTCTATCTCAAGCGGCCGATGGACTTCTCGGTCTTCCCCTCGCTGCTGCTGATGGTCACGCTCTTCCGTCTGGCGCTGAACGTGGCGAGCACGCGCCTGATCCTCAGCAATGCGGACGCCGGAGCCGTGATCGCCGCCTTCGGCGACTTCGTCGTGGGCGGGAACTTCGTCATCGGAGTCGTGGTCTTCCTGATCCTCGTGGTGGTCCAGTTCGTGGTGATCACGAAGGGCTCGGGCCGCATCGCGGAGGTTTCGGCGCGGTTCACCCTGGACGCGCTTCCGGGCAAGCAGATGGCGATCGACGCGGATCTCAATGCCGGAATGATCACCGAGCACGACGCCCGGACGCGGCGCAAGGAGATCGCGGACGAGGCCGAGTTCTACGGCGCCATGGACGGCGCCAGCAAGTTCGTGCGCGGCGACGCCATTGCGGGCATGGTGATCACCGCCATCAACATCCTCGGCGGCCTCGCCATCGGTACCCTGCAACGGGGCATGCCCGTGGGCGACAGTGCACGGATCTACACGCTGCTCACCGTGGGTGACGGTCTGGTCAGCCAGATTCCGGCACTCCTGGTGAGTACGGCGGCCGGTATCGTCGTCACGCGGAACAACAGCGGGCTGAACCTGGGGACCGACATCGCGACCCAGGTCGTGCAGGACCCCCGGGCTCTGCTGGTGAGCGGCGCGGCTCTGGGCGCATTCGCCTTCGTGCCGGGCCTGCCCACCTTGCCCTTCCTCTTGCTCTCGGTGGGGGCGGGCGTGGCCGGATTCCTCTCGAGGAATCAGAACGAACGTCAGGTGCGCGAAGAGCAGGAGGAGGCTGCGCGCGCAGCGGAAGAAGCGGAGGCACCGGCCGAGGAACGCGACGGCGACGACATCTTCGTCGTGGACCGCCTCGAGCTCGAGATCGGCTACGGCCTGATTCCGATCGTCGACGCCGGCCGGGGTGGCGATCTGTTGCAGCGCATCACGAACGTGCGCCGCAAGACGGGATCGGAACTCGGCATCAACGTCGCGCCGATCCGTATCCGGGACAATCTGCAGCTCGGTGCGAACGAGTACGTGGTGAAGCTCCGTGGAGTCGAGATCACCCGATTCGAGCTTCACCTCGACCGGCTGCTCGCCATGCGGGTGCGCGACGGTGGTGCCGACGTGCCGGGGATCACGACCTCTGAGCCGGCCTTCGGCCTGCCCGCGGTTTGGATCTCCAAGGACGACAAGTCGCAGGCCGAGATGGCCGGTTACACCGTGGTCGAGCCGAGCGCGGTCGTGGCCACGCACCTCGCCGAGATCGTCAAGGCGCACGCCGACGAGATCCTCACCCGCCAGGACGTCAAGGACATGGTCGATCGGCTCGGCGAGCACGCCCCCGCGCTGGTCGAAGAGGTCTTCGGCGACAAGATCTCGCTCACGGTGCTGCACGGTGTGCTCCGCGGACTGTTGCACGAACGGATCCCGGTGCGCGACCTGGTGACCATCCTCGAGACGCTGGCGTCGAGTGGCCCCGTGAACGAGGGCCAGGTGGACGCGCTGGTCGAGCGCGTGCGCATGTCCCTGAGCCGGCAGCTCTCGCACCTCTACGCCGACGAGAACCGCACCATCTGGGTCCTCACGGTCCATCCCGAGACCGAACAGGCGATCTTCTCGTCGTTCCGCGAGTCGGAGCGCGCGCAGAACGTGGTCATGGATCCCGGTTTCGCCGAGCGCTTCGTGGCCACTCTGGGCCAGCAGGTCGACCAGGTGGTCGCCGCTGGTCGCTCACCGCTGCTGGTGGTGAGCAGCCCCATTCGTTCTTTCACGCGACGCCTGATCGAGGCGTCGTTCCCGATGGTCGGCGTCCTCGGATACACCGAGATCGCGCCCGGCTATCAGATCCGATCCCTGGGGACGGTGATCGCTCATGGCAATGCCAACCTCGACGCCCAACGGGCCCAGGCCGCAGCCACGGCCGGCGGGGCCTGACGTTCCGACGCGTGTGGTGCGCGCCGACGACCTGGCGCAGGCACTGGCGCGTGTGCGTCTGACCTTCGGACGTGACGCCCTGGTCCTGGGGACGCGCACGGTGACCATTTCCGACCCGGAAGCCCTGCGGCCGCGCACCCAGGTCGAGGTGACGGTCGCCGACCCCTCGGCCCAGCCGCAGGAACGGGTGGCCGAGGCCGGATCGGCCGCCGGAGCCTGGGCACAGGCCTACGCCGAAGCCAAGAGCGCGCCGCACACCGACGAACCACGAGACGTGGACACGGCACCGGCGGCACCGCTGGCCGACACCGACGTCGCATCGCGGGTCGATCGACTGAACGAGATCGCCACGCGGGTGCGGGGTCTGGCGTCGCGCTTCGACGAGCAAGGGGTCGACCCGACCTCCGACTACCCCCTGGCCGAGGCCCTTCGCGCTCAGGGCACGACCGAGGCCACGATCCGGCACCTGGCCGGGTCCTTCCGCCTGGCCGTCCGCGGGGGCGACCCCACGGTGACGGCTGCGCGTCGCCATCTCTCGCGTTTCGTGCGGGGAACGCGCGCCGTCGACGTCTCGCAGATCGGCGGCGAGCACTGGTTCCTGGGTCGGGCCGGTGCGGGCAAGACCACCATGTTGCTGTACCTGGCCGGCGCGATGGTCTCGGCCGGAATCCGTGCCGGCGTGGTGGCGCTGTCGCCGCCGCACGCGGGAGACGTGCAACGCCTGCGCGGTGCAGAGCGCGCCCTGGGCGTTCCCGTCCACTTCGTCGAGGACGAAGACGGTCTGCGCCGCGCACGCAGTGAACTGTCCGACCACCCGGCGCTGCTGGTCGACACTCCTTGCTTCGTCGGGCAGGAATTGCCCGCCTCGCCGCCCGATCACGCCCAGCGACACCTCGTCGTGCCGCTGGGAGAAGACCGCGAACTGCTCCGGGGTCACCTGGACGCGGCGCGGGGTTGGCAGGCGGATTGCCTCGCGTTGAGCCAGATGGATCTCTTTCCCCGTCCGGGGCGCCTGGTGGACCTCGCTGTCGAGGCCGGTCGGCCGATCAGTCTTCTGCAGGGACGCCAGGGCGGGGGCCTGCGCGTGCGCATCGCCCGGGGCGAGAGCCTCATGAATGCAGTTCTGGGCGAGCCCGCCGGGATTCGGACCTGATCGGAGCCTTGCAGGATGCAACAGTGGGCACAGATCGCGGGATCGTCGGCGGCCCTGGTCGCCGTCCTCGTGGGCCTCGCGCGCCACTGGGAATTCTGGTCCGTCGTCGAGCGCGCCTTCGTGGCCTACCTGCTCGTCTTCGGAGTCGTCGGGATCCTTCTGTTGCTCGGACGGGTCGCCCTGCGTTCCGAACCCGATCCGCCGCGGGAAAGCAAGAGGAACGATCCGGAGCAATCACGGACCGATGGCACGGATGCTGCACTTTGACGTCTTCCGGTGAACGAGCGTGAGCGCTCGATCCAGTAGCAGGAGCGGGAATCAGCCCATGGAGAGCACGACCACGACCGCGCCCGATCTCACGGCCCTGTGGCACAGTTTCCAGGACGAGGGAGACGAGGACGCGCGCCGGATCCTCGTGGAGAAACACGTGGGCCTGGTCCGCTATGTCGCCGGCCGTCTGGCCGTCGGGCTTCCGCACTACCTCGAGTTCCCCGATCTCTACGGGGCAGGGCTGGTCGGTCTGATCCAGGCCGTCGACAACTTCGACCGCGCTCGGGGCATCAAGTTCGAGACCTATGCCATTCCGCGGATTCGGGGCGCGATCCTGGACGAGCTGCGCTCGCAGGACTGGTTCCCGCGCAGCCTGCGCCGGAAGGCACGTCAGCTCGAACAGACCTTCGCGACTCTCGAGTCCAAGCACGGCCGATCGGTGAGCGACGAAGAGGTGGCCGAGGAACTGGGCATGAGTCTGGACGAATACGATCGCGTCCTCGGTCAGATCTCGGTCGCGACGCTCGTGTCCCTCGAGAGCGAACTGCATCCGGACGACTCCGGTGGTGGCCACCGCGTCGTCGACACCCTGGTCGACGAGTCCGTGGTCCACCCCGACGAGGTCATCGCCCAACGAGAACTGCGCGACGTGATCGTCGGCGCGCTCGCAGAGCTGAGCGACAAGGAACGCCTGGTGCTCACCCTCTACTACTACGAAGAGCTGACCCTCCGCGAGATCGGCGAAGTCCTCGAGGTGACCGAGTCCCGCGTCTGTCAGATCCATACGAAGGCGATCTTCCGTCTGAAGGGGAAGGTCGAACGCAAGGTGAACTCGAAGTCGCTGTCGCGCCTCGGCGAAGAGGTCCGCGACGCACTCAAGGAGAACGTGGGCGTCTGATCGTCGGGCGACCGGCGTCCACCTCCGACGGAAGGGGTGGGTCATGGCTGGTGACAGTGTGAGTCTGCCGACGAACGTCGCGCACTCCGACACGGTCAGCCGGATCCAGCAGGGCCAGGCCACGGATCAGCAGGCGGGCGAGAAACTCGCCAAGAAGCTGGCCGAGCCCGGCGACGACGATGCGGCGCTGTTGAAGAATCTCAGCGAGACCGAGCGGGCTCGTTTGCGGAAAGAGCGGCGTGAGGAACGAAGGAAGCAGCAGCGCCAGCAGAAGCGGGACGCAGCCCGGGAACGCCCGGACGACGACCCGCGCGGTGGCAGTATCGACGTGAAGGTCTGAGGCCGGAGACCCGGCGGTGGAGCCATGACGATCGAAACCCTGCAACAGACGCTGGCGATGTCCGGTCCCATGGGGCTGTTGGCCGGGAGCGCGCTGGTGGCGCTCGGAGCGAGCTCTCTGGTGACCGCCGTCCTGCTCTGGGCACGCCGGCGGCGCACGAGCCGCAATCCCGATCCTGATCCGTCGACGGCTGCCCACGTGGTGGACCGCTACGACGACGAGGTGGTCGCGCCGGAGCCTTCCCCGGCGCCCGCAGGTCCCGACCTGGCCGAGATCGACCGCCGCCTCGAGGAGGTCGAGCAGCAGTTGGTGAATCTCGGCAGCCGGGTCGATGCCGTCTTGCGGCAGCGCGAACAGACCGTTCCGCGCAAGACGGTGCGGGCCGCGGCCACGCCGACGCCGACGATCGATCGTCCCGACAGCGTCACCCCCGAAGAGATCTCCCTGCGCGCCCTGGTGGGCCGCAGCGCCTAGGACACCGGCACGAGGAAGTCGTCGTGGACCAGCAAGCCCTGAAGGACATCATCCTCAACGCCAAGGATCTGCCCGCGATGCCGCACGTCGCGAGCAAGGTCCTGGAGCTCGCCGGCAATCCCGAGACGACGGCCGCCACGCTCCAGAAGGTGATCGAGGACGACCAGGCCATGGCCGCGCGTATCCTCAAGATCGCCAACTCGGCGCTCTACGGTTGCAGCCGCAAGATCAAGACGCTGACCGAAGCCATCGTCATGCTCGGCTTCAACACGATTCGCAGCCTGGTGGTGACCAGTGCCGCGCGGAACATGTATCTGAAGGAAGGCAAGACGATGGGGCTCAAGGAGCGGCTGCTCTGGGAGCACTCCATCGGCTGTGGAATCGCCAGTCGCCTGCTGGTCACGCCGCGGCAGCCGGCCTACGCCGAAGAGGCCTTTCTCGCGGGCCTCATGCACGACATCGGCAAGCTCGTGCTGAACCAGTACGCGGGCGACGTCTTCGACGAGATCGTCCAGGAAGTCTACAACGAGGGTCGCCACTTCGTCGAGGTCGAGCAGGAGCTCCTGGGCTTCGACCACACCGAGGTCGGTGCCATGCTCGTGACCAAGTGGAAGCTGTCGAACACGCTCGAGGACGCGATCCGGTCGCACCACGAACCCGACAGCATCAACGCGTCGAACGAGGTGCTGTGCTACCTCGATCTGGCCAACAACATCTGCAAGCGGCAGGGGATCGGCTTCGTCGAGCTGCCCGAGATGGAGCTCGCCGAGCTCCCGAGCGCGAAGGTGCTGGGCCTGACGGCCCCGGAGCTGGAGACGGTCTGCGTCCAGCTCGGTGAGACCCTCGAGTCGGAGATGGAGATCTTTGTCTGAGGTCGATCTGCACGACTCGCCCTCCGTGGCGAATCCGGAGCTCGACGCCCTGCTGGCGAGCTTCCAGGACCTTCCGACCATTCCGGAGGTCCTCGCGCGCATCTGGCAGCTGGTCGACGATCCGCGCAGCAGCGCACGTGACCTGGAGCAGGTGGTGAGTCTGGAGCCGCCCCTGGCGGCGAAGGTGCTCCGCCTCGCGAACAGCCCCTACTACGGGGGCCGGGGTCGGGTCAAGGACGTGCAGATGGCGATCACTGCCCTGGGATTCGACACCCTGCGCAACCTGGCGGTGTGTCTGAGTGTGGCCAGTGGTCTGGTGCAGCGCGAAGCGCGTCAGAACGTCATGGACCAACGGGAACTGTGGCGACACAGCGTGAGCTGTGCCGTGGTGGCCCGGCGTCTGGCCCGCGAGCTCGACGTCCTGGATCCGGACGACGTCGAGGAACTTTTCACCTCGGGTCTCCTGCACGACATCGGCATGTTCGTGATCGCGCTCGGACGTCCCCGGGCCTACGCCGAGGTCGTCCGGGTCGGACTCGAGCAGGGCTACGAGCAGGTTCGCGCCGAGCGCGAGGTGCTGGGCTTCGATCACGCCGAAGTGGGGTGTGCCTTCGCGCAGCGATGGCACTTCCCGTACCGTTTGCAGGACCTCATCGCGAACCACCACAGTCCGGCGGTGGGCGATCGGGCGACGACCAAGCACGTGCTCTCGCTGGCCGACGCGGTCGCGCATCGTGTCGTGCCGACCGCGATCCTCCCCGACTTCGAGGTGCGCGAGGTCGACGCCCGCGATCTGGCGGCCCTGCACCTCGACGAGGAATCGCTCGAACAACTGCTACCGGAACTCCAGCGCGACATCGAGCGCGCGCAGGAATTCATGAACCTCGTCTGAGCGACCCGACCGGAGAGAGGACCGACATGTCGCAGCCGACACGCCCAGAGGGAGCCATTCGTGCGGTGATCGCCGACGACGAGGCCTTCATCCGGCAGGTGCTGTTGAAGATGCTCGAACGTCTCGGCATCGACGTGGTCGGCGTGGCCGAGAACGGCCGCATGGCTCTCGAGCTGTACCACCAACACCGCCCGGACATCGTGATCCTCGACATCGCCATGCCCGAGATGGACGGTCTGGAGACCCTCCGCAAGCTGCTCGAGCGCGACCCCGATGCCCGCGTGCTCATGTGCACGAGCTTCAGCAGCAAGCAGTACGTCGTCGAGGCCGTGAAGGTCGGGGCGAAGGGTTACCTGAACAAACCCTTCGACCTCGACAAGATCCGCGAGAAGATCAGCAAGATCGTCCAGGTCGACTCGGTCGGCTGACGGTCTCGTTCTCGGGGCGACCCCGACTTGACACCGACGGGGTGCCCGCCGACGATGCGGGCGCTCCGCTGCTGCCCTCCGGCCTCGCGGACCGGTTCGCACCATGGAATCCGAACTCGTTCTCGTGCACACCCCCCGTGCGGAACTCGTGGGGACGCTCCTGCAGGGACTGCGGGAGCGCGCCACGGTCGTCGCCTACGACGACGCGGCCGAACTCGTGGCCGCGGCGCGGAAGGCCGACGTCTGGCTGGTGGTCCTGGACCTGGCGACGGCGAGCCAGATCCCCGAGGGCGTGATCCGCCGCCTGCGCAACGTTCCTTCGCATCCCGAGTTGATCGTGCGACCGCCGGCCGGCTACGCGGCAAGGATCGATCTTCCCGACGACGGCGTGCTGGAACCCGCAGCCTCCGACGATCGGGTGTTGGAGCAATCCCGGCGCCTCCTCGACCTGCAGCAGGTCCGGCGGGCGAGCGGGATCGTGGGGAGCACACCGCGGGTCCGGGAACTCTTGGCCGTGATCGCGCAGGTCGCGCCACTCGACGTCCCGGTGCTGGTCCAGGGTGAGAGCGGGACCGGCAAGGAGATGGTCGCGCGGGCCCTGCACTCCCAGAGCCGGCGTCGCAATGCCCCCTTCGTCTCGATCAACGTGGGCAGTCTGGCGGAAACGCTGCTCGAGTCCGAGCTGTTCGGGCACGAGAAGGGGGCCTTCACGGGCGCGGTGGCACGACGGGCCGGAGTCTTCGAGCGCGCCAACGGAGGCACGCTGTTCCTCGACGAGCTCGGCGAGATGTCACCGGGGATGCAGGTGAAGCTGTTGCGCGTGCTCGAGACGAGCGAATTCCAACGCGTGGGGGGCACCGAGACCCTGCACACCGACGTGCGCATCGTGGCCGCGACGCACCGCGACCTCGAGGCCGAGATGGAGGCCGGACGTTTCCGCAGCGACCTCTACTACCGCCTGAAGGTGGTCCGGGTCGAGATCCCTCCCCTGCGCGAGCGGCCCGACGACATCCTGGTGCTGGCCCAGCACTTCCTCGACGAGGCCAACGAGCGGCACGGACTCGGGAAGCGCGGTTTCACCACCGACACCATGAAGAGACTGCGATCCTACGCCTGGCCCGGCAACGTGCGGGAGCTGCGCAACGTGGTCTCGTCGATGGCGGTCATGGCGCGGGGCGAGTTCCTCGAAGTCGAGGACCTGCCCGCCGAGTTCCACGACGGGGGTGGGGAGCGCCGCAATCTGCCGATGACGGCCGCGGACGCCGCCTCGGCGAGCGGCGGCGACGGGATCTGGACGACCACGCTCCTGGCCCTGGTCTCCGACGTCCGGAGGATCGTCGACAAGCTCGACGAGATCTCCGATCGGCTCGACCGGCTGGAGTCGACCGGTCCGGAGCCGGGCCGAGGCGGGGGGCAGCGGGTCCAGCCGTCGGGATGGGACGACACGCCCCTCGACGCCGAGTACGTCCCCCTAACCCCGGAGCCCGGGACCGACATGGCCAGCGCCGAGCGGGCACTGATCGAGGCCACCCTCCGCCAGTTCGAAGGGAACCGCCGCCGGACGGCCGAGCAACTCGGCATCGGCGAGCGCACGCTGTACCGCAAGCTGAAGCGCTATGGTCTGGGATGAGGGCGTTGCTCCCGACACTGGCGTCGCGGCGGGGCGACGGGCTATACTGGCCAGACGCGATACGCTTCGAACGCGCGGCTGCCCACGTCACCCCTGCGGTCCGTTCCGACCGATCGTTCCCCTGAACCACCGGTTTCGACCTCGCCCGTCGCGGGGATCGGTCCGTCACCTTTCGTCGACCCGGAGGCTTCCGTGATTCGATTCGACAGCGTTCGACGGGGCACCATCGGTCTCGCCCTCTTGCTGCTGGCTTCCGCCGATGCCCAGGCCGCGAAGTTCGCCGGTTCCTTCATGGCCGATGGTGGCGGCGCCCGCGCACTGGGGATGGGCAGTGCCTTCGTGGCGGTGGCCAATGACGCCAGCGCCACCTTCTGGAATCCCGCCGGACTGCTCGACGTGCCGGGGCGCCAGTTGCTGATCATGCACAGCGAGCGCTTCGGCGACCTCATCGACCGCGACTTCGGCAGCTACGTGCACCCTCTCGGTGGGGCCGAAGGCGCCGAGAGCGCCTTCGCGGTCAGCGTGATCCACCTCGCGCTCGACGACATCCCGTTCACCGACGGTCTCGTCGACGAGCTCGACACCGATGGCGACGGTGTCCTGGGCGCGAACGAGGCGGCCCAGATCCTCGATCCGCTGTACTTCGACCAGATCAAGTTCGAGACCGACCGCGAGTTGGCGCTCATGGTGTCCTACGCGCGACGCTTCGACGACTGGCAACTCGGGGGCAACGTCAAGCTCATCCGGCAGAGCGTGGGTGACTTCAGCAGCTTCGGGATCGGCGTCGACCTCGGCGCCCTGCGCCGGGACTGGTGGCGTTCCCTCGACGTCGGCGTGAAGCTCCAGGACGCCACGTCGACCTATCTGAGCTGGGACACCGGCCGCAACGAGACCATCGCTCCGGTGCTGGTGCCCGGCGTGTCGTACGACTGGACCTTCCCCGCGTGGAGGCTGGGCGTCGAGGCGGCGGGAGCCCTGGAGATCCACTTCGACGGTCGGGGCAACAGCGTGGACCAGTTCGGCTACCAGGAGTGGGGAAGCTTCTTCGAAGACGTCTCCAGCAACCTGTTCCTGGGGCTCGAGACCACGTTCAGCGAGCGGGCCCATCTGCGCTTCGGTAGCCACGGTGGCTTCGATTCGGAGGAACTGACCTTCGGGGCGGGCATCGAGCTCGGACAGTTCCGCGTGGACTACGCCCGCGCGGGCGACGTACTCGACATCGACGAGAACACGCACCGCGTGAGCCTCTCGGTCGACTTCTGAGCCGTCGAGTTCAGCGGTTCCGGGGCCGCCAGACCGACACCCGGTCGCCCGGGTGCAGGATCGCGCGGGGTTCGAGGTCGTTCCACGCGAGCAGCGCCGCGACGTCGACTCCGTAGATCCGTCCGATCGCGGTGAGCGTCTCGCCCGCACGCACCAGGTGTTCGGTCTTCTCGTGTGTGTCCTCGTCGATCACGAAGGGGTCGAGGGCCTCGAAGTCCTCGTCGACGTGCAGGACCAGGGTCTGTCCGACCCGGATCCGGCTGCCACGCAGACCGTTCAGGGATCGGATCGAGCGGATGCTCACGCCATGGCGCTCGGCGATCGCGCTCAGCGTGTCGCCGGAGCGGACCCGGTAGCGGAGCGTCTCGCGCCCGGCGGGCGGCTTCGCCGAGTCGGCGGCCGCCGACGGCGGGTCTGCCGCCGCCACGCGCACCCCGCGCGGGTAGGGAATGGTGAGCACGCGTCCGGCGCGGACCCGACGGGCGTCGGTGATCCCGTTGAGGTCCATGATCGCCCGGGTCGACGTGCGATACCGACGCGCCAGGGCACCGAGCGTCTCTCCGCGGGCCATGCGGTGTTTGCGCCAGGTGATCCGCTGGTCCTGCGGGATCCGGTTCACGGCTTCGAGCGTCGCCTCGCCCCGGCCCTCGGGCACCCGGATCGAGTAGGAATCGAGGTTCGGGGGCGTGCACCCGGCGATCAACTGGGGATTCAATCGTTCGAGTTCGCGCACGCCGAACCCACCGGACCGTGCGATCTGGTCCAGGCTGAAGGTGTCGTCGAGTTCGATCGTGTCGTAACGGAGTGAATCCACCGCGACCGGTCGGAAGCCGTACGCGGCCGGATCGACGGCGATGCGAGCGGCGGCGATGAACTTCGGCACGTACTGCCGGGTCTCGCGCGGCAGCCGGAGCTCCCAGTAGTCGGGGTCGCCCTGCAGCCCGATCGCGCGCTGGATGCGGTACTCGCCCGCGTTGTAGGCGGCCAGGGCCAGGGGCCAGTTCCCGAACATGCCGTACATGAGCTTCAGGTGGCGGGCCGCGGCGCGGGTCGACAGTTCGATGTCGCGCCGTTGGTCGATCCACTCGTCCACCTGCAGACCGCGGATCTTCGCGGTACCCCGCATGAACTGCCACCAGCCCACGGCTGCGGCGCGACTGCGTGCCCGAGCGGTCAGCCCGCTCTCGATCATGGCCAGGGACAGGAGTTCCGTGGGAAGTTCTTCCTCTTCCAGGATCGTTTCGATGATCGAACCGACCCGCGCCCGTCGTTCGAGCCAGGTCTGGTAGTTCGACCGCCCGCGCCCGGTGAAATAGTCGACCCAGAAGTCCACGCGGGGGTGCTGGACCAGCAGGAGCTCGCGTTCGAAGGTGGAGCGTTCCACCTCGGGGATCAGGAAATCGGGGATCTCGTAGGCCGTTCGCAGGCTGTCGTAGACGTCGTCGAGCGTCTGGTTCAGGGGCGCGTAGCTCTCGGCGAAGAAGCGTTCCTCGGCGAGGATCTCGACGAAGTTGTCGAGCTTGCGGTCGAGCGAGGCGAGGTAGATCACGGCCATCGAGTCGGGCTGGTCCGATTGAACGGTTTCCAGGCGCTCGCGGAGCACGTAGAAGTACTCCTCGGCCAGGTCGAACTCGCCGCGCGCGTAGTGCGTCCCGCCGGCGACCCACAGGTCTTCCAGTTCGGCCAGCGAAGGGTGGGACCGGAGGATCTTGGCGAGCAGGGTCTCGTCGACCGGAGGCGCGGGCGCAGGCTCGGGTTCGGGCGCCACCACGGTGTCGGCGGGTTCGAGCGCGACCGCGTGGGCCAGCGGATCGTCCTGGGGTGGTGGGGTCGCCGGTCCACTCGACGAGCAGGCGGCCAGACCCGACAGGAGTCCGATCAGCACGGGGGCGAGAATTCGACCACGTCGGCGAAGCGCGACACCTGCTCTCAACGTTGTGACCTCCGGTTCGACGGTGTCCGGTGCGGGAATCGGCAGACATTACCCCGTGGGCACGGTCTCGTCCCGCGCGATGTGCTAGAATCGAGCCCGAACCACGATTGCAGCGGAAATCCCGCCCGCCCGCCGACCGGAACGGCGCCGCACCATGAAGCTCAAGCGTCAGAGCGTGGATCTCCGGCGATTCCTGGGGACCGAGATTCCCCAGTCCCGCCTCAGCCCCGACCTTCGTCAGCGGGTGCGGCACGCCCTTGCGTCCAGCGGGGACCTCGCCGGCCTGACCGCGGAGGTCGCGCGGGAGCTGCTCACGCGCGACGTCTTCGAACGGGCGGGAGTGATCCGCCACGGGAACGAGACCGTGCCGGTCTATGCGCTGCCCGGTTCCCCCCGTGTGTACGACCTCCGGGCGCTCATGGGAAGGCCCGGCGAGCCCGCGGCGGCGTCGGAGACGGAGGTTCCGGCGCCGGGCGTGCCCGAGGAACCGCACGAGCCCGCCCCGGGGCGGGTCCCGGCGGACGAGCAACCGGCCCGAGTTCCGAACGTCGAGCCGGGGCGGCTCGGTGCCATCGACGCGATCCGCCGCACCTTCGAGCGCGATTGGGTCAGCTTCGGCCTGGAGTCGAGCCTGGAGGGGCTGCTGGACCTGCTCTCGGGCAATCTCGACGGAGTCGAACTCCGGGTGGTTCTCTGGAGTGATCGGCTGGGCGTGCCCCAGGGGCAGGGGCGTGCGTGGCGGGTGCTCGACGACGGACGCGCCCTCGACGAAGCCTTCCGCCGATCGCTCGAGTCCGCGGAGTCCGACGCGGTGACCTTCGAGGGACGGCAGTGGGTCCCGCTGCGGGTGAACGGTGACGTCGTGGGAGCAGTCGGCTCGTCTCGACCCCTCGCGGTCGAGACCCGGTCGATGGTCGCCCGGACCCTCGAAGCCCTTCTCATGGCGCACCGTCGCAGTCAGCAACGCGTGTACAGCGATCCCCTGACGGGCCTGCACAACCGTCGCTTCTTCGAGAACCAGCTCGGACTGGAGCTGGAGCGGTCGCTGCGCACCGGGCAGCCGTTGGCCCTGCTCTTCGTCGATCTCGACCACTTCAAGCGCGTGAACGACGAACGGGGCCACGAGGTGGGCGACCTGGTCCTCCAGCACGCCGCGCGACTCATGCTGCAGCACCTGCGCCGGATCGACCAGGTCTTCCGATGGGGGGGAGAGGAGTTCGCGCTCCTGCTCCCCGGAACCGGCCGGGACGACGCCATGCACACGGCCGACCGCCTGCGTGGAGTGATCGAACGGACACCCCTGATCCTGCCCGGCGACGGACGGGTGCCGCTGACGGTGAGCGTCGGCGTCGCGCTCGCCCCGGAGCATGCCCAGGGCGGTGAGCGCGCCCTGCTGAGGCACGCCGACCAGGCCCTGTACCGCGCCAAGGAGACCGGACGCAACCGCGTGTGCCTCTACGCCGAGGGTGAGGCCGGCGAGCACGCCGCCGGCTGATCCCCCGCCCGTCTCCCGACATCCTCGCCTCCCGGTGAGGAATCTCGGGCATGAGTCCACCGTGGCGTGCCCTCTTCGCCGCGCTGCTGACCTTCGCCGTGGCCGGCCCCGACCTTTCGACCGTCGAACGCTCGACCGCCGCGGTCGCCCTCTCGGCCTCGCTGGTCTGGGGTCGTCCGCGTCCCGGTCTCGTCCTGATCGCCGCCGCTGTGGGGCTGCTGGGCGCGGGCCGTCTCCACGCCACGATCGATCAGGCCGAGACCTGGGCGGGGACCGAGACCTCCGCCCTGATCCGCTTCGTCGAACGGATCGACGAAGGCTACTGGCGCGGCGATCTGGGTCATCCCAGCGCCGGTCGGGTCGCGGCTCGCGTGAGCCGCGTTCCCGAGGGCGTCGTGGTCGGCGAGGTGCGGCGGGCACGCGTGCGGGTGGCCCCGCTCCCGCACACCCGCAATCCCGACGATCGGCGCGCGCTCCGGGGACGGATCGGCACCGGCGTGCTCCTGCGCGCCCGGATCGACGACTGCGGGCCGCCGTTGATCGAGGGGACCGGGCCCGGTCTCCGCGAGCGGGTCCGGGGCGCGGCAGCCGGGCACTGGGAGCGAGCCTTCGGTCAGGGGGCGGCCCTGTGGCGCGCCCTGCTCCTGGCCGACCGTCGCGCTCTTCGCAGAGATGCCGTCGAACGCGTCCAGCAGCTGGGCTTCGCGCATCTGCTCGCTCTGAGCGGACTGCACGTCGGCGTGGTGCTGGGACTGGTCGTCCTGCCACTGCGCGGTCTCGGACGGCGGGGAATGCTGGTCGCGCTGCCCGCCCTCGGGCTCTGGGTCGTGGTCGCGGGTGCGGGGCCTTCGATGGTGCGAGCGGTGCTCATGGTGACCCTCGTGGTTCTGGGTGGCGTGCTGCGCGAGCGGGCGAAGGTCGACGAGGCGCTCGCCGTGGTGGGCCTGGTGGAGATCGCACTGCGTCCGCACGTGGTCTGCGGCGTGGGCTGGTGGTTGAGCTACGCGGCCACCCTCGCGATCCTGCGTTCCCTCCCGCTGCTGAAGGGCCGGCACCCGATCGTGGCGGGTCTCGGGGTCTCGATCTTCGCCCAGCTCGGAACCCTGCCGTGGATCCTCGACACCTTCGGACGCCTCCCGCTGTTCGCGCCCGTCCTCCTGCTGGCCGTCGGGCCCTTGTTCACGGCGGTCCTGGCCGTCGGCGGTGCGTGTGCCGTCCTGGCGCTGCTGCCCCTCCCGGTGGTCGCGCCCGTCGCGGCGGTCTGGGCGCACGCCTTCGGATGGGTGCTCGCCCGGGCCGGGACGACGGGGAACTGGGCGCTCGGACACCCCGGCTTCGACGATCACGCGTGGGCGCTGGCCCTGGTCGTCGTGGGTTGGTGGCTGCTGCCGCACCAGTGGCTGCGCGTCCGACGGGACCTGATCGCGAGCGGGGTGGTGCTGATCGGCGTGTACGCCGATCCCGGGGGCACGGCGGACCACACGTGGATCACCTTCGACGTCGGACAGGGCGATGCCCACGTCTACCGCTGTGACGAGCGCGTGGTGCTGATCGACACCGGTCCGAAGGGCTGGGGCTGGCACCCGATCGAACGATCCGTCCTTCCGTGGTTGGAGCGCCGGGGAATCGACGGCGTGACCGTGGTCCTCACGCACGCTCATCTCGATCACGTGGCCGGGACCCGGCGCCTGCTGCGCTCGGCCCGGGTCGACACGCTGGTGATGGCGGCGAGCGACCGCGGCCTGGAATGGAGTGACCGCTTCACGGCGCTGGCGGATTCCACCGGAGTGGCGGTGCAGTGGTCGGCGGCGGGCGAGGTCCTCTGGGACCGCGCGTGCTGCGAGGCGAACGTGCTCTGGCCCCCGGCCTCGCTCGCGGGCGAGGGCGCGAACGATCGGAGCCTGGTCCTCAGGATCGGGCCGCGCACGGCGCCGGTGCTCGCCACCGGCGACCTGGAGCGGTACGGCGAACGGGGCGTTCTCGATGCGCTGTCGCGTCGACCCGATCCGGACACGTGGATCCTGAAGGTCGCCCACCACGGAGGAGACACCGGAACCGATCCGGAACTGCTGCGGCGGATGCGACCACGGTGGGGCCTGGTCTCGTGCGGCTACGGGAACAACCACGGACATCCCCACCCGTCGGTCTCGGAACGACTCCGGGCCGCGGGGACGGAGGTCCTGCGGACCGACCTCGCCGGGGCGGTCGTGGTCGAATGGCGGTCCGGAGTACCTCGGGTCCGCCGGGCCGGCGGGGAACCTTGACGCTCCCCGGTGCGCGGCCTATCGTCCGCGTTCGCCGCCGGTGGAGGGAGATCGCCGTGTCCCGTTTTCCTGCGTTGGTCTCGACCTCCGAACTCGGGCTCGAGCCCGACACTCGCGGCAAGGTCCGCGAACTCTTCGAACTCGACGATCACCTCCTGATCGTGACCACCGATCGCATCAGCGCGTTCGACGTGGTCATGGACCAGCCCGTGCCCGGTCGCGGTGCGTTGCTCACGCAGATGACGCTCGCCTGGTACGCGCTGCTCGGTGAAGAACTCCACCATCATCTGGTCCACGCCGACGCGGCGTCGCTTCCCGCACCCTTCGCCACCCACGCCGAGCGGCTCGAAGGGCGGGTCATGTTCGTGCGCCGCGCCGAGCGCTACGACATCGAAGCAGTGGTGCGGGGGTATCTGGCGGGCAGTGGTTTCGTCGACTACCAGGAGACGGGACGCGTGTGCGGGCACGATCTCCCGGCCGGGCTGGTGCGCTGCGAACGTCTCCCCGAACCGATCTTCACGCCGGCCACGAAGGCCGACGAAGGCCACGACGAGAACATCGGCGAGGACCGTGCCGCCGACATCGTCGGCCACGACGCCATGCTGGCGATCAAGCAGGAGAGCCTGTCGATCTACGAGACCGCACGGGCCTACGCCGCATCGCGGGGGATCATCATCGCCGACACGAAGTTCGAGTTCGGCACCATCGACGGCCAGCTCACCCTGATCGACGAGCTGCTCACGCCCGACAGCAGCCGCTACTGGGACGCCGAGCAGTACGAGGCCGGTCGCGAGCAGGACAGCATGGACAAGCAGATCCTACGCAATCATCTCCTGACCCTCGACTGGGATCGGACCCCGCCGCCGCCGCGGCTCGATCCCTCGATCCTCGAGCGTGTGGCTGCGGGCTACGCGCGGATCTTCCGGCGGCTCTTTCCCGAACGTGCCGAGGAGCTCGGACTGTGAGCGAACGGAAACGACGCGCGATCCTCAGCGTGACCGACAAGTCGGGACTGGTGGACTTCGGTCGCGCGCTGCGGGAACGGAACTTCGAACTGCTGGCCAGCGGGGGGACCGCGCGGGTGCTGCGTGAAGCCGGTGTCGACGTGATCGAGATCGCCGAGGTGACCGGTCAGGAAGAGATCCTGGGCGGTCGGGTGAAGACGCTGCATCCGGCGATCCACGCCGGGATCCTGGCACCGAAGACGGACGACCTCGAGGGCACGGGGTTCGAAGCCGTGGACCTCGTCGTCGTGAATCTCTACGACTTCGAAGGCGCGATGGAGCGCACGACCGACGATGCCGAGCGGGTCGAGAGCATCGACATCGGCGGGCCGAGTCTGCTCCGCGCGGCGGCGAAGAACTTCGCCCGGGTCACGGTCCTGTGCGAGCCGACGCAGTACCAGGACTTCCTGCGCGCCTTCGACGCGGGCGAGGGCGAAGCCGATGCCGACTTCCGCCGGACCTGCGCGGGGCGCGTGTTCACCGCGACCGCACACTACGACGAGCGGATCGCGCGCGGTCTCTTCGACGACGGGCACACGCTGCGCTACGGAGAGAACCCCCACCAGGCCGCGACCTGGCGCGTGGACGGCGGTGGTGGCATCGAAGAGCTGGGCCTGCGTCCGAACGGGGGCAAGGAGCTCAGTTACAACAACATCCTCGACGTGGTCGGGGCCATGAAGCTGTCGCTCGATCTTCCCGACGACGCCTGCGCGATCATCAAGCACACCAATCCGTGTGGTGTGGGCCGAGGTGCGAGCATGGTCGAGTCGATCGAGAACGCCCTGCGGTGCGATCCGGTCTCGGCCTTCGGCGGAATCTTCGCGTTCGGGCGCACCGTCGACGAAGAGACAGCCGAACTGCTCGCCGGCCGCTTCCTCGAAGTCGTGCTCGCGCCCGGCTACACCGAGGGTGCGCGCACGATCCTGTCGGGGAAGAAGAACCTGCGCTGGCTCGACGTCGACCGCGATCGCTTCGCGGCCCGGACACGCGGCAATCAACGTCGCTGGGGGCGGCTGGTGCTGACGCAGGACGAGGACGAGGGCTTCCCCGAACTCGAAGCGTGGAAGCTGGCGGCGGGCCCGAAGCCCGACGAGCAGCAGTTCGCCGCCGGGGAGCTCGCGTGGCGCGTGTCGAAGCACGTGAAGAGCAACGCCATCGTGCTGGCCGGAGCCCGGGGAACGCTCGGGATCGGCGCCGGTCAGATGAGCCGTGTCGACAGCAGTCGCATCGCGATCGAGAAAGCACGTCTGGCGGAGCTCGACCTGATCGGCTGCGCCGCGGCGAGCGACGGCTTCTTCCCCTTCCCCGATGGGGTCGAGACCCTGGCCGAAGCGGGAGTCCGTTGCATCCTCCAACCGGGCGGCTCGATCCGCGACGACGAGGTCGCCGCCGCGGCCGAGCGCCTGGGGGTGTCGTTGCTGCTCACGGGCACGCGCCACTTCCGGCACTGATCCGTGGAAGGGCGGAGCGGAGTGATCCACCGACCGACGATCGTGGTGCTCGACCACGGATCTCCGTACAGCCAGCTGGTCACGCGGCGGCTCCGGGAGCTAGGAGTGTTCAGCCGGCTCGTTCCGGCGACTCGGGCCGGGGAGCTCCAGAGCGATCCGGATCTCGCCGGGATGATCGTGAGCGGAGCCGAGCCCGCCTCGCAGGCGGTGGTCTCCTTCGATCCCGCCGTGCTCGAGATCGGTCGGCCGATTCTGGCGATCGGACACGGACTCGGACTGCTCTGCCGTGAACTCGGTGCCGTCTTCGACGACGCGCCGGTCGGCGAACACTCGATGGGCACGATCCTGGTCGAGACCGAGAGCCCCCTTCTGCGCGGCACGCCCCGTCAGCAGCAGGTGTGGATGAGTGAGGGGCGCCACGTGGTCGGGGTGCCGCCCGGCTTCGAGGTGCTCGCCCGCGTGGAGGGCAGTCGCTCGGTGGCCATGGTCGCGCACGAGGAGCGCCGGGTGTACGGCGCGCAGTTCCATCCCGAGGTCGGGCAGTCCGAGTTCGGTATGCAGATGCTCGAGAACTTCGTGCGCCAGATCTGCGGGGTGGGCGAGGCGTGGGACCGGCGGCGTTTCGTCGAGGAGCGGTCGGATTCCCTCGCGCGCCGCACTGCAGGACGACGGGTCATGTGTCCGGTGAGCGGAGGGGCCGACAGCATGGTGGCGGCCCGCCTCGTGGAGCGCGCGATCGGCGACAGCCTGACGGCGATCTTCGTGAACACCGGCCTCATGCGGCGGCACGAACCCGACACCGTGGCGCACCGTATGGGACGCCTCCTGCGCGGGAACCTCGTCACGGTCGACGCCACCGAGATCTTCCTCGACCGACTCGCGGGCGTGGAAGAGGCCGAACGGAAACGCCGCGTGATCGAGGAGACCTTCGTCGACGTGCTCGGAACCGCCGCCACCGAGCATGGTCCCTTCGACTTCCTCGTGCAGGGCACGCTCTACTCCGACCGGATCGAGGGCAACGGGACCGTTCGCGAGCACGGCTACACCGATCTGCCCCGCGCGATCCGGGGGTTGCCCGAGCGACTCGGGATCGAGGTCCTCGAGCCGCTGTCCGAACTCTTTCGCGAGGACGTGCGGGCGGTCGGCCGCGAACTGGGGATTCCCACCGACCTGCTGAACCGACACCCCTTCCCGCGCTCGGGCCTGGCGATCCGGGTGCTCGGTGCGGTCGATCCGGACTCACTGGAGCGGGCGCGGGCCGCCGATCACGTGTTCGTCGAGGAGCTGCGCAACGCCGATCTGTACGATCGGATCTACCAGGCCGGGTGCATCCTGCTCCCGCTCGACGTGGCCGGCCTGGTCGGCGAGGCCCGGACCTACGCGCGCCCGGTGGTGCTGCGCGCGGTCACCAGTGCCGATTCCACGTCGGCGGACTGGGCGCGGATCCCCGACGACGTCCTGGCCCGGATCAGCGACCGTATCCTGCGTGAGGTGGACGGGATCAACCGCGTCGTGTACGACATCAGCCGGAAGCCACCGGCCACGATCGAATGGGAGTAGGGGCTTTCCTCCGGGCGGCCGACGACGCAACTTGATCGACCACGAGAGCTCGTCCTCCTCCCTCGACGGACACCATGACGGCAGCGACTCCTCCGACGCGATTCCTCCCCCGGTGCAGTGGCATCGCCGCGCTGGGCCTGATGGCCGTCCTGTGCGTCGCCCCGGCCGGGGCGACCACCCTCGACCCGAGCCACCCGGTCTGGGACGGTCCGCACGCCGGGGCGTGGTCACGGGCGCTCGTGCAGTTCGGCCAGGACCACGTGGGCCGGCCGACGCCCCGGTCGCGCGTTCTCGAGCGCGGGACCGCGGTGGGGCAGCGCGTGCTCGTGATCCCGGTTCTGCCCGCCGATGCGGTGGGTCCTCCGGTCTCGCGCGAGGACCTGGAGCGCGCCTGGTTCGGTCCCGGCGAGAACAGCGTGCGCGGTTACTGGAATCACGTGAGCGGAGGCCGCTTCGCGCCCACCGGGCGGGTGCTGCCCTGGCTGCGTCTGCCCGGGTCCCTGCAGAGCGACTACCCGAACGTGATCGACGGTCGGCCCGTGCCCAACGTCACGGCCGGCCCGCGCGCCATGGCCGCCGACGCCCTCGATGCCGCCGCCGCGGTGGTGGGCGATCTCCGCGTCTTCGACGACGACGGGCCCGACGGCATCCCGGGGAGCGGTGACGACGACGGCGTGCTCGATCTCGTGGTGGTCCTGCATCCCGAGCCCGGCTGGGAGGTCGAGCCGAGCGACGCCGCGCGCGCGATCGTGTCACTCCAATCGAGGCTCGACCGTCGACCGATCGCGGGAACGGACCTGGCCGCCGACGCCTTCGTGGTGACGTCGGCGCGGGGACCGCTGGGCGTCTGGGTGCACGAGTTCGGGCACCTTCTCGGTCTGGAAGACCTGTACGACCACGCCCGGGATCGTGAGAGCGACACCGGTGGAGCCGAGGCCCGGCTCGGGGGATTGGGCCGATGGTCGCTGATGGCGAGCGGGACCTGGGGTGGGCGGGGATCGTCGCCGTCCGGACTGGACGCATGGAGCCGGATCCGCCTCGGGTGGGACGACACGAGGATCACCGAGGGTGACGCCGAGTTCGACCTCGTTCCCGTGGACGCCAGCGGCGGCAGCAGCCTCGAGGTCCGTCCGACCGGAGACTGGGGCTTCGAACGCTTCGTTCTCGAGACCCGCCGACGCCGGCCCGACGCGATCGTCGATGCCGATCTCCCCGGTTCGGGAGTTCTCGTGTACCGCGTCGACGGCCGTCAGGGCGACCTGGGACTCGGGTCCGACTATCTCGAACTCCTGCAGGCCGACGGCCGGGACGACCTGGGCAACGGCGACGACGACGGCGACGCGGACGATCCCTTCGACGGCAGTGCCGGCGCCGACCGCCTGGACGCGACGACGAATCCGGCGACGGTGTCCGGCATCCCCGACCCGGCGCGCCCGGCGCCGGTGATCGAGATCGGACCGGCCGACGCAGCGGGTGCCCATCGGGTGCAGGTGGGGATCGTCGACGGACCCTGGCTCCGACTCCGCAGCGCGGCCTTTCCACAACCGCAGGAGCAGCCTCGGACCTTCATCGGCCTGGAACGATCGACGGCGTGGCGGCTGGAGTTCGACGACGTCGGTGCGCAGCCGGTGACGAACGCCGAGATCGACCTCGAGATCCTGCCGACCGGCCGCAACGGATCGGTGGAGCCGTCCACGGGCATCACGCTGCAGAGGAACGGCGCGATGTGGTCGCCCGCGCCGACGGTGGTGGTGACCGAGGAGGACGGACTCGCGGGCGAGGGTCCTCTCGACGTGCGGATCACGCTGCGCGTCGACGACCGCCCGGCGAGGACGATCGAACTGGGCATTCCCGTGCAGCTGGGTCCGGGGCTGTCGAACGATCTGGGCCTCGAGGACTTCGTTCCCCGGGTCCTTTCCGCCGCGACCGACACCACCCGATTCGAACGGCTCGGCCTCGCCGATCTGCCGCGGACGACCAGCGCGGGGTGGGGCCTGCGCACCGACGGCGAACTCCGCTACGCCGACGACGTCGAGGTCGCGGTCGAGAGCGGCTGGACCGGCTTCGGCGAGCAACGCGAACTGGAGTTCTGGTCGCGCCAGGACGTCGAGCGCGACCTGCCCGGCATGACGTGGGATGCCGGCGTGGTCGAGGTCTTCGTGCCCGATCGCGGATGGCGCGTGGTCGAGCCGAGCGGGCGCGACGTGGTCCAGGTGTGGCGGGCGAGTTCCGCGGCCGTCCGCGCTCGAGCGGGCCTCGGTGGACAGGCGTGGATCTGGGAGCCCACCCGGATGACCCTCCCCGACGACGCGCTGCCGCTCCGGGTGCGCTTCCGCTTCGGTTCGGACAGCATCGGGACGGCCCGCGGATGGCAGATCGCGGGGGCCGGCACGCTGTCGCCGCTTCCGCGCGCCGCGCTCACGGTGCGCCCGCGCGAGGGCGGAGGGCTGGAGGTGCGCACGGACTTCGACGGCGACCTCGCGCCCATCGATCAGGTGCGCTTCCGTTACCGTCGACCGGGGGCGGAGACCTGGATCGCCGCCTCGCCGCTGTTCTCGGTGCGCTCGGACGCCACCACCGTCAATCCGATCGACGTGCCGGCCTCGGTCGACGTTTTCGAGGTCGGCCTGTTCTCCGAGATCGCGGGCGACACGCCGGGTGGTTCGACGCCGCCCCTGCTGCTCGGACGCGCCGGGTACCGTCGGAGTCCGGAGCGAGCGCTGCCACGACTGCTCACGAACCCTGCGGTGGGTCAGCTCGTGCTCGAGACGCCGGTCCGCGACGAGGACGTCGCCCTCCGCGTGATCGACGTCCGGGGGCGCGAGGTGGCGCAGCTCACGATCCCGGCGGGCACGGACCTGATCGAGTGGAACGGGCGCTCGGCCGAGGGCGCACGCTTGGGATCGGGGGTCTACTTCCTGGTCCTGAGCGACGATCCCAGCCGGGCGATCTCCTTCGTCTGGTTGAACTGAACCCCCACGGACGGACGCCATGAGAAGGATCTCGGCGCACACCCTCGATCTCCGCACCCTCGTGCTGGTCCTCGTGCTCGCGGCGGCCACGTCCGCGAGCGCCTCGCCGTGGCGGTCCCTGATCTCGCTGCCCGACGATCCAACCGAGCTGCGCCCGCTCGACCGCTTCGTGATCGGATGGCAACTGCACGATCGTGAGGCCGTGGCGGAGAGTCTCGAGGACCCCGACTGGTCGGTGCATCTCCGGCAATGGGGTCGCGCCCGGGTCGCCCTGCGGCGGGGTGATCCCGGCGGAGCGGCGCAGGCCTACGCGGATGCCCGCGCGAGCTGGCCGGCCACCCGCGAGGAACCCGACCTCGTCCAGGCGTTGTTCGACCGGCGCCGACTCGAACTGGCCCTCGACACCGACGACGCGTCGGCCGCGCGGCGTATCCGGAGGGAACCGCTGCGCACGCACGACGACGCGGTGTGGGACGCGCTCGGCGCGTGGTTGCAGTGGCTGGAGGGCGACGTCGAAGGTGCCGCCGAGACCTTCGACCGGGCGTGGGTCCGCGCCGACGATCTCGAGCGACGGCAACCGGTGTTCCTGCGTCGCGCTCTCGTCCTGCTCGAGGCCGGGCGTGTCGACGCTGCCGGGAGTGCATGGGCCGCCAGCATCGATCGGATCCGTCGTCCCGAGCGACACCGGATCGCCCTGCGGTTGTGGGATGACACGCCGGAGCTGGCCGGTGCGATCCGCCGCGCGGAGGACCGGCGCGAGGTCCTGCGTTGGCTCGTGCGCTCGTTCCGGCGCGACGACGCCCTCGAACTGGCGCGCCTCGCGCTCGAGGCCGAGGTCGAGTCGACCGAGCGCGCCTGGCTCTACGTGTTCGTGGCCGAGCAGTACTACCGCCTGCGGCGTCACGACGATCTCGCGGTCTGGCTCGACGGTGACCGGCCGCGCCGTCTCGACGACGAGCAACGCGCCGAGCTCGATGCCTATCCGCTGGGAGTCCGACGGCGCTCCGGTCATTCGGTCGCCCTGGCCGCGGCCTTCGACGCGGTCGCGCTCCGGTATCCCGACACCGATCGGGCTGTCGAGGCCCTGTGGGAAGGTGCCTGGATGTGGGAGCTCAGCGGAGAGTTCGACACCGCGATCGACCGCTACGAGGAGTTGTACCGCCGCAGTCCCGACGGCCCGTACGGGAGTGCCGCCGTGCTGCGATCGCTCTGGTTGCGTTCGCAGCAGGACGACGACACCGCAGTGGGCGCCGTGTTCGCACGCGCTCGCCGCGATCTCGAGGACGGGCTCGACGCCGCGGCGGCGCTGCGGCTGGCGGCCGCCGCCGATCCGGATCGCGCCACGGCTCTGCGTACCGAGCTCGAACGCGAGCACCCCTTCAGCCCGCTATGGCGCGACCCCGGCCCCGCGCGTGTCGTGAACGGCGACCTCGATCCCGTCGATTCGGCGCGGTCTCTTTTCGAGATCCAGGAGCGCGCGTTCGAGAGACTGATCGGGCACCTCGGTCCGAGCGCCGGTTCCGCGCGCGGTCTCGAGGTGATCGAGCGCATCGCCGAGCTGGGACTCATGGTGGAGGCCGAGACGCGGCTGGCGTCGTGGGCCCGCGAACGGCGTGGGGACACCGCGGCCGTGGCCGCCGCGGTGCGGCTCGCATGGCGGTGGGGCCTCCCCGAGGTCCAGGGTCGGTACGGCTGGATCCTGGAGCGGCGACTGCGCGACGACGGCCCGGAACTGGCTCGTGCGGCCATCGTGGCCGCCATGCCCACACCCTACGCCGTGGACGTCCTGCGTCGGGCGGTCGACGCAGGGGTCGATCCTGCGTTGGTGTGGGGACTCGTCCGCCGCGAGAGCTTCTACGACGCCGACGTGGTGTCGATCGCCGGTGCCCACGGCCTCATGCAGCTGATCGAGTCGACCGCGCGGGAGACGGCGGAACAGATCGGCCTGCCGGCTCCGGGAACCGAGGACCTGCTGACGCCGTCGACCAATCTCCGGCTCGGGATCGCCCACCTCGACGATCTCCTGGACCGTTCCGGGGCTGACCGTGTCCGTGCCCTCGCCGCCTACAATGCCGGCGACTGGAACGGGCGCCGTTGGCAGGAGCGCCGCGCGCCCGGCTCCGACGAGACGCTCGGGATCCTCGTGATCAGCTATTCCGAGACCCGCGACTACGTCTACCACGTCATGCGGCACTGGCTGCGGTACGGTGATCTCTACGCGAGGGTCCTCGGCGGGAGCTCCTGAGACGGCTGGCCAGGACCTTGCATCGGGCTCGTTCCGTGCTCCCGAACGTTTGGTTCGTGGTGCCGGGACGACCCGAGCAAGCGGGGTGATCACCGTGTTCCTGCGCCGTCTCTTCGGACTGATTCCGTCCGATCCGTTCACCGAGGGCCTTCAACGGATGCAACGCGGGGATCTGCGCGGCGCAGCGGAGCTGTTCGAGCCCCTTCTCGACGCACCCGACGATGGCATCCGGAAGATGGCCCGCCTCTACACCTGCGAGGCCCTCCTGCAGCTCGGCGACCGCACGGTCGACGAGGACCCCGTCGCCGCCCTCGAGTGCTACGAGAGCGCATCGGGGCTGCAGCCCACCTTCGCCGACATCCATCAACGGATCGGCCGGATCCGTCTCGCGCACGACGACCCGGTTGGAGCGGTCGAGGCCTTCGACCGGGCCCTCGAGATCAATCCGCGCTTCTTCGGTGCTCGGCTCGACGCTCTCCAGGCGCGCGTCGAGATGGGTCGTGACGACTGTGAGGCGGTGCTCGAGGCCCTGGAGACCCACGCGCCGCCTCTGTTCCACGACGAGATCGCCGACGCGCGGCGCGAGCTGGAGGCGGACGATCCGGGGGCGGCCCTGGTCAGAATCCTGGCGATGCGTGACCGCAATCCCGAGCCGCGGGATCGCGCCAAGGAACGTGCGATCATCGCCCTTCAGGACGGCGCGCCGCTGCGCGCGATCGAACTCCTGGAGCGCATGCTCGACGACGGCCGGCGCTTCCCGGATCTGTTGCACCTGCTGGGGCTCGCGCACGGTGCGCTCGACCAGCACGAGAGCGCCGAACGTGCCTTTCGCGAGGCGATCGCGATCCACCCCGGCTACACGAAGGCCCGCATGAATCTCGCTCTGACCCTCATGGAGCTCGAACGGTACGCGGAAGCCGACGCACAGCTGAACGACGTGCTCCGCTGTGATCCGCACCACCCTCTGGCCCTGAGCGCTCTCGACGAGATCCGTGCCCGGGCGGGGGGGAACTGAGACAGATGGTGGTCGACCACTACGACGTCCTCGGGATCGAGCCCACGGCCAGCACCGCAGAGGTCCGCTCGGCCTATTTCCGGTTGGCGAAGCAACTCCATCCCGATCGGCAGGTCCGTAGCGACCCCGTCGCGACCGAGCGCTTCCTGGCCGTGCAGAACGCCTACGAGATCCTGGTCGATCCCGCCCGACGCGAGGAGCACGATCGGCAGCGCCAGGGTGGAGACCCGACGGGCGAACCGGCCGCAGCGGAAGGACCGGCCGTCGTCGTACCCGAAGCGAGCCCGGCACCCGTGGGTCGCCGCGGGCCGACGCTCGAGGAGGCCCGCGACGCGCGGCTGGCCTACCAGAAGGCCCTGTCGCTGCTCGAGAACGGGGATCGAAGCCGTGCCCTGCGCACGATGGCCGCCGTCGTGCGCGCCGTCCCCGACGAGCCCGACTACGAATCCATGCTGGGCCATCTCATGGCCCTCGAGGGCGAGCGCTTGCACCGGGCCCGCGACCACTGCCGGCGCGCGGTGGAGGCGGAGCCCTACAATGCGGACTTCAAGGCCCGGCTCGGTTACGTCTACCTCCAGGCGGGGCTGATCGCGACCGCGCAGGACTGCTTCGACGCCGCGCTCGAACTCGACCCGCGCCATCCCCTGGCCCTCGAACACCGCAACGGCCGCGCGAAGCCGGGCTCCGGCGGCCTCCTACGGTCGATCGGGCGGTTGTTCGGGAAGAAGTGAGACACCGCGGCCTCGTCGGCCCGGACTTCCTTGACACCTCCCGGACCCGCCGACTAGCTTGGATCTTGACGACCCCTAGACGACCCTCGTGCTGGAGGTCTCGATGCGGACGGGTGTCATCCGCTGGTTCAGTGACCACCGAGGCTACGGTTTCATCGATCTCGACGACGAGAACAGGGGCGAACCCCTCTACGTACATCACACGGCGATCCTGGGGCGCGGTTACCGCTCGTTGCGCGCCGGTCAGACCGTGCGTTTCGAGGTCCGCCGGGACGGTTCGCTCCGGCAGGCCATCGACGTCGAAGTCGTCTGAGCCGATCCGGGTCGCTGCGGCGGCCCTCCACATCTCGGATCATCACCGGTTCCGAGAGAGGTTCCCGTCCCTCGGGGGCGGGAACCTTCGTGTTCGCCCCCGCGTTCATCGCACGCCACCCGTACTCCAGCCCACCCCGGGACGATGGTTCTCACCAAGCTGATCGAGAAATTCGTCAAGAACAAGGCGAAGCGTGACTACCAGAAGCTGCTTCCGCTCGTGGACCGGGTGAAGGAACTCCGGCCCGATTTCGAGGCACTCGACGACGACGCGCTCCGCGCGAAGACCGACGAGTTCCGCGCGCGTCTCGCCGACGGCGAGACCCTCGACGACCTCCTGCCCGAGGCCTTCGCCACGGTGTGGGAGACCTGCCGTCGCCTCACCGAGCGTGGCGAGAGCTGGGCGGTGATGGGGCAGGAGACCACCTGGAACATGGTGCCCTACGACGTCCAGATCATCGGCGGCGTGGCCCTGCACCAGGGCAAGATCGCCGAGATGGCCACGGGTGAGGGCAAGACCCTGGTCGCGACCATGCCCGTGTACCTGAACGCACTCGCGGGCAAGGGCGTGCACCTGGTCACCGTGAACGACTACCTCGCCCAGCGCGACGCCGAGTGGATGGGCGGGATCTACCGCTGGCTCGGTCTCACCGTCGGTTCGATCCGCAGTCAGATGACTCCGGCGCAGCGGCGTGAGTCCTACAACTGCGACATCACCTACGGAACCAACAACGAGTTCGGCTTCGACTACCTGCGCGACAACATGGCGGTGCGTGCCGAGGACCTGGTCCAGCGCGAGTACTTCTACGCAATCGTCGACGAGGTCGACTCGGTCCTGATCGACGAGGCACGTACGCCGCTCATCATCAGTGGTCCGGTGGCCCAGACGCGCGATCGCTACGGCGAACTGAAGCCGGCGGTCGAGAAGCTCGTGCGCCTGCAGACCCGGCTCGTGAACGAGCACCTGGCCGAGGCCGAGCGCGTCCTGAGGAACGGCGACGAAATCGGCGACGAGCTCGCCGTGAAGCTGCTGCAGGTGAACCGTGGCGGTCCGAAGCTCGCCCGTCTGCTGAAGCTCAAGAAGGACCATCCCTCGATCCAGGAAGTGATCTCGCGGACCGAGGCGGCCTACATGCGCGACAAGGCGATGTGGGAAGCCGACCAGGATCTCTACTACGTGATCGAGGAGAAGCAGAACTCGGTGGATCTCACCGAGAAGGGCCGCGAACACTTCGACGCCGGCGATCCCGACTTCTTCGTGTTGCCCGACCTGTCGGTAGAACTGGGGCGCATCGAGGGCGACGAATCGCTGAGCCCCGAGGACAAGGCCAAGCAGGTCGACGAGCTGCACCGCATCTACGGCGAACGCAACGAGGGCGTCCACGCCGTCCAGACGCTGCTGAAGGCCTACACCTTGTTCACCAAGGACGACGAGTACGTGATCCAGGACGGTCAGATCATGATCGTCGACGAGTTCACGGGCCGTATCATGCACGGCCGCCGCTTCAGTGATGGTCTGCACTCGGCGCTCGAGGCGAAGGAAGGCGTGACCATCCGTGGGGAGACCCAGACCTACGCGACGATCACGCTGCAGAACTACTTCCGCATGTACGACAAGCTGGCCGGGATGACGGGAACGGCCGAGACCGAGGCCGGCGAGTTCCACGACATCTATGATCTCGACGTGATGGTCATCCCGACCAACGAGCCGATCCGCCGTGACGACCGCGACGACCTGATCTTCCGGACGAAGCGCGAGAAATACAACGCGATCACCGACGAGATCCAGCGATTGAACGAGAAGGGCCTGCCGGTGCTCGTGGGCACCACCACGGTCGAGGTGAGCGAGACCCTCAGCCGCATGCTGCGCCGCAAGAGCATCAAGCACAACGTGCTGAACGCCAAGCAGCACGACCGCGAGGCCGAGATCGTGGCCGAAGCGGGCCGCCGGGGTGGCGTGACCATCGCCACGAACATGGCCGGTCGCGGGACCGACATCAAACTCGGCCCGGGCGTGCTCGAAGCGGGCGACGACGAAGACGTGGCCGGACTGCACATCATCGGCTCGGAACGCCACGAGAGCCGGCGCATTGATCGCCAGCTGCGAGGTCGCGCCGGACGCCAGGGCGACCCGGGGGCGTCGACCTTCTTCCTGAGTCTCGAGGACGACCTGATGCGCCTGTTCGCGGGCGTCGACAAGATCTCCGGGCTCATGGATCGCATGAACGTGGAGGAAGGCGAGGTCATCACCCACTCGATGGTGACCAAGGCCATCGAGCGCGCGCAGAAGCGTGTCGAGGGCCAGAACTTCTCGATCCGCAAGCGTCTGCTCGACTACGACGACGTCATGAACAAGCAGCGCGAGGTGGTCTACACCCTCCGGCGTGACGCCCTGCTCGATCCCGACGTCACCCCGATCCTCACCGAGATGATCGAGGAGACGGTCGACGACATTCTCGAGCAGTGCGTCGATCCGAATCTGCCGTCGGAGGAGTGGGACTGGGAGCTCCTGTCCCTCGAGTACACCTCGACCTTCCTCGTTCCGCTGCCGGTGGCCGACGAGGAACGCGAGAGCATCGGCCAGGACGTCCTGCGTGATCATCTGCTCGAGACCGCGATCGAGGCCCGCAGTGCCAAGCGGGAGCGGCTGGGGGCGGACCTGACCGAGCAGCTCGAACGTTACGTCGTGCTACGGACCATCGACGAGCTCTGGAAGGACCACCTGCACGAACTCGACATGCTCCGCAGCGGTATCGGACTGCGTGCCTACGGCCAGAAGGATCCCCTGCTCGAGTACAAGTCCGAGAGCTTCCAGCTCTTCGGAGACATGATGACCCGCGCGCGCAAGGAAACCGTGACCCGGTTCTTCCGCCTCGAGGTGGCGATGAAGCCCTCGCCCGACGCCGTGCTCCGCGGGGGCGCGGCGCGCAAGCCCGACGCCGGGGCGCCGACGGCGGCCGAAGATGCGTCGAGGGCGAAGGCCCAGGCGGGATCGGCTCTGGGCACCGCCGCCGGTGCTCCGCAACTGGAGGGCGTGTTCGACCAGGCGCGTACGAGCAAGGACTCGGTGTCGGCCATGGGGCAGGGAGCGACCGAACAACAGAAGGGCCAGACCGTGGTCCGTGAGGGCGAGAAGATCGGACGCAACGACCCCTGTCCGTGCGGCAGCGGTAAGAAGTACAAGCGCTGCCACGGCGCGAACTGAGCACCGAGCGCATGAACGAGCCGCGCATCACGATCGTCGGCGGAGGACTCGCCGGCACCGAGGCCGCGTTGCAGCTCGCGGATCGGGGCTTCGACGTCGACCTGTACGAGATGCGCCCGGTTCGTCGGACCGAGGCCCATCGCAGCGAGCGCCTGGCCGAGCTGGTCTGCAGCAACACCTTCAAGAGCGAGCGCACCGACACCCCCTCGGGCACTCTCAAGGTCGAACTCGAGCTGCTCGGCGCACGCCTCCTGCCGTTGGCGCGCCGGGCGAGGGTGCCCGGCGGTCACGCCCTCGCACTCGACCGTGAGATTTTCGGCGATCTCGTGACGCACGAGATCGAGGCCCACGATCGGATCCGCCTGATCCGCGAGGAGGTCTCGGAGCCCCCTGTCGACGGCCCGACGCTGATCGCCACGGGCCCGCTCACCGCGCCCGGCCTGCAGGAGTGGATCCACACCGAGATGGGCGACGAGGGGCTCTACTTCTACGACGCAATCGCACCGTCGGTCCTGCTCGACTCCGTCGACACGTCGATCGCCTTCCGGGCCTCGCGCTACGAGAAGGGCGATGCCGACTACCTGAACTGTCCGCTCGACCGCGACGAGTACGAGGCTTTCGTCGATGCGCTGCTCGCCGCCGAGCGCGTTCCGATGAAGGACTTCGAGAAGGCCGCCTATTTCCAGGGCTGCATGCCGATCGAGGTCATCGCCGAGCGCGGGCGCGAGAGTCTACGTTTCGGACCCATGCGTCCGGTGGGTCTGAAGGACCCGCGTACGGGACGGCGTCCGTGGGCCGTGGTACAGCTGCGGCAGGAGACCCGCGACGGCACGCTGTACGGGCTCGTCGGATTCCAGACGCAGCTCCGCTACGGCGGTCAGAAGGACGTCTTCCGCCGGATTCCCGGCCTGCAGAACGCCGAGTTCGCCCGTCTGGGGAGTCTGCACCGCAACACCTTCCTGGATTCGCCGCGACACCTGGAGTCCGATTTGTCGTGGCGCAAGCACCCGGGCGTCTGGTTCGCCGGTCAGATGACGGGTTGCGAGGGTTACGTCGAGAGCCTGGCCGTCGGGCTGATCGCGGCGCGATCGATCGAGGACCGCGTCCGCGGCCGGGACTTCACCCCGCCTCCGTCGACGACGATCCTGGGCGCCCTTCTGGCCTATCTGCGCGACACCTCGATCGAGCGATTGACCCCGATGAACGTGAACTTCGGGCTCGTCCCACCGCTCGACGAGCGCGTGCGCGACAAGCGGTTGCGCAAGGAGGCCTACGCGCGCCGTGCGGCCGAACAGATGGAGGCCTGGGTACGCGGTCGCGACGAGAGCCCGGGGCGGATCACGGCGGATCTGCCGGGAGCCGTCCGCCCCTGATCGATCCCGGGGATTGCAAGGCCCCGCGCGGCGGCTACACTCCGCGCGCCATGAGCGATCGACCCGAAGAGCGATACCTGGAGCGATTGCGAGCCGTCGACGGTGCGTCGGAGCGCACGGTGGAGGCGTACCGGACCGACTTCGCGGCAGTGCGCCGCTGGGCGGAGGACGCGGGCCGTGCCCTCGACTGGCGAGTGCTCGACGCCGACGACCTGCGTGCCTTCCTCGCGGCCGAACGTCGGCGTGGCATCGGCGCGCGGACGCTGGCGCGGCGTATGGCCGCGCTGCGGGGGTTCTTCCGTTTCCTCGTGCGCGAGGGTCGGCGCGACGGCGATCCGACCGTGGCGCTCCGCCTGGGTTCGGGGCGCCGACGTCTTCCGCGGACCGTGAGCGAGGAACTCGTCGCCCGCATCGTCGAGTCCCCGGATCTCTCGACCCGCCGGGGCCGGCGCGATCGAGCGGTCCTGGAGGTGCTCTACGGCTCCGGGTTGCGCCTGGCCGAACTCGTGGGACTGCGGCTCGGCGACGTCGACTGGACGGCCGGCTCACTTCGCGTCACGGGGAAGGGCTCGAAGGAACGACTCGTTCCCGTCACGGACACGGCGAAGGACGCCCTCGGGTCCTATCTTGCCGGCCGGCTCGACGCGACCACCTGGGGGGCGGTCCGGACCGGGCGCATCGACGCGCGCACGGCGGCGGCTCCGGTGTTCGCAGGGCGCGGCGGCGCGGCGATCGCGCGTCGTACCGTCCAGAGAGTGGTCGAGCGGGCCGTCCGCGAGACGGCCGGGCCGCGTCTGTCGACGCACGACCTGCGTCACGCCTTCGCCACGCACCTGCTCGACCGTGGGGCGGAACTGCGGGGCGTGCAGGAACTGCTGGGCCACGCGGACCTGTCGACCACGCAGATCTACACGCACGTGACCAGTGCACGCCTGCGCAACGCCTTCGAGGCGGCGCACCCCCGCGCCCGGACGGCGCGCGCGGCCGAGGAGGACGAAGGATGAACCAGCAACGCAGACGCATACGATCGACGACGATCCTCGGGGTGCGGGTACGGGGCCAGGTCTGCCTCGGCGGTGACGGCCAGGTGACCTTCGGCGACGTCGCCGTGAAGAGTGGCGCGCGCAAGGTCCGCCCGATGTCCGACGGCAGGGTCCTGGCGGGATTCGCGGGTTCGGCCGCCGACGCATTCAGTCTGTTCGAGAAGTTCGAGGGGCAGCTCGAGTCCCACGGGGGTCAGCTCGCGCGCGCCGCGGTGGCCCTGGCCACCGAGTGGCGCCGCGACAGGGTGCTGCGCCGCCTCGAGGCCATGCTGGTGGTGATGGACGCCGAACGCGCCTTCCTGCTCAGTGGCAACGGAGACGTGATCGAGCCCGACGAGGGGATCCTGGCCATCGGCAGTGGGGGCAACTACGCCCTGTCGGCGGCTCGCGCGCTGGCCCGTCACAGCGATCTCGACGCCGAGTCCGTCTGCCGCCGCGCCCTGGAGATCGCCGCCGAACTCTGCATCTACACCAACGACCGGATCGAGGTCCTGCGCCTGGGTTCGAGAGACGGAGGCGCGTCATGAACCTTCCAGTGCACCAGGAGACCGAACACGGTCCCCCGACCGAGGAGCTCACGCCGCGACGGATCGTCCGCGAACTCGATCGCTACATCGTGGGCCAGGACAAGGCCAAGAGGGCGGTGGCGGTCGCGCTGCGCAACCGCTGGCGCCGCCTGGCGGTCGACTCGGGCATGCGCGACGAGATCACGCCGAACAACATCATCCTCATCGGCGCGACCGGGATCGGGAAGACCGAGATCGCCCGGCGCCTGGCGCGGCTGGCCGCCGCGCCCTTCGTGAAGGTGGAGGCCACGCGTTTCACCGAGCGGGGCTACGTGGGCGGCGACGTCGAGTCGATGATCCGGCAACTCGTCGATGCCGCCTTCAAACTCGTCCGTGAGGAACGGGCGCGCGAGGTGGAGGATTCGGCCGCGCGGGGCGTCGAGGACCGGATCCTCGATCAGCTCCTTCCGCCCCTGGCCAGCGTCGGCGACGAGACCCGCGAGCGCTGGGAGCGCAGCCGCGAATCGCTACGGGCACAGTTGCGCAAGGGCGAACTCGACCATCGGCAGATCACGATCCAGGTCAGCGACACCCCGCGCATGCCCTTCAACGTGGTCGGCATGGGCGGCGACATGGGGCAGGACCTCGGCGACGCGCTCAAGGGGCTCTTCCCCGGCAAGAAGAAGGAGAAACAGGTCACGGTCGAGGACGCGCGGCAGATGCTGCGCGACGAGGAGATCGACAAGCGCATCGACGAGGACTCGGTCGGCCGCGAAGCCGTCGAGCGTACCGAGCGCGCGGGGATCGTCTTCCTCGACGAGATCGACAAGATCACCGGCAGCAGCGAGTCCCGTGGTCAGGTCGACGTGAGCCGCGAGGGCGTGCAGCGCGAGTTGCTTCCGCTGGTCGAGGGCGGCACCGTGCAGACCAAGTACGGCAGCGTTCGCACCGATCACGTGCTCTTCATCGCCGCGGGGGCCTTCCACGTGAGCAAGCCGAGCGATCTGATCCCGGAGCTGCAGGGCCGCTTCCCCATTCGCGTGGAACTCGAGAGTCTGCGCCAGACCGACCTCGAGCGGATCCTGCGCGAGCCCGAGAACTCGCTGCCGAAGCAGTACGGAGCGCTGCTGGACACCGAGGGTTGCGAACTCGAGTTCACCGACGACGGCCTGGCGGAGATCGCGCGTGTGGCCCACGAGGTGAACGAACGCCAGGAGAACATCGGTGCGCGTCGACTGCACACGATCATGAGCACTTTGCTCGAAACCATGCTGTTCGAACTACCGCCCGAGGGTGACGGCCCGCCGCCGCCCACGCACGTGGTGGTCGACCGTGACTTCGTGAACCAGCGGTTGAAGGACGTCGTCGCCGACGAGGACCTGAGCCGCTACATCCTCTGACCCCCGAATCGTCGCGCCCCGTGCGCACAGGAGAGACCAGCCCATGGCCAAGAACGCCGGCAAGCTCAGCTCGAAGGATCTGGTGACGATCCTCGACTTCACGCGCGAGGACATCGAGCAGGTGTTCGGGACCACGCGCGAGCAGAAGCCCCTGGCCCGCGAACACCGCCTCGAGCACACGCACACGAACCGCACGCTGGCCTGTATCTTCCACAAGCCGAGCCTGCGGACGCGCGTCAGTTTCGAGGTGGCCATGCAGCAGCTCGGCGGCAACTCGCTCTACGTGACCAACGCCGAGATCGGTCTGGGCGAACGCGAGTCGATCGCCGACGTCGGGCGCGTGATGAGCCGCTTCGTCGACGGGATCATGATCCGCACCTTCGACCACGGCCACGTCGAGGAGCTGGCCCGCGAGTCGACCGTACCGGTGGTGAACGGCCTCACCGACCTCACGCATCCCTGCCAGATCCTCGCCGACGTGTTCACGGTGATCGAGAACTTCGGGAACATCGAGGGACGCAAGGTGGTGTACGTGGGCGACGGGAACAACATCGCCCATTCGTGGATCAACGCGGCCGCCTTGCTCGATTTCCCCCTGGTGATCTGCACGCCGCGCGACTACGCCCCCGATCCGAAGGTGGTGGACAAGGCGAAGTCCATGGGCACGCTCGATCTGACCGTGTCGCACGACCCGAAGGACGCGGTGAAGGGAGCCGATGTGGTCTACACCGACGTGTGGGCGAGCATGGGGCAGGAGGCCGAGGCCCAGGAGCGTGCCAGGGCCTTCGCGGACTACCAGCTCAACGACCAGCTCCTCGCGCACGCCGGCGACGACGCGATCGTGCTGCACTGTCTCCCGGCACACCGGGGCATGGAGATCACCGACGAGGTCATGGACGGTCCGCGCAGCCGCGTCTACGACGAGGCAGAGAACCGTCTCCACGTCCAGCGCGCGATCCTCAGCCTGCTGATGCCCTGACGTGGGCGTACGACGCGCGGTCCTGCTGGTGGCGATGGGGGTGGCGATCACCCTCGCCGCCTGCGCCGAGGTCGGTCGTCCTCCGGGTGGGCCGGTCGATCGCACGCCACCGTCCCTGGTGTCGGTCGATCCGGGATCGCTGGCGACCGACGTCGACCTCGAACAGCCGCTGCGCTTCGAGTTCAGCGAGAAGATCGACCGGCGCTCGGCCGCGCGCGCCCTCACGACCGTTCCGCGGCTGGTCCTGGAGCGTCCCGACTTCGACGACCTCACCGTCGTCTTCGAGCCCACCGAGACCTGGCCGCCCGACACGGTGGTGGTGTGGACGCTCACCACCAGCCTGCGCGACGGCCACGGCGTGGCGCTCGAGGAGGAGATCCGGGGGGCCTTCACCAGCGCCGAGTCGTTCCCCCCGGGCAGGATCACCGGCGACGCGAGCCTGAAGCCCGATCCGACGCTTCCCGACACCGCCAAGGCCCCCGAGGTCGACTGGACGCAGCTGCGGGCCGAGCTGGACCTGCCGCCGCCGGAGGGCTCGCGGGTGACCACTCGATGGCGCACCGCCGACGGGGACGAAACGGGGCGCTTCACCCTCCGATGGCTCGACGTGCCGTCGGGGCCCTACCAGCTGACCGCCTACCTCGACCGCAACGGCAACGCGCGGCGTGACGAGCGCGAGCCCGTGGCCGAGGTGGACAGCTTGTTCCTGGGTCCGGCGGACAGTACATTGACCCTCGACGAGTCGGATCTCGTGCTGATCGACCGGGAAGGCCCGGTCCCCGTGCGGTTCCGGTTGGTCTCGGTGGAGGTCGACACCGTCGACGTGGTGTTCTGGGCCCGCGGGGAGGTCGCCGATCGCTCGGTGTCCTCGGCGGCCGACACCCTGGGACGGGCGGAGGTCGAAGTTCCACCGGGCCGCGTGTCGTGGGGGGCGTGGGTGGATCTGGTGGCCGACGGTCGCTTCGGTCCCGACTCTCTCGGGTCGAGCGAACCCTTCCTGGCCCCGGACACGCTCGAAGTGGCTCCGGCCACGGTGGAGTCCCTCGACGTCCGCTGGCCCGACAGCACCCTGAGCTTCGACGCGATCGACACCCTGAGGAATCCCCCGGTGCCCTTCGACCTGCAGATCGTTCCCCCCGCGCCCGAGTAGCGCAACGGCATGACCCGGCCGACGGAACTGGTGGTCGCCAAGATGCACGGCGCGGCCAACGACTTCTGCGTCGTGGCCGCGGCGCCGCCCGCATCGCCGGACGACGCGACGCTGGTCCGTGCCCTCGCCGATCGCAGGCGGGGAATCGGTGGCGACGGGGTCCTGTTCGTCCAGCCCGAGGGGACCGACGCCGTCCGCATGCATTTCTACAACCGCGACGGCGGACGGGCCGGCCTGTGCCTGAACGGCAGTCGATGCGTCGCCCTGTACTCCGTCCTGGAGGGTTGGACGGCCGATGCGCTGAGTATCCGCACCGAACACCAGGCCGTCGGGGCCACGGTCGTCGAACGGGTCGACCGTCGCGCGGTGGTCCGGCTGGACGTCGACGCGCCGCGCGCGGCGCCGGAGTGGATCGCCATCCCCGGCGGTGGACGCGGCGCGCGGGTCCACACCGGCGATCCGCACCTGGTGGTCGAGGTCGACCTCCCCACGATCGAGGGGGACTTCGAGGCGGCGGCGCGCACGCTGCGCCACTGGGAGGGACTCGGACCGGAGGGAGCGAACGTGCACTTCGTCCATCGCGGCGCCGACACGTGGACCATCCGGAGTTTCGAACGTGGGGTGGAGGCCGAGACCCTGGCCTGCGGCAGCGGGTGCATCAGCGCCGCGGCCGCGCTCGCCGAGAGTCCGGTCGATCTCCGGACGCGGGGAGGTGCGGTGCTCCGCGTGGATCCGTGCGATGACCGCTGGGCCCTGACCGGCCCCGCCGAGCGCGTGTTCGTCACGGAGTGGCGTCCGTGAAGCGGCTCGTGTGCATCCTGGCCGCCCTGACGAGCCTGATCGCCGCCGATGCCTCGGCCCAGCTGCTGTTCGGCAAGAACAAGGTGGTGTACGAGGATCGTGAGTGGCTGGTGTACGAGGAAGACCGCCTCTCGGTGTACTTCTACCCCGAAGAGGAGGAGCTCGCGCGGTTCACGCTGGGCGTCGCGCGCGAGACCTACGCCGAGTTCTCCGCGTGGTTCGACTACGAGTTCGAGGAACAGGTTCCGTTGATCCTCTACGGAACCCATCACGACCTCAAGCAGACCCACGTCATCCCGAACTTCATCAGCGAGGGAACGGCCGGCTTCACGGAGTTCGCGAAGGGACGCGTGGCGCTGCGGGCCACCGGGAATCGCGCCGAGCTCCGACACCTGATCCGGCACGAGATGGTCCACGCCTTCATGTTGGCCAAGCTGGCCCGCGTGATGACCGATCGTGGGATCTTCGACTACGAAGGGCCGCCCCTGTGGTTCGTCGAGGGTCTGGCCGAAAGCCTGGCGAACGAGGAGCCCGATGATCGCGCGCACATGATCATGCGCGACGCCGTGCTGAACGACCGACTGGTCCCGATCCCGGAGATGTGGAGGATCTGGGGCTCCTTCCAGATGTACAAACAGGGCGAGTCGATCCTCGACTTCCTCCGTGCACAGTACGGTGACCGCGCTCCGGCCCTGTTGCTGGAACAGTGGTGGCGCGGACGCCACTTCGTGGAGGTGCTCGAGAAGGAGCTCGGCCTCGGTCTCGAGGAGCTCGACCAGCAGTGGCGCACGTACGTGAAGCGCCGGTACTTCCCCGAGATGATGCGCCGGCGGCAGATCGGCGAGCAGGCCACGGTCGTCGCTCGCGACGGCACCTTCGACACCATGCCCGCGGTGGTGGACGCCTCGGGTGAGCTCGAGCTCGTGTGTCTCAGTGCCCGCGAGGGGACGATCAGCCTGTTCCACGTCCGGGCGGGCCGGAACGGACACGCGGACTTCGAGCAGTTGGTCGAGGGAGGACGCGAGGCGGACTTCGAGTCGCTGCCCCTGCTGCGCTCGCGCCTGGACACCCATGGCGGCCGGTGGGTCGCCTTCGTTGCGAAGAGCGGGGCCAGCGACGCCGTGTACGTGTACGACCTGCGGGAACGCGACGTCGTCGAACAGTTCACGGTGGACGGCGCGACCGAGGTCTCGAGCCCGGCCTTCTCCCCCGATGGCACGCGGATCGTCGTGAGTGGGCTGGACGAGGACGGGTGGAGCGATCTGTACGTCGTGGATCGGGAGACGGGAGCGCAATGGAGGGTCACCGACGACCTGTACCACGACACGCACGCCGACTGGCATCCCGACGGAGATCGCCTGGTGTTCGCGTCGGATCGGCACCGCCCGGGAGACGGTCGCCACGGTCTCTACGAGATCGAGGCCTTCGGCCGCAGTCCCGTGCAGCCGTTGGTGCTCTCCTCGGGCGAGGACACGTCGCCCGTGTGGTCGCCCGATGGTACCTTCCTGGCCTTCGTGAGCGATCGCGACGGGGCCCGCAACGCCTACCGCTACGATCCGGTCGAGGCGACCGTGGTTCCCCTCACGAACGTCACCGGTGGTGTCTTCGGTCCCGACGTCGTTCCCGCCACCGGTGATTCCACACGTGCCTCGCTGGTGATGACGGTCTATCAGGAGGGTCGTTTCCGGCTGTACACCGTGGACGCCGAGCCTGTCCCCGGTTCACGTCCGACCCCCGCGGTGCAGGATCTGCCCCGGACCACGGCCACAGGGGCGGGGATTCCCGAACTCGACACCGTTCCCGTTCCGTCGGAGTACGAGATCGACCTCGGGTTGGACATCGTCCAGTCCGTGGTCGCTCTCGATCCCGACCTGCCCTACGGATCGGGTGCCAACTTCGGGTTCACCGACATGCTGGGCAACCACCGCGTGAGTGCCTACGTGGGCACCGCCACCGACGAGTTCAACCTCGAGGACCTGAATCTCGGCTTCACCTACACCGATCTCGGCCAGCGCTGGAACCGGCGCTTCGGCGTGTTCCGCGTGGCCGTGCGCCAGCGGCTCCAGTCGTTCGTGCGGGTGAACAACTCGGAGGTTCGCACCGGGGGCTTCGTGGGGTTGACCTATCCCTTCTCGAAGTTCCAGCGCCTCGAGCTGACGGCAGTGGGGCGGCACCTCGATCGGGCCGAGAACGAAGTCTTCGAACAGTCCGACAACCAGACCTGGCTGGCGAGTGGCTTCGTGAGCCTGGTCCACGACAACACCCTCTGGACCTGGAACGGACCCATCCGGGGCATGCGCGCGAACGTGACCTTCGGCGAGACCTACGATCTCTTCGATCGTGGCTTCGACCGGCGCACGCTGCAGCTCGACGTGCGGCGCTACGACGACCTCGGTCGCCGCATCGTGCTCGCCAGCCGTGCGCAGTGGAGGGGCAACTGGGGTGGGGATCAGCAGTTCTTCTACCTGGGTGGACCGGAGACGATCCGTGGCTACCGTCGCAACGACCTCGCGGGCGATCGGACCACACTCTTCAGCCAGGAGCTGCGGTTCCCGTTGATCGAGCGCATCGCACTGCGCTTCCCGATCGGGCCCTTCGAGCTGCCGCCGATCCGCGGCGTGCTGTTCAACGACATCGCACGGGTCGACGGTGACTTCAACGACACCGGCTGGATCGGAGCCTTCGGCTACAGCGCTTCGATGACGTTGTATCCGCCGATCGTGTTCCGGGTGGACTTCGTCCGCCGGCACGACTTCGAAGCGGTGTCGGGCCTCGACACGGACTTCTACCTGGGCCTGCAGTACTAGGCCGATCCCCGGGGCTACGACGGAACGCCGGATCGCAGGATCCGGCGTTCGTGGGACGGTCGCGGTCTCGCCGCGGGCCGAGGCTGGCAGAGTGGGCTCAGCCCTCGCTGCCCTCGCTGCGCGCGTTGGCCTGGCGCGTCAGCCGGCTCTTGAGCCGGGCGGCCTTGTTACGGTGGATCAGACCCTTGCCGGCCATGCGGTCGAGCAGGCTCTCCACGGCGACGAGCTCCCTGGTCTGGGCCTCGTCGAGCACCGATGCGGTGGCGAGGGTGGTGCGGAGGTCGCGCACACTGCGGCGCATGCGGGTGCGGCGGGCGGCGTTGCGCTTCCGGCGGATCTCGTTGGTCTTCACGCGCTTCTTGGCGCTCTTGTGGTGCGGCACGTTCGGTTCCTCGCTCGGGGAACTCCGCCGGCGCTCACTGGCGGCCACGTCACGGAGACGCGCGCCCGATCGCGGGCACGCGAGCCCGGAAGGTAGATCCACTCCCCGGGCTTGTCAAGCGGGCCCGCTTGGTGTTCGTTCTCGACACCGCCCGCGCCCCCGACCGCCCCGAGCCGCCCATGGACGACCGGCAGACACCTTCCGAGGATTTCCACGGCCACGTTCCCGAGCCGGTGCGCGAGAAGCTGCGCTCCCTGCCGGCTGCCCCGGGCGTCTACCTGATGAAGGACGACCGGGGCAAGGTGATCTACGTGGGGAAGGCCTCGCGCCTGGCGCACCGGGTGCGCAACTACTTCGGCCCGATCACCATGCTCGACCCCAAGACCCGCACCCTGGTCACGCGGATCGCGGATTTCGACTGGATCGTGGTGCCGAGCGAGCAGGACGCGCTGCTGCTCGAGGACCAGCTGATCAAGGAATACAAGCCGCGATACAACATTCGCCTGAAGGACGACAAGCGGTACCCCTATCTCTGCCTGACCACCGGCGAGCCGTACCCGCGGATCTTCGTGACCCGGCGGGCGGAGGACGACGGCAACGAGTACTACGGACCCTACACCAACGCGCGGGCCATGCGGCTGACGCTGAAGACCCTGACGGGGATCCTTCCCGTACGAACGTGCAACCTGGACCTTCCCGAGGAGACGGTGCCCCGTCCCTGCCTCGACTACCACATCGAGCGATGCTGTGCGCCGTGCGTCGACTACGTGACGAAGGACGAGTACTCCGACCTGGTCGAAGAGGTCCGGCTGTTCCTGCAGGGCCGGAGCGATCACCTGAAGACGGTTCTCCATGAGCGCATGGAACGGGCTTCGCTCGAGTTGCGCTTCGAGGAGGCGGCACAGATCCGCGACCGGATCGACGCCATCGACCAGGTGGCCGAGAAGCAACGCGTGGTCATGAGTCCGGCCACGCGCGTCGATGCCCTGGCCCTGGAACGGGAGGGTAGGCAGGCCTGCGGCGTGGTGCTCCGCGTCCGCGACGGCAAGATCACCCGGTCGGAGGACTACGTCTTCGGCAGCCGGCTCGACGACTCCGACGACGAGTTCTTCCAGCGTTTCGCGGCCGAGACCCTCACGCGCAGCACGGAGCTCGGAACCGAGGTCCTCCTGGATCGGGTGCTCGCCGACACCGAGCAGTGGGAAGAGCTCCTCCGGGAGCGCCATGGACATCGCGTCCGGCTTTCCGTCCCCCGACGGGGTGACCGGGCCGAGCTGGTCCGCATGGCCCGCACCAACGCCCGCCTGAAGCTGCGGGAGCGCATGGCGCGGACCGATCCGTCTCGGGTGCGGGATCGGCGCGACGAGGTGCCCGAGGTCCTCGACCTGAAGGAACGTCTGGAGCTTCCGGTGGCACCGCACACGATCGAGTGTTTCGACATGAGCCACTTCCAGGGAGGCCAACGTGTCGGGGCCCTCGTGTTCTTCTCCGCGGGCAGTCCGCTCAAGAGCCGTTACCGGCGGTTCCGGATCAAGCAGACCGAACAGATCGACGACTTCGCCATGATGCAGGAGTGCCTCGAGCGCTATTACAGCCGTCTTCAGGACGAGGACAAGCTGCCGGCCGATCTGGTCGTGGTCGACGGGGGGGCGGGTCAACTCGGCGTGGCCGTGAAGACGCTGCGGCGGTACGGCTTCGTCGAGACCGCGGTGATCGGGCTGGCCAAGCGCGAAGAGGAGATCTACCTGCCGGGGTCGGCCGACCCGGTCCGACTCCCGCGCAGTAGTGCCGCTCTGAAGCTCCTGCAGCGCATCCGCGACGAGGCCCACCGCTTCGCGATCACCTACCACCGGCGTCTGCGCGACAAGGAGACCCTGAGCAGCGTGCTCGACGAGATCCCCGGCATCGGAGCGGTCAAGCGACGCAACCTGCTCGCCCACTTCGGATCGGCCGAGGCGGTGGGTGCGGCGCCCATCGACGAGCTCGTGCGGGTGCCGGGCATCGGTCCCCGTGACGCCGAACGCATCGTCGGATTCTTCCTGACCCGAGGAGGGGTCGCGTGAGCCGCCCGGTCCCGCGTGCCCTGGCGGCAGCACGCGACGGGTTCCTGACCGGATTGCAGATCGAACGCAACTCCCCTGAGAACACGATCGAGGCCTACGCTCGCGATCTCGCGCGATACGTCGACCACCTGACCCGGAGCGGTGTGGATTCGCTGGCGGCGGTGCGTCCGCGGCACGTGACCGACTTCCTCGAATCCCTGCACCAGGCGGGGCTCGCAGCGCGGAGCCGGGCCCGCACGCTGTCCGCGGTGCGCGGGCTGCACAGGTGGGCCTGCGAGGCCGGGCTCTGCGGCGACGATCCCTCGCGCGAGGTGTCCGGGCCTCGTCTGCCGCGGGGTCTGCCCCGCGCGTTGCGCCCCGTCGAGATCGATCGGTTGCTCGGTGCGATCGACGCCGCCCACCCCCTCGCCCCGCGGGACCGGGCCCTCCTGGAACTCATGTACTCCTGCGGCCTGCGCGCGAGCGAGGTGTGCGCGTTGGGGGTGGAGTCCCTCGACGCCGGTGAGGCCCTGCTGCGCGTCGTGGGCAAGGGCGACAAGGAGCGCCAGGTTCCGGTGGGTCTGCCGGCGCTCTCGGCCGTGGTGGACTATCGTGACGGCCTGCGGCCGCGGCTGGTGGCCGGGCGGGTCGAGGGGGCGTTGTTCGTGAACGCCCGGGGTGGACGGCTCTCGCGCATGGGTCTGTGGAAGATCCTGCGTCGGTGGGCCACGCCCGCCGGTCTGGCCGACCGCGTCACACCGCACGTCCTGCGGCACTGCTTCGCCACGCACCTGCTACAGGGAGGGGCGGACCTGCGGGCGGTGCAGGAACTGCTGGGTCATGCCGACATCCGGACCACCCAGATCTACACCCGATTGGAGCGGGAACACCTGATCCGGCTGCACCGGGACCACCATCCGCGCTCCGGGTCGCGCGCGGCGCCGCGTTGACAGTGTTTCGCGGCCTCTGCTAGCGTGCCGCCACTTCGGCCCCGCCACCCGGGGCAGATCCCGGGAAACAGCGCCAGGGAGCCATCTTGCACGAGACCCCTTCCGATCCGAATCCCGCCACGCCGGCCGGAGCCGGGCCCGACGAGGCCAACGGCAACGGCGTCGCGCGCACGGGCTACACGGTGCGCCTCGATCAGTTCGAGGGCCCGCTCGACCTGCTGCTCTACCTGATCCAGCGCGACGAGATCGACGTCTACGACATCCCGATCGCGCACATCACGCAGCAGTACCTGCAATCGATCGAACAGCTCGAGGTGTTCGAGCTGGACAACGCGGGCGAGTTCCTCGTCATGGCCAGCACGCTCATGCGGATCAAGGCCCGCATGCTGCTGCCCGTGCAGCGGCCCGGCGACGACGACGACGACGAGGGCGATCCACGCGACGAGCTCGTGCGCCGGTTGCTCGAGTACAAGAAGTACAAGGAAGCCGCGCGGGCCCTGTCCTCGAAGTCCACCGAGCGCGCGGAGTTCTTCCGACGAGGTCAGGACTACCCCTTCCTCGACCAGGCCGAGGAGGAGGCGCCGGAACTCTCGCTGTCGCTCTACGATCTCCTGCGTGCCGTGGGAAACGTTCTCGAGGAGATGCGCGGCGAGAACGTGCATCACGTCTACACCGACGTCTACACGGTCGAGGGTCAGGAGCACCACATCGTCGGACGGGTCGAGCGCGAGGAACGCGTGCTCTTCGGTGATCTCTTCGGGAACATGCAGGTGAAGATGGAGGTGGTCGTGACCTTCATCGCCCTGCTCGATCTCTTGAAGACGCGGCGGGTGCGTGCCTACCAGGGCGAGACCTACGGTGACATCTGGCTCGAGGCCGGCGACGGGGTCACGGAAGAGACCGAGGACGTGGCGGGGGTCTCGTCCGCGACCGAAGACACCGACTCGCAGCCCGCGGTGATGGAGGCGGAGGCCGGCACCGTGGAGGCCGCTCCCCCGGACGACGGCGTCGAGGCGGAAGCCGCGGCGGACCACGAAGAGACGGAATCCCCGACCGCGGACGCGGACGACGACGAGGACGATCCCCATGCGACGTGATCTGGAAGCCCTGCTCTTCGCCTCGGACCAGCCGCTGACGCTGGATCGCCTGGCAGGATTCTTCCCCGACGTCGATCGCAAGTCCGTACGTGAGGCGATCGACGAGCTCCGCGAAGAGTACGAACGCGATCAGCACGCCTTCACGATCGTCGAGTTCGGCGGTGGGTTCTCGATCAGCACGCGACCGGAGCACGCAACCCTCGTGAAGCGGTTGTTCAAGGGACGGCGCAAGCAGCGCCTGAGCCGTCCCGCGCTCGAGGTGCTGGCGATCATCGCCTACAAGCAACCGGTCACGCGCCTGGAGATCGAGGAGATCCGCGGTGTCGCCGCCTCGGGCGTGATCGGAACCCTGCTCGAGCGTGACCTCGTGCAGATCGTGGGCCGCGCCGAGACCCTCGGTCACCCGCTGCTCTACGGCACCACGAAGGGGTTCCTGGACCACATCGGGCTGCGCACGGTGGGCGAGCTGCCGCAGCTCTCCGAACTCGAGGATCTCCTCGCCGAGAAGGAAGAGTTGAAGCAGTTGGCCACCGCTCGTGGTGAGGAACTCGGCGACGAGGACTTCGAGCGGGCCGATGCCGACGACGGCGAAGCCGACGAAGAAGCCGAGGCGGACGAGACCGTGGGCGAGTCCGAAGAGGACGTACGCCGCGCGCAGGAATCCTCCTGAGCCGGGGATCCTCCCGTGGGCCCCATGCGGATCAATCGATTCCTGGCCCGAGCGGGTGTGGGGTCGCGACGAGGGGTCGAGGCGCTCGTCCGCGACGGGCGTGTGACGGTCAACGGCGAACGCGTCGGCGATCTGGGACGGCGGGTCGACCCCGACCACGACGAGGTCCGGGTCGACGGCCGCTCCGTCCGGCCCGCCACGTCGACGCGGGTCCTGGTGCTGCACAAGCCGGTGGGGGTGGTGTCGAGCCTGCGGCGCCAGGGCGACGCCCCGTGTCTGCTCGACGTGCTCGAACCCTCGCTCGCCACCTCGGGCCTGTTCCACGTGGGGCGGCTGGACCGGGAGTCGTCGGGGGTGCTGCTCCTGACCGACGCCGGCGACCTGTCCCAGGCGCTGCTGCACCCCTCACGCCCGGTGTGGAAGGTCTACCGCGTCCGCACCGTCCAGCCGGTGGACCCGACGACCATCGACCGCTGGCGCCACGGCGGCACGCGGCTCGACGGCCGTCCCCTCGCACCCATCCGCGTCGGGGCCGATCCTGGGGATCCCCGTCGCCTCCGCCTGGAGCTGCGCGAGGGCCGCAATCGGCAGATCCGCAGGATGGTGGAGGCGGCGGGCACGCGGGTCGACACGCTGCACCGCGTGGCCTTCGGTCCCGTCGAGCTCGGCGACCTCCCTCCCGGCGCGTTGCGGCCGGTCACTCCGGAGGAAGACGCCGCTCTGCGGTCGATCCGCGCGGCCCACGGCCGAGATTGACGATCCCGGTGCCGGTGTCTAGCCTGCGAGGGTCCGTCGACGCCCGGTGCGGCAGCTCCTGCGCCCCGGGCGCGCGGGATGCCGCGTCGGAGGCCGGACCATGAGCAGTGCCGAGAGCAGGAAGCCCACCCGATTCGTCGAGCGCATCCGTCCCGCGGTGCGCGCGCTGCGTCCCTACGAACCCGGGAAGCCCATCGAGGAGGTCCAGCGCGAGCTCGGCCTCGACCACATCGTCAAGCTCGCGAGCAACGAGTACCCCGAGGGCCCCTTCCCCGAGGTCAAGGACGCTCTGCGAGCCGAAATGGACGAACTGCACCGCTATCCCGATGCCACATGGCACCACCTGCTCGACGCGGTCACCGAGGTCTACCCGATCGGCCGCGACGAGGTCCTCTTCGGCAACGGCGCCAACGAGATCCTCGAGCTGATCGTGCACCTCGTCGCCCGCGACGGCGACGAGATCGTCTACGCCCACCCGAGCTTCCCGATCTACGGGCTGCTGTCGCAGTCGCACTTCGACATGGGCGTGTCGGTGCCGCTGACCGGCGATCACGTGCACGACCTCGACGCGATGGCCGACGCCATCACCCCGCGCACGCGTGCGGTCATGGTGTGCAATCCCAACAATCCCACGGGCACCTACGTGAGCGAGGCCGATCTCGTGCGCTTCCTCGAGCGCGTGCCCGAGGACGTGCTGGTCGTGCTCGACGAGGCCTACGTCGAGTTCGTCACCGCCGACGACTTCCCCGACTTCTTCCGCCTGCGCGAGCGCTTCGTGAACCTCGTCAGCGTGCGGTCGTTCTCGAAGATCTACAGCATCGCCGCGCTGCGGATCGGCTACGCCCTCGGCCACCCCGAGGTGATCGGCATGCTGCAGCGCGTGCGGCAGCCCTTCAACGTGAACCGTCTGGCGCAGAAGGCGGCGGCCACGGCGCTGCGCTATCAGGACCGCGTGGCCGAACGCCGCGAGACCAACCGCCGCCGCCTCGACCAGCTCGGTGAGGGGCTGCAGGAGCGCGGCTGCCGGATCGTGCCGTCGCAGACCAATTTCTACCTGGCCTTCACGCCGCAGGAGTCGACCGAGGTCTTCGGCGCCCTGCTGCGCGAGGGCGTGATCGTGCGTCCGATGCATTCCTTCGGACTCGGTGAGGGATCGTTCCGCGTGAACACGGGAACCGAAGAGGAGAACGCCGCGTTCCTGCGGGCCCTCGATCGCGTGTTCGCCGCGGGAACCACGGGAGTCTGAACGTCACCGTGAATCCATCGGGTCCGACGGTCGCGGTCGACGGATCGCGGCCGCTCCGCGGGGAGCTGCGCCCGGTCGGCGACAAGTCGATCACGCACCGCGCGCTCCTCTTCAACGCCGTCGCCGACGGGACCGCCACGGTGCACGGCGGCAACCCCGGCGCCGACGCGCGGTCGACCGCCTCGTGCCTGCGCGCGCTCGGGGTGCGGATCGACGAAGAGGGCACCGGAGCGTGGACCGTCCACGGTCGCGGCTTCCGACTGCGGCCGGCCACCGACGCACTCGACTGCGGCAACTCGGGCACCACCATGCGCCTGCTCGCCGGCGTCTGTGCCGGACAGCCCTTCACCAGCACGCTCGACGGCGACGCCAGCCTGGGTCGACGGCCCATGGAGCGGGTGGCCGTGCCACTGCGGGCGATGGGGGCGCGGGTCGAGGGCCCGACCAACGGCGCGCGGCCGCCGTTGGTGATCACCGGCCCCGTCCACCGGGGAGGGCGCTTCGAGATCCGTGTCGCTTCGGCACAGGTGAAGTCCTGTCTGCTGCTGGCCGGGTTGCTCTCGGGCCGGGCGGTCGAGGTGGTCGAGCCGGGCGCGAGCCGTGACCACACCGAACGCATGCTCGCGGCCATGGGCGCCCCGATCGACGCGGCCCCCGGACACGCCGCGGTCGGGGCGACGCGGGCGCTGCGGGCGCTCGACGTCGACGTTCCGGCCGACCCGTCGTCCGCGGCGCTGGTGGCGGCGGTGGTGGCGGTCACGCCGCACAGCCGGGTGACGTTCTCCCACGTCCTCTGCAATTCCACGCGCACGGGCTTCGTCGAGACGTTGCGTGCTGCGGGGGCAGGGGCGGATTGGGGCGCGCCCCGCGAACACGCCGGCGAGACCACCGCCGACCTCACGGTGGAGGCAGCACCGGTCTGGACTCCGCTGCACGTCGAGGCAACGGTGGTGCCCTCGCTGATCGACGAGGTGCCGGCGCTTGTGGCCTGTGCGGCCTTCGCACCCGGCACTTCGGTCTTCGACGGCGTGGCCGAGCTGCGCGTGAAGGAGAGCGACCGCGTGGCGTCCATGCAGGCGTTGCTGGGCGTGTTCGGTGTCGACAGCGAGAGCACCGACGACCGGCTCGTGGTCCACGGCGGAGGCCCGCGCCGTCCGACGGCGGCCCTGCCCGCCACCGACGACCATCGCATCGCCATGGCCGCCACCGTCCTGGCCGCCGGCGTGAGCGCCCGCGACGGCGCCGGGCCGATCACCGTCGACCTCACCGCGGCCGCCGTGTCGCACCCCGGCTTCGGCCACGACCTCGAAGGACTGCGCGCGTGACTCCGGAATTCGACCCTCTGCACGTGGCGATCGACGGCCCGGCCGGCTCGGGGAAGAGCTCGGTGGCCCGCGCCGTCGCCGAGCGGCTGGGCCTGGCCCACGTCGACACCGGTGCCATGTACCGCGCCCTCACCCACGCCGCCCTGCAGGAAGGTTTGGCCCTCGAAGACGGCCCCGCCCTGGCGCGGCGGCTCGAGAGCCTGCGACTGCACTTCGAGGGTAGCGATCTGGTCGTCGACGGCCGGCGGGCCGGCGACACCATCCGATCGGCCAGCGTCGACGCCGAGGTCTCGGGGGTGAGCGCGCACCCGGAGGTGCGGGCCGCCATGCAGCGCCGCCAGCGCGTGGCGAGCTGGGAGCACTCGGGCGGCGTGGTCATGGAGGGCCGCGACATCGGCACCCAGGTCCTGCCCCTGGCCCGCGCGAAGGTCTACCTGGACGCTTCGGTGCAGGAGCGCGCCCGCCGCCGCGCCCTGCAGGCCGGCCGGGGCGACGACCCGGCGGTGCTGGAACGGGTGGTGGCCGAACTCACGGAGCGCGACCGCCGTGATTCGGGCCGCGCGGAGAGCCCCCTGCGCATTCCGCCCGACGCCGCGGTGGTCGACACCACGGGCCTGGACTTCGAGCAGGTCGTCGACCGCGTGTGTGCCCACGCCGAGGCCTGCCGTCCACGGCGGGTCCCTCGGGCGCGGCTGAAGCCCTTCCGCTACCGTCAGATCAGCTACCGGATCACCAAGGCCGTGATCCGGGCCGCCGTGAAGATCCCGTACCGCATGCGGATCTTCGGGGCGGCGCACCAGGAGATCGAGGCGCCGCTCATCGTCGCCTGCAACCACAACTCCTACTGGGACCCGATCGTCCTCGGCAGCCAGATCGACCGCCAGGTGTCGTTCATCGCCAAGCGAGAGCTCTTCAAGGGCCTGCTGGGGGCCTTCTTGCGCTTCTACGGCGTGATCCCGATCGTGCGGGGGCGCTTCGACGCCGAGGCCTTCGCCATCGCCGAGGCGATCCTGGGCGCCGGCGGCAACGTCATGATCTTCCCCGAGGGCACGCGTAAGCCGCCGGGGCGGCCGGGGCCCGTGAAGCGGGGGCTGGGCCTGCTCTCGATGACCACGGGGGCGGCCTATCTGCCCTGTCTGGTCCGGGGTACGACCGAACACGCGCGGGCATTGCGGGGTCGCGGGGGCGGCTTCGAGGTCTGGGTCGGGCCGCCGACCCACCTGCGTGCCACCGACGCGCTGCGGGCCCAGGGGCTGGACGACTCCCAGGTCCAGGGCCGGGTGGGCGAGCTCTACCTGGCCCAGATCAAGGCCCTGCTGCACCGTGCGGAGCGATTCGCGGGCTGATTCCGGGTGGGCGCGCGCCTTGCAGGGCGCCGCGCGCGGACCTATACTCCCGCGATGCCCGCTTCGCGCGGGCAAATCCACGTTGAAGGAGTTGTTGTTCGAGAATGTCCACCCAATCCACTTCGAACCCGGAGGCCGGCGCCGACGCCAATGCGCGCGGCGGTCGCCCGCAGACCGGAACCCGCCTGACCGAATCCTTCGATCCGAAGGACATCGTGAATCCCGAACTGATCGAGGAGGAGGAGTACTCCGACGATCAGTTCCTGGAGATGATCCAGCTCTACGAGGGGACCCTGGCCGAGATCAAGGAAGGCCAGATCGTCAAGGGAACCGTCGTCGACGTCCGTGACAACGAGATCCTCGTCGACGTCGGCTTCAAGTCCGAGGGCACGATCCCGCTCGACCAGTTCCGCGGCAGTGACCGCGTGCGGGTCGGCGACGTCTACGACGTGTACCTCGAGACGATCGAGGACCAGGACGGTCTGATCGCGCTGTCCAAGGAGAAGGCCGACTTCCTCAAGGTCTGGGAAGACATCAAGTACGCTTTCGACCGCGTGCGCACCGTGCACGGTGTGGTCGAGCGACGCATCAAGGGTGGCCTGGTGGTCAACCTCATGGGCGTCGACGCGTTCCTTCCCGGTTCGCAGGTCGCCCTGCGTCAGGTTCCCGATCTCGACGCGCTCATCGGTGAGACCTTCGAGTTCCGTATCATCAAGATCAACAAGCGTCGCCGGAACATCGTGGTCAGCCGTCGTGTGGTGCTCGAGGACGAGCGCGACAAGAAGAAGCGCAAGCTCATCGGCGAGCTCGAGAAGGGTCAGATCCGCAAGGGTGTGGTCAAGAACATCACGGACTTCGGTGCCTTCGTCGATCTCGGCGGCATCGACGGCCTGCTGCACATCACCGACATGAGCTGGGGTCGTGTGAACAATCCTGGCGAGATGGTCGGCATCGGCGACGATCTCGAGGTCAAGGTGCTCGAGTTCGATCGTGATCGCGAGCGCATCAGCCTGGGTCTGAAGCAACTGCAGCCGTATCCGTGGACGGACGTCGACATCAAGTACCCCGAGGGCAACGTGGTGAAGGGCAAGGTCGTGTCGATCACGAACTACGGCGCCTTCGTCGAGCTCGAGAAGGGCATCGAGGGTCTCATCCACATCAGCGAGATGAGCTGGACCCGCAACGTGCGCCACCCGAGCAAGGTCGTCTCGATCGGCGAAGAGGTCGAGGCCATGGTGCTGAAGGTCGACAAGGAGAACGAGAAGATCTCCCTGGGCCTGAAGCAGGCCGAGCCCGATCCCTGGGAGGGCCTGGCGAACAAGTACCCGCCGGGAACCGTCATCGAGGGCAAGGTGCGCAACCTGACCGACTTCGGCGCCTTCGTCGAGGTCGAGGACGGGATCGACGGGCTGGTCCACATCAGCGACATGAGCTGGACCAAGCGCGTGCGTCACCCCAAGGAGATCGTCAAGAAGGGCGACTCGATCGACGTCATGATCCTCGACATCAACAAGGAGAAGCGTCGCATCTCCCTGGGGATCAAGCAGCTCGTCGACAACCCGTGGGACACGCTCGCCGAGCGCTTCGAGCCGGGCACCGAGTGCCAGGGCACGATCGTCCGGGCGCTCGAGCACGGGGCGATCGTCGAGATCGACGACCAGGTCGAGGGCTTCGTGCCCCTGCAGCACCTGGGCATCGAGGGGATCGAACGTCCGATCGAGCACTTCCGCCCGGGCGACGAGATCCCGCTGACGGTGATCAAGATCCAGCCCGAGAACCGCAAGATCGTCCTGAGCGCCACGAAGTACTTCGAGTCGCACCAGGACGAGCAGGCGGAGTTCGTCGAGGCCCACCCGAAGCGCGAGCTCACCGAAGAGGAGATCGCGGAACTGGAGCGGGAGAAGGACGACGAGCTCGACCGCGAGCTCGCCGCCGAGGACTCCTGATCCGGGCCGGGCATTGCGTCCCGGAGCACTTCGGAAGAAGATGGGGCCCCGCTTCGGCGGGGCTCCTTCGTACCCACCCCCGGACCGAGCGTCATGCGTGTCGCCTTCCACACCCTGGGCTGTCGGCTGAACCAGTTCGAGACCGAGGGCATGCGCCTGCGGGTCGAGACCGACCTTCCCGCCGCCGAGGTCGTGGGGTGGACCGACGCCGCGGACGTCTACGTCATCAACTCCTGCGCGGTGACCGCCCGCGCCGAGCAGAAGTGCCGGCAGATGGCCCGCGCGGTGAAGCGCCGCCACCCGTCGGCCCGCGTGGTCCTGGCGGGCTGCTACGCGCAGTTGTCCGGCGACGGCCTGTCCGGACGCGACGAGATCGACGCCGTGCTGGGCAACGAGGAGAAGCGCGCGCTCCCGGACCACCTGCCACGGGTCGTGGCCGGCGAGGACGTGGTCGAGGTCGGCCGCTACCGCCGCGGCCAGAGCATGGCGGCCGAGTGGATCGACTCCTTCGGCGACTACTCGCGCGCGACGATCAAGGTGCAGGAGGGCTGCGACATGCGCTGCACCTTCTGCGCGATCTGGCGCGCGCGCGGCCCGAGCCGCAGCCGGCCCCCGCGCGACGTGGTCGAGCAGGCCCGGAAGCTCGCCGCCCACGGCTACGAGGAGATCGTGCTGGCCGGCGTGCACATCGGCCACTACGGGCGCGACCTCGAGCACGCGACCGACCTCGTGGACCTGCTGCACATGCTGCTCGCGGTGCTCCCCGAGACGGTGCGGATCCGTCTGTCGAGCATCGACCCCGGTGAGGTCGACCTTCGGCTGGCGCGGGCCCTGGTCGACGAGCCGCGCCTGTGCCGCTACCTGCACCTGCCCCTGCAGTCGGGGGCCGACACGGTGCTGCGCCGCATGCGGCGCGCCTACTCGGCCGGCTACTACGAGCGCCTGGTGCGGGACGTCGCGGCCCTCGACGGCGACTTCGGCTTCGGCGCCGACGTCATCGTGGGATTCCCGGGCGAGACCGACGCCGAGTTCGAGACCACCCGCAGCCTGCTTGAGCGGCTGCCGATCCACTTCTACCATGTCTTCCCGTACAGCGACCGCGCGAACACCGCCGCCGAGCGCATGGGCGACAAGGTCCCGCGGGCCGTGGCCATGGAGCGGGCCGAGATCCTGCGCGTCCAGGGTCGGGCCAGGCGCGAGGACTTCCTGCGCCGGCACGTCGGGCGCCGCTGGCGGGGGATCGTCGAGGGCGCCGGCACCGACGACGGACTGTCCGAGGTGATGCTCGACGACTACGCCACGGTGTGGATCGACGCCGCGCCGGAGCTGGTCCGGCGCACGGTCGAGGTCCACGTCACCGCGCTCGACGAACGGGGTCGCCTGCGCGGACGGCGCGCCGGACACGAAGAAGCACACCGCAGCCCCTCGGGATCAGGAGCCGCCGCATGAGCGAGCCGACCACGCGACGGGTCTACATCGAGACCTACGGTTGCCAGATGAACGTCTACGACAGCCACGCCGTGCGCGATGGACTGCGCACCGCGGGCTGGCACGAGGTCGACTCACCGGCCGACGCCGACCTGCTGCTGCTGAACACGTGTGCGATCCGCGACAACGCCGAACAGCGCGTGCTCGGCCGCATCGGCGAGCTGCAGCAGTACAAGAACCGTCGTTCCGACGTGCGCATCGGCGTGCTCGGCTGCATGGCCCAGCGCATGGGCGAGGAGCTGCACGAGAAGCGGAAGAAGTCGGTGGACCTGGTCGTCGGCACCGACAACTACGGTCGCATCGCCGATCTGGTGGAGGAGAACCTGCGGACGGGCAAGCCCCAGTTCGACCTCGAGGTCGACGGCACCGTCACCTACGAGGCCGAACCCGAGACCTCGCCCACGAACAACAGCCACTTCGTGTCGATCACCCAGGGCTGCGACTACCGCTGCACCTTCTGCGTGGTGCCGTCCACGCGCGGCGTGCTGCGGCACAAGCATCCCGACACGGTGATCGGCGAGATCGAGAAGATCGTCGAGGTGGGCGGGGCCGAGGTCACGCTACTCGGCCAGAACGTGACCGCGTACCGCCACCCCGAGGCCAGTTTCGCCGAGTTGATCGCGCGTGTGGCCGAGGTCGACGGCATCCGCCGGGTGCGCTTCCTCACGAGCCACCCGACCGACTTCCCCGAGGAGACCCTACGAGCGATCGCCGCGCACGACGAGATCTCGCCCTGGTTGCACATGCCGATCCAGAGCGGCAGCGATCGCATGCTGCGTCGCATGAAGCGCGGTCACAAGCTGGCCGACTACATGCACGTGGTCGAGCGCTCCCGCGAACTCCTCGACGGCGTGACCTTCAGCACCGACATCATCGTCGGTTTCTGCGGCGAGACCGACGAGGATTTCGAGGCCACGTTGCGGGTCATGGAAGACGTGCGCTACGACAGCGCCTTCATGTTCAAATACTCCGAGCGGCCGGCGACGCCCGCGGCGCGCCTGGTCGACGACGTCCCCGAAGCGGTGAAGGACCAGCGTCTGCAGCGGGTCATCCGATTGCAGGAATCGATATGGCGTGACCTGTCCTCGTCGCTCGTCGGTGAGGAATGGACGGTCGCGATCGAGGGAACCGATCACAAGGGCCGTGGGTTCCATCGGGCACGGACCCTGAACAACCGCAAGGTCCTCGTTCCGCGCCGTCCCGGCGTGAACGTCGGCGACGAGCTGCGCGTGCGGATCACCGGCGTCGAGGGCACCAACTTCTTCGGAGAGCCGCAGGCTCTCGTCTGGAAGGCCGACCGTGTGGTGGCTGCTTAAGATCATCCTGTTCGTCGTCCTACTGGCGCTGCTCGTCTTCGTGGCCGTCAGCAACGACGCCGTCGTCGCCGAGATCCACCTGCTGGGGTGGCACCCGACCGACGTGCCCGTGTTCCTGGTGATGTTCGGGTCGGCACTCGTGGGGCTGTTCTTCGGTCTGGCCTTCACGGCGGTGCGTGAGCTGCAGTGGCGGATGCGCGTGTCGCGGGTCCTGCGCGAGCAGGGCAAGCTGAAGCGCGAGGTCGACCACCTGCGCAAGTCCCCGCTACAGGGACTGGACGAGACCCCCGCGGTGGGCGACCCTGCGGGCCGACCCGACCCGAAGTCCTGACCCGTGGCGCCGACGGGCGCCCTCCTCCGATGACAGGGGCCGTCGATCCATGCCCGACGCCGTGACCCTCGGACTGCTGGGTGCCGCGATCGTGATCGTGCTCGTCGTGGTCACCCTGCTGTTCCAGCGCGCACCGGTGAAGCGACGCCCCGTCGAGGGGCCGGCCGCCGCCCTGCTCGGACTCGCCCGGGGGGATCGCACCCACGCCGTCCGGCTCCTGCGCTCGGCGGTCGAGGCCCCCGACGTCGACGTCGAGACCATGCTGGTGCTCGGTCACCTGCTGCGCGAGGACGGGGAGATCGAGCAGGCTCTGCACCTGCACCACGCAGTGCTCGGCCGCACGGGCCTCACGCCGGAGCAGAGGCGCCTGGTCGAGCTGGAGCTGGTCGACGACCTGCTCGCTGCTGACCACGACGAGCGCGCCGAGACGCGTCTGGCGGCCCTGGACGAGCACTACGAGGACAGCGAGATCCTCGACCGCCGCGCGCGGGCGCTCGTCCGGCTGCGGCGCTTCGCCGACGCGGTCGACGTGCTGGTCCGAAGGGTGGCGTCGGAACCCGACGACGCCGAGGGGCGGGCCCGGGTGGCCGACGGCCTGGCCGAGATCGCCCGCGAGCACCTGCGCACCGGCGAGGTGCAGACCGCGGCCCGGGTGGCCCGCACGGCCATCGAGACCGACCCGACGCGGGCAGCGGGGTACGTGGTCCTCGGCGACACCGAGATGCATGCCGGGATGGTCGAGACCGCCGTGGACCACTGGATCGCGGGTCTGAGGCGTGCCCCGGGTGGCGGCGAGCTGCTGCTGGGGCGCGTCCTCGAGGCTTCCCTGCAGAAGGGCCGGTTGGAGGCTCTCGTCGACACCATGGAGGCTCTGCGGGCCGAGCGTCCCGACGACGTGTGGCTGTGGCGGGCGACGGCGGATCTGCGTCTGCGTCGAGGTGACCGCGAGGAATTCTTCGCGTTGCTCGAGGAGGCACCCGACGGCGCATCGACGCAGACCGACGCATGGGCCGGATGGATCCGACACCTGCACGCCCGCGGCGACGAGTCCGAACTCCGAGGGCTGCTGTCGATGTTGCCCGACGCCTTCGGTCCGCGCGCCTGGCGCTGCCCCGAGTGTGGGACCGAGGAGGTCGAGCCCCGCGCGGGGTGTGGCCGATGCGGATACGTCGGACCGCTCCGGCCCGTGCTTCCCGAGACGAGGCCGTCGAATCGGGTGGAGTCCCCCGCGTCGATCCCGGGAGGGCGACTCCAGTGAAGACTCCGCGGATCGTGTTCGTCGTCCTGGCCCTGTTCCTCGTCGCCGGCACCATGGTCGCGGTCGGCGGTGCGCAGCAGCACGAACGCATGGTCGAACTCACCAGGCTGGGTCGGTACCAGCTCGCAGCCGATCTCTTCGACGATTGGAAGTCCCGCGACATCGCTCTGGGCGACAGTACGCGATGGCTACGTGCGAAGCTGGACACCGACCCCGATCGCTTCGACCGGCAGGCCCTGGACCTGGCGTCGGGGGCGGACTCCCCGGCCCTCGCGCGCCGGATCACCATGGCGCGCGCGAGAGAGCAGTTCGCCCGCGGCCGGTACCAGACCGCAGCGGAACTGCTGCGGCCGCTCACCGGACCGGGGCGCGACGTCGGTGACGGTTCGGCGTTGCTGTGGCTCGGGATGGCCGAGCAGGCGGCCGGGCAGCCGGGTGCCGCCACCCGGTCGTTCCGAGCGATCGAGCCGGACATGCCCGTCTTCGCCACGGCCCGCGCACTCCTCGCCGAACTCGCCCTGCGCGGCGGCCGGACCGAGGCGGCGACCGAAGACGCCCAGCGTTCGCTCGACCACGATCCGTCGGCCGGGAGCCTGGCGTTGAGCGTCCTGGAGCGGGCCGCGCGCGAGCGCGGAGACACCGACACCGCCGACGAACACGCCCGTCGTCTCCGGTCCGAGTACCCCGAGAGTGCGGAGGCCTCGTGGGTCACCCGTGACACGCCCACCGGGAGCGACGATCTTCCGGCGGGCCTGACCCACGACCTGGACGAAGGCCGCGAGGGCTTCGCCCTGCAGTTCGGCGCCTTCCGCGACCGCGCGCTGGCCTTACGTCTGGCCGAGCGTCTCGACGGCGAGGTCGACGAGCTGCGCATCGAGCTGGAACGCCGCGACGAGGCGCCGCTGTACCGCGTGGTGGGAGGGCGCTACCTCACGCGCGCGCAGGCCGAACGCGCGCAACGCTCACTGCGCGACGAGGGCTGGACCACCCTGGTCCTGTCTCCCACGCGGGGCGGCCGATGAGCCCGAAGGCTCGGGGCAACGTCACGCCCATGATGGCGCAGTACCTGGGG
>Ga0102943_1000042_pt1 | contig 77855 bp, 70 predicted proteins | sample SalPonC_black_MG_FD_78174 | JGI IMG/M metagenome (GOLD analysis project Ga0102943, IMG submission 78174) | Salt pond soil microbial communities from South San Francisco under conditions of wetland restoration - Salt Pond MetaG... | ecosystem: Environmental > Aquatic > Marine > Intertidal zone >...
CTCCACCGCACACCCCACTTCCGCCGCGGAAGCGCCCACACCAGAAGGACCCGTCGGGGAAGTTCCGCCCGGAAACCCACGAGGAACGAATCGCCCGAGTCTCCCGGAATCGAACCGTCGACCGACGAACGACCGCGACTTCCAGGGAACGAACACGGCTTGCAGGGAATGAGCGCGGCTTCCAGGGAACGAACGCGCCCTCCAGGGAATGAACGCGCCCCGCCCTCCCCGCATCACCGCACACCCAACCGCCCGAGATCCTCGTCCATCCCGGCCACGACCCACTCCTCGTCCTCACACCCCCGCGCCGTCGCGATCGCCGGCCGCGCATCCTCGACGCCCAACGTCGCCAGCATCCAGCTCGCGGCCTCCCGCAGCACGGGCTCGGCGTCGCCGAGCAGGTCCACCGCCGCCGGCACGCAGTCGAAGTGCTCGCCGTTCGCCGCCACGATCAACGCGTTGCGCAGCAGTCCCCGCCGCCGTGGGCGCCACAACGGCGTCCTGCGGAAGCGCGCGCGGAACTCCGCATCGTCCAGGCGGAGCAAGGACGACAACGACACCTCGAGCAACGCCTCCGACCCCTCGAAGGCCGGATCGCCGGCATCGGAAGCACCGATCTCGAACGGACAACACGTCTGGCACAGGTCACAGCCGAACAACCACTGCCCCATGGCCGGGCGCAGCGCGCGCGGGATCGGACCGCGGTGTTCGATGGTCAGGTAGCTGATGCAACGACGAGCATCGAGCACACCGGGCCGGACGAAAGCACCGGTCGGACACGCGGGCTGGCAGGCGCGGCAGGTCCCGCACGATCCGGACTTCGCCGGCGTGGGTTCGAGCGGCAGGTCGGTGATCAGCACACCCAGGAAGAAGCGGCTGCCGTGCTGCGGGTGCAGCAACAAGGTGTTGTTCGCCGTCCAGCCCAGGCCCGCCGCCTCGGCGAGCTGGCGTTCGAGCACGGGGCCGGTGTCGACGTAGGCGTGGGACTGCAAACCCGCATCGTCGGCGCGCAACACCGCTTCCAGATCGTGCAGGCGCTCGAGCAGGACGTCGTGGTAGTCGACCCCCTGCGCGTAGCTCGACACGAAGCGCGCGAGTCCGCTCCGACCGGGATCGACTCGGTACGAGCGCAGCACCACGATCGCGCTGCGCGCCCACTTGAAGCGCGTGCGCAGGTCGACGCGCACCTCGGTGTTGCGCGTCATCCACTCCATGCCGCCGTGGTGGCCGGCGGCCAACCACGCGCGGAGGGGTTCCTCGTGTTCGGGCACCGAAACGGGTGCGATGCCGGCGGCGTCGAAGCCCGCCGCCCGCGCCCGGTCGAGCACCTGCGCGGGATCGGGGAGGGAGCGCCCGGCCATGGGGCTAGGGCCGCGGGTAGTTCGGAGCTTCCTTGGTGATCGTCACGTCGTGCGGGTGGCTCTCGCGCACGGCCGCCGGGCTCACCCGCAGGAACTCGGTGTCCTCGCGCAGTTCCTTCAACGTGCCCGCTCCGCAGTAGCCCATGCCCGAACGCAGCCCACCCATGAGCTGGTAGACGCTGTCGCGGACCTTGCCCTTGTACGGAACGCGGCCCTCGATGCCCTCGGGCACGAGCTTCTCGACGCTGTCGGTCGCCGCCTGGAAGTAGCGGTCCTTGCTGCCCTCCTGCATGGCGCTCATCGATCCCATCCCGCGGTAGACCTTGTACTGACGGCCTTCGTACAGAATGGTCTCGCCGGGGCTCTCCTCGGTCCCGGCGAACAGACTGCCCAGCATGACGCTCTCGGCGCCGGCGGCCAGCGCCTTCACCAGATCACCGGAATACTTGATCCCGCCGTCGGCGATCACGGGTACGTCGTGCTTCGCGGCGACCTCGACCGTCTCCATGATCGCCGAGATCTGCGGCACGCCGATACCGGCCACGACACGCGTGGTGCAGATGCTACCCGGGCCCATGCCGACCTTGATGGCGTCGGCGCCGAGATCGATCAGGGCGCGCGCGCCCTCGGCCGTGGCCACGTTGCCCACGATCAGCTGCTGGTCGGGGAACTCCTTCTTCACCCGCCGGGCGGCGTCGATCACGTTCTTCGTGTGGCCGTGCGCGGAGTCGAGCGTGAGCACGTCGACGTTGGCGTCCCGCAACCGCTCGGCGCGTTCCATCAGATCCGCACTGGTCCCCAGCGCCGCGCCGACGCGCAGGCGTCCGTCGGCGTCCTTGCAGCTGTCGGGGTAGTCCAGCTTCTTCTGGATGTCCTTGATCGTGATCAGCCCGCGCAGGTTGAACTCGGCGTCGACCACCGGGAGCTTCTCGATCCGGTGTTCGTGCAGGATCCGCGAGGCCTCCTCGAGGCTCGTTCCCATGGGTGCGGTCACGAGCTGCTCGCTGGTCATGTGCGTGGAGATGGGCTCGTCGACGTTCTCGATGAAGCGCAGGTCGCGGTTGGTGAGGATACCGACCAGCTTGCCGTCGCGCGTGACCGGGATCCCGCTGATCCGGAACTTTCGCATGAGCGCCATGGCCTCGCTCACCCGGTGCTCGGCGCTCAGGGTGATGGGCCGGGTGATCATGCCGCTCTCCGAGCGCTTCACCCGGTCCACGTGCGAGGCCTGTTCCTCGGGCGTCATGTTCTTGTGGATCATGCCGATGCCACCGCTGCGCGCCATGGCGATGGCCAGATCGGCCTCGGTCACGGTGTCCATGGCGGCCGAGACGAGCGGGGTGTTGAGCTCGATTCCGCGGGTGAGACGCGTTCTCACGTCGCAATCGGCCGGGATGATCTCGCTGTAGCGAGGGACGAGCAGCACGTCGTCGAAGGTCAGCCCTTCGGGGCGGATCCTGGAGGTCATGGACGAGCTCCTCGCCGGTCGGTGTGTGCCGCAGAATTGGGGCAACAGTAGGAAGGCGGCGGAGGGGTGTCAAACCTGCTCCGCGCGGCGATTGCAACAAAGGCGCGAACGGCCGCGTCGTCCACTTGTCCGCGGCCGTCGCGTCTCCGTACGTTGACGGAGCCTGACACCCCGGGAGGCTCCCCGTGCCCTGTTCCCTTCATCGTCCCGTGTTCCGGTCCGGCCGCGGAGGCCGCTCGTGAGCGCCCCGCGTTCGGTGGTCCTCGCCGTGGCCGACGACCCGACCTGTCGCGCCCTGAGTCGGGCCCTGACCGGCCGGGCCGACCTGCGCCTGGTGGGCGAGGCCTCCGACGGCGTGAGGGCTCTCGAGGTGATCCAACAGTCCCGCCCGCAGCTCGTCTTCGTGGAACCGGGCCTTCCCGAGCTCGACGGCTACGACGTCCTGCGCGCTCTGCCCCCCCGGCGTTGGCCCGCGGTGGTGTTCTGCGCGACCGAGGACGAGACGACCCGGGGTCCGCTGCGCGCCCACGGCTTCGTCCCGCTGCCGATCCCGGCCGGTGACGACGAGATACGGGCGGGCATCGACCGGGCCGCCGCCACCCAGGCCGTCGATCAGCGTTCCGCGCTCGAGGTCCTCCTGGCCGAGGCCCGCGGACCGGACCACGTCGAGCGCCTGGCGATCCGCGGCAGTGGCCGCGTGGAGATCGTCGACCTCGACGGCGTCGAGTGGATCGCGGCCGCCGGCAACTACGTCGAGCTGCACCGGAACGGCCGTCGCCACCTCTACCGCTCGCCGATCAGCCGCCTGGCTCGCCGTCTGGACCCTCACCGTTTCGTGCGGATCCACCGTTCGGCCGTGGTGAACGTCGAGCGCGTCCGCGAGATGCAGCCGACTCCGCAGGGCGACTGGAAGCTCCGACTGGACACCGGCGAGGAACTTCGGTTGTCGCGCCGCTACCGCGAGGCCCTCGACGTGCTCGCGACGGGCAACGGCTCGGGCTGAGTCCGGGTCAGTGCAGGATCCCCTGCTGCACGTAGCCGGGGTAGTGGCCCATGACGATCTGCCAGTACAGGAAGTAGTCCACGATCAGGTGCACGACGAGCACGTAGAGCAGGTTTTCGCTCTCCTCGAACATCGAGCCCTGGGTGAGCGCGAAGAGGTACACCAGGACCGGGCCGATCCCGATGAAAGCCATGTCGTAGAGCACCGACATGTACACCACGGCCTGGAACACGTTCGCCACGCGGAAGCGGAACAGACTGCGGAACACCGCGAACACCGTGTTCACGAAGAACAGCTCGTCCCACACGCCCACGCCGTTGATGCCCCAGAACAGCATGGTCATCTTGCTGTCGTCCTGCTGTTCGGGCAGCGGCCACTGGAAGGGCATGAAGGGATTCACGTCGAAGTACCAGTCGAGCACGAAGGCCGCGAGCGGGATCGACAGCGCCACGTAGAACAGATCGAGCCAGCGGAAGCGCGTGGGCCAGAAGCGGTAGCGGATCACTCCGGGGTCGGTGCGGGCCAGGATCACGGCCGGGACGATGATGACCAGCAGGAAGGGTCCGCCCAGGGTGAGGAACTTGATCGGCTCGAGCTGGGTGTTGATCGGCGTGACCGCCAGCAGGGCGATGCAGCCCAGCAGCACTCCCATGCGCCGGCGCAGGGCCGGATTCCCGTCACGCACGACCAGCACCAGGGACGCGACGAAGAACGCTCCCCCGATCAGGAACTGCTCGAGCGGGATCAGCAGGAAGGTGGCTGCCGCGAAGCTCGACAGCAGGCCCCAGCGGGCCGGGGTGAGGTCGAGTTCGAGCGAGGCGCCTGCAGACACCGCCGGGGTCGTGGTCGCGGCCACGGCTGCCTCCGGGATCGTCGGTGCGGGGGGAAACGTCGAAGGGCCCAACTTAGCCGCAGCCCCCCGATCCGTCACCCGCGCGGTCGCGCCGGCATTGACCGCGTCCGAGGACGGGCGCATCTTCGGGCGCGTCCCCGACCCGGAGTGCACCATGCGAGCGATCACCTCCCTCGTCCTGCTCCTGACCCTGGCTGTCACTGCCACCGCGCAGGACCCCGACCTCGACGTCCACCACATCGACCACCTGCCGCCCGTGGAGACCTGGAACGGGGCGAGCATCCAGCTGATGCTCGAACCCGACCACGAGTGGGCCACCGACTTCGAGAAGAGCGGCGGCTACGCCTCGCCCGACTACGAGACGACCATGGCCTGGGCCCGGCGCCTGGTCGACGCGGCCGACGAACTCACGATGGTCTCGATCGGCGACAGCCCGCAGGGACGGCCGATCGAGGCGATCGTCGCCTCGGGCGAAGGCGCGTTCACCTTCGAGGCCCTGCGCGCGAGCGACCGCCCGCTGGTCTTCGCCCACGCGGGCATCCACAGCGGCGAGATCGACGGCAAGGATGCCGGCTTCATGCTCCTGCGCGACATGACGGTGCTCGGGACGAAGCGCGACCTGCTCGACCGGGTGAACCTGGTCCTCCTGCCGATCTTCTCGGTCGACGGCCACGAGCGCCGCGGCGAGCACAACCGCATGAACCAGCGCGGGCCCACGGTGCAGGGATGGCGGACGAACGCGCGCAACCTCAACCTGAACCGCGACTACGCCAAGGCGCGCGCACTGGAGACCCAGCACCTGCTGCGCGCGCTCGAGGCCTGCGACCCCGACCTGTACCTCGACCTGCACGTGACCGACGGAGCCGACTACCAGTACGACATCACCTACGGGTTCAACGGAACGCACGGCTGGTCGCCGTCGATCGCCGCCTGGCTCGACGGCCCCTACCGCCGCGCCGTCGACCGCGCCCTCGACGAGGCGGGCCACGTGCCGGGGCCGCTGATCTTCACCGTCGACCGCACCGACATCACCCGGGGCATGTACCAGTGGACCGCGGGCCCGCGGTACAGCAACGGCTACGGCGACGCGCGCCACCTGCCCACGGTGCTGCTCGAGAACCACTCGCTGAAGCCCTACCGCCGCCGCGTGCTGGGCACCTACGTGTTCCTCGAGGCGAACCTGCGAGCGGCCGCCGACCACTTCGACGGTCTGCGCGAGGCGATCGCCGCCGACCGCGCCGCCCGACCGCAGCGCGTGCACCTCGACTACGCGCGCTCGCCCGAACCGCTGGGCACCATCGACTTCCGCGCGATCCGCAGCGAGATGGCCCCGTCCGACGTCACCGGAACCGAGGTCGTCCGCTGGACCGGCGAGCCCCACACCGTGGAGATCCCGATCCTGGGCAACGCCGAGCGCGTGACCTTCGTCGACCGGCCGGCCGCCTACTGGATCCCCGCCGAGTGGAACCACCTCGCCGAGCTGCTCGACCTGCACGGTGTCGGCTACGAGCGGATCGACACCGAGCGCTCGCTCGAGGTGCAGCGGATGCGCTTCCCCGACGCCACCATGGCCGAGAGTCCCTACGAGGGCATGGCCCGCGTCGACGCCGGCGAACCCACCGTCGAGGTCGACACCGTGGAGTTCCGGCCGGGCTCGCTGCGCGTGCCCACCGACCAGGACCGCGGCACCCTCGCCATGCTCCTGCTCGAGCCACAGTCGCCCGACGGCGTGTTCCAGTGGGGCTTCATGCTCGAGGTGCTGCAGCGCACCGAGTACTTCGAGAGCTACGCCATGGAGCCCATGGCGCGCGAGATGCTGGCCGAGGATCCCGCGCTGAACGAGGAGTTCGAGGAGCGTCTGCAGGATCCGGAGTTCGCCGAGAACCCGCGTGCACGGCTGAACTTCTTCTACGAGCGCACGCCCTACTTCGACCGCGCGTGGAAGCGCGTCCCGATCGCGCGCGAGCTCGACTAGGCGAACAACGGCAGCGCGCCACCGGCGTAGCCCGGGAGCACCGTGTCGACGGTGGACACGCCCAGGTGGTCGCGCAGCAGGGCCGCGAAGACGGCACGGAAGTCGGTCGTGACGGGCAGGTCGCGGCCGGCTTCCAGTTCCGCCCGTACGAGTTCCGGCAGCTCGCCCAGCACGCGCCCGCCGTGCACCCGCGGACCGAGCACGAAGAAGCAGGAGGCACGGCCATGGTCGGTCCCTGCGTTGCCGTTCTCGTGCACGGTGCGGCCGAACTCGGTCATGGTGCACACGACCACGCGGTCGGCGTGCTCGCCCAGATCGGTGCGGAAGGCGTGGATCGAACGGGCGAGTTCGTCGGCGCTGCGCGCGAAGGCGCCCTGGTCGGCCCCCTGGTTCACGTGCGTGTCCCATCCCTGGCTCTCGACGAAGCCCACGCGCAGGCCGACGTCCTCCTTCACGACCATCGCCATCTGGCGCAGTGCCAGACCGAGACGCGTGTTCGGATACGCGGCCTCGGGAGCCGCGCGATAGGCGCGGACACGCGCGGGATCGAGCGCGCGCAGGGCGTCGAAGCTCTCGTGACCGGTGTCGTGCAGCAGTTCCTGCGTGGTCCGGGCGTACAAGGACTCGAAGCCTCGTGTCGCCACCGCCGCGCCCGGAAGATCGCCGAGCGAGAACTCGGCGAGGTCGGCCACCGAGAGCGTCGGAGTGTCCCCGTGGAAGGCCCGCGGTCGCGCCGACGTCAAGGCCAGCCCACGCCACGGTGAGGGCGTGCCTCCGAGGGCGGCGACGGTGCGCGCCAACCAACCGCTCGTGGTGCTCTTCACGCCCGGTGTGCTCGTCTCCATGAAGTCCTGGGCCTCGAAGTGCGAGCGGGTCGGATCGGGCGATCCCACGCCGTGCACCACCGCCAGCTCGCGGCGGTCGAACCACGCGCGCAAGGGCGCCAGCGCGGGATGCAGCCGGTGGTCGATGCCGAGTGCCGGAGCGTGGGCGGGATCGAGCACGAGACGCGGCCGCAGACGGGGCAGGTCTCCTTCGGCCCGCGGCTGCACGGCCATGAGCCCGTCCATCGCGCCGCGCTGGAACACACACACCAGCACGGGAGGCCGCACCGCGCCGCGGGCGAAGGCCATCCACGGGCCGGGCCACGCGGCGACGGCCGCGGCGGCGGCCATGGACTGCAGGAAGTGTCGGCGTCGCACGTCGGGCCTCCCGGAGCGTCAGTGACGCTGGAACTGCGGACTGCCCAGGAGCACGCCCACGGCGCGCGCGAGCGCCGCAGGGGCGGGAGCCGTCGTCGCGTCGGCATCGGCCGCGAGCGGCTCGGCCCGGCTGGTCTCCCGGGTCCCGTCGAGGGGGCCGACCTCCGCTGCCTCGCCGGCAGGCGCCGGCGACTGGGCGGCACGCTCGTCGATCTTCTCGACCAGGCCGGTGTCGCGGGCCACGCGCTCCAGCGAGTCGAGCGCGCCGGACAGATCGCGCGTGGGCAGCAGACGTTCGCCGTAGTGGAGGAGGGCGTCGCGCAGGTCGGCGGGTTCGTGGTCGTCGTTCAGGGCGAGCAGGTCGAGACCGACCCCTTCGATCGCACCCGCGGCCAGGTCGAGCCCGAACTTCATGCGCTGCAGCAACGAACCGGCGTTCACCCACGCCTCGGCGTGGTCGGGGAAACCCGTGGGAGCCGGGTAACGGTACAGGGGCTGACCCATGCGCGCGATCCGCTCGTGCAGCGACCGTGGCCGGGTCACGGTGGCACCTGTCGTGCGCACCGCACTCGCCACGAGCTCCAGCGGCGACTTGATCTTGGCCGCCCGCACCGACCGGTCCCAGAACTCCTCGGACCGGAGCAGGGTTCGCGTGACCGCTCCGAGATCCCCCGCCGTCCGTTCCCAGGTCCGGGCCATGGACCCGATCAGTGAGGCCGGGGGGTCGTCGTGGACGAGCCGCCGCGCGAGTTTCGCGCTGACGAAGCGCGCGGTGGACGGATGCGTCGACAGCAGTTCGAGGACGTCGTCGCCGTCCTCGATGCCCCGGCCGGCGGGGAGGCGCCGACCCAGGACCGTCTTCGCCGTCGTGTCGTGCCGGTCGGGGCGGAAGAGGAAGTCCCCGTCGACGACCGCGCCGGCGGTCCGGGCACGTCGGCCGGTCGCGCGGCGCTCGACCCCTTCGCGCTCCTCGCCGAAGGGGAGCATCGTCCAGCCGGTGAAGGCCCGCGCGACCTCGAGCACGTCGTCCTCGGTGTAGCCGCCTTCGACACCGAGGGTGTGCAGTTCGAGCAGCTCGCGTGCGTAGTTCTCGTTGGGGCGCGCCCGGCTCGACCCGGCAGTGTCCAGGTACAGGAGCATGGCCGGATGTCGTGCGCTGGCACGCAGCATGTCGCCGAAGCGACCGAGGACGTGCGGGCGGATCACGTCGCGCTCGTAGGTCCCGACGAAGCGGCGCGCGCGGGGGTCGGCACCGCTCACGTAGAGGTGGTCCGACCAGAAGTCGACGAGCACCTCGCGTACCTGGTTCTCGTCGAGGAGCACGCGCAACAGCTTCGCGGCCAGGGTCTCGGCGAAGAGTTCGCGCTGCGGACGCTGTCCCCGCCGCCGCATGAACTCGCGGAGAGTCGACCGGTACAGCGTGGGATCGTCGTCCACGTCCTCGGGAAGGACACCGTGGCGCACGGCTGCGCGCCGGACCTCGCCGAGGGTGGGGTAGGTCGTGACGATCGCGTGATTGTCGAGATCGAGCGTCGCCGCGCGTTCGAGGAACCGATCGAGCCGTGGAGATGCGAGTCCACCGGCGAGTTGTCCACCCAGCCATTCCGCGGGGCCGCGCGCCGCGACGGCGTCGACCTCGCCCGGACGCGGCCCGAACGCACAGCGCTCGAGCAGGTGGGCAGCCGCCTCGTGGGCACTCCAGCCGGATTCTCGCCAGGGCAGACGGATCATCGGGACTCCTGGGTGTCGGGACCCCACACCCCGATTCGTCGCGAACCGGCCCGCGGGATGCCGAAGACCCGACCCGAGCCTACCATGCCGACGTTGCCCCCGCCCGACGGAGCACCATGCGACTGATCGTCTTCGACATCGACGGCACGATCCTGCTGAACGGACCCATCACGCGTCGCCTCTTCGGCGAGAGCTTCGCCGAGGTCGTCGGCCGCGAGCCCGAATCCGACACGGTGCGCTTCCACGGCAACACCGACCGGGGGATCTTCCGCCTCATGCTCGGCGCCGACGTCGACTACGAGCGCCACTTCGACGCCTTCGCGGCTGCATTCACCCGGCGCATGCGCGACCACTACGCCACGGCCGAAGGCCCCCACGTGCTCCCCGGGGCCCGCGAACTCGTCGAGGCCCTGCACGGACACCAGGGCGCGGCCCTGGCCCTGGGCACGGGCAACATCCGCGACAGTGCCTACGTGAAACTCGCGCGCTTCGGGCTGGACCGGTACTTCCCGGTGGGGGGATTCGGCGGCGACCACGAGGTCCGGGCCGATCTGGTGCGCGCCGCACTCGACGACGCCCGCTCCCACTACGACGTGGACTTCGACCCCGCCGAGGTCTGGGTGATCGGGGACACGGTGAACGACGTGGAAGCGGCGCGGGCGGCAGGGTGCCGCGTGATGGCGGTACGGACGGGCCCTCACGGGGAGAGTGAACTCAGCGCTGCCGACCACGTGGTGGCCGACCTGAGTGCGACTTCGGAACGGTTGACCCAGCTGCTCGACCTCGGATGAGCACTCCCGGGCCGGATTCCGAGGATCAGTACTCGTCGTCGTCGAAATCGTCGTCGTCGTCGTAGTCGTCGTCGAAGTCGTCGTCGTCGTCGTCGTCGAGGTCTTCGGAATCGTCTTCGTCGTCCACCACCGCGTCCTCGTCGAAGTCGGCGTCGAACGCGACCGCGTCGAGATCCTCGTCCTCGGTCGTGTCGTCCTCGAAGTCGTCCTCGTAGTCGTCGTCGTCGTAGTCGGCCGCGAGCAGGAGGCGGGGGTCGAGCTCGTGATCCATGGGTTCAACTCCGGGGCTCGAGTTGAGTGGGAGGTGGACGGGGAGTCCGGGCGGGGTCACGGATCGCGCGGACGCCGACAGTTAAGGATGCCGACCGGCCGATGCAAGAAAAAAACCCGGGCCCCGGAGGGGCTCCTCCGGGGCCCGTTCGAGGCCCTTCTCGGCGTGCTCCGGAGCGGCCCGGATCAGCCCTTCATCACCGCGATGAACGGCAGATTCCGGTACTTCTCGTCGTAGTCCAGCCCGTAGCCGATCACGAATTCGTCGGGGATGTCGAAGCCGACGTAGTCGATCGAGACCTCCTTGCGGCGGGCGTCCGCCTTGTTCAACAGCGAGCACACTTCGAGCGACCGCGGGCGTCGCGCCCAAAGGATCTCCTGCAGGTAGTCGAGCGTGTAGCCCGTGTCGACGATGTCCTCGACGATCAGGACGTCGCGCTCGGAGATCGAACCCTTGAGGTCCATGTTGATCTTCACGACGCCCGTGCTCTGCCGTCCCTGGTAACTGCTGATCGACATGAAGTCGATTTCGTGATGCACACTGATCCGCCGCATGAGATCGGCCAGGAAGACCACGCCTCCCTTCAGGATGCTGACCAGGATCGGCGTGCGTCCCTGGTAGGCCACACTGATCTCGCGACCGAGCTCGGCGACCCGGCGTTGGATGTCGTCGGACGAGACGAGCACGCGCTCGATGAGCGGGTCGCGCTCGACGATCTCGAGGTCGTCGTGGCTCACGGGGAGACTCCTTCACGGCCGGCGGGTGTGCCTTCGGCACGTCCACGCTGCCGCAGCACGTCGTGGATCTTGGCGCAGATCATGTCGATGGCGACCACGTTGTGGCCGCCCTCGGGAATGATCACATGGGCCCAGCGTTTGCTCGGGGCGACGAACTGCCGGTGCATGGGACGCACCGTGTCGCGGTACTGTTCGATGACCGATCCGATCGACCGGCCGCGCTCCTCCATGTCGCGACCCAGGCGACGGATGAAACGCTCGTCGCTGTCGACGTCGACGAAGAGCCGGATGTCCATGCGGGCGCGTAGATCCGCGTTCTCGAGCACGAGGATCCCCTCGACGAACACGATGTCGGCCGGGTGGACGACCTCGGACTCGGAGCGACGACGATGCGTGGAGTAGTCGTAGATCGGGCGCTCGACCTCGCGCCCGGCCCGTAGATCGTCGAGGTGGGAGACGAGCAGAGAGGTCTCGAAGGCCGCGGGGTGATCGTAGTTGATCGCGGCCCGGGATTCGTCGTCGAGGTTGGGGTGATCGTGGTAGTAACTGTCGTGGTGGATGATCTCGACGGTCCGCTGCGGGAAACGCTCCTGGACCCGCAGGGCCACCGTGGTCTTCCCACTGCCCGAGCCTCCGGCGATACCGATGACGACGGGTTGGACGGAGGCGTGGTCCATGGTTTCGATCTCCGCGGTGAGCGGTTCGGGCGGCGGCACGATTCCCGCCATGCTACGCAGCCGGGTGGCGGTCGTCAACGCGGGTGCTTGACGCCCGCACGAGCTTGGCGGACTCTGGCCGGATGGAACGTCTCGTCAGCGTGCTCGGGCTGGGTGTCCTGGTGGGCATCGCCGTCCTCTTCAGCACCAATCGTCGCCGCATCGACTGGCGCCTCGTCGGCGCCGGATTGACCCTGCAGATCATCTTCGCTGCGTTCGTACATCTGTTCCCACCGGGGCAGCGGATCCTCGAGCTGATCCGAGACGGAGCGGTCACCCTGCTGTCGTTCACCGAGGACGGCAGCCGTTTCCTGTTCGGCCCCCTCATGGAGGCGGACGGTCCGGTCGGCTTCGTCTTCGCCTTCCGTGTGCTGCCGGTGATCGTGTTCTTCAGCGCGCTGATGGGCGTCCTGTACCACCTCGGCATCATGCAACGTCTGGTGCTGTTCCTGGCGCGGGGCATGAAACGGCTCATGGGAGTGAGCGGTTCGGAGTCGCTGTCGGTGGCGGCGAACGTGTTCATCGGCCAGACCGAGGCTCCCCTCGTGGTGCGCCCCTACATCGCCCGGATGACCCGCGCCGAACTGATGGTCCTGATGACGGGCGGCATGGCCACCATCGCGGGCAGCGTCCTGGCCGGCTACATCGCCTTCGGTGTCGACGCCGGGCACCTCCTGGCCGCGAGCGTGATGAGTGCGCCGGCGGCGCTGGTGATGGCGCGGATCCTCATCCCCGAGACCGAGACCAGCCTGACCAAGGGCGGCGTCGAGATCCGGGACGAACGCGAGACCGTGAACGTGATCGACGCCGCCGCCGATGGCGCATCGCAGGGCCTGAAGCTCGCCCTGAACGTCGGCGCCATGCTGCTGGCCTTCATCGCCCTCGTGGCACTCGTGAACGCACTCCTCGGTTCGCTGGCCTCGTGGATGGCCGCCGTCGGCCTGACCGCGTGGCCGGCCTCGTTGCAGGAGATCTTCGGCTACGTGCTCTGGCCGGTGGCCTGGAGCCTGGGCGTGCCCGCCGCCGACTGCTTCGCCGTCGCCGGATTGCTGGGGCAGAAGCTGGCGATCAACGAGTTCGTGGCCTTCGCCGAGCTGGGTCGTCTGGTCGCCGAGGGTGCCATGAGCGAGCGGGCGATCACCATCGCCACCTACTCGCTGTGCGGCTTCGCCAACTTCAGTTCGATCTCGATCCAGATCGGCGGGATCGGTGCCCTGGCCCCGAACCGTCGACACGACCTCTCGCGCCTCGGCCTGCGGGCCATGATGGGCGGCGCGCTGGCCTCCAGCATGACCGCGGCGATCGCAGGGATCATGCTCTGAGACCGACCGGTCACGACGCGGCGAACAGCTCCTCGCGCGCGCGCTCGGTGACGGCCAGCACCGCCGGGTGCGTGACCTTGCGCTCGACCGAGATCGCGTAGAAGCGTTCGCGGACTTCGCCGGTTCGCCCCACGACCCCGACCCCGTACTGTCCGCAGATCTCGGACTCGATCACCGAAGGCCCGGCCATGAGCCCGACGCCCTGCTGCGCGAAGGTCTTCATGAGCGCGCTGTCGGCGAACTCGCCCACCACGTCGACGGCGAGGTTGTGGGTGTCGAACCACCGCTGCAGACCGCGGCGGAGCATCGACCCGTCGACCGGCAACAGGAACGGCGCCCCGTCCAACGACGCCGGGAAGCCCGCCCCGAAAGCATCGACCAGATCCCGCGTGCCGAAGACCGTGACGCCGCACTCACCCAGGGGGTGGTTGTACGCTCGCACGTGCACATCGGCACCAATGGGAGCGTCGGTCAGCACCAGGTCGAGTTCGTGGACGGCCAGTCGTCCCAGCAGCTCGCGCGGAGGACCTTCGGTGCACACCAGGCTCACCGGGAATTCCATGCGCAGCGCGGGCGTCAGCAGACGGTGCGCGATCAACTTCGGCAACACGTCGCTCACCCCCACGTGCAGGCGCTGCCGCACGTCGCCCGTCCGGCCGCGCACCGCGTCGACCAGCTCGGCACCGAGCGAGAAGATCTCGTCGGCGTAGCGGTACACGGTCTCACCGGTGGTCGTGGGCACGAGGCGCCGCCCCTGGCGCTCGAACAACGGCTCGCCGAGTTGCTCCTCGAGCGCACGGATCTGGGCGGTGAGGGTGGGTTGGGAACGGTGGACGCGTCGACTCGCCGCGGTCACCGTCCCCTCGCGCACCACCACCCAGAAGTAGTACAGGTGCTGGTAGTTGAGCTCGAGCATCGCCGTCGCCCTCTCGTTCGACTATTGGCCAGACCTATCATTCGGTGTCGAATTATCTACTACCGCGAAGAAGGATCCGCACTATCCTGCCCTTGCGACGGCGGAACGGTCGCCGGCGCGACGTCCCGTCAGGGGCGCCCCCACGGGGCGGAGGCCATGCGGATCGACCTGCACATCCACGGGGTTTCGTCGGACGGACGGCAGCAGGAGATCGTGACACGGCGCATCCAGTTCGCGTTGGCACGTTTCGCCGATCGGATCTCGACCGTCACCGTGAAGGTGAACGACGAGAACGGTCCCCGAGGCGGCATCGATCATCGATGCCTCGTCGAAGTGGACCTGCGGTCGGGGCCGAAGCTCTACGTTGAGGCGCAGGGCGTAGATGCGGAGGCCTCGGCCGCCGTTGCTTCCCGCCGGGCCGCACGCCGTGTGCGCGACGAGCTCACCCGGCGACGACTCTTCGAGCGCCGCCCACGTGCGGTGACCGTCCAGGAACCTCCCGCGGCCGAGAGCTGATCGGGGAGGACCCATGAGAATCGAAGACCTCGAGCAGTCGTTGCGCCACATCGCAACGCTCGACGAAACCGACGACCACCTCATCACCGCCGTTCTCGACTGCACCGGGGGTCGGTCGGCGATCCGCCAGCGCCTGCAGCAGCGGATCCGGCCCGTCCTGACGGACCTTCCCGCCGATCGCCGGCACAGCCTGGACGAAGCCCGGACCCGGATCGAGCGCTGGATCGACGACGACCTGGCCGCCGACACCCGCGGCGCCGTCGTCTACGCCCGCGGAGGCGGTGACCCCGTCTTCCTGCCGCTGGAGTTCCGTGTCGAGATGTCCCGCGAGGCGGTCGTCGTCGACACCTTGCCCAGCGTGTACGACCTGTGCGCACTCAAGGATGCCTTCCATCGCTACGTGGTGTTGCTCTGCACCGAGGACAGCATGCGGATCCTCGAGGTACACCTGGGCGCGGTGACCCGGCAGATCTGGAAGGAGCGGCCCGAGATCCGCCGTCGTGTCGGCCGCGAGTGGACCCGGGAGCACTACCGCAATCATCGACGCGATCGCACACAGCGTTTCGTGAAGGAGATGATCGGCGTCCTCGAGGCACGGACGGACACCGGCGGCTACCAGCACCTGGTGCTCGCCGGCGTGCCGCGGCTCCTGGCGCAGGTCCGCGATGCTCTTCCCGGGCGACTCCGCGAGATCGTGATCGACCAGCTCCCGGCCAGCGGCCGGACGTCGGTGGAGGACGTCGTCACCGCGACACTGTCCACCTTCGTCGAGGAGGAACAGCGCGAGTCGCTGTCGTTGGTCGACGCTCTCTTCGACGCCTTGTACCGCGACGGGCTCGCCGTGGTGGGTGCACGCCGATGCCTCGCCGCGCTCGAGCACGACCAGGCCGACCTCTTGATCATGGCGCACGACTACGACACCGACGGCCGCGAGCCGATCCTGCGTGCTGCCCAGCGCCGCGGCTGCACCGTCGAGTTCGTCGGCGGCAACGATCGCCTCGACCGCGTGGGTGGTGTGGGTTGTCTGCTGCGCTACCGCCCGCCGTCGATGACCCTCGACTCCCTGGAGCTCCGCACCGTCGAGGGCGGCAACTGAGGAACCCGCCGTGCGAGTCGTCCGTGCCGGTCCGGCGCCGGAAGTTGCGGAATGCAGCGGACCCGGTCCCCTCTTCCGCGCGCCGGCCGGCGACTCACTCCTCGACGTTCCGCGACGCGCCCCGTGACGGCCGGGTAGCTCCGGGCATCCTGGTTGCTCGGGCCGCAGGCGACACGTCCCGTCGCCCCTCCCGCCGCGCGGAGCGCGCCTCCGATGAAGACCCGGGTCCTGATCGTCGACGACCATCCGACCTACCGGCACCTGCTGATCGCGGCCGCCGAGTCCAGAGGATTCCGGGTCCTCCCACCCGTGGAACGCGCATCCGACGCGATCGAGTGTTTCAAACGCGAGCAGCCCGAGGTCGTGATCCTCGACCTGCACCTGCCCGGCGAGGTCGACGCCTTCGCCCTGAGCGAGTTCATGCTCGACCTGGCCGGCAACACCCGGATCGTCGCCGCGAGCAGCTTCTCGGAAAGCGGGCTGGTCGACCGTGCCTTCCAGCGCGGGGCGCACCGGTGCCTACGCAAGCCCTTCCACATGGACGAAGCGCAGCGCCTGTTCGATCACCTGAGCCGTGAGCTGCACCCCGTCGCGGTGTGATCGACTACTGCACGTAGCCCAGACTGCGCAGACCCTCGCGCATCTCGTCGGTGAGTTCACCGGCCGCGGTGGCCGGGGGTGCCTCGGCGATCACCCGGTCGTTCCAGTCCCGCAGACGTTCCTGCAGACGAATCCCGGCATCGAGGCTGTCGACCTGCGCCACGAGATCGTGGAGCTCGTAGGGATCGCGCTCGAGATCGTAGAAGGCCTGGACGTGCCCCAGGCGATCGGCGATCAGCTTGTACCGGCCGTCGATCCACGCGACCCAGTCGGGGCCGTAGGCCAGGCTCTCGGCGGCCATGGGAATCGGCGCGCGCTGGCGGTCGCGCATCCACTCGACGCGGTTCTCGCCGTCGATGTCCTCGGGTGCGCGCACGCGGAGCAGGCCGAGCACGGTCGGCATCAGTTCGGTCAGCGGGAACTGCTCGGCGATCACCTGGTTCGGTCGGACGCGCGGACCCATGAGGACCAGGGGAACGTGGAGCTGCTCCTCGAACAGCGTGTGGCCGTGCCCGATCCCCCAGATGCCGCGCGGGTCGTGGTTCCAGGCCCTACCCTCCTCGGCGTGGTCGAGGAACTCCTCGCCGTGGTCGGCGACGATCACCACGAGCGTGTCGCGCAGCAGGTCCCGCCGCTGGAGCAGCTCCAGGATCAGACCGATCTCCAGATCGACCTGCCGGATGGTCGCGTCGTAGAGGGCGATCTTGGTCCGCAGCATGTCGCGGACCTCGGCTTCACTCGCACGATTGCCGAGGTAGGTGCCGGCGTCGCGGTCGCCCCAGCGCTCCAGTGCGCCACGGTGCGGGTCGTCGAGCACGGCCTCGTCGACGCCGATCGCGCGGAGCTGCGCGTCGGCGGCCCGTGTCGGCTCGTGCGGATCGTTGAAGTGGACCCACAGGTACCACGGCCGGTCGTCGCCGTGGCGACCGAGCCATTCGCGGCTCAGCGCACCGATCCGGTCGGCACGGACCGCCTTGACCACCGGATCGTCGAAGCCACGGACGGGACCGAGACGCAGGTAGGGATTCGAGGTGATCGCGTGCGTGCGGTAGCCGGCCGTGCGCAGGACCTCGGCCAACGTTGGGACCCGCGCGGCGAGCATGCGCGGCGGCTCGGTCGCGACGTTGCGCACCGGACCCGATGCCCCCGCCCCGTGGCGGGTCGGGTAGCGACCGGTGAACATGCTCGCGAAGCTCGGCAGGGTCCACGGCGCCACCGACCGTGCCGCGGCGAAGCGGGTTCCGTTGGCGGCGACCAGATCGATCGACGGGGTCGTGGGTCGTTCGTATCCGTAGCACGACACGTGGTCGGCACGCAGGGTGTCGATCGACAGGATCAGGAGGTTCGGACGCTCCTGGGCCCGCGCTGCCGGAACCACGACCAGTGCGGACAGCAGGACGGCGAGCAGGTTCCGGATCATGCGTCCTCCACGACCGCGAGCCGGTCGACCGTCGACAGCAACAGGGCCTCCATGGCGTCGCGCCGGGCGGCTCCCACCTCGACGACCTCGTCGTGCGTGACCACACCACCGCCGGCCTCGACCGCGACGTTGGTGATCAGCGACACCCCCGCCACCCGCGCGCCCAGTGCCCGCACCGCCACCGCTTCGGGCCCGGTGGACATCCCGACCGCCACGCCACCCAGACGGCGCAACAGACCGATCTCGACGGGACTCTCGTAGTTCGGACCCCACAGCGACACGTAGGTTCCCGTGTGCGGCGCGATGCGCTCTTCGGCGGCCACCGCGCGCAACTGTGCGGCCAGACCGGGGTCGAAGACCGGGCCGGGGGTCGCCCCGCGGGCGGCCAGTCCCGAGGGAACGGCACCGTCGGGGACGAGGATTCCACGCAGCGGGTCCCGCAGGTGCAGGTCGATCAGGCCGGTGAGCACGGCCACGTCACCCGCACGCATGTCGGGTTGCAGACCGCCGGCGGCGTTGGTGAGGACGATCGTGGCGCAGCCCAGCGCCCGCAGCACGACCACCGGCAGGATCACGCTGCTCAGGTCCAGTCCTTCGTAGGCGTGCAGTCGACCCTGTAGCACGACGAACTCCGCCCCGCCGCGCCGGGCCTGGACCACACGGCCCGAGTGGCCCGCCACCGAGGCCGTGTGGAATCCCGGGATGCCCGCGAAGGGGACCGACGCCACCGCCTCGGTGCGGTCGATCAGACCGCCGAGACCGCTGCCGAGGACGAGCCCGACACGGCCTCCCGTGATTCCCCTCTCGTGCAGATGCGACGTGGCGGCGTGGAGGCGATCGGCGAAGTCGCCGCCCAGGGTCCAGCCATCGGGGGCGAGCGCGGTGGGATCGATCACGGACGTACCTCGGGAGTGGGGTCGTGGCGGACGAGTCGAGAGGATGCCCACCCGAGGCCGGCCACGCAAGCGGCGCTCGGGAGACTTCGTGCTACCCTGGGACGCATGAACGCTCCGATTTCGCATCCCGACGTGGTCGCCCTGGCCGAACACGAACGCACTCTGGCCACGGTGACCGCCTCCGTTCCGCTCGGCTGTCCCACCCGCGACACGTGGGTCGAGGCCGCCCTGTCCGCCGTCGACGTCCTGCTCGACGACCACGCACAGTGCGAACTCAAGGCGTCCACCAACGCCCTGGCCACCGTCGGCCGCTTTCCCGAGCACGACGAGCTGGTGCGCCGCATGGCGAGCCTGGCCAAGGAGGAGATGGTCCACTACCGCATGGTCCGGCAGGTCCTGCTCGACCGCGGTGGATCTCCCTCGCGCCCGCTGCCGAATCCCTACATGAAGGGCATGGCCCGCGACCGGCGCGGCGGTGACTTCGCGCTGCTCGACGACCTGCTCGTGTGCGCGATGATCGAAGCCCGATCCTGCGAGCGCTTCCTGGCGCTGACGCGCGGCCTGCGCGGCCCCTTCGCGGGTCGCGTGGAGGGAGGCGAGGACCTGGCGACGTTCTACGAGCGCCTGGCCCGCAGCGAGAGTGGCCATGCGCACATGTTCGTGGCCCTGGCCGACGGCTACTTCGACCCCAAGGTCGTGCGCGAGGAGCTGGCCCGCCGCAGCGAGATCGAAGCGGCAACGATCGAGTCGCTGCCGGTGTCGCCGCGCATGCACGGAGGTCACCGCGCCGCCGGCTGAGCCGTGTGCCTTGCCGTGCCCCCACCGCGCGCGCATCTTGCCCTGCGCCGCCGCCGGCCGAGATGCCGCGCCGAACCGCCCCCGGCGGAGCCGTCCGCCCCGAAAGGATCCGTGCCATGGACGCCATCTCCCTCGACGAACTCATCGCCATCGAGGGCCAGCTCTCCGACGAGGAACGGCTGGTGCGCGAGACCACGCGCCGCTTCGTGCGCGACCGCTACCTCCCGCACGCGGGCGAGTGGTTCGAGAAGGGCGAGTTCCCGAACGAGCTGATCCCGCAGATCGCCGACCTCGGCCTGCTCGGCGGCTCGCTCCCCACAGAGTACGGCGCCGCCGGCATGAACACGGTGCAGTACGGCCTGGCCCTCCAGGAGCTCGAGTACGGCGACAGCGGTCTGCGCAGCTTCGTGAGCGTGCAGGGCGCGCTGTGCATGTACCCGATCTTCCGCTTCGGCAGCGACGAGCAGAAGGAACGGTACCTGCCGAAGATGGCCGCGGGCGAGCTCATCGGCTGCTTCGGTCTGACCGAGCCCGATGCCGGAAGCGACCCCGGCGCCATGAAGACCATGGCCCGCAGCGACGGCGACGACTACGTGCTCAACGGCGCCAAGATGTGGATCACGAACTCGCCGATCGCCGACCTGTGCATCGTGTGGGCGAAGGTCGACAGCGACGATCCGAAGTCCATCCGCGGCTTCGTGGTCGAGACGGGCATCGACGGCGTCGAGTGTCCCACCACCCACCACAAGATGAGCCTGCGCGCGAGCCACACCGGCGAGATCACGCTGAACGACGTGCGCGTGCCGAAGAGCGCCATCCTGCCGGGCACCAAGGGACTGGGCAGCGCGCTGGCGTGCCTGAACCAGGCCCGCTTCGGCATCGCGTGGGGAGCGATCGGCGCGGCCAAGGCCTGCTTCGACGAGGCCCTGGACTACGGAAACCAGCGCATCGTCTTCGACAAGCCCATCACCTCGAAGCAGCTCATCCAGAAGCAGTTCGCCGACTCCGGCACGCAGATCGCGCTGGCCGAGGTGCTGATGCTCCACCTGTCGCGCCTGAAGGACCAGCACGGCAGCGTGAGTCCCTTCCAGGTCTCGCTGAGCAAGCGGAACAACGTGGCCATGGCGCTCGAGACGGCACGTACCTGCCGGTCGATCCTCGGCGGCAACGGCATCAGCGTGGAGTTCGCCGCCGTGCGGCACATGCTGAACCTCGAGAGCGTCTACACCTACGAGGGCACGCACGAGGTGCACACCCTGATCCTCGGCCGCGGGCTCACGGGACAGGACGCGTTCTGAGGGAGCGGCGGCCACCGCCGGCGCCGCTAGATTGTCGCGACCGGGACCGCTCCCCACGACGACGGAGGCCGACGTGTTCAACGCCGACAAGATCCTGGGCCAGCTTCTGGGCAGCCCCGCCGCCTCGGGTTTCGCCGGCGGCCTCGCCGGTGGCATGCTCACCAGCAAGGGCGGACGCAAGATGGGCAAGAAGGCCCTGAAGTACGGCGGCATCGCCGCCGTCGGCGCCCTGGCCTACAACGCCTACAAGCAGCACCAGCAGAGCAAGGCCGTACCGGGCCAGCCGGCGACCGGGACGGTCCCGCCCGCCGGCGCCCCGACCGGCGCCACGCAACCGTCCGCCCAGGAGCTGGCCCCGCCGCCGCCCGACAGCGGCTTCGCCCCGGCGTCCGACACGAACGCAGCGAACGAACAGGGCCTGCTGATCCTGCGCTCGATGATCGCCGCCGCCCGCGCCGACGGGAAGCTCGACGGCGACGAGATGAACCGCGTGCTCGGGCACGCCGAGGAGCTGGACCTGGATCCCGAGAGCCGCAGTCGTCTGCTCGACGAACTGCGCTCGCCCGTCGACATGGACCGCCTGGTGCAGTCGGCGACCACCGACGAGCTCAAGGCCGAGGTCTACGCCGCCGCGCTGCTGGCGATCGAGATCGACACCGAGGCCGAGAAGGCCTACCTGGCCATGCTGCGCGCGCGGTTGGGCCTGGACGAGGGACTGGTGGCCCGCCTGCACGAGCAGGTCGAGGCGGCCTGAGCGCTCAACCCTTCTTCCACCACGGACGGCGGCGCGGTTTCGCGCCGCCGTTCGTCTCCGACGGCGGCGGGGTCGACGGCTGGTAGTCCGAGTGCAGGGGCGGCGGGTCGCCGGGGAGCTGCTCGCTCTCACCCGCCTTCCGCGCCTCTTGTTCGCGCTGTGCCTGTCGCATGGCGACCAGGCCGGACAGCACGGCTTCCTTCTGCAGGCGGTCGTCGATCTGGGGATCGAAGACCTCCCAGTCGGCCCATTCGGCGAGCATGAACACCAGCGCGAACACGCGCGGTCCGCGCTCCATGACCCACGGACGGGGCAAACGCACCTCGACCTCGTGAACCGTCCCGGCCTCGTCGTCGCGCACGTCTTCGGGCTCGACGCGGGCGCCGTCGCGGCGTACGAACACGTCGAGCTCCATGATCCCGTGCTCGTCCTCGTCGCCGAAGACGTAGCGGTCGGGCCCGCGCTCGACGACGCCGGGAATGCGGGTGAGATGGGCGATCAGACCCTCGCGCTCCGCCGCACGCGTGTGCCGGGCGTCGGAGCGGAGCAGCAACGTGTAGGTCTCGGACATGGCGCACCTCGGTCGCGGGGTCGCCCGACACGATAGGACGCCGCGCAGTGATCGCGAACGAAGCCACGAGCCACCGGTCGACCACGACCGCTCTGCTGCTGTCGGCGGTGCTCCTGTCCGTCGGCTGTGGCTCGGATCCCCCGGAACTGCCCGCGGGACCGGAGGCCCGGGTGACGGTGGACTTCGACGCGCAGCGCCTCGTGGCCGAGCGCGAAGACCTGCGTCTCGACGAACCGCTGCCCGCGGACGTTGCCGATACCCTCGACGAGCTGCGCGCCGTTCTCGCGACGGGCCGCGACGATCCGGCGCTGCGGGCCCGGGTGGGCCGCGCGCTCCTCGAACCGATCGAGCAGGCCCTGCGCGACGCCCCGCGCTGGGTCTGGCGCGGCGCCGGGACCGATCCCGTCCCCGGCTCCCTGGCCACACTCCCCGCCTGGATCCTGCCCTGGCACCGCGACCAGCCGGTCGCCGCGCACCACACCGTCCGGCTCGACTGGCCCGCGGATCTGGCAGCGCCGGTGCCACGGACCGACCCTCGGGCCAGGGGGGACCGTCTGCTGCTGGTGGCGCCCTTCCGCGAAGGTGTCGCTCCACACCGGGACGACCCCGACACCCTGCGACACGGCCTGCGGGCCGCCGTCGCGCACGTGGACCTGCTCCCCCGCAACGACAGTGACGCTCCCGCACTGCGCCGGACCCTCGAGGACGACGAGCACGCCTGGGTCTGGCTCCGGGCCACGCCCCGGGGTCTGGCCACCCTGCGTCCCGCCTTCGGAGCCCTGCCCGGCGCGGTGGTCTGGACGCTTCCGGGGGGCCTCGATCCGGGCAGCCGGCCGGTGCTCGCGCCCAGCACCCTGGCCAGCGGCGGGATCGGACCCGCGCTGGTGATCGTCGGCTCCTGGCCGGTGGCCGGCTCCGCGCTCGGGCGCCTGGTGCGTCCCTGGATGGAGCTCGTCACCCGGGGGGTGCCGGCCGATCTGGCCCTGACCGAGGCCCGCCGCGAGGCGATCCGCTCCGGACAGCCCGTCCACGTGTGGTCGGTCCTGATCGCGGTGGGCCGGACCGAGGGCCTGGCGCCCCCCGCACGCGCGACCTGGCTGCGGAGACGCCTGGGCTCACGGGGCGGACCCGGCCCCCGGAGCGGCCGGTCGGAATTTCTCGAAAGATCCCGGATTCTCTCTGCATCCGCTCCCGTACCCGCTCCGAACTAGGAGGCGAGCGCGGCGGAAGCCCGACGGCAGGGCCGCGCGAACAGCTCGGGATCGGGGCGAACGCCACCGATCCGCACGAGGTGGGCCGACGGTTGAGCGTCGGTTCGCAGGGGGCGGGGGGAAAAGGGGGCCTCCCGCCCCTACCGTTTTCGGGGCGAGGGCCGTGGTCCTCGCCCCGCGTCTTTTCTGATAAGGTCCCGGCAGAACGACCGAACGGCGCCGAGACGCGCGCCCAGCCACGTGTCGGGGAGGATGTCATGGGCTCCGAGGGAGCTCCGGATCGGGTGCTGGTGGTCGGTGCCGGCCTCGCCGGCCTGATCTGCGCGCACCGCCTGCAGACCCACGGGATCGACGTGACCGTGCTCGAGAAGGGACGGGGCCCGGGCGGCCGACAGTCGACCCGCCGCGAGACCCTGGGCGAGCACGACCTGACCTTCGATCACGGAGCCCAGTACTTCACCGTGCGCGACCCCGAGTTCGCACGGTTCCTCGCGCCCTTTCGCGAGGGTGACGAGCCGGTGGTCCGGACCTGGGACACCTCGATCGTCTCGATCGAATCCGGAACCATCCGGGCGCGCAGCGAGAACACCGAACGCTACGTCTGCCAGCCCGGCATGAACGGTCTGGCCCGTGCGCTGGCCGAGCCCGTGCGCACCCTCTACTCGACCCGTGTCCACACCTGCCGCCGCGAGGACGACACCTGGATCCTCGTGGACGAGGAAGACGCCGAGCTCGCCCGGGGCGCAGCCCTGGTGATCACCGCTCCGGCCGCGCAGGCCCTGGCCCTGCTCCCCGACGAGGCGCCACTTCGCAACCGGCTGCGCGCCATGCGCTACGCCCCCTGCTGGACGGTCATGGTCCACTTCCCACGCTCGCTCGAACAGGACTACGGTGGAGCCTTCGTCGACCGCTCCCCGCTGAGCTGGATCGCCGACAACGACTCGAAGCCCGGACGCAATCCGGACGGAGCACCGGGCGAATCGTGGGTCCTGCACGGCTCCCCCGAGTGGTCCTACGCCCATCTCGAGGACACGCCGGAGGACGTGGCCGACGCCCTCCTCGTGGCCCTGTCCGAGGCGATCGGGCACGAACTCCCGACCCCCGACCTGGTCCGGGCGCATCGCTGGCGCTACGCCCTGCCGACGATGTCGGCCGAGGAACCCTGTCTGTGGGACGAGGACTGGCAACTCGCCGTGGCCGGCGACGGCTGTCCGGCGGGAGCCCGGGTCGAAGGAGCCTTCCTGAGCGGTTGGACCGCGGCCCGTCGGATCCGGCTCGACCGCGAGGACGTGGCCTGAGCCCCCCCTCGCGCCCGACGTGCGAAGACCTAGACTTTCGGACGTGACCCGGCGACGAGTTCCCTGCCCACGAGGCCCTCGATGATCCAACTGAAGGCGACGGTCCGTCCCGCGGAACGCCGTCTCGTGTTCGGGGCGACGATCACGCTCTTCGGCATCCTGGCCGGTCACGCGTTGCTCGAGACCGCGCGCGACGCGCTGTTCCTCGGTCGACTCCCCGCGTCGCAGCTCCCCTGGGTCTACCTGCTGATCGCGCTGGCCTCGATCGGGCTCATGCAATGGCAGGCCCGGTATCCGATCGCGCGCAGCAACCGTCTGGTGCTGGCGGTCCTGGTCCTGGGCTCGGCGGTGGTGACGGCCGGACTGTGGGCCCTGCTCGGAGCCGCGCCCCCGCCGTGGGTCCTGTACGTGCTGTACGTGTGGGCGGGTGTCTTCGCGACCATGGTCGTGACGCGTTTCTGGCTGGTGGTCGAGGACGTCTTCACCGTCACCCAGGCCAAGCGCGTGTTCGCGATCATCGGCGCGGGGAGCGTGTTGGGAGCGATCGTGGGGTCGGGCCTGGCGCGCGGTCTGAGCGAGGTCGTCGAGCCGCGCCACTTCCTGCTGGTCGCGTCGGGGATCCTCGGCCTGACCGGCCTGCTGCCCATGGCCCTCCTGCGCACCGCGGAGGAGGCCCGCGGACGCGACGCCGAACACCGCCACCCCTCGCATGCGCTGCACTGGAAACAGGCCACGCGCACGATCCTGCACCGCCCCTACGTGAAGAGACTGCTGGGGCTCGTCGTGGTGTCGACGATCGCGCTGACCTTCGCCGACTACCTGTTCAAGAGCATCGTGGCCAGTCAGCTCGAAGGCTCCGATCTGGCGAGCTTCTTCGCGACCACCTACCTGGGGCTCAACCTGCTGTCGCTGCTGTTCCAGTTGACGCTGGTGAGCGTCCTGCTCCGGAGCTTCGGGTTGAACCGGGTGCTGGGTCTGACCCCGGCGCTGCTGGTGGTCGGGGCGGGCCTGTTGATGATCGTCTACACGATCTCGCCGTTGATCCTGCTGGTGCCGGCGTTGGTGCTGAAGGTGGTCGACGGGTCGCTGCGCCATTCGCTGCACCGCACCTCGATCGAGACGCTCTACGTGCCGCTCTCGCGCACCGTCCGCGAGCAGGTGAAGACCTTCGTCGACGTGCTCGGCCAGCGGGGGGGACAGGCGGTCGCCTCGCTGGTGATCCTGGTGGCCGTCGCGCTCCCGGGCTCGGAGATGGTCCTCGCCGCCGGCGTGATCGCGCTGAGCGTGTCGTGGATCCGCCTCGCCCGCGACATCCGCCGGCACTACCTCGACCTGTTCCGTACGACCCTCAGCGAACGCGACGTGTTGTCGGAGGTCGAATTCCCCGAGCTCGACCTGGCCTCGCTCGAGAAACTGATCGAACGTCTGAACAGCGTGAACGACTCGGAGGTCGTCGCGGCGATGGACATGCTGGCCGAACAGGACCGCGTGCACCTCATCCCCGCGTTGATCCTGTACCACCCGTCGAAGACGGTGGTCACCCGCGCCCTGCACCTCTTCGCGCGTACGCGACGCCAGGAGGCCCTCCCGATCCTCGAGCGTATCGCCGACCACGAGGACGCAGCCATTCGTGGCGGTGTCCTGCGAGCACGTGCGATCCTCGCCCCCGACGTGAATCGCCAACTCTCCGCCTACCTCGACGATCCCTCGCCCGTCGTGCGGGCCACGGCCCTGGTCACCCTGGTGGCCGCGGGCTGGATCAAGGGCGACGACGCGGCTACCGTCCTGCGGAACATCGCCAAGGACGCCGACGACGTCGAAGCGCGGGCACTCGTGCTCTCGATCCAGGACCAGCCCGATCCCATCCACACCTCGTTGCTGATCGAGTTCGCACAGAAGCAGGACCGCGAGGTCCGCCGCGAGACGGCGATCGCCATGCGCGCGGTCGGGAGCGAGGAGTTCATCGAACCTCTGATCGCCATGCTCCCGGTACGCGACGTCCGGAGCGAAGCCCGCGCCGCCCTCGTCTCGATCGGCGATCCGGCCCTCGAAGCCCTCGACCGTGCCCTGGGTGACGAGACCAGGGCCCAGAACGTCCGCCGCCACGTACCTCGCACCATCTCCCGCTTCGATCCGGAGTCCGCCGCGTCGGTGCTCATGCGCCATCTGCTGACCGTCCGCGACGGCCTGGTGCGGTTCAAGATCCTGCGGGGACTGGGGTCGCTGCGCCGACTCGACCGCGATCTGCGACTCGACGGACACACGCTGCGCAAGGCGCTCGAGCTGACACTGTCGGGCGCGTTCCGATTGCTCGACTGGCGTGCCGCCCTGCGCGAGGGAGCCCGCACCGCCCCCCGGCGGGCGACGGCGGTCCACGAACTGCTGCTGCACACGCTCGAGCACAAGGAGGCGCACGCCCGCGAACGGATGTTCCGTCTGCTCGATCTGCTGTTGCCCGAAGAGGACTGGCTACGAATCTACAACGGCCTGGAGAGTGACCGGGCCGAGGACCACGCCAGTGCGCACGAGTTGATCGCGGCCACACTCGAGGCTCCGCTCCGCGACGGACTGCTCGGCTTCGTCGACGACCTTCCCGACGACGAGCGGCTCCGCCGCGGTCTGGCCTTCTACACGCCGCGTCCGTGGACCTACGAGGAAACGCTCGCGTCGTTCCTGGAACAGGGAAGCCTGGGCATGCGGTGCATCACGATCCACCACATCGGTGAACTGGGGCTCACGTCGTTCCGCGACGCCCTCCTGGCCCTGCGCGACGAGCCGCCCCTGGTGCAACAGCAGGTCGTGGCCCGCGCGCTGGTACTGCTCGATCAACCCGAGACGGAGTTGCTCGGACATGAGTGATCCACGCTTCGTCGGACCGATCGATCGCCTGCTCTACCTGCGTACGCTTCCGCAGTTGCAGGGCATCGCGACCCGCGACCTGACCGCGCTCTCGCGCCAGGCCGAAGAGGTCGTGTTGCGTCGAGGTGACCTGGTACTGCGCGAGGGCGAACCCGTCGATCGCTTCTTCGTGATCGTGAGCGGCCAGGTCGCCGTGTTCAGCCACGGCCGGGAGATCGTCTCGTGCGGCAGCGGTGAGAACGTGGGAATCATCCCCGCGCTCTCGCGGGTGGAACCGAACTTCGAGGCGCGGGCGGCGACGGAGGGCGTCGCGCTCGTGTTCGAACTCGATGCCATCGTGGCCGCGCTCGAGGAGAACTTCCGTCTGCTGCAGAACCTGCTGCGCAACGTGGCGTCGTACCATCTGCAGATCATGCCGCGGATCGTGGCGGGATCGAGCCGTGTGCCGTGGACCGGCGAGGCCGTCAGCCTGCCGAAGCGATCGCTCGACGCGGTCGAACGCCTCGTGCTGTTGAGACGCGGGAACATCTTCCGCAACCTGGGGCTCGAGGCGCTCATGCTGATGGCGACGTCCATGCGGCAGGAACGCTGGACCGGTGGAACCGAGTTGTGGCGGCCCGGCGAGACGGCCGATCATCTGCTCGTGATCCTCGAGGGGGAGGTCGAGTGCCGTCTTCCCGACGGCGGCACCTTCGAAGCAGGACGCGGCTACCCGCTGGGGAACCTCGAGACCCTGGCCCGGGGAGAGCGCTGGTACACCCCCGTGGCCCGGACCGACGTCACGACGTTGCGCGGGAATCACGAAGCGCTCTTCGACGTGCTCGAGGACGACTTCGACGTGGCCATGGATTTCCTCGCCGCCGTCGCCGCGGGGGCGATGAAGGCCGTGGAGACCCTGGCCGAACGCAGCGTGCAGGGCGCACCCGCGTCGATGACGATCTCGTCTCCGTGAACCGGACACGAGAACGCGCCCCCCGTTCGATCCGGAGGGCGCTGGAGCGGGACGGGAACCCCCGCCCCGTTCGGGATCGACCGGAGTCGGAGGAGTCACCCCCAGAAGTAGGGATCGCAGCCCTCGCGAGGAGTCCGCCCCTCGGAGGCGGCCAACCCGTGACGGTAGACCGACTCGTAGACCTGCTCGCTGCGCGCGCGCGCTTCGGGATCGAGTCTCTTGCACCCGAGATCGAAGGCGCGAAGGAACGCGTGCAGCGCCGGTTCGAGTTCCTGATCACGGGACACTTCGATCAGGTAGTCGGCGATGCGCTGGCACGTGGCCTCGACCTCGGAGACCGAACCACCACGCAGCGCGGTGCTCATCCGCAGTTCTGTACGGCGTTCGTACGCCGGACGTTCGCCCGGCCGTCGTGAGGCGCGTCGCATGGCTTCCTCCTTGGCAAGTGGCGAATCGCGGACACGGTACCCCGATCCATTCCATAGCAAAAGGTAATTGATATACCGATTCCGGACCCTGATGCTTTTCCATCACTCCGCACCGACAACGCGGCATTCAAGCCGGCAAAGATGCGTGTTAGGCTTCGCGATCCGCGCCGGACACGGCGGCCAGCGCGCAGACCTCCGAGGCGGTCAAGTGGAGTACCAGGTCGAAGTCGAGGAAGGCATCGAACAGCCCTACGTGGGCTTCGAGTTCGAGTGCATGCCCGATGAATTCGAGACCCGGGTCGAGCAGACCCTCACCGAGGTGTGGAGTCTCCTGGACACGGCCGGGGTCATACCGGCCGGGCCGCCGATCTGTGTCGTGCCACAGATCCAGCGTCTGGACGACGAGATCCCTCCGCCCACGCCGTGGCGGCTCATCTGCGGCTTTCCGGTGGAGGACGAGGTCGAGGCCGAGGATCCGGTCAAGGCCGGGACCCTTCCGGGTGGTCGCGTCGCGACCACGGTGCACCAGGGCAAGCTCGACACGCTGTCGACCGCCTACCTGGCCCTGCAGGTGCACATGATGCAGAACGGGATGGAGCCGAGCGGCGCCCCGTGGGAGATCTATCTCACCGACCCGGCCTGGGAGCCCGACGAGAGCCAGTGGCGCACGGTGGTACGTTGGGCGATTCGCTGACCGGAGCGATCCGTCGCGGCTCCGCGCCCCGACTCAGAGCGCGGAGAGACCGATCCCGAGCAGGATCAGCGTGAACAGGACTCCGGTGAAACCGATCAATCTTCTGACCAAGGGCTCCGTCCCCATCGAGCGAGTCGCGGCCGGGGCTTCGCCTCTCTGGACGAAGCTTCGACGACCGAATCGGTCGGGCGAGGTTTAGTTCCATCGCACAGGATTGGCAAGACGCGATCGCGTGCCGTGGATGCGTCAGGACGGTGTGTCGGTGACCAGACGACCGCGGCCCCGCGTATGGTGCCACGCCCACCGGCCGAGGATCGACAGAATGGTCACGCTGGCCAGGACCGTTCCGCGGATGGTCCCCGTGACCTTGCTGCGGCCGATGCGCTTGCGGTAGTGGGCCGGAACCTCGATACAGCGCGCGCCTGCGGCCGCCACCTTGAGCTGCATCTCGACCGTCCAGCCATAGGCCCGGTCCTCCATCGCGGCGGCCTCGAGCGTCGACCAGCGGATGGCGCGGAACGGGCCGAGATCGGTGAAGCGGACACCGGTGATCCACGCGATGGCCCGGGTGGCCAACCAGTTCCCCCAGCGGGCCTGGGGCAGCAGGGCACCCGCCTCACGACGGCCGAGCACACGGGAACCGATCACCATGTCGGCCTCGCCGCGTTCGACGGGTCCGACGATCTCGGGCAGCTGGGTGGGATCGTCGCTGAAGTCGGCGTCGAGGAAGCAGACCACGTCGTCGGCGGCGGGCCCGCGGGAGCGGACCTCGGCCAGCGCCGTCAGACAGGCCTGGCCGTAGCCCCGTCGCTCGTCGCGGACGACCGTGGCTCCGTGCGCGCGGGCGACGTCGGCCGTGGCATCGGTCGACCCGTTGTCGCACACCACGACCTCGACCCGCGGGCGGTCGGCGACGGGCTCGAGCACGTGACCGATCGAAGCCTCCTCGTCGAGAGCGGGGATCACCACGAAGATCCGACTCACGCTGCGGCTCCCGTGGACGTCGAGGGAGGCGCCAGGGCCGACACCACGTCGCGAAGGTGTTCGTCGCGTTGCAGGGCACGGAGGTCGGAGGGCTCGAAGGCCAGGACGGTGCTCGTCTCGAGGGCCTCGGCCGTGGCCGCTCGCACCTCACCGGGTCCCACCGAGGTGTCGATCCCGAAGACCTCGCCGCGCTCCAGGATGGCCACCGCGGTCTCCGAGCCGTCGGCCTCGAAGCGCGAGAGCCGCACCCGGCCGTCCTCGATCCAGAACACGGTGGCGGCGCCGTCGAAGGCGTTCAGGACCTGGGCCCGGCGCGGCAGGCGGCGGACCCGCGCGACCGCGTGCATGCGTTCCCGTGCCTCGTCTGCGATTCTCAGCAGCGAGTCGACCCGCTTGCGGTACCATGGGAGGGCGCGACGTTCCGTGCCCTCTTCCCCGGTTTCGCGCATGACCTCACCCATCGATGCCTGTCTCGGGATCTTCGCGAAGGCGCCGCGCCCCGGCACCGCCAAGACGCGTCTGATCCCTTTGCTCGGCCCCGACGGGGCCGCGTCCCTGTACGAGGCCTTCGTCGAGGACACCGTGAACCTCGCACTCGGGTCGGCTGCCCGCCACTGCCGGCTTTGGCTCGACGGGTCGGGACCCGAGACCTACGCATCGGCCCCCTTCCGCGTGACCCTGCGCCAGGCCCAGCGATCCGGTCGTCTCGACCGCAGCCCGCAGTCCGCGGGCGACCTGGGCGACCGGTTGAGCGCAGCCGTCGACGAGGCCGACGGGCGCGGGGAACTGCCGCTGCTGATCGTGGGGACCGACAGTCCGGACCTCCCGGCCGGGCACCTCGGCTCCGCCCTGGATGCCCTCGCCCACGGCGCCGACCTGGTCCTGGGTTCCGCGGCCGACGGGGGCGTGTGGTGCATCGGCGTGGGTCGGCGCGTGCCGGGGCTGTTCGACGCGTTGCCGTGGAGCAGTCCGAGGACGGGAGAAGCCCTGCGGAATCGTGCCGACGCCCTGGGCCTGGAGCGGTCCGAGACGCGCGGCTGGTTCGACGTCGACACGCCCGACGACCTGCGTTCGCTCGTCACCCGCTTGCGCGAGCACCCAGGGCGCGCGAAGATCACCCGGGATTGGCTCGTCCGTTGCGACCGGCCCGAACTCGACCCCCGTCCCGGCATCGACCTGCCCGAGTCATGAGCAAAGCAATCGACCGCGAGCGCCCGGTGGCGTCCTTCTTCTTCGTGTTCCTGGTCCTCGTGTCCGCACTCGGTCCGGTCCGGGCGGCGGCACAGAACCTCGGTTCCGATCCCGACCCCGACGTCGGCGACTACACGATCGGCCTCTACGCCGATCCCGAGGGGAGCTCGCGCGCGATCCGTCTGGACGATGACGACGACACCTTCACCTGCTACCTCGGGATCCGCGGAGATCCGGCGATCGAGTTCAGCGGCATGGTGCTGCGCATCGAGATGGCCGACTTCCTCGAGCCGGCCGGACCGGTGGTGTGGAAACCACTCGAGGGCCTGCAGGAGAAGGAGATCATCTTCGGCGAGGGCGCCGAGATCCTGTTCCTGGGCTGCGATCGGCAGCCGCCGGACGCGCCGCTGATCCTCGGGCACTTCGAGGTGGCCGTCGATCCGCGCTTCCGCGAGGGCACGGTCGAGCCGCTGCCCCACGAGCGCTACGGTCTCGGCGTGCAGCTGTGCAACGAGGGCGACGTCTGGCCCAAGCGCAATGCCGATGCCCTGCCGTTGCGCGTGGAGCGATCGGTCTCGTTCTGGGATCGCGTGTCGAACTGGTTCGACTGATCCATGATCGTTCCGCTGCGCGACCACAACCCGACCGAGCGGTTCCCCGTGATCACGCTGGGTCTGATCGCGCTGAACCTGCTGGTGTTCGTGCGCGAACTCGCCGCCGGCGCCGAAATGGGCTTCTTCATCGCGCGCTGGGGAGCGACGCCCTACGAACTCACCAGCCTCGTGGATCTCGTCGGACGCGTGCAGGGCATGCCCCTGGTGCACGTGGAAGGACCGTCGTTCCTGCCGTTGACCGCGGTCACGTCGATGTTCCTGCACGGTGGCTGGATGCACCTGCTGTTCAACATGCACTTCCTGTGGATCTTCGGGAACAACGTCGAGGACTTCCTCGGCCCGGTGCGCTTCCTGGGGTTCTATCTCGTCACCGGCCTGGTCGGCCTCGCCGCCCACGTGGCCACCGATCCCGATTCGATCGTGCCGGTGATCGGAGCCAGCGGTGCCGTCAGCGGCATGCTGGGTGCCTACGTCGTGCTCTACCCGAAGGCCCGGATCACTTCGCTGTTGTTCCTGGGGTTCTTCGTGCAGTTCCTGCAGGTACCGGCCCTGTTGTTGATCTCGGTGTGGACGGCTCTGCAGGTGCTCGGTGGTGTGTTCGGCCTGTTGGTGCCCGGACAGTCGGGGGGCGTGGCCTACTGGGCGCACATCGGCGGGCTCGTCGGAGGCTACGTGGCTCTGCGCTGGCTGTTCCCCGGTGCCGTGGCCCGAGAACGACTGCGTTCCCGGTGGCGTCAGTTGCCGGGGCAGTTCGATTCGGGCGACCGCCGCTGAGGTTCGTGCGCAGCGCCGACGGGCCCGTTCAACTCTCTCGGAAAGCACCATCGGCGTCGCGCCGGATCAACTTGCGGATCCGATCGAGGTCCATTCCGCGCACGCCACGCAGCCCGACCAGGACGATCGCCCAACCAGCGGCCACCGTGGCGACCTGGACCCACGACGCGGCGTCGCTCATCCACACCGTGACGGCGAAGGCCGCGACCACCGCACCGATCGGCCCGATCACGGAGCGACCCAGAGGGATCCGACGACCGCGCCGTGCCGCCACCACGAAGTACAGGGCGAGGTTCACGCCGTAGGCGGCGAGGGTGGCGAAGGCCGCGCCCTCGATCCCGAAGCGGGGGATCGACCACAGGTTCAGCCCCAGGTTCACGAGCAGCGACGCTCCGGCCACCAGGGCGAAATCGCGCTCGGCCTCGATGGCCAGCAGCAGCCGGGCGATCATGTGGGCGCCGCCCTGCAGGACGATGCCCCAGCTGAGCAGGCGCAGGGCGTCGGTCGCGGGAACGAACTCGGGTCCGGGAATCCACCGAAGGGCCACCGGGGCGAGGAACCACACGGCGAGGCCCGCCAGCGAACACAACACCAGCGAGACACGGGTGGCGTCGGCGACCATCGCACCGAGCCGCGTGGCGTCGACGTCGAGCTGCTTGCGCAGGGTCGGATAGACGGCCGTCGCCAGGATGCGCGGCAGGAGCACCACGACGTCGACGATCCGGACCGCCGCCGCGTACAGCCCGACCTGCTCGGGAGCCTCCATGCGACCGAGCATGAGCAGATCCATGCGATGGAAGACCACGGCCAGGACCGTGGCGCCGAGCAGTGGAACCGCCGCCCGAAGCTGACGCACCGACTCGCCGCGTTCGAGCCCCCGCCATCGCGACGACACCAGGCCGTCCCGCGTGGCCGCGCGCAGCATGACCGCGAAGCGCACGACGAATCCGGCGGCGAAGCACGCGGCGTAGCCGAGCACGCCGAGCCCGCCCAGCAATGCCGCCGCACCGCTCACGAACACGAAGGCCGAGCTGGTGGCGAAGGCGATCGTCGTCACGTGCATGCGTTCGACGCCCTGGAACACGGCGTCGAGCGTGTCGCTCAGGTTCTCGAGGAACAGAGCGGTCCCGACGATCAGGACCACCCCGAGGACCGGACGCGGGTAGTCCATCCACACGACGATGGCGAGCAGGGCGAGGTAGATCACCGCGCCGGCCGCCAGCTTCAGGGCAGCCGCGTGACGCGCCACGCGGTCGGCCCGCTCCGGCGCACTCGCGACCTCGCGCGCGACCAGATAGTCCAGGCCGGCACCGCCGACGATCCGCCCCACCTCGACCAGTGCCGCGCCCGTTGCGTACAGACCGAAGCCGGTGGTACCGAGCACACGACCGGCGATCGCCGTCAGACCGATCGAGAAGAGTTTGGAGATCGCGAAGGCGAGCCCGAGGAAGGCGCTGTTGCGGGCAATGGTGCGGCCGTTGGCCAAGGACACGCTCCCGTTCAGAAGACCTGGCCCGTCCCCACACTGATCACGGGGCTGCTGCGGTCGAGATCGTAGAGCGCGGGCCAGGCCAGGTCGAGCCGTACGGGAAGATCGTCGGCGGCGCGTACGAAGCCCAATCGCAGCCCGATGCCGTAGGCGCCCCGCAGATCCTCGGGACTGAAGTCGCGCCCGTCCTCGAACCAGGCGACACCGGTGTCGGCGAACAGCGTCACGCCCGGCACGAAGGTGTCGAGCAGGCCGGGTGTGTAGACGGCGCGCAGCTCCATGTTCGCCCGCAACAGACGGTCGCCGTTGAACTCGCGGAAGCGCGCCGCACGGAGCCCGGATTCGAGTCCGAGCGAGAACACCTGATGCCGGTCGGCCTGACTGATCGCACCGGCACGGAAGCCACTCGCGAAGGTCAGTCCGTCGCGCAGACGATGATACCCCTGCAGGTCGGCCACGACGCGCAGGTCGCGTCCGCCGTCACCCGTGACCAGGCCGCTCGAGGAGATCGACGCGGCGTGCAACCAGCCACGGCCACTGCGTCCGAACCACGACGAGCGCAGATCGACCCACAGCCCGCTCTCGGTACTCCCGAGCGCGCGCGTGGTCCAGCCCAGACGCAGGTCGAACTCCGGTCCGAAGGCGATGTCCTCGACCTTGCCCATACCCCGGACGAAGCGCAGCTCTTCGTAGATCCGCGTGCGTTGCGAAACACCCAGGTACACCGTGCGCCACGACTCGTTCTCGGGAACGTCACGGGGGAATTCGTAGCGACGGTCGAGGGTGCCGCGAGGGGTCTCGATGGCGAGGCTTCCCTCCGAGCTCAGGTCCTGGCTGTGCAGGCGGAATCCGACCACGCCGCGCCACACGCGGGACGCCGTGGTCCCGACCCGATGACCGAGTTCGACACCCACGTCGGTGAACTCACCCTGCGGACGCACGTAGGCTCCGTCGGCGATGTAGTACCGCGGCGAGGCCGTCCGGTCGGAGAACGACAGACCGAACGTGGCACGGTCGGTCAGTGAGACATAGGGACGCGCCAGTCGCCACTGGATGGCGTTGCCGTCGTCGGCGTCCCGCCAGGACACCGATCCGTTCCATCTGCCGTCGAACAGCTGCGGATCGCTCAGCCCCACCGCCCAGCTCGACCGGTCGACCCCCGAGTCGAGCTGCAGGTCGACACGCCGAGCGGTGCCCAGGAGATTGCGCTCGCTCAGCGACAGGCTCCAGACGCGCTCGTCCTCGAAGCTCTCGTAGCCGACGTCGACGGAGGTGCTCCACACCTCCTGGGTGCGCACCACGACGTCCACCGAGTCACCCGGAGCGGCCCGCGCCTCGACCTCGACCGCGGTGAAGATCCCCAGGCCGCGCAGCTTTCGCTCACTCTCCTGCAGATGTTCCGGGTCGAGCGGCTCGCCCTCGGCGAACAACAGTTCCCGCTCGATCACCCCCTGGCGGGTGTCGACGTGCAGATCGTTGACGAGGGACAGGGGGAGCCACCCGAAGCGCTCCTGGTCCTCTTCGTCGAAGATCGGCGACCGCTCGATGCGAACGTCCCGGACGATCACTCCGCCCGGTTCCGTCGCGGCGCGTGCCGCCGGCACGGCGGCGAGGGCGACGAGGGCGACAGCCACGAGAATCGTTCCGATCTGCCACGTACCCCGAAGGGCTGGCAGAAATCTCCGCGACAAGACTGCCCTTTTGGCAGCTATCCCCTGTCGGCCCTGGGGCGGCTGGCAGGCACCCTCGCCCCGAAGGCTTCGTGGACGACACCGCAAATCCCTGCTCTGCAACGACTTGCTCACGTTCGGACCACCACGTCGGAGCCTGGCATCGCACTTGGTTGTGCGTCGGGCGGAGGCAGCGAGACGAGAACCACGGGGGATCGAGCCCCGGCAACTGCCACGAGGACAGTTTCGAGACCACGACGGAGGAACCTCGATGAACCACCTGATCACCAAGTTCGACGAGATGGATCGAGTCTTCAACAGCATGTGGGGCAATGCCCCGACCGCCAACCGCAACGGCGACACCGAGGAGCCGGTGACCCTGCGACCGCGGGTCGACGTTTTCGAGAGCGAGAAGGACTACGTACTCGAGGCCGACCTGCCGGGCATCCGCAAGGACGACCTGAAGGTCGAGGTCGAGCGCAACGTCCTGAGCATCGAGGGCGAGCGCAAGAGCGAGCACGGTGAGGATCTGCACGGCGTGCACCTCGAACGTGCCGGGTCTGCACGCTTCGTCCGCCGCTTCACCCTGGGCCGCGAGGTCGAACCCGACAAGATCGAGGCTCGCTTCGCCGACGGCGTGCTGCGGCTGACCGTGCCGAAGAAGGAGCAGGCTCTTCCGCGTCGAATCAACGTCGCGTAACGACACGGAACGACGAGGGACCGGCGGAGCAGGTGTTCGACAGGATCCGGGCTCGCTGTGACCGCCACTCCGCCGGAACCATCGGGGGCTCGTGCCGCGCACGGGCCCCCTCGTCGTGTCTGGCCCGGAGATTGCGCGTTCTGCCCCCCGGACGGCCCCGAACGCCGTCCCGGGTCACGAAACCATCAGCGCGCTCGCGAGATCGCGGCAACATCCCTGGGGTCCACACCATGTCCGCGCGTTCCGCCGCCATCGTTCCGGATGTGCTCGTCGACGTCTTCGAACACGTGCCCGAGTATTCGGGTTACGACGACCACGACGTCGTGAAGTCCCGCGAATCCGATTTCCGGATCTCCCTGGGTCGGGTGATCAAGTCCTGGGGCGACCAATTGCTCGACGCCGCCGAGCACGCGGACACCCCGTTGACCCGCTCGGAGATGCACGCCGTCGACGTCTTGCTCGGCGGGATCGCCGACCTGTTCGACCAGCTCAATCGTTTCCGACCCGTGCTCGTGGACGACGACGAGTCGACGCGTCGCGAGTCGCTGGCCCGTGCCGACGCCGGGATCATCGCGCTGCTGGAGGAAGGCGCGCAGCTCATGCGCGACCTCCGCACACCGGCGGTCGCCCATCGCTGGCTCGAGCACAGCGCGGCGGACATGGCCGAGCGACTCCAGCACCTGAACGATCGCCTGGAGCGGCGCAACCGCGTGCTGCTCGACGACGGAACGCGCGAGGCTCAATCTCTTCTCGTGTGACGGGAGGCTTCCATGGACACGTCGATCCCCCACGTCGCCTGGGGCGGTGCCGAGCGCGGCGAGGTCTTCGCCATGCCGCGGTCCCTGCAGACCTGGGCCGGTGAGCGCGTCGACGTGGCCGTCGACACGGGCGAGGTCGCGCTCGTACGCGACGACGGAGAGGTCGTCGCCGCGATGCTTCCCGGCCGCCACCCGGTGCACGTCCTGCGTCGAGGCGAGGACCCTGGCGACATCGATCGACGCGAGTTCGCCGCGCGCATGCGGGTGGACGTCGACGCAGCCGACCGTCTGAAGCGGCGCACGCGTTTCGTGGCGACCACGGCCGACCTGGTCTTCGTGGCCACGGAATCGCTGGTACCCCTCGAGTTCGGGACCGATGCGCCCGTGCTCTTCCACGACCGTCGGCACGGCGCCGTGCCACTCGAGATGACCGGCGCCGCGCGCCTGGCCGTGTACGATCCCGTGCGTTTCCACGACTCGTTCCTGCGCTGCACCGAGGACCTGCGTGCCCAGGACTTCGACCGGGTGGTGACGACGCTGGTCGAGGCAGGGCTCGGGCAGGCCCTCGAACAGGACACCGACGACGTGGAGAGGATCGGTTCCGACCGCGGTCGGCTGGCGGTGCTCGGGACCGACTTCCTGCAACATTCGCTGTCGGCGGTGGGTCTGGGGATCGAACAGCTCGAGCTGACCCGCGTCGAGACCCCCACTCGCGGGGCGAGTGCGACACCGGCCTCCGCGCTGGCCACGCCCGGCGCCCGTCGCTAGACTGCCGCCACGCATCGGCGCGACCCGCACCCGTCGTCCGGACGGCGGTGCGCCGACCCACCGGGATCGGTCCATGTCCCTGCGGCACACGCTCTACGCACTGCTCATCGTCGCCCTGCTCCTGCCCGTCCCACCGGCCGGGGCACAGAACCCTTTCCTGCAGAACCGCGGCAAGAGGACCGTCGAACGCGTCGAGTTCGTCGGCAACGAGATCACCCGCGACTACGTCCTGCAGCGCACGTTCCGGATCGAGGCCGGCGACGAGTACGATCCCGAACGCGTCGGCGAAGCCTGGGAACGCCTCGAGGCGCTGGACTTCATCGCCTACGTCGAGATCGAGACCATCCGCCCCGATCCCACACGCGTCGAGCTGGTCGTGCGCGTGGAAGAGGACACCCGCTTCCGCTGGGCGCCCGGACTCGAGTACAGCCGGCGCTACGGAGAATCCTTCCTGGGCACGCTACGCCTGGGCTGGTTGAATCTGACCGGCCGGGCCGAGAGCGTGGACCTGGAAGTCAGCGCGTGGTCACGGCGTGGCGCCCGGATCGTGTGGCAGAACCCGTGGATCTTCGGCCCCGCGCGTCTCGGCGTGTTCGTCGCCGCCCACTGGCAACAGTACGAGTGGGAATACGAGCTCGGTGCGATCGACCCCCGCGACGAGTTCACCGACTGGGGCGCGAGTGCGGGCGTGTGGCGCGCCTTCGACCCGTGGGTGACGGTCCGGGCACGGGTCGGCTGGCGCGAGCTCGAGCTCGAAGGGGCCGGCATCGACCAGGACCCGGCCGTCGCACTCGGACTGGTCCACGACAGTCGCGACGTGCGCTACTACCCGGGACACGGCCTCCACGGCCGCGCGGAGCTCCTCCGCGGTGGAATGAGCAACGGCGTGGAGGACTACACGATCGGTTCGATCTCGCTGTCGGCCTTCCGCACGCTGCCGCTCGTGGCGACCGTGCTGGGCGTGAACGGCGCCTTCCGGGCCACCGACACCGCGCTTCCGTTCTACCAGAAGGTCTACCTCGGGGGACCGATGAGTCTCCGGGGTGTCGACTTCGGCAGTCTCGTCGGCGACGAGGCCTGGCGCGCGAGCGTCGAGCTGCGGCGTCCCCTGCTGCTGCTCCCGCTGCGCGAGGGCCGCACCATCGGCGTGGGCGTGCACGCCTTCCACGACCGGGGAACCTCGTGGGCGCACGACGCCGACCTCGCCGATCAGCAAGTCCGCTTCAGCTCCGGGCTGGGCTTGCACTTCAACTTCAACACGCGGAACTTCCGCTTCGAGTGGGCCCGTACCGACGACGGCGAGGACGTCTTCGTGTTCGAGGACACCTTCACGTTCTGACCACGCAAGGGGGTGAGCCATGAGTGACGAGCAACGGATCCGTCTGACGCAGTACGCCAGCGCCGCCGGTTGAGCGGCCAAGCTCGCTCCGGGGGACCTGGAGATCGTGCTACAGGGATTGCCGAAGATCCCGGACGACGACCGCATTCTCGTCGGGCTCGAGCCCGCCGACGACGCCGCCGTCTATCGTGTGAGCGAGGACCGCGCGATCGTGTTCACGGTCGACGTGATCACACCGATCGTCGACGATCCCTTCACCTTCGGGCGCATCGCGGCCACCAACTCGATCAGCGACATCTACGCCATGGGCGCCCGGCCGCTCATGGCCCTGAACGTGGCGTGTTTCTCTCCGAAGATCCCGGCCGAGGCCCTGCGTGAGGTGCTGGCCGGTGCGAGCGAGGCCTCGCTCGCCGCGTCGTGCCCGGTTCTCGGCGGCCACACGGTGAAGGACTCCGAGCTCAAGTTCGGACTGGCCGTGGTCGGCGAGATCCACCCCGACGAGCTCCTGACCAACCGCCATGCCCGACCGGGCGAGGTGCTGTTGATCAACAAGGCGATCGGCACCTCGGCCCTGTCGACCGCGCTGAAGAGCGGACGTTTCGGCGAAGACGACCCCTGGTTCGAGAACCTCGTCCGAGGCATGACGACCTCGAACGGCCCGGCCGCCGAGATCGCCCGCGCCCACGGGGCCCGCGCCGCGACCGACATCACAGGATTCGGCCTGAGCGGACACATGGCCGAGATGGCCGAGGCCAGCGACGTGACGCTGTGTCTCGACCACGAGGCCATTCCCGAGCTCCCGGGTGCGCTGCAGATGCTGGCCGAGGGCTTCACGTGCGGCGGCGCACAGGCCAACACGCGCCACGCCGTCGAGCGCATGGAGATCACGCGCGAACTCGCGGCGGAACGGGCCGAACTCCTGCACGATCCACAGACCTCCGGCCCCCTCGTGGCGAGCGTTCCCGCGGATCGGGCCGAAGACGCCCTGCGGGCACTCCGCGCGGCCGGCTACGAGCAGGCTGCACGGATCGGCACCGTCGAGCGCCGGGGTGGCACGCTGGTTCGCGTCGACTAGCTTGTCCTGCGATTGCATGGGCAACGGCCCCGACGTCGTCGCAATGGACTTCTCACGCGTCGAGGGCCCGACGGGCCGGAACGTAGGGACTGATCGACACCGCGCGGAACGATCCGCGACCCCGGCCCGCGAACGACGTCATCGCGTCGTGGGCCCATTGCAACAGCACGCGAACTGGAATCGAGTGTCGAACCTCCTTCCTCTTCGCTCTACGAGAACGTTCGTGGCCGGCTCCCGACCCCTCGTCCACGAACACAGTCGGAACGAGGTGTTCCCATGGCCGAACGTGTGGCCATCTTCGTCGATGGCGCCAACGTCTATTTCGCCCAGAAGGAAGCACTCGGCTGGTGGATCGAATGGCCGCGATTCCTCGCGGCCATGCGTGAAGGCCGTGAGCTGGTGGCGGCGCGTTGGTACCAGGCCTACAACCGCACTCCGGAACCCGAGCAGGAGCGCTTCCTGCACCACCTGACCCTGATCGGATTCTCCATCCGCAAGAAGGTGCTGAAGCAGGTCTTCGACCGGACGTCGGGCACCTACCACATGAAGGGCAGCCTGGACATCGAACTGGCGATCGACGCACTCAGCGAGGCCGACCACTACGACACGGCGGTCTTCGTCACCGGCGACAGCGACTTCGTCCCGCTCCTCGAGACCCTGCAACGCCGGGGCAAGCGCGTGATGGTGGCCGCCACGCCCCAGAACGTGGCGGTGGAACTGCGACAGCAGGTCGGCGTGAACTTCATCGACCTCAACGACCTGCGCGACGCAGTCGAGAGCGACAAACGTCCGCCAGAGCCGCGGGAGCGGCGCGAGAACGGCACCCAGGCCCAAGCCCCCTCGAGGGCAGCCGCCGATGAAGACGAGTACGACGACGAGTACGAAGACGAATACGACGACGAGTACGACGAGTACGATGACGAGTACGACGACGAATACGAACCGGGCATGGCACCGGAACCCATCGACCCCGAGTCGATCGACCTCCCCGAGGTGGGCGACGTGGTCGAGTGCCGTGTGCAGACGGTCAAGAAGTACGGGGTGTTCCTCGACCTGCATCAGCACGCCAAGACCCTGCTGCACGTGAAGGACATGAACCGCGGCTTCGTACCCGATGCCGGCGCCTACTACGAGGTGGGACAGGAGATCCCCGTGCGCGTGGTCAGCATCGACCGCAGGAAGTCACCCCCCGAGGTCCGCGTGGCCATCCTGACGGCCGAGACCGAGGCCAGCGAGTCTTGACCATCGCGGCGATCGGCACGAGCCTCGTCCCTCGGGAGGAGTGAGCCGTGCACGATCGCCGGGTCGTCTACTACGTCGCCACCAGTCTCGACGGCTTCGTCGCCCGTGAGGACGGAGCCGTCGATTGGCTCTCCACCGACGAGGACCTCGGCCTCGAGGCCTTCTGCGACACCGTCGACACCGTGCTCATGGGACGGCGAACCTACGAGCAGGTCCTCGGATTCGGCGACTACCCCTACGGCGACAAGAAGGGCTACGTGTTCAGCCGAACCCGCGCGGGCGAGGTCGACGAACACGTTCGCTTCCTCGACGACACCCCGGAGTCGGTGGTCGCAGCTCTGCGCGACGCCCCGGGCGGCCATCTCTGGCTGGTCGGGGGCGGCGAGTTGGCGGCGTCCTTCCTCGCGGCGGGCCTGATCGACGAGCTGCGCGTGGCGATCCATCCGATCGTGCTCGGGAGCGGGCGTCCCCTCTTCGACGGCGCGGCCTGTGAACACCACTTCGAGCTCGCCGGAGTCGACCGCCATCCGAACGGGCTGCTACAGTGCGAGTACGTCCGTGTGGACCCGGGCGCCGGGCGGGAACGGGTCGACCCTTCGATCCGCGCGCTCTGGAACACCTATCTCGAGCGGAACGACCAGGACCCCGCGCACACCCCCTGGACCTTCACGGCCGATCGCTTCGGCGACAGCCAGGAGCTCGCCGACGAACTCTGCAATCTGATCCTGACCGGCCGCAAGCGCGCCACGGCGCCCAGCGTGGCCGAACTCGAGGCCACCGGACGACCCCTACCACGCGTGGGCGACCACACCGTGGTCCTCGACGGCCGCGGTGTCGCCCGGGCCATCGTGCGCACCACGAGGGTTCGGGTGTGTGCCTTCGAGCACGTCACCCGTGCGTTCGCCGGTCGCGAGGGCGAGGGCGACGGCAGCCTCGAGAACTGGCGACGCGACCACCAGGCGTACTACGAACGCGTCCTCGCGGCGTCCGGACGCCACTTCTCGCCGAACATGGACGTGGTGTGCGAGGAGTTCGAACTGGTCTTCGGCCCCCGCGACCTGTTGGCCGGCCTGGTCGACGACGACTGACCCCGCTCCCCCTCACGAGAGGTCCGTACCGTGCCTCGCAAGATCGACGCACCCACCGTGATCGAAGCCGCCGGCACCGAGCCGAAACGGATCGAGGAATTCGCCGGTCGCGTGAACAGCGGCCACGACGCCGTCAGCGTGGCCCGCATGAAGTCACCGGCGGGCTGGATCGAACCGGGACAGCGCCCCGAGTTCGAGGAGATCACCGTGGTCCTCGACGGCGCCGTGCACGTCGAGTACGAGGGTGGCCGCCTGGAGGTCCGCGCCGGCGAGGCCGTGATCACCGCACCGGGTGAATGGATCCGCTACAGCACGCCGGAGGGCGCCGAGTACATCGCGGTGTGTCTGCCGGCCTTCTCCCCCGAGACCGTGCACCGCGACCCGGAGGACGCATGAGCACCGAAGAGGTCTGGGAACGCCGAGCCCATCCGGCAACCGTGTGGTCGCGTCTGGCCGCCCTTCCACTCTTCGCCGCGGCCCTGTGGTCGCGCCAGTGGTTCGACCCCTGGTACCTGCTGGCGCTGCTGGTGCTCCTGGGCTGGTCGATCGCGGCCCCGCGTCTGATCCCGCCGCCGGCATCGACGGCGAGCTGGGTCTCGCGCGCGACCTTCGGGGAACGCGTCCGGGCCGCCCGCGGCCGCTGGGACGTCGACTCCGGCCAGAAGTGGCTGACCACCCTTCTGGCGATCGCGGGCAGTATCGGGACGATCGTCATGATCAGCGGCGCGATCCTGTTCGACCCGGTGCTCACGGTCGGTGGTGGCGCGCTCATGGTCGCGGCCAAGCTCACCTACTTCGACCGATCGGCACGGCTCTACGACGAGGTCGCACAGGAGGACCCCGAGGTCCGGGACTGGGTGCGCTGACCGCCAGGGGCATCGCCGCGATCGACAGGGCCGGCCCCACGACGTCGACCGCACCGCGCGTGAGCTCCCGCCCTCCACCGCATCCCTTCGACGCCTGCGCCCGAGGTGCCCATGTTCTTCGTGATCCAGTTCCTGCCAGCCGTGAACCTGCTCGCCGCGGGACTGACCGTGAGCGAGGCCCTGGCGCTGTTGCTCGGCACGGCCCGCCGCCGCACGACCGCCTGGAGTCACGCGCACAATCGCACGCTGGCCGTCGCCGACATCGCGCTGGCCGCGCTCGCCCTGAGCCCCTGGGCGAGTCCCGCGCGGACTCCCCTGGTCCTGGTGACGGTGGCGTCGGTACTGGCCGTGCTGCAACTCTGGAAGGCCGTCGAGCGCGGAAGTCGGGGACGTCCTCGCTACGCAGCCTCGGGCGTGCTGCGCTCCACCAACGTCCTGCGTCTCCTGCTCTGGACGGCCGTGGCCCTGATGACGCTGGGACTGCACTTCGCCCGGATCAGTCCGCCGCGGCGCGGACCGATCTCAACGCCCCCGGCCGGGCGCGAAACGGTACGCCAGGATCTTGAATCCGAGCTTGGCGGCGACCATCTCGTTCACCTGGCTCTGCCCCATGGGCGCCACCTCGACCACGTCGGCCCCGAAGACCTCGGCATTGCTCTCCCGCACGGTGGCACGTACCACGTCGAGCGCCTGTTCCCAGCTCAGGCCACCGGGCTGCGGGGTGCCGGTGCCCGGGCAGAGCGTGCAGTCGAGCCCGTCGATGTCGACGGTCAGGTAGACGGGCCCGTCCAGAGCCCGTAGATCGTCGAGCAGGTGCTGCCAACGCGACGCGTCGTGCATCTGGTGCGCATAGAGCGTGTCGATGCGACCGTCGTCGCGAGCCATCGCGAACTCCTCGGCCGTGCAGCTACGGATTCCCACCGCGATCAATCGCCTCACGCCCAGATCGAGCACCCGGCGCATGGCGCAGGCGTGGTTGTTCCGGCTTCCGTGATAGCTGTCGCGCAGGTCGGCGTGGGCGTCGATCTGGACGACCGTGACGTCGGAGAGGTCGTCTCGGATCCCGTCGAGCACGGCCGGAGTGATCGAGTGCTCGCCCCCGAAGGTCAACGGGAACGGAGGCCCCAGTCCGAAGCCCATGCACGCGTTCTTGAGCCGGCCCATGAAACTCTCGGGGCGCTCGCCCCTCGCGGGCTCGATCGGCCGGAGCGTGACCACCTTCAGCGCTCCGTCGGATTCCCACTCGAGTTCCTCGTCGAAGGTTTCGAGGTGGGGACCCGCTCCGATCACGGCTGCCGGACCCCGCGCCGTACCGGTGCCGAAGCTGACCGTACCCTCGTAGGGAACCGAGAGCACCGCGGCATCGGCCTCTTCCAGGGTCGAGGGCTCGGCGTCGAGGAAGTGCGGAGCGGTGGCCGGATCGGTTCCCGCGGACGACGATGCATCGTTCATCGCACCCGCTCCTCCGCGAGCGCCAGGAAGGCCTGCACCAGAGCGTCGAGACGGCGCGTCGCACGCTCCCGAGCCCGTGCGACCTCCTCGTCCTCGTCCGGTTGCTCGGAGAGTTCGAAGTAGTACTTGATCTTGGGTTCGGTACCACTGGGCCGCAGCAGGACCTGCCCCCCGCCCTCGAGGTCGAAGGCCAGCACGTTGGACGGCGGCAGTTCCTCGTGGCCGTCCGCGTAGTCGACGACCCGGACCACCGCGTGCTCGCCGATGCGATCCGGAGCCTCGGCCCGGAAGGCGTCCATGATCGCCGCGATCTTCGCTGCACCCTCCTGCCCGGGCAACGTCAGGCTGTGCTGATGGCTGACGTACGACCCGAAACGCCGGACCATCTGTTCGAGGTACTCGACGAGGGTCAGGCCGCGGCTGCGACAAACGGCGGCGATCTCGGTGAAGATCAAGGCCGCACCCACCCCGTCCTTGTCGGGGACGACCGGGCCGACCGTGTAGCCGAGCGCCTCTTCGTACCCCATGACGAAGTGCCAACCCCGCTCGCGCGCATGCCGCTGCGAGACGTTGGCGATCCACTTGAAGCCGGTGAGCGTCTCGTCGTAGTGCGCTCCGAGTTCGTGGGCCATGGCCTGCAACATGCGAGAGCTCACGATGGTGGTCATCACCAGCGGATCGGACTCCGCGGGAGGATTCTCGGTGAGCAGGTAGTAGGCGAGCAGGCATCCGATCTCGTTGCCGGTCAGGAGACGGTAGTCCCCCCCTCCCGTCGGGACCCCCACGGCCAGACGATCGGCATCGGGATCGTTGGCCAGCACCACGTCGGCGCCGTGTTCGCGCGCGAGCGCCATGGACAGGTCCATGGCCCCGTCCTCCTCGGGATTCGGGAAGCGGACCGTGGGGAACTCCCCGTCGGGCTGGTACTGCGCGGCTTCGGGATGGACGTTCGCGTAGCCCGCGCGGTGCAACACCTCGGTCACGAAGCGGCCGCCGACGCCGTGCATGGCCGTGTAGACCACCCGGATCTCCTTCGGCACGTCCGGGTGCCGCCGCTGGGCGAGCAGTTCCGCGTAGTAGTCCTCCAGCACCGACTCGCCCACCGTCCTCAGCAGGTCCTGCTCCCGGGCTCCGTCGAGCGTGGGCATGGCGAGGTCGGCCACCGAGTCGACGCGATCGATCGCCGCGCTGATCCCACGGTCGTGGGGTGGAACGATCTGCGCCGCGTTGTCCCAGTAGACCTTGTAGCCGTTGTACTCCGGCGGATTGTGGCTGGCCGTCACGATCACACCGGCCGCCGCTCCCAACCGGCGGACGGCGTAGGCGAGCACAGGCGTGGGCACGAAGTCCTCGAAGAAGTGCACACGGATTCCCTTGCCCACGAGAACTCGCGCGGTGTCCTCGGCCAGTTCGGGCGAGAGCCGGCGTGCGTCGCCGCCCACCACCACACCCATCTCGCGGGCCCGCGATTGCCGGGCGAGAAGATGGTCGGCGAGACCGGCGGTCACACGCCGGACGAGTGCCCGGTTCATGCGGTTCGGACCGGGTCCGATCACGCCGCGCAGGCCGGCGGTCCCGAACTCCAGGCGCGCTCCGAAGGCTTCGCGCAGCGCGTCGGTGTCGCCCGCGTCGAGCATGCGGGCGGTCTCTTCACGCGTGGCGGGGTCGGGGTCGTCGTCCATCCATCGGCGGGCCATGGCTTCGAGTTCACGGAGGTCGTCGGTCATGGGGATCTCCACGCGGGTCCGGGTGGCCGAGTCGGGAACGAAAGGGTAGCGTGAACGCTCTTCGAGTGGCGGGCAAGGACCGGTTGCGCCCTCCGCAGCCGGCACGACAGGGACACGCGACATGGAAGAACTCGCCGGCCGGCAGCTCCTCGCCCTCCTCGCGGCGCGCGCCGCCGATCCGGTGTGGCACGAGCTGTGGCGGGCGATCGCCTTCCTGGGCTCGGCCGACTTCTTCGCGGTGGCACTTCCGGTGCTCTTCGCGATCGCGCCCATGCGCTGGGCGCTACGGCTGGGACTGGCCTTCGCCGCATCGGCAACCACGAGCGAAGCCCTGAAGGCCGCGATCGGGCGACCCCGGATCGATCCCCTGGAGTTCGGCCTGCCCGCCGGCCTCGAGGATCCCGGCGCCTACGCCAGCCACGCCTTCCCGAGCGGACACACGCTCATGGCCGTGGTCCTGTGGGGCTCGGTGGCGGCCAACGCGCGCTCGCCGTGGCTGCGCGCGGCCTGCGCCGTACTCGTCGCCGCGATCGCCTTCAGCCGGCTGGCCCTGGTGCGCCACGACCTGATCGACGTCGGCGGCGGAGCGCTGATCGGAGCGGTGCTGCTGGTGCTGCTCGTGTGGGGTGAACGTGCATGGGGGGACTCGCTGGCCCGGCTGCCGCGGGTCGAGCGCGCAGGACTGTGGTTGCTCGCGGCACTGGCGGCACACCTGGCGACAGGCCTCGAAGTGACGGCCGTGGTGCTGGGAGTCGGAGCCGGAGTCGGGGTCGGTGCGATCGCGGGTGCCGGGTGGAAGCGGCGGACCGAGCGAACTTCCGTGGCGCTGGCTGTCCCCCGCGTCGTTCTGGCCGTGGCCGGCGTCGCGGCGGTGCGATGGATCGCCGAACCCGGCGACGGCTTCACGCCGACGACCCTCTTCGCTCTCTACTTCGTGGCGGCGGTGTGGGTGGCCGGTCTGGTCCCCGCTGCGCTCGGCGGAGTCCACGAGACGACGTCCGACGACGAAAGGATCAGGACTGCGCGCCCAGGCGTCGCTCGATCGCCGCGCGTACGGACGTGATCTCGGCCTCGATCGCGTCGAGTTCCCCGACGTCGACCATCGCTCCGGATTCGCGCGCGCGATCCTCCAGCCGACCGCTCATCCCGTGCAGTCGACGCGCACCGAGAGTTCCCGCGCTTCCGCGTAGAGCGTGGGCCGACTCGGCCACCCGACGCAGATCGCCGTCCGCGTACGACGTCCGCATGGTCTCGAGGTGCTCCGCTGCCGTCTCGAAGAAGGTCTGCACGAGCTCGTCGAGCATCGACGTGTCGTCGCCGGCCAGGGACACCAGTTCGTCGAGGCCCCCCGGTTCGAGCGTGACCTCGTCGTCCAGAGGGTCCTTCGACTTCGCGCTCACGGGCGCGTCGACGACCTCGTCGTCGGGATCGGTGTCGGGAATCCAGCTCTCGACGACCGCGACCAGGGCATCGGCCTTGACCGGCTTGCTGACGTAACCGTCCATCCCTGCCTCCAGGCATCGTTCCGCGTCGCCCGACATGGCGCTGGCGGTCATGGCCACGATCGGCGTCACCTTGCGATCGTCGTCGAGCGCGCGGATGCGGGCCGTGGCTTCGAAGCCGTTCAGCCGCGGCATGTGCACGTCCATGAGGATCAGATCGAAGGTCTCTTCGGCTTCGATCTTCTCGACCGCGATCTGGCCGTCTTCGGCGATCTCGGGCGTGTAGCCGGCCCGCTGCAGGATCAGCGTGGCCACGCGGCGATTCACGGGATTGTCGTCGACCACCAGGATCCGCCCGTCCCGCGTGCATGCACGGTCGTCGGAGTCCGACGCGGCGTCCGCCGCCGCGGCCTGCACCGCCGGAGCGATGCGCTCGACGGCGTCGTCGACGTGGCTCGGCGCCGGGTGTGCACTCCGCTGCCGCAACACCCGCAGCAATTGTTCCCGCAGGACTTCGTGACGCACAGGCTTGGGAATCGGCCTCGGAAGTCCGGCGGCGTCGATCTCGGCGCGCGCCGCCCCGTCGCTCCCGGACGCCATGATCAGGACCGCCGGTCCACCGAAGGTGCTGTCGGCCCGCACGCTCTCGGCGAGCTGCACGCCCGATGCTCCCGGGAGGTCGACGTCGAGGACGACGGCCCGGAACGGATCTCCGGCCGTCGCCGCCGCTCGCAACGCGGCCAGCGCACTCGGGCCGTCCGCCGACGCCGAAGGTACGCACTTCCACTGCCGTGTCTGCTGGATCAACATGAGACGCACGTGGCTCGACGCGCTGATCACCAGCACCCGCGCACCGCTGAGTTCCTTCTCGACGCGCCTGGTCTTCACCGCATCGCCCGGCCGCAGGCCGATCGTGAACCAGAAGGGGAAGCCGTCGTGGGTGTCGGGCCCCGAACCCAGGCTGCCACCCATCCGCTCGACGAGACGGCGGGAGATCGCGACTCCGAGTCCGGCTCCGGTCGGAACGCCGTCCTCCGGTTCCCTCGACCCGGCCTCGGTGTCGAAGTCCTCCGAAGCTCCGTCCACGGACGGAGGGAAGACGGCGAAGCGTACTCGACGCGAACCGTCCGCGGAATCGACGGGCTCGACCCGGACGTGCAGCTCGTCCTCGTCGGTGCACGATGCCGCCCGGACGAGCAACCGACACAGTACCTGGCGCACACGGTTCGGATCGGCGCGCAGCGTCTCGGGCAGATCCGGATCGAGGACGTAGGACGACTCGTGGCAGCGGTCGTGGCTCCCGCCGAAGCAGTCCAGGGCCTCTTCCACGAGATCGCGCACGGCGAAGGATTCCTCGCGCAGCGAAAGGCGGTCGGCCTCGATCTCGGAGAAGTCGATGACGTCGTCGGAGAAGCCGAGCAGTGTCACGGCCTGACGTCGCAGCTCCGACAGACCTTCGGCGCGGGTTTCGTCGTCCTCCTCGGCGATCATGGCGTCGACCGCGGTCAACAGACGGTGCATCGGGGTGCGGACCGAGTCTCCGAAGGATCCGAGCAGGTCGGTCTTGCGACGGTCCTGCCGCTCGAAGCGTTCGAGCTCCCGGCGGGCCCGGAGGAGTTCGGTCGAAAGCTCCTGACTGCGTTCGGCCAGGCGCTCGTCGGACAGCCGCGCCGCATCGCGGGCCGCGGCGAGTTCACGGGAGAGGGCGGCCACGCGGAACTCGGCGGCGCGGCCCGTCTCCGCGGACCGCTTCCAGCCGAGCGCGAGACCCGCCACGACGAGCGACGCCACGCCGGCGACGGCCAACAGAGCGGGATCCGGCGTCGATCCGCTCCGCACGGCGATCACGGCCGGCAGACTCCACAGGGTGGCGAGGCAGATTCCGCCGAGCCGGACCGGCCGCACCCGCCGCGCCGCGGGCGACGCCGTCGAGTTGTCCACCTGAGGGATCTCTGGAGCCAAGTGTTTCCCTGCCAGCGGTTTGCAGAACCGGACACCCTCACCGCCCGGAAGCGGTCCCGGGCGGTGACGGAGCGAAGACCTCCCGTGGCGGACCACGGAATCGATCGTTCCCCAGGCAGGATCCCGGCCAACCGGCCGGAGCGTCAGTCCGCGAAACCGGGCTTGCCCAGGCGGCGGAAGAGGTTCGTCTTGTAGGCTTCCACGCCGGGCTGGTCGAAGGGGTGCACACCGAGCAGACGCCCGCTCACCGCGACCGAGAACTCGAAGAAGGCCAGCAGGCTTCCGAGGCTCGACTCCCCGAGGTCGGGAAGCGTCACCACCTGCGAGGGCACGCCGCCGCTCGCGTGCGCTTCGGCCACCGCGGGCAGTGCCTCACGATTCACCTCGGCCACACCGCGACCCGCCAGGTACTCCAGACCGTCGAGGTCGTCGCTGTCGCTGGGGATCACCGGGCCCGCGGGCGGATCGGCCACGTCGAGGAAGGTCTCGAGCAACAGACGTCGACCGTCCTGCAGGTACTGGCCCATGGAATGGAGGTCGGTGGTGTAGTCGACCGACGCGGGGAAGAGACCCCGGCCCTGCTTGCCCTCGCTCTCGCCGAACAGCTGCTTCCACCACTCGGACACCTGGTGGAGCGAGGGGAAGAACGACGCCAGGACCTCGATCGCCGTGCCCTGCAGGTAGGCCGCGTGACGCAGCGCGGCGTAGCGCACCGCCGGGACGTCGGTGGCGTCGCCCTCGAGGCAGCGGACGAGCTCCGCTCCCGCGCCGTCGAGCAACGCCTCGACGTCACATCCGGCCACCGCGAGCGGCACCAGCCCCACCGGCGACAGCACCGAGAAGCGCCCGCCGACGTCGTCGGGAACGGCGAAGGTCGTGTAGTCCTTCTGCTCGGCCAGGGTGCGCAGGGCTCCGCGATCGGCGTCGGTGGTGGCCACGATCCGGCGTGCGGCCTTCTCCGGGCCGTAGGTGTCTTCGAGGTACTTGCGCAGGAGCCGGAAGGCGATGGCCGGCTCGGTGGTCGTCCCGCTCTTGCTGATGACGTTCACCGCGACCTCGCGGCCCTCGAGTGCTCGCAGCAGGGCCCCGAGTTCGTGCGCCTCGAGATGGTGGCCGGCGAAGAACACGCGCGGACCGGGGTCGTCGGTGCGGCGCCATGCCGTGGCCTCGAGCACGGCGCGCGCTCCGAGGTAGCTGCCACCGATGCCGATCACGACGAGCGTGTCGATCTCCTCGCGCAGACGCGCCGCGGTGTCCGTCAGGCGTGGCAGGTCGTCGCGGCGAGAAGGCAGATCGAGCCACCCGAGCATGTCGTGACCGAGACCACGACGCTCGCGGATGCTCCGTGCGGCCTCCAGGACGGCGGGATCGGCGACGATCCGGGCAGAATCGTCGTGGAGGCGGCCGAGGTGTTCACTGGAATGGGAGACGAGAAGAGACACGGAACGACCTCCGGGATCGCGGGGCACACCGGCTCAGCGTGGAACGCCGTCGGTGGAGAGTTCGAGCGCGCGCAGGGAATCGGGTCGCTCGAGTCGCGACGCCGCCCATTCGTAACGCGAGCGCTGGCAGGCCATGAGCAGCACCTGCTGCTGGGGAGCGACCGCTTCGATCAGCAGACGCAAGGTGTCGAGCAGACGCCGATCGTCGGCGTTCGCGAGCGGATCGTCCAGGACCAGGGGTAGAGGGTCTCGATCGCCCCCCAGGAACCGGGCCACGGCGAACCGCGCGGCCAGGAACACCGCGTCGAGCGCTCCCGCCGAGAGGATACGCGCCGCCTCGTGCCCCGTGAACACGCGATCGTGTTGCCGGATCCTCAGGCCCAGGTTCTCGTCGAAGCGCACCTCGTCGACCTCACTGCCCATCCGGCGGAGGAAGTCTCCCGTGGTCCGCTGGATCGACGCGGCCCACAGCCGGTGCGTCTGCTGCCCGAGACGAGCGAGGGTGTCGCGGGCGAGCTCGACCGCCGCCCGGTGCTCACGGGCCCGCTGCAGCGCCCGCTCGTGCGAGGTGATGCGCTCGCGCAGGTCGGGCGCGCGCGTCTCGTATTCGGCGAGGAAGCTGCGGGTCTCGTCGCGGCGCACTTCGTCCTCGGACCGACTGCGACGGGCTCTCTCGTCGAGCGCGCTCAGTGCTTCCTCGTAGTCGGTGGCGTCGAGGGGACGCTCCGCGTCCTCATCGTCGACGAATGCGGGCTCGAGGGTCTCGATCTCCGCTTCGATCGCCCGCAGACGGTCCCGGTGGGCGTGGCGCCCTTCCGGGTCGAGCCGCCGACGTTCGAGCAGGGGGATCCGGTGCTCGCGGATCTCCTCCCGCCCACGCCCGTCTTCGACGAGCGTCTCGAAGTCCGCCAGCACCTGGCCGAGTGGTCGGCCGTCGACGTCGACACCGAGTGCGCGGCATTCCTCGCGCAGGACCGTTTCGTGCTCGTGATGCCGCACCTGCAGCTCCCGCAGTTGCTCCCGGCGTGCGTCGGCGCGCCGACGCACGGTGTCCAGACGTTCGCTCTCGGCGCGTGCGGCCCGGGCACGATCGACCCACGACTCCACCCGCACTTCGAGGGCGGACTCGCCGAACAGCTGTTCGAACCCACCGGCAGCGTCGAGCGCGCGAGTCCGCGTCGCACGCCATTCGTCGGCGCGTGCGCGATGCACCGACGCGCTGCGGGCGTAGTGCTCGACACGACACCATGTCGCGTAGCGTGACGCCAGGTCGGTGGTATCGATGCCGACACGAGCGGCCAGGGCGATCCATCGCCGCTCTTCCTCGCTCTCCTCGGCGTCGAGTCGTTCCCGGGCGTCGGACGCGGCTTCGATCGTGGCCCGCGCGACCGTTGCGTCGCGCCCACGGTGCCGAGGAGCAGTGAGCCCGATCACCCCGCCGCCCACGGCGAGGGACGCCGCGGCCACGAGCAGGACCGCGGGCGGTGCCGGAAGCCGGGGACCGGCGACGAACAGGACCGCCGTCGCCGCGAAGGCCAGGGCGAGCACACCCCACCCCAGACGTCGGCGTCGCGAACGCGCCCGGGCCACGTCTTCGAGCGTGTGGGCAGCCCGATCCAGGATGCTGTCGTGATCACGCCGTGCGGCGTCGCGTTCACCGCGCCGGGCGCCGCGGCCCACCAGGAGCACGCGGTCGCGGTCGGTCAGACCTTCGAAGGCATGCGCCAGCGACAGGACCTCGTCGAGATCGTGACCGAGCTCAGCGAGCGCCGTGCGGTCCTCGTCGAGACGCCGCAGGTAGGTCTCGTGCTCCTCGCCCGCGTCGGCGAGCCGGCGCGCGGCGTCGTGCAGGCGATCGATCTCGTCGTCGGAAGGCACGTACGCGAGTCCGGTGTTCCGCACCGCCGCCTCCTGTGCTTCGATCTCGGCGTCGGCGCGGCGGAGCTCCTCGTGTTCGCGCTCGAGATCGTGCGCACGGTGCTCGTGCTCGCGCCGCAGTTGCTGCACGCGTGTACGGCGCTCGGACAGCCGTGTGTCGAGTTCGGCGGCGGTGTCGAGAGCGGAACGCAACGACGCGATCTCGTCGGCCACGGCCGTGTCGTCGTCGAGCACGCGTCGGACGGCTGCGTGCTCGGTGCGCAATCGGCGGAGCCGCAGTCGCTGTCGTCGTCGGTCGTCCTCCAGAGCAGCCGCGCGGCTCCGTTCGAGAGCGGCGAGCGGCTCCTCGAGCGCCGCGTGACCCGTCTCGAGTGCGGTGAGTTCGGACGAAGCCTCGGCGATCACGGCCTCGCAGCGCTGGATCTCGGTGTCGACCTTGCCCGGCTGTGCCAGCGTGAGGCCGTCGTAGCGGTCGAGCGCGCGATCGAGTGCCTCGACCGCAGCCGCCGCCGTCGATCGGCCGGACTGTGTGTCCGCCACGCGCTGCAGGGCTTCGGTCAGGCGTTCGGGATCGTTCCAGACGACATCGCCCTGCCCGACGAAGACGCTCGCCGTGAACTGCTCGAGCCGGAGCCCGGTGAAGGTCTCCCCCACGGCCACCGCGTGTCCGCGACGGAAGCGATCGGTCACGTCGTCGGCACCGCACAGCACGCGCACCGTGCCGTGCGTGAAGTCACGGTCGACGGTGTACTCCCGGCCCTCGTGCCGCAGAGTCAGTGCGAGCCCGTAGGCACCCTCCGACCACGGACGGTAGCGGTCGAGGTCGGTGATCGTGCCGCGGAAGCGCCGGCGGTCGCCGTCGAGACCGTAGAGTGCCGCGAGCAGGGCCGCCGCCAGCGTCGACTTGCCGGCTTCGTTCCGCTCGAGCAGGAGTCCGATCGCACCGTCACCGGCATCGAGCTGGACACGCCCCCGCAGACGTCCGAAGCCCCGGATGTCCAGCTGCAGCAGATGCACGGTCACTCCTCGTACCGCGCGTCGAGCTGGCCGTGCTCGAGCGCGTCGAGTCCGTAGAGCAATGCGCGGTGCACCCGATCCGCAGGGACGTCTCGCGGGGGGTCGTCGCGCAGGGTCGCGACGAAGCGCTCCTCGGTGGTCACGGCGTCCTCGAGCGAGGGGAACTCGGCAGGGTCGACCGCCGCCCGGACGCGTGACGCGTCGATCCGCAGGTGGAAGGTGTCGGCGGCGTGGCGGTCGAGAGCGCGCAGGTCCAGCCCCCGCGCGCGCCGACCGAGGACGCGGACGTGCACCAGGTCCTGGGCGCGAACACCTGCGCTCTCGAGGGCGCGATCGAGGCGTGCGCGGAGTTCCTCGGTGAACTCCGCGCCGGTGATGTCGAGATCGACCGCGTGGATCTGCCGCGGATCGAGCGGCAGCGCTTCGACGTGTGTCGATCCGGGATCGAGGTCCACCACGAGCGCACCGCGAGCGCCGCACTCGTCGAGCCCACCGGCGATCAGGCACCCACCGTAGGCCGCCCGGGCGCGACCGCCATCGTCGAGGATCACGTCGCGCTGGTGGTAGTGGCCCAGAGCGACCCAGTCGAAGTCCTGGGCCAGCAATTCCTCGCGCGAGAAGGGGTGCGTGGCCTTCTCGGGCTGCAGGAAGTGACCGTCGTCGCGACTGCCGTGGAAGAGGAGCAGGTGGAGTCCGTCGCCCTCCCGCGCGACACGTTCGCGCAGCACTCGTGTCGCGTCGGGAGAGTTGGTGGCCACACCGCTTCCGGTGACGTGGACGTCGTCGCGCCCCGGCCAGGCAACGGTCCGGAAATCGGCGTGGGCGAACACGTGCACGTTGTCGGGCCACCGCACCCCACGCGCATCTTCCTGTCCCACCGTGCGATACGGCGATGCCCCGCCGTAGGGATCGTGGTTGCCGGGGGCCACGAAGACCGGACGCGGGGCGATGCTCTGCATGGTGTGTGCGACGAAACGCAGCGTGTCGGTGTCGATGGATTCGTCGTCGAACAGGTCGCCGGGGACGAGCACGCCGTCGAGTTCGCGTTCGATCACGACTTCGAAGGCGCGCGCGAAGGCGGCCCGACGTTCGCGCGCGCGCGTGCGCGCCGCCTCGGCATCGAGGCGCAGTCGCCCGCCGCGCATCGGTGCACCGAAGTGCACGTCGCCGAGCTGCAGGAATCGAAGCGGTCGCACGTCCGCACCTCGCTCGAGGCTTCGTCCAGAGTCTCCCCGACCCGGCGATGTCTAGCACCGCGGGGAGCGATCGCCAAGGTGCAGACGCTGCTCCACCGACGGAAAAAGCCGGCGGTCGAGATCGACCGCCGGCAGGACGCAGGGCTTCCGTCTTCCCTGCTCGCGCATCGGAGACTTCGTTTCATGGGAGTCCTCTTGCAGCCTGGGCTCCCGGCGATCTCCTCTGCGCTGCATCGCGTGGCTGTTCTGTCGGTGTCGCGGCTCTGACGCGTGTGCCGTCGCGATTCACCTGGACGCCCCAAACAATAGAGATGATCCCGACCGACGACAACGGTTTTCGTGGCGTCAGAGCTGGTGCGAGTACGAGAGTTTCAGGGTCCAGTCGTTGCGTCGGCGATCGCCGAGGTCCACGCGGAACCGCTCGCTACCGACGATGATGTCGGCGTCACGCGCATCGTTGAACACGAGGTACAGATCGCTCTCGTCGCCGAAGATCCAGTGGGCGCGCACCTGCGACAGGGCCAGGCGCCGTTCACTGTTGTACTGCGCGAAGACGTCGAGACCGAAGGAGGTGTTCAGGTCCACGCCGAGGCGGAAACGCAGCAGATCGCTGTCGAATCGCTGGTTTCCGCCATTCTCGGCATCGCGTTCGATGCGCTCGGAGATCGTCGTCGCACCGATCTCGACATGAGGTGCGAAGCGCACGTCGAGCCGGGTGTTCACGTTGGTGCGCGTGCCGTCGAAGAACTCCCCGGTCACGCCGTCGACCCGCGCCGTCCACCAGTGGCTGGGATCCGTCTGGAGTTCGAACCCGAGGTAGTCGTAGGTGTACTCGCCCGCGGGGAAGACCAGGTCGAAGCTGTCGTCGGGATTGGGGCCGAGGGGGAATCCGAAACCGAACAGCCGATCGAAGTCCCGCTCCCAGTAGAATCCCACGCGTTCCTCCGAAGGCCCCACCAGCGTGCTCCCCGCGAAGAGGTAGCGCGCTTCGAGGGGGCCACGGCGACGGTTCAGCACGTAGATCTCGACCGTGTTCTCGAAACGGCGGACCCACGAGAGGTTCGGCTCGGGAGCGTGGGTGAGTCCCCCCGCGTAGACGTTCACGCCGACACCCGGTGCACTGCGCAGGTTGACGAAGCCGGTCGCGGGATCGTAATCGCTCCCCACCGACTCGTGCAGGGCCGTGATCCGGTAGGAAGGATGGCTCCAACGCGCGCGGGCACCCCATGTGAACTTGTCGGGCCCGTTGCCCCGCCGCTCGTTGAAGGCCGTGTATCCCGACACGAGGAGCCGGTCGGTCGGGTTCAGGTCGCCATCGACGCCGATCGCCGTGTCGTCGGCTTCGTCGACGGTCCCGTCGTCGGCCGAGTTGCGGTGGGTGACCAGGAGTCCCACACTCGACCGCGCGCCCACGTCGTGACGCAGACGAACCACCCCGAAGCGACGCGTGGGGAGTCCGCGGGCATCGCCCTGCTCGATCGCGAGCATTCCGACCTCGGTCTCGTCGATGCGTCCGGTCAGCCGCGCACCGTAGTCGATGGGAAGGGTCCGTCCTTCGTCGTCCAGGCCGATGGTTCGACTGTAGAAGAGTTGGTTCCGTGCCGAGCCGAAGCGGAAGAGATTGGCCTTCTCCAGGAAGAATTCGCGTTTCTCGGGGAATTCCACGTCGAAGCGCGTGACGTTGACGATCTGGTCGTCGACCTCGACCTGCGCGAAGTCGGTGTTCAGGGTGAGGTCGAGGGTGAGCGACGGACCCAGACCGACCTTCGCGTCGAGACCGACCTCGGAGTCGGTCTTCCAGTCGGAGGAGGTCCCACGACTCGCACGGCCGAGCACGTAGGGACGCACGACGACGTTGCGTCCGGGGTCGATCGCGCGCAGACCCGACATCTGGCCCGCCAGCTCCACCCGGTACACGGAGAACTGCCGCGGAACCGCCGACCAGTGGCTCTGCTCGTTCACGCGCCGGCGCTGGCGTTCGAAGTTCACACCCATCGACAGCGTGTCGCGCCGCGGGAAGCGCAGCGTCCGCCACGGAACACGGATTTCCCCCTGCCAGCCATCGGTGGTCACCTGAGTGCGGACCGACCAGATCCCGTCCCAGTCGAGGTTCTGGTACTCGCCCTCGTTGCGCACCAGCCGATCACTGCGCGCGCCGTTCGGATTCACGGTGAAGACCGAGGCGCTCAGGTCGTCGTCGAAGGTGTCGAGCACCAGCCGGAAGTAGTCCTCGTCGGCGAAATCGCTGTCGCGTCCCAGGGCTCGACCCAGCACGCCGGCCGAGTCGGGCTCGTCACACCGGAATCCGACGTACAGCGCGTCGTCGTCGAAGGCCAACCGGACCGTCGTCGTCGCCGTCGAGAGGGCGCCGGTGTCGGGCCGCTGCTGCACGAAATCCGAGGTCGGGGGCGTCCGCTCCCAGACGGGGTCACTCAACCATCCGTCGAGGGCGGGGGCCTGGTCGACCCGTACCGCCACGGCCTGGCGTGCCGCTGTCGCGGGGGTGGCGCCGACGACGATCAGGAGGACGAAGGTGACGAGGGCGGCCCACTGGCCGTACATCGATGACGACATCATGCGATCTTCCGGGGGCCTCGTACGGCGGTCGCGATGCCGCGCACGACGGGGAAACGCGGTCGAGTCTAGGGGACGGCCGGCCGCACGTCACGCGACGACGTGGAACCGTTCGTCCCTGTTCGGGAAACGGCGCTCGGGCTACCATGGGGACACTCACTGCCCACACGAGGAGACCGATTGACCACGCCCGACACCGCGTCCGACCGCGCCCGTGACGTCCTGATCCGTGGAGGGTATGCGCCCCGGCAGGTCGAACCCGCCGGGACCGGGAGCCAGCACCACCTGTTCGTGGTCGAACTCGACGACGGACCGATGCGTCTCCTGCGCCTGCCTCGCGTCGAGTTCATCGACCGACTCCGGCCGGTCCTGCAGGCCGAGGCCGAAGCCGCACTCCGCGCTTCCCGCGTGCTGCCGGCTCCGCATCCCGCGGAGTTGCTCCCGGCCATCGACCTGCCCGAGGCCAGCCTCGAACCCATCCTGCCGGGCACACGGGCCAGCGCACTCCGACGAGACACGGGGGGGAATCCCGATCTCAGCCGGATCTGCATCGAGCTGGGCCGCTCCCTGGCCGCCCTCCACCGCGTCGAGCGCGGCCCGGACGATCCCTCGGTGATCCGCACGATCAGCGTGGATCCCCCCGTTTCCCAGACGTGCCTGTTGCACGGGGACGCCCATCTGGGCAATCTGCTGGTCGAGGGCCATGCCCACGACGGCTGGACCATCAGCGGCGTCATCGACTGGAGCTTCTGCGCCTGGGGCCCGCCCGAGGCAGACCTCGTGGAGATGGCGATCTGCGAGGCCGAACCCCGGCCGCATCTCGGCCGTGTGTTCTACGAGTCGTACGTCGACGCCGGCGGACTCCCGCCGCGCGAGCCCGTGTTCCGCGAGCTGCTGGTCCGGGAACTCGAACGCCGCCTGCACGAACACAAGCAGGCGCGCGAAATGGAGGTCCGGGACCGCTGGACCCGTTGGCTCGACGCCCTGCGCCGCCCGGCCGCCGTCGCGACCCAGGTCTTCGCCGTGGGACGCGAACCCGGACGCGGGCTCACCTGATCGCCGTCCGAGAAACGAGGTGGGCCTTGGCCCGCGAGAAACGAACCGCCACGCCGAACGTTCCGCTCATGACGACCACCCTGTGGGATTTCCCTTCGCAGAACTACCGCGGGGGGGCGGGCCGGGGTCGCCAGGGCGATTCCGACTACGCCGGCGCGACGCCGAGCTACGTGATCTGGAACCTCCTGCAGCGCTACACGCGGGAGAAGTGGCTGGTGGTCGATCCCATGGCGGGCAGTGGGACCACGCTCGACGTGGCCCGCGACCTGAACCGTCGGGCACTCGCCTACGACGTCGAGCCCACACGCGAGGACGTCTTCCGCGCCGACGCTCGGACACTGCCCCTGGAGACCGGCAAGGCCGACTTCGTCTTCGTCGACCCTCCCTACTCCACACACGTGAAGTACTCCGGCCGGCCCGAGTGCATCGGCGAGCTCGACGCGCGTCGTGGGCACGCCTACTACGAAGCCATGGAGAAGGTGATCCTCGAGATCCATCGTGTGCTCAAGCCCGAGCGGCACATGGCCCTGTACGTGAGCGACAGTGCGAAGAAGGGCTCACCTCTCGAACCGATCGGGTTCAAACTCTTCTCCATGCTCAGCCAGTTGTTCCTCTGCGAGGACATCGTGGCGGTGGTCCGCCACAACAAGTCGCTCGCGCGCCAGAACTGGCACGATGCCGCGGCACAGGGGAACTTCTTCCTGCGGGGCTTCAACTATCTCTTCATCATGTACAAGCCGAAGCCGGCGAAGAAGGTCTCGGCCCGGTCGGGGCACGGGGCACCGAAGAAGAAGCGTGGTGGACGATCGAAGAAGAAGACCTCTTCCCGCGCCGGGACGGGACACCCCTCGACCCGGCGCCCGAAGGGCCGCCGTTCCGACCGCGACTGAGCCTCGATTCCCGGAGAGACACCATGGCCGTCCAGAAGTGGGAACGCCTGTCGCAGGAGACGGTGGCGCGCACCCGGATCTTCGACCTGACCCTCCAGATGATGCGCAATCCGCGCAACGGTGTGGTCCGCGACATCAACCTGCTCGAGACCCGCGACTGGGTGAACGTGGTGGCCGTGACCACCGGCCACGAACTCGTGCTCGTGGAGCAGTACCGCCACGGCATCGACGACGTCACGCTCGAGATCCCCGGCGGGATCGTCGACCCCGGCGAGGACCCCCGCGACACTGCCGTGCGCGAACTGCGCGAGGAGACGGGGTACGAGGGCACGCATGTCACGTCGCTGGGTGCCGTGCAGCCGAACCCCGCGATCCTGGGAAACCTCTGCCACACCTATCTCGTCGAAGAGTGTCGGTCCGCCCACGACCTGGAGCTCGACGTGGGCGAGGACATCGAGGTGCATACCATGCCCGTGGGCGAGATTCCCGGCGCGATCGCCAGCGGCCGGATCCGCCACGCCCTGGTGGTGTGCGGGATCTGGTGGCTGGCGACCCGGCGACCCGACCTGTTACCGGGCCTCGGCTAGGAACGCGGAGGACGAACCGCCCGAGGACTATTTCAACAACAGCATCTTCCGGCTCAGCGTCCGCTCCCCCGCCGTGAGCCGGTAGAAGTACGTCCCGCTCGCCAGAGGGCGTCCACGGTCGTCGCACCCGTTCCACGTACTCCGGTGTCGCCCGCCGGGTAGCACGTCGTCGACGATCGTCGCCACCCGGCGGCCACGGAGATCGTAGACCGTGAGCCGGACCTCGGTCTCAACCGGGATCGAGAAGCCGATCGTGGTCGTCGGATTGAAGGGGTTCGGCACGTTCCGTTCGAGGCGGAGCGGCCGTGGCGTCTTCGCGGCGGTGACCGTGCCGCCCGCGTAGCCCAGGTTCACGCACCACGAGTTCAGCGTTCCGGTGTCGAGGCCGGCGTTGTCGCTCACCCGCAGACGCCACGATCCTCCCATGTCCTCGCCGACGAACGCGCCCAGGCCCTCGGCCGGGGTCAGGGGATCGGGGTACCAGCCGACGATGTCGTCGGTCGACCCCCCGCTGCGGTCGTGCAGCACCACCGTCGTGCCCGAGGGCGAGACCAGCTCGACGATCAGGTCTCCCTGGTAGGTGTGGGTGAGGTCCAGGTGCGCCCGGACCCACGTGATCTCGCCGACCGACCCGACGTCCAGGGTCGAGGTCACGCCGCGGACGAAGTCGTCGGGGATGGCCAGCGCCGGCTCGACGCAGGCCTCGGTCTCGTAGACGATCGACAGCTGGAAGTCCATGCCGTCGAGGTGCTCGCCCTCGGCCACCGTGAGCGGGACCGTGCCGACCGAGAAGCCCTCGCGCTCGGCCGTCAGCACGTACTCGCCGGCCCCCAGTTCCGTCAGGAGGTAACTCCCGTCGGCCGCGGTGATCGTACTCGTTCCTCCCGGCGATGCGGTCAACACGACCCCGGAGAAGTCCACCTCGCCCTCGAGCTGCACCGTGCCCCGAACGCTGCCCTGGGTGAGCACGGGAAAGGTCTCGGCGTGGATCTCGTGGCCGGAGGCCAGGAGAAAGGCGCGGACCTCGCCGCCCTCGCTGGGTGTACAGACCAGGGTGTCGTCGACCGACTCCATGCGCCCGAGACCCGGGACGTAGGCCACCAACGTCGCACCCGGGGTCCCGCAACGGGCCGCGATCGTGCTCTGCAGGTTCATGCCGAACAGATCCTGGAATCCGAGCTCCGTGCCCACGGTGAGATCGGGTTCCACCAGCGGTGCGGCGGTCACCGTGAGTCCCTCGTCGAACAGGAAGCCCTCGACGGGGTGGGTTCCGCGGACACCGAGCGCAGCGCCGTAGGGATATTCGAGGGTCAGGCTCGCGCGGCCGGCCGAGTCGGTGACGGCAGTGGCGACGTACTCCATCGGATCGCTCACACGGACCTCGACGTCGGCGATCGGTGTCACGCCGTCGTTGCGCAGGACGCGCAGATCGACCTCGGTCGGAATCCCGGCCGGGAATTCGGCGGGTACCATGGTGACCTCACTCGGCGCCGCCACCGGCAACTCGGCCACGTAGGGCACCAGATTCTGCCCGGTCACCACGACCATGGCGGGGACACCGGCCTGCAGGGACTGCAGGTAGTCGATGGTCACGTCCGTTGCGCCGGCGTGGACCGTTGCCGCTCCGAGGAGCGCGCCGTTCTGGCTCACACCCACGTAGCTCCCCGCAGCGGCGGACACGGTGACCGACGTCTGGTTCGCCACCAGGTTGTCGGCATGGACAACGGGATTGGTCGCCGGCACGCCCACGTGCACGGGTAACGACGGATCCCCCATCAGGTTGTAGATGTCCCAGTAGTAGCTCGTCAGCCCGGAGCCGGACTCCTGCACGGCGAGGTTGCCGCAGAAGGCCACGGCGTGCGCCGTCACGTACCACTGAGCCTCGGATTCTCCGTGATCGTGGAAGAGGCCGTCGTAGGCTCCGTGACCCGTACTCTCGAAGGGCATGTCGGCCGTGATGGAAGAGGTCGAGCCGACGCTCCAGTACACGTCTTCGTCCCAGTAGGTCGAGTTCGATCCGCCGATGTACCCGATCGCGCCCCGATCGGGCGCACGCAACCACGACTCGGCGAAGCATTCTCCGTAGTCGTAGGTCGACGTCAGGCAGCAGTTGCCGATCACCAGACCGTACTCGTCGACGTTCTGCAGCCCGGCGATGTCGGACTGCGTGAAGCTCGGATCGGCCCAACTCGTCCGACTGCCGTGCGCGGTGTAGTTGACGAAGCCTCGACCCTGGCTCACCTCGCTCACGATCGACGCGGCGTCGTACTGCGACTGCGGGTAGAGATGGACGTCGGCCGCGATGCCGTGTGCGGCATCGAAGTAGTTGTCACTGCCGTAGTTGATGGTGCCGTTGCCGTGCGTGGGCGCCCAGCTGGCGTCGGCGCCGGCGATCAGGACCACGTCGCCCAGGTAGCTCGGATCGGCCATCGACAGTGTGTCGTAGGTCATCGTCTTGTCGACGATCGCCCGCAGTTCGGACGTGTTCGTGGCCGAGAATCGGCCGTAGTACATGTCGGGGATTCCGTCCCCGTCGACGGTGCAGTAGGGGCGGTCGGTCGCGTTCCCGTCGATCGTCCACGTGGGACATTGGGCCACGTCGCCGACGAAGAGGACGAAGCTCGGTGCCGGTCGCTCCGGCGTCGCCCCGTGGAACAGGCCGTGGAGGTAGTCCTGGATGCTGGTCGTGGTACTGCCGACCCCGGGCGAACCGATCAACCCGACCTCGACGCGGAAGCCGCGCTCGACCTTCCAGGCCAGGAAGTCCTCGAGCACCGGCTCGAACTCCGGCGGGGTGACGACGACGAAGGTCACCTCGTTGCGCACCACGTCCGGATAGGAGTCGTGCAGGCCCTTGCTGGCGGCCAAGCGGTCGTAGATCCCGTCGAAGAAGGGACTCCGGGTGCGGGCGAGCAGATCCGCCGTCGTACCGGAGCGCCCCCCGTCGAACCGCACCCGCAACTGCAGGCTCTCGGCGATCTCCAGGACCCCCGCGACCGGATCGTAGGCCACCGGCTGCACCTCGAGGCGTCCGAAGTCCAGGGCGCGGAGCCTCCCCTGGACGACCATGCGTGCAACGTCGACGTCGTCGAGTGTGACCGGCGTGGCATACGCGTGCTCGTCGAAACGGAGGGGTCGTCGGGTCGGATCCTCGCTCTTGGACAGGCTGGGCTGGGCCGGCATCAGACGGTGGCCGACGCCGATGTCGTCCAGGGGGACCTTTCGGGTCTTCGCCTCGACGACGTCGACGGTCACCGCGGCACCGTCCGGAATCGCCAGCAGGCGGTTCATCACGGGCACGGCCGGGCGCCCGACGTCGCGGCTGCGGTGGAAGCCCGGGATCACCATCTGGGTGAACGTCCCCTCCGAGGTCTCGACGTCGAAGAACCGGAGGCGACCGACATCGACCTCGACCCGGAGCTCGACGCTCGACACCCGGCTCACTCGCATCCCCGGTTCTGAACCGAGGTCGAGGATGAGCGGTGCGGCCGACCAGCCGGGGGTCGCGAAGAACAGCAGGGCCAGGACCGGGAAGAGGGCGCGACGCATAGGGGGCCTCCACGGTGGGTGAATCGACCGGGAGCCGCAATGCCGGTGTCGACGTCGACAGAACGGCGCGACGACTCTAGATCACCGCGAAGGAGGCGAGCCACCGAGGGATCGCTCGCTGTCACACAATCGGTGGAGATCGGCCCGGAATGCCGGACGAAGACGATGCGCGTGCATCAGAGGACGAGCCGACTCGCGGAGTGGAGCCCCGTGGGGTCCCGGCTCCGGGGCGGATCAACCGCCCCAGAAGCCGAGGACGCTGCGGTCGGCCAGGCCCTTCAACGGCGCCCAGTAGAGACCGAAGATCACGGTGGGGATGGCCAGCAGGACGACGAGCACGACGTGGGGCACGGCCAGGCTCAGCGGCCCCTGCTCCGTCGACGGCGTGAAGTACATCGCCTTGGCGATCCGCATGTAGTAGTAGAGGCTCACCACGCTGTTGAGCACTCCGAGGATCGCCAGCCACCACATGCCCATCTCGCCGACGGCCGCGAAGAGATAGAACTTGCCGATGAAGCCGGCCGTCGGCGGCAGGCCCGTCAGGCTGATCAGGAAGACGAACATGGACCCGGCCACGAGCGGCTCGCGGAATCCGAGCCCGGCATAGTCCTCGATGTCCTCGCTGCCCAGGCGGTTGTTCAGAGCGATCACCACGAGGAAGGCCCCGAGGGTCATGATCGCGTAGATCAGCAGGTAGAAGAGGATCGCCTGCAGACCGCTCTGGGTGAGCAGCACGAAGCCCATGAGCAGGTATCCCACGTGGGCGATCGAACTGTAGGCGAGCAAGCGCTTCACGTTGTTCTGCCGTATGGCGGCCAGATTGCCCCAGGTCATGGTCACCGCACTGAGGACGGCCAACACCATGTCCCACTGCACCTCGCGCAGCACCTGGAAGCCAACCGCGCCATCGGCGCCGGTCAGCGTGGTGTAGAAGAAGCGGATCATCAGCGCGAAGCCGGCTGCCTTCGGACCGGCCGCGAAGAGCGCCGTGACCGGCGTGGGCGCACCCTCGTAGACGTCCGGCGTCCAGAAGTGGAAGGGAACCGCACTGATCTTGTATCCGATGCCCGCCATGACGAAGAGGATCGCGACGAGAAGGGTCACGTCGCCCGCCTGGGACACGGCCAGGCCGTCCCGGATCGCGTCGTAACCCGTGGCCCCCGTCAGCCCGTAGAACAGGCTGATTCCGTAGAACATCATGCCGCTGCTCACCGCGCCCCACAGCACGTACTTCATCGCCGCCTCACTGCTGCGCAGACTGAAGCGGGCGAAGCCGGCCATGACGTAGCTGGTGATCGACACGAGCTCGATGGTCAGCGCCAGCATGATCAGGTCGGTGGCACTGGCCATGCTCATCATGCCGAAAGCCATGAGGGCGAGCATGGCGTAGTACTCGCTCTGGTGCTCGCGGTCGCGGCCCATGATCTCGCGACTGCTGTAGCTGAAGATCGCCGCGACCAGTGTGATGCCCAGGAACACCAGACGGAAGAAGTGCGAGAACCCGTCGACGACCATCATCTGGCCGAAGATGTAGTGCTCTCCGACGGGCGGACGAACCAGCGCCACGATCGTGGCCAGCAGCGTTCCCACGATCAACTTCCCGAACACCAACGACGTCCGCCGGGGCAGGATCAGGTCCAGCACCAGACACCCGATGAAGGTGCCGAGCATGATCAGCTCGGGAATGTAGTAGCTCAGGTCGAGCCAGGTGAAGTTCACGGCTCTCGGCTCCTAGCCCGGGATCATCCCGATCAGATGCACCAGCGAGGTCTTGATCATGTCGATCAGCGGCGGCGGGTACACGCCGAAGAGAATCACGACGATGCCGATCGGCACCACGCTCACCAGCTCACGCCGGCTGATGTCGGGCAGGTCGGCGTACTTCTCGTTGGTCGGGCCCAGGAACACGCGCTGCAGCATCCAGAGCACGTAGGCCGCACCCAACACGATTCCGATCGCGCTGACGATGGTCACGGTCTTGTACACGCTGAAGGCGCCGACGAAGACCAGGGCCTCGCCCACGAAGCCGCTCAGGCCGGGCAGACCCAGCGCGGCGAACAGGGCGAGCGAGAACACGGTGGTGTAGCGGGGCATCTGTGTTCCGAGCCCACCGAAACCATTGATCTCGCGGTGATGGGCCCGATCGTAGATCACACCGACCATCAGGAAGAGCATCGCCGTGATCGTGCCGTGGTTGAACATCTGCAGCACGGCGCCGGTGATCCCGGCCTCGTTGAACACGGCCATGCCGAGAAGCACGTAGCCCATGTGGCTGACACTCGAGTAGGCCACGAGACGCTTCATGTCGGATTGGGCGAGCGCGCACATCGCCCCGTAGACGATGTTGATCGCTCCGAGAATCGCAAGCGGCCACGAGAACCAGGCTGCGGCGTCGGGCAGAATGGGGAAGCAGATCCGCAGGATGCCGTAGGTGCCCATCTTCAGCAGAACGCCGGCCAGGATCACACTGACGGCCGTCGGCGCCTCGACGTGGGCGTCGGGCAGCCAGGTGTGGAAGGGAACGATGGGGACCTTGATCGCGAAGCCGATGAACAGACCCAGGAACAGGATGTGCCGGATGTCGGGCGTCGACAACCAGTCCCCGTGGTTCGCCTGGTTCATCATGTGCAGCATGTTGAAGGTGTTCTCGCCGGTGAGCGGATCGCTGATGTTGAAGTAGAACGCGATCATCACCAGCAGCATGAGAACGCTGCCGGCCAGGGTGTAGAGGAAGAACTTGATCGCCGCGTACTCCTTGCGCGGCCCGCCCCAGATCCCGATGAGGAAGTACATGGGTAGGAGCATCACTTCCCAGAACACGTAGAACAGGAAGAAGTCCAGGGCGATGAACACGCCCATCATGCCCGTCTCGAGCAACAGGAAGAGCGCGAAGTAGCCCTTCGTTGCCTTCTGGATCCCCCAACTGGCGATCACGCACAGGAAGCTGAGCAGCGCCGTGAGCAGGATCATGGTCACCGAGATCCCGTCGACCCCGACGAAGTACTCGATGTTGAAGGCGCTGATCCACGAGACCTGCGTGTGGTACTGGATGTCGGTCGTCGTCCGATCGAAACCGATCATCAGGAACACGGCCAGCACCACGGGTACGGCCGTGAACGCCAGGGCGACGTACCGGTGCAACTGCTTCTGCGCAGATGGCAACAGGGTGATCACCACGGCGCCCAACAGGGGCACGAAGGTCATCCAGGTCAGCAGAGAGCTCTCGGCTCCCTGAGCGAGTTCGAGCATGGACCCGTCACCTCTCCGGAAACGAGGACGCGCGTGCGGCGGCTACAGCCAGCCCGCGCGCACCACCAGGATCAACACCACCAGCCCCGTAACGAGGCCCAGGAAATAGTTCTGCACGCGGCCGGTCTGCCAGCTCGAGAGCCAGCTGCCGATCGACCGCAGGACGTCGCCCGTGGCGTTCACGAGACCATCGACGACCCAGCGGTCGGTCTGACCGCTCAGGACCGACGACCAACGCCCCACGGCGCCGACGCCGTTGACGATTCCGTCGATCACGTACTTGTCGAACCACCCGGCCACCGCGGACAGGTTCAGGGTCCCCCGAACGACCGTGGCCCCGTAGAACTCGTCGACGAAATACTTGCCGTACAACCAGCGGTGCACGCCCGGCAGGGCGCGGAGCATGCCCGCGCTACTGATCAGGCGCTGCCCGTAGGTCAGCCAGCTCAGCAGGATGCCCAGGCCGGCCGCGATCAGGCTCATGACCATGGCCCGGCCGTGGGCCACGTGATGGATGTCGTGGTGGCCGTCGTCCGCGTGCGCCCCGGTCTCCGCGGCGTGCGTCGGTGCCGCCGGGGTGGTCTCGGCGTGCGTGTCGACCACGTGCGGGTCCTCGGCACCCGCCGGAACCTCGTGGGCGGCGTCGTCGGCCAGGTGCAGCTCGATGTCGTGGCCGGCCTGCGCCACCGCCGGGTCCTCGACGAAGCGGTCGAACCAACCGATTCCGGGAAAGCCACCGCCGATCACGGCCAGGATCCCGAGGATCACCAGCGGCGTGGTCATGCGCCAGCTGACCTCGTGGGCGTGGTCGTACTTCTCGCGGTCGCGCGGCTCGCCCAGGAAGGTCAGGAACACGATCCGGAACATGTAGAAGGCGGTGATCGAGGCGGCGAGCAGGGCGAAGACGAAGGGCAGGTAGTGGATCCCGTGGTTCGTCATGCCGAAGGCCAGGGCCGAGGCCAGGATCGCGTCCTTGCTCCAGAAGCCCGCGAAGGGCGGCACCCCGCTGATCGCCAGGGTCGACACCAGGAAGGCCAGGAAGGTGATCGGCATCTTCCGGCGCAGGCCACCCATCGATCGCATGTCCTGAGTGTGGTGCATTGCGTGGATCACCGCCCCCGAGCCCAGGAAGAGGCAGGCCTTGAAGAAGGCGTGTGTGGTGAGGTGGAACATCCCGGCCATGACGCCACCCACGCCCACGGCCATGACCATGTAGCCGAGCTGGCTGATGGTCGAGTAGGCCAGCCCGCGCTTGATGTCGGTCTGCACGATCGCGATCGTCGCGGCGAAGATCGCCGTGACGCCCCCCGTGTAGGCGATCACCATCAGCGCGTCGGGCGAGAAGAGTGGGAAGAGGCGCGCGACCATGTACACACCGGCGGCCACCATGGTCGCGGCGTGGATCAGGGCCGACACGGGCGTGGGACCCTCCATGGCGTCGGGCAGCCACACGTGCAGTGGCACCTGCGCGCTCTTGCCCACACAGCCCAGGAAGAGAAGCACACCGGCCCAGGTCAGGGTCGACCCACCGATCAGGCCCTCCTGAACCCCCTCGAACAGGGCACCGTACTGGAACTCGCCGATCGCCGTGAAGAACAGCAGGATGCCCAGGAAGAACCCGAGGTCCCCCACCCGGTTGACCAGGAAGGCCTTCTTGTTCGCGTTCGCCGCGGAGTGCTTGAAGAAGAAGAACCCGATCAGCACGTAGCTGGCGATTCCCACCAGCTCCCAGAACACGTACAGGAAGAAGAGCGAGTTGCTGAGCACCAGGCCCAGCATGGAGAACGTGAACCAGCCCAGGAACGCGAAGTAGCGCGAATAGCGCTGGTCTCCCCACATGTAGCCGCTGCTGAATAGGTGGACCACGAAACTCACCGTGGTCACGACCACCAGCATCACGGCCGACATCCCGTCGAGCAGGATCCCGAAGTCGATCGAGAACCCGGCCACGGTCAGCCAGTTCCAGCTCTGCTCGATCGGTGTGTCGTGGGTCCAGAAATGCGCGAAGATCCGCAGCGCCAGGATCCAGGTCACGCCCAGCAGTCCGATGCCCAGCCAGTCACCCCGCCGCGGCAGCCTCTCGCCGAAGAAGAAGAGCAGGACATAGCTGAGGAGCGGCAGCACGAGGATCGCGATCGCGCTCGTCATCAGGGGGTCCATGTGACTTCCCTCTCCCGGTCAGTTCCGCAACCGGTCGACCCGGTCGACGTGCACGGTGTTGAAGTTGCGGAAGACGGCCAACACGATGGCCAGGGCCACCGCCGCCTCGGCGGCGGCGATCACGATCACGAACACGGCCATGAGCTGACCGGTGAGCCCACCGGCTACGTAACGCCCGAAGGCCACGAAGTTCAGAGCGGCCGCGTTCAGCACCAGCTCCACACCCATCAGGATCACGATGGCGTTGCGCCGGCTCAGGATGGTGAACACCCCGGCGGCGAGGAAGAAGGCCGACAGCACGAGGTAATGCGTGAGTCCGACGCTCTCCATGCTACTCGTCCTCCTCCGACCGGCGCTCGCGGGTGATCATGGCGGCTCCGATCATCGCCATGAGCAACAGCACGCTGGCGAACTCGAAGGGATACAGGAATTCGGTCAGGAAGCCCCGCCCGATCTCCTTGGTGGTGGGTGTGATCTCGGGGAGTGGCTCGAGCAACGGCCAGGCCTCGGTCACGACCACCGTGATCGACAAGCCGAAGACCACCAGGGCGGCGATCGCCGCCGCCACGGGCTGGACGATCTCCTCACGGAGGTGTTCCGCTTCGATCCGGTGGGTCATCATCACCCCGAACACGACCAGGACCAGGATGCCGCCCACGTAGACGATGACCTGGGTCGCGGCCAGGAAGTCCGCCCCCAGCATGGCGTACATGGCGCACACCGAGAACAAGGCGAACAGCAGACCGAATGCGGAGTGCAGAACGTTGCGCGAGAAGGCGACACCAGCGGCGCCGAGCACACCCATTCCCGCGAAGAACAACCAGATGGGTCCTTCCACTGTTTTCTCCTACTCGGCCGAGGTCGGGGATTCGTCCGACGGCTTCGTCTTCTCGCCGGTCTTGGCGCCGGCACCCTCGCCGGGACCCTCGCGCGCACCCTCGCCGGCACCGTCGCCGGCGGCAGGAGCGGCCTTCTTCTTCTTGGGCGGCTTGTAGGGAGTCACCGGCTCGTCCACGAACTCGTAGACGAGCGAATCCCGCAGGTAGACCGAGTGGTCGTAGTCGTGGCTCATCGTGATGCAGTCGGTGGGGCAGTGCTCGGTGCACAACGAGCACCAGATGCACTTGTTGTAGTCGATGGCGTAGCGCGCCATCTTCCGTTCCTTCCCCTTGCCCTCCATCTCGATGTAGATGCAGTCGACCGGGCAGTCCTTCGCGCAGATCATGCAGGCCGTGCAGCGCGGGACGTCGTTGTGCACGAAACCGCGGAAGCGGTCGGGCAGTGCCCATCGCTCCTCGGGGTACTGCTGGGTGACCGGAGTCTTGCCCAGGTGCTTGAAGGTGATCCCCATGCCGATCGCGATCGACTTGGCGGAATCGACGATGTCTCGCAGGACCTTGACCATTTCGTTCCCTCGCAACCGGGGGACCGGGTTCGAGACGCAGGGTCAGCCGACGATCACGCGGGCCAGACCGTAGATCATGAGCAGTGCCAGCGTGGCCGGGATCAGGACCTTCCAGCACACGTGCATGAGCTGGTCGACCCGCAGGCGTGGCAGTGTCCAACGCAACCAGATCTGCACGAAGACCAGGAACACCGACTTGACGATGAACACCAGTGGCGCCGGCATGAAGGCGTCGACCGCCGGAATGCCGATGTACCATCCACCGAGGAAGACCGTGACCGCGATCGCCGAGACCACGAACATCTCGGCGTACTCGCCCAGGAAGAAGAATGCGAACTTCATTCCCGTGTACTCGGTGTTGTACCCGCTCACGAGCTCGCTCTCGGTCTCGGGCAGGTCGAAGGGCGTCCGGTTGACCTCGGCCAGGGAGCTGATCAGGTAGACCACGAAGGTGATCGCGCCCACCAGCGGGAGTCCGCCGAAGACGTTCCAGGTCCAGATCCCGCCGCCCTGGCGCTCGACGATCTCGATCAGGTTCAGGCTCCCGGTGGCCATGACGACCGGCAGAACGGCCAACCCCAACGGAATCTCGTAACTGACCACCTGCGCCGCACCACGCATGGCGCCGTACAGCGACCACTTGTTGTTGCTGCCCCATCCCGCGGCCAGGATTCCCATGACGACCAGACCACTGGTCGCGAACAGGTACAACAGGCCGATGTCCATGTCCGCCCCGACCCAGTTCGGACCGAAGGGCAGCACCACGAAGCTCAGGAAGGCTCCGGTGAACACGAGGATCGGCGCGAGCCGCCACAGGAACTTGTCGGCCTCCGTCGGCCAGATGTCTTCCTTGCGGAGCAGCTTCAGTGCGTCGGCAATGGTCTGGAGCGCGCCGTGATAGCGCCCCACGTACATGGGGCCGTAGCGGCTCTGGATGTAGCCGGCGACCTTGCGCTCGAGCCACACGAAGAAGAGAGCCGCCAGGGCGAGACCGCCGAAGAGGCTCAGACCGAAGCTCAGCGAAGCTGCGCCCACCAGGGTCCACTCGGGGAGCCCGGCGAAGAGCCCGGTCGACTCGAAGATCTGCCGCATGGGTTCCACGACGTCGTCTTCCTCACCTCGCCGGCGCCCACCGGGGGCGCCGGACGTTCATCGGTCGATCTCTCCCAGGACCAGGTCCAACGACCCGATCGTCGCACACAGATCGCTGATCATCTGACCGGGCCCGATCTTCTCGATCACGTGAAGATTGTGGAACGCCGGGCTGCGGGTCTTGGCCCGGAAGGGTTCGGGGCCGCCGTCGCTGATCACGTGGAAGCCCATCTCGCCCTTCGGGGCTTCGGTGCGCACGAAGATCTCGCCGGGCGGGATCTTCAGCGTGCGCGGCATCTTCGCCATGACCTCGCCGTCGCTCGGCAATTGCGCGAGCGCCTGCTCGATGATCCGCACGCTCTGGGCCATTTCTTCCATGCGGACCCAGTAGCGGTCCCAGCAGTCGCCCAGGGTGCCCACGGCCCCCGTACCGACCGGGACGTCGAAGTCGAAGCGGTCGTAGATCGAATAGGTCTCGTCGCGGCGCAGGTCCCAATCGACGCCGGCGCCGCGGAGCACCGGTCCGGTGCAGCCGTAGTCGATGGCCGTGTCGCGGTCGACGACTCCGACATTGGCGGTACGCTCGACGAAGATCTTGTTCTCGGTGAGCAAGCGGTTGTACTCGTCGAGCTTCTTCGGGAACAGCTTCACGAAGAGCTCGATCTCCTCGATGGCGTCGGGGGGGATGTCCCACTTCACCCCGCCGATGTCGTAGTAGCTGTACATCAACCGGGCGCCGCAGACCTTCTCGAAGATGTTCAGGATCGCCTCGCGCTCACGCATGGCGTAGAAGAAGGGCGTCAGCGCGCCGACGTCGAGACCGTAGGTCCCGAAGGCGATCAGATGGCTCGCGATCCGGTTCAGTTCACCGATGATCACGCGCACGTATTCGGCGTACTCGGGGACCTCCACGCCGATCCCGGTCGACTCCATGAGCTTCTCGACCGCGTAGCACCAACCCCAGTTGCAGTTCATGGCCGCCAGGTAGTCCATGCGATCGGTGTAGATCACGTACTGATGATACGTGTTCCCCTCGGCGATCTTCTCCGCACAGCGATGCAGGTAGCCGATATAGGGCGTCACCGAGTGGACCATCTCGCCATCGGTGGTGATGAACAGCCGGAGCACGCCGTGGGTCGACGGGTGCTGCGGACCCATGTTGATGTGCAGGAGTTCGCTCTTGATCGGCTTGGCTCGATCGCCGATGGGGGTCGCGGTCTCGAACCTCACGTTGGAATCACTCACTGCGCGTCGCCTCCGTTCCTCGACGCCTCGGCTTCCGCTTCCTGCTGCTGACGCACCGAGAGGGGCAACCCCTCGAGCGGCACGTCGTGGTAGCGGGCCGGCATCTCGTAGTCCTTGCGCAGGGGGTGGCCTACCCAGTCCTCCGGAAGAAGGATCCGGCGCAGATCGGGGTGGCCTTCGAATTCGATCCCGTACATGTCGTAGGTCTCACGCTCGCCCCACAGGGCCGTGGACCAGACCGAGGTCACCGTCTGCACGACGGGTGTCTCACGCGGAACACGCGCCCGCAGGGTCAGCAGCTCGCGCGTCGAGAAGTTCTGCACGTGGTAGACCACACTGAAATCGCCGGTGGCGGGCTCGGTGACCGCCTCGACCGAGCCGTCCTCGGCGTACTTGGCGATCTTGCGGTGCTTGCCCTTGCCGTTGTCGTCGTAGCCTTCGTGATCGACGCCCGACACGTTCAGCAGGCGATCGAAGCCCAGCTCCTGATGGAGGCAGCGCGCCACGTCGCCCACCAGATCCGCGCGCACCGTGATCGACGGTTGGACCGACTCGGTGTCGACGACGACCACCGCGTCGTGACGGACCACGTCGTGCAGGCGGTCGACGATCGTCTGGAGATCCATGGCCATGGCTACTCCGGGATCTTGTGGATGTAGTCGTCGACCCACTTCGGCTTGACCAGGCGGTCGCCCTTGCGGCCGCGGATCTTGTCCTGCAGTCGCATGAGACCGTCGAGCAGCACCTCGGGCCGCGGCGGACAACCCGGAACGTAGACGTCGACGGGAACCATCATGTCGACACCCTTGACCACGTGATAGCCGTACTTGAAGTAGGGACCACCGCCGATGGCACAACTGCCCATGGCGATCACCCACTTGGGGTCGGGCATCTGGTCGTACAGACGCTTCAGACGCGTGGCCATCTTCGCGGTGACCGTGCCCGACACGATCATCAGGTCGGTCTGCCGCGGCGTGGCGCGCATGGCACCGGCTCCGAAGCGGTCGAAGTCGTAGCGAGTCCCCGCGGCGGACATCATCTCGATCGCGCAGCAGGCCAGGCCGAAGGTCATGGGCCAGATACTCGAGAGCTGACCCCAACGGAACAGGTCCTCGAGCTTCGCGAGCACCACGTTGCCGCTGCTCGGTTCGGCCACCTGTTGGAGCTGCTCGTCGACGTCGAAGTCGAGAAGGTTCTCGCGGTCGTCACCGATCCGGTCGCCGACGACGTTGAAGGCGGGTTCGGGTTGCGTGCGCGGAGACTTTCGATCAGCGGACATCTGCGCCCTCCAGTTCGCGTTCACCGCCGACCGGACCCGTCCGTCCCGGCGAGCTGAAGCGCGACAGGGGCCGCAGCTCTTCGCGCTCGCGCGGTGCCAGGACCTTCACCCAGTCCAGATCGCCCTTCCGCCACACGTAGGCCAGGCCCAGCACGAGGATGGCGACGAAGATCGCCATTTCCGCGAAGGCCAGCACGCCGATCTCGGTGAGCATGTCGTTGAACGCGACCGCCCATGGAATCATGAAGATCAGCTCGACGTCGAAGATGATGAAGAACAGCGCGACCAGGTAGAACCGGATGTTGAACCGGACCCACGGAGATCCCTCGGCTTCTTCACCGCACTCGTAGACCCGCTGCTTGAAGTCGTACAGCCGCTTCGGCCGCAGCAGCTGGGAGATCGCCTGGGTCACGAGGATCAGCCCGACACCCAGACACAGGAAGACGAAGACGGTCGCGAAGTGCGTCAGCACCTTCGGCTCCAGCGGTTGGTAGGGCGCGCGGCCCAGCGTTCGGATCGCGGATGGCCGGCGTTGGGAGGGGGACGTGAAGCGGTGTCCGGGAAACCGGAATGGATCCGGACCCGCGAATCACGGCCAAACCCTACGCACAATGGCGTTTCCTGTCAGGAGGAAGAGCGTCCTAGACTTGTGATCTGTCCTTCGATGGTTCTATGATCATCGAACTGTGATGTGCGTGTTCAGGGGAATCGAACTTCCGGAAACGGGGAGCGACCGGCGTGACCGGCGAAGCGACGCAGGAACTGGCCGCCCGATTCAAGGCCCTGGGCGATGCGACCCGACTGCGGATCCTGGGTCTGTTGGCCCGCCGTGCCCGCCACGGCGAAGAGCTGGCCGCAGCCCTCGAGATCTCCCCGTCGACGGTGAGTCATCACCTGAAGCTGTTGCGGCAGGCCGGCATGGTCTCGATCACCCGCGAGAACCCCTACGTGCTGTTCCGCCTGCGCCCGGAAACCCTTCGGGCCGTGGGGTCCTTGCTCGAGGACCCCTACGATCTGGCCGACACCCTCGACCTGCCGCGCGAAGAATCCGTGGACGATGACCACGTCGGTCCGTGGTTGGACGAGCGCGGTCGTCTTCGCGAACTCCCGACCCACCGTCTGCACCGGCAGACGGTGCTCCGGTGGGTCCTCGACCAGCTCGATCCCGCGCGCTTCTACGCAGAGGCCGAACTCCGGCTGGCCCTCGACGCCATCGCCTCCGAACCCGACGCCCTGCGCGACCTGCTCGTGGACGCCGGGTTCCTCCGCAAGTCCGGCAGCGTGTACCGCGTGGTCGAAACGGCGGGTACGGAATGATCCGGATCTTCGCCGTGGGCCGGCTGCGAACCGAGTGGACCCGCGTCGCCTGCGAGGACTACCGACGCCGCGCGTCCCGCTTCGCCCGGATCGACGTCGTGGAGGTCCCCGACACCGGCCCCGAGCGCGAGGGGCGCACGGTCCTGGGTGCGATCGGCCGGGACCACCTCGTGACCTGCGACCGTCGCGGCGAGCAGATCAGCAGTGAGGACCTGGCCGCGCTGCTGGGCCGTCACGGCTCGATCGCCCTGACGATCGGCGGTCCCGACGGGCTGTCGGTCGCGTTGCAGGAACGGGCCGACGCCTCGATCGCCTTCGGTCGGATCACGCTGCCCCACGAGCTGGCGCGCGTGGTCCTGCTCGAACAGGTCTACCGCGCCCTGTCGATCCGGGCCGGCCATCCCTATCATCGGTGAACCCACCCCCGGACCCGGCAACCATGGCCCACCGACCCTTCCGCTACCATGTCTTCCCCTGCACGGGGAAGAGCTGCGGGGCCGAGCACGGCGAGGCCGTGGCGAAGCGCTTCAAGGAGTTGCTTCCGGATCGAAAGGACCTCCGGATCCGGATCAGCGCCAGCCGATGCCAGGGAATGTGCACGATCGGTCCGAACGTCGTCGTGTATCCCGAGGGGTTCGTGTACCACGGTGTGGAACTCGCCGACGTCGACGCGATCGTCGAGCAGCACCTGCGCGGCGGGCGTCCGGTCGAGGGCCTGACCCGCGAGCCCGACACCCGGAATCCGAAGTCCGACGAACAGCAATCGAGCTGCTGAATCTCTGTGAGCGCTGGGGACAACCCCCGGGGACAGCCGTCGAAGAATCGCTCTAAACCATTATACTAAAATGACTTGAGACGTTGTCCCCATTTGCGCCCTGGTTGTCCCCACCGACCGCTGATGGCGTAACGACACAGACATTCCCATACCCCGGATCGATTCCGTTCAACCTTCGTCCAGCGTGCCCAGCTCTCGCAGCAGATCCCAGCTGTAGATGCCCGTTCGATGCCCATCGCCCCAGGTGAAGGCGATCGCGTAGCTGC
>Ga0102943_1000043_pt1 | contig 76909 bp, 62 predicted proteins | sample SalPonC_black_MG_FD_78174 | JGI IMG/M metagenome (GOLD analysis project Ga0102943, IMG submission 78174) | Salt pond soil microbial communities from South San Francisco under conditions of wetland restoration - Salt Pond MetaG... | ecosystem: Environmental > Aquatic > Marine > Intertidal zone >...
TGGGAGTTAAAAAAGCTCCAAATACCTCTCAAGGAGCGGCTGCTGCAACAACATCAGCCGACTGTTTCAATTTTAGTCCAAGCAGTTTTGAGACCCAAAAATCAAATCCGACAGGCTGCTAGCGATTTTGTCATCGTATTGGCGTATGGTCTGAACAACGCTCTCAAAGTTGAGGTAAAGCCTTGAATCGATGGGGTCCGTCGTCCATATTCTTAAAAATGATGGTGCAGGCAGCATTATTTGAAAAAATCAAAACGAAAAAGATCCTTGTTGTGGGGGATGTGGTGCTGGACCATTACATTTGGGGAGATGCAACGCGCATATCGCCCGAAGCACCCGTGCCGGTAGTCGGCGTGGACCGGGATACATTTGTTGCCGGAGCGGCTGCCAATGTGGCTATGAATCTACGCTCCCTGGGAAGCCAGGTAGAACTCTGTGGTTTGATGGGAAATGATGCCGATGGACAGCGACTCGCAGGGTTAATGACACAGTTTGGTGTCTCTTATGATCCGCGCTTTTTAGTGAATGCAGTTCCCACCATTGTCAAAACCCGTGTTCTGGTGCGAGGGCAACAACTGTGTCGCTTGGACCGGGAGTGTAAGCCAGCCACCTATTCGATTGAAGAGCAGGGGCACTTGCAAGCCGTTGTCGAAAAAGTGCAGCAAGCAGATGCAGTGATTATTTCTGATTATGCGAAGGGAGCGGTTACCAACGGCTTGCTTGCCGAGATAAAAGCGGTGGCACAAAAAAAGGGAATTTTAATTGCAGTGGATCCGAAGCCCAAACGGCCTTTGGATTACGAAGGGGTCGACATTTTAAAGCCAAATAAACCCGAATCGATCGAAATGGCGGGCATTGTATGGGATGGTCACGCGGCTTATCCAGCGAGAGGTGTGTGTCATGCAATATACGAAAAATTTCGTTGTAAGAACCTGGTCGTTACGCTGGGGGGAGATGGCATGTTACTGAGCCACCAGGGCAACGTTTTGAAAACGATCCCTGCTTACGGCCGCGAAGTTTTCGATGTATCTGGAGCGGGAGATACTTCGATGGCCGCGTTGACGCTGGCCTTAGCCTGCGGTGAATCCCTCGAACAAGCAGCCCATTTTGCCAATACCGCATCCGGTGTAGTGGTCGGCAAAGTCGGCACTGCTTTGGCGACGCCAGAGGAAGTGCTTAATTATCATCCAAAGTCTTGACGCCTGTGGCCGCCAACAAAGCTATTTTTTTAGACCGCGATGGTACCTTGATTTACGATAAACACTATTTGTCAGACCCTGCAGATGTGGAGGTGATTCCCGGTGTCGGAGAAGCATTGCAGAAAGCACTGAATATGGGCTATGCCTTATTCCTGTTTTCTAATCAAAGTGGAGTCGGACGCGGCTATTTTACTTTGGATGCGGTCGGATTTTGTAATCAGCGTATGGTCGAGTTAATGGGGTTTGCGCAATCGCCTTTTCTGGAAACATGTTTGGCAGATGAGGCCCCCGGCCAGCCAATTGTCTATCGTAAACCTTCACCCAAATTTATCTACGAAATGATCGCCCAGTATCAGTTGGATACAACCAAGAGTTACATGGTCGGCGATAAAGTATGCGATTGGGAAGCTGGTATTCGCGCTGATATTCAATCCGTAGCGGTGCAGACGGGAAAACCGTTCCCGGCAAACAGTGCTGAATTTTTGCAAACCCACAACGTCCCGGTTTACCACAGTGTCGTTGAGTGGATTGCAGCATTGAGTAGATCTGGATTTTAATCGATACCGTGCCGTACAACTAATCGATGGAGCGATTGAATGCCGACACTAGAGCGAGCAATCCAGCCATTTCAATACTTGGATGGATACCTGTGCCCCAGAAAATGCGTTCGTCAGCGATGCGCTTGATTTCGATATAGGCAGCTGAATCGGTCGCCGAGCCCTGACCAATTGCATGAGAACGATAATCATCTAACTTAAACTGTTTCCATCCTTGCTGGTCAATGGCCGCGACAAATGAGCTAATCGGTCCATTGCCGCTACCACAGATGGTGAGCGCCCGACCCTGGTAAATTACATTTGCTTCGCAGATGATTACATTTTTGTCCTTTGCGTCAAAGTTGAGTTTATATTCTTTTAACTCAAGGGGACTGCTCACGTTCACAAACTCTTTGCAGAAAGCCGCATAGATTTCTTCAGTGCTGAGTTCTTTACCTTCTTTGTCGGCAGTCTGATTAATGAATTCACCCACCTGAGGATGCATGGATTTGGGCAGGTCCAAGCCATATTCGCGATCCAGTATGTAGGCCACGCCTCCTTTGCCACTCTGACTATTGATGCGGATAATGGCTTTGTAATTACGGCCAATGTCTTGGGGATCAATGGTCAAATAGGGAACCCCCCAGGTATCCGCATCTTCCGTAGACGTGTTCCGCAAATCCATGCCTTTCTTGATCGCATCTTGATGACTACCACTGAATGCAGTGAAGACCAGGTCGCCAGCATAAGGAAGGCGTTCTGGCACTTTCATTCGCGTGCAGCGCTCGTAAATATTGCGAACGCGGGTCAAATCGGAAAAATTCAAACCGGTCGCAATACCATGGCTGTTCATGTTCAAAGCGACCGTCACGATATCGAGGTTGCCAGTGCGCTCACCATTGCCAAATAAAGTGCCCTCGACGCGATCAGCCCCAGCCATCAGGCCCAATTCGGTTGCCGCAACTCCCGTACCTCGGTCGTTATGGGTGTGCAGACTGATGTAAGCTTTGTTGCGCTCTTGCATATGCGTGCAAAACCATTCGATCTGATCGGCATGCACGTTGGGTGTTGTCCATTCAACGGTCGCTGGTAAATTCAGAATTATCTTTTGCGCCTCGGTCGGTTGCCACACGTCCATGACCGCCTCACAGACCTCCAAGGAGAAATCCAATTCTGTATCCGAAAAGCTTTCTGGAGAATATTGAAGCGACACGTCCGTGTTCGGGACGGAAGGCACCAGTGACTTCACCAGTTGAGTGCCTTTCACCGCAATGTCCTTAATCGATGCTTTGGAGGCATTGCGAAAGGTGACGCGCCGCTGTAGAGGCGATGTCGAGTTGTATAAATGAACGATGGCGCGCTTGACGCCGTGCAGACTTTCAAACGTGCGCCGGATTAAGTGTTCACGTGCTTGAACGAGGACCTGCACTTGCACATCGTCTGGAATGCGTTGTTCATCCACAAGGCGACGAAGGAAATTGAATTCAGTATCCGATGCAGATGGGAAGCCGACTTCGATTTGTTTGAATCCGAGTTTCACTAAAAGATCGAACATCTCTAATTTTTCAGACACGTTCATCGGAATGGCCAGCGCCTGATTACCATCGCGCAAATCGACACTGCACCAGACAGGGGCACGCGTGATGTGTTTATCCGGCCATTGCCTATTGGGTAAATCGACGGTTGGAAACGGTTTGTATTTTGCGATGGATTCAATTTTCATGACACCAAAAAGGAAACAGTATCCGGTGGGAGCTTATTTTTGTCAAGGGTGCTTAAATCCGTGCTCTGCCTGCGACTTTTTACTTTGCGGTGGTTGCAAAAATGTTTAAATCAAAGCGTTTCAATGGAGATTTATAATAAAACGATTGTGCTTGGCGTCACCGGCTCCATAGCTGCTTACAAGGCCGCCGACATCACGTCACGTCTGGTCGAGCTGGGTGCGAATGTATTTCCGGTCATGACCGAGGAGGCCACTCGAATCATCACGCCTTTGACGCTGCAGACACTGTCCAGAAATCCTGCCTCGCACGATTTGTGGGAAGAGGGCAGCCGATGGCAACCCGGACATATCGATTTAGCCGATCGCGCAGATTTATTATTAATTGCACCTGCGACCGCCAATACACTTGCTTGTTTTGCACACGGGTTGGCGCCCGATATGTTGACGTCCGTGTATCTGGCGACGTCTGCACAGGTAATGATTGCGCCTGCCATGAACGGTAAAATGTTGAACCATCCTGCCACCCAGGCCAATATCCAATTGCTGAAAGAGCGTGGCCATCATTTTATTGAACCACAAACAGCGGGAATGTTGGCCTGCGGTTACCAAGGAGCAGGAAAATTAGCTGCCGTGGAGGAAATCGTGAAGCAGGTGGTGGCGTTTTTTAACCAATAGATGCATATTTTACAGCACCTGCAAAGCAATTTCAGGCCAATGTGCTGAATGCAGAATTATTGAGCAGTAGCCGCTTGTGGCAGTTGTGTGCGAAAAGTGTCTATCGCCTCCCAGTAGCAGTCCCCTGCGACCTCGATGAGATTATTGTGTCCAGCGTTCTCTACCCACAGGTTTTGCTTAATATTCGAACCAGCATTTGCGTAGAGCTGAACACCGTGCTTAAAGGGGACTGTCGCGTCTTGTTCTCCATGTATGACTAACAGCGGACTTTTGACCAAATGAATGCGCGCGATGCTGTTAAATACGTCCCAGGGTAGGATTTTTTTATGTGTGACTACCCGAAAGGTGCTGGTAAACGTTCCATCGAGGATCAGACCACCGACCATTTCCCGACTGGCCAATTCAACCGCTGGCCCACCGCCCAGAGACCGCCCGTAAACAATGACCTTATCTGGCGTGATATTGTGAAAAGTTTTTAGATACACATAGGCTGCATTGGTGGCTGCGATGCAGGCGGATTCAGATGGTTTACCTGCGCTCAAACCATACCCCGGATAATCAAAAGCAAATACAGACAGCCCGCGTTTATGGAATGCCTGCAGCAAGGGGTAAATCGACCCCAGATCCTCTGCATTGCCGTGGCAGTAGAAGAGGGTGTAGTCAGCCTGTTCATTGGGAAGGTAAACCGCATACACGTCTCCCACGTTGTCTACCGGTAAGCGAATGAGAGGAAAGGACGTGTCGCTGTAGGTAGCCGACGGCGCAGGAAAAATCATTTTGTCGGCAAAGATGAGCGCAAAGAGTATGAGACACAGGTAACAGGCGCTTAATGTTCCAATAATCGTATAAAAATAATGCATAATAATCGGATGCTCCTTCTGCACGGTCGCAGCACAAAAAAAGTATTTCTTGTGCTGCAAGGGCTAGCCAGTAAAAAGTAGTAGGATTTCTAAGCCTGGCAGATGCTTTTACTTCGACATATTTAGGCCAATATTTATGGATAGGCTGATAAAATCATGCGGGAAGAAGCCAAGCAAAACAAAATTGCATATTCAATTCTAGGACAACGTGCGCAACCACCGGTGATTGCGGATCTGATGCATCGCGCCCTGGCGCAACCGGGCCTGCTCTCATTGGCCGCAGGCTTTACGGATAACGAAACCATGCCTCGCGCCATGATCGAGGAGGCGGTTGTTCAGTTGGGAGCTCAAGAAAACAATTTAGAACACCTGCAATATTGCTCCAATCAGGGCCGCCAAGGTCTAATCGAAGCCTTACTGCACCGCTTGAACCACTATCAGGAAGAGGCTTCCACTAGCGTGTTCTCAGCCGATCAGTTGATGGTGACAAATGGTTCGCAGCAAGCTTTGTATTTGGCGATGCAAACCCTCTGTGATGCTGGCGACATTGTGTTGGTCGAGGAACCCAGTTATTTTGTATTTTTGGAATTATTGCGAGGATTGGGAATTGAGGCGGAGCCCGTACCATCTCTGCAGCCGGATGCCTTGAATGCTCAATTTGAGCGCATGCGCAAAACGGGACGGTTGGATAGGGTGAAGGCCGTCTACCTTGAAGGCTATTTTTCCAATCCGAGCGCATACAGCTTGTCGACCAGCGAGAAGGCGAGTTTGGCTGAGGCAATGCAGCGGCACGATGTCTACGTTCCTGTAATTGAAGATGCTGCCTATCGTGAACTGTATTTTGTCCAACCGCACGCCGTGCCGAGTATTTACAGTTTAGATGCATTTGTAACCTTGCCAAAATTGTACCTGGGCACGTTGACCAAACCTTTTGCAACAGGTCTTAAAATTGGCTTTGCTGCGTGTTCGGATGCCGATTGGCGTGGAAAGATGCTTTCGGTAAAGGGACATCAGGACTTTGGATCGGCCAATTTTACCCAAGCGATTCTAGAAACCGTAATCAAAAGCGGTGCTTACGATATGCATTTGGCAAATATACGTGCGCACTACCGCCAAAAGGCACTGTGCATGGCGAATATATTGGAAAATTCAGATTTACGGCAGCGAGGATGGTCTTGGTCCCCACCCGAGGGAGGCTTATACTATTGGCTAAAGGGTCCTGAAGACGTCGATACGCGGATGGAGCACACATTGTGCAAAACGTGCATCGATCATGGTGTGCTGTACGTTCCAGGCGATTTGTGCAAAACGGTATCCGGGGAGAACAATTATATACGCCTGAGCTTCGGCGCTTTGCCAATGCATAAGTTAGAAGAAGCGACACAACGTTTTGTCAGTGTCGTGAGTAAACGCTAGGGATATAGACATTGCTTGCATGGACAACTATCTTTCCCGCAACAATGTGTGGATAGACGAAACAGATGTCACAGAAAGATATCATGAAAGTGGTGGGAATTTAATCGCTACCGTTACTTATCCAATTGAAATAACCCGCGCCTGCTTATATTCGAATGCATTTAACTGCGATTGTCATGACGCATCGCGGTGTGGAAGAAGGCAATCAAGCATGCATGGAGAAGGCTGCCGGTATCTTCAAGACGTTTAGTGAGTTTTAATATGGCGTTGGCAGTTACACCTATCGAGATGGCAATGAACCCATTGATACATCGCATGTAAGCGGAGCATTTCCAAATATTCTGATGACAGAACATTACCACACAACGGACGGCAATGGCGTGTTCATCGATGAGTTTGCTCCGCCGTATTGCGGTTATACATCGTTTCAGGCGGTGCTGCACGGTAACAATGGCTGGTTTTTGATGGGGTTGGGCTACTACACATTGCAAACCGGTGACCGTCATTTTGTCCCGCAGTTGGAAGCGCTGGCTGATTATTTTTCAAGTCCAAATACTTAAGACCACGATCCAAATTCACATACTAAAGGTGCGATTTATTTTGGCTGGGGCTTAGGGGGCAATGATCTTTCCGTGCAACAGCCGTTCATTTCGACTGAGCATCAGTCTGAAGTGTATGCAGGTTTGTTATACGCTGCGGAAGTTATCAAAGATGAGGTCAATGGGGCAACCAAGCAACAGCAGTATATGGATGCTGCCAGAGGTGTTTTGACGTTTAGTATGAACAAGCTTTACAATTTAAACAATCCAGCTGCGCATCGTCAGCCGGGTGGCGTGGCGCAAAAAGTGTTTCATCCAGGCCTGGGGGGCGGCAGCAGTGTACCCATCGATCAATTACAAATAACGCAGGGCATGGAAGGTATCGATCAAGTGTAAGGAAAATCACAAGCCGCCAACAAAAATGTCAAGGGAATGCTTTGGTATGAGCGCGACCGCGGTATTTGGTTGACCGGTTCAGCTGAGATGGCGATTACCTGCGACCGTGTGTACACCATGAATCTCAACCAGGTAGATCTGGACCGCTTACTTGCTGTCTTCGATGACATGATGGCAATGGAATGGCATGCTGACACCTATTCGAGTGACAATTTCTCGCTTAGTTTTCCAAAGGGAGGGTTTGCAACCTTCAGTGATAACTACGAATCGAGGTCAGCCACGATGGAGGTTGGAATTGCCGAAAAAGTCCCCGGTGTCGAACCCACTGCCTGGCGTTACTTACACCTGGCAAGAGTAAACCCCTACACCGTGAACTTTGCAACACCTTTGCCCGCGCCTGCCAATTTTAGTGCTGCGGCGAATGGTGCATTTGTAAGTTTGAACTGGGATGATGTTCCCGGGGCTTTGAGCTATCGTATCATGCGTGATGGTGAAGTGATCCGGCATGTCAGTAATCTGGACGATTCGCCCACGACTTTCATAGATGATTCGGCACAGGCAGATCCATCTGCCCACTATGCTGTTGTCGCTCGGGATATGGGTGGTCAACTCGGAACGGTCGTCAGTAAAAACCCCTTCTTCATTAATTCCGACTGGGTTTTAGCGAGCGATGGTGCTGCGAATGATTTCTTTGGTTGCGACGTTGCTATGAGTGGTAATATTGCGATCATTAGATCCCGTGGAGATGATGAAAATGGCGCGCCGACGATCGGTTTGGTAAGTCAGTGGATATCGACGGCAATGTGGCGATTGATGGCAACCTGGCGGCCGTAAAGTAGCATTGCAGGGCAATCACTTGCTGGTTGGATCTGTGACAGACGATATCAATGGCTACAAATCAGGCTCTGCCTACATCTTCGACTTACCATCAATGTGATGCTGTTGTCCTGGTGTAAACCTTGCTCAAGTTAAAAGCCAGCGGCAACCCATCCCTTGCAAAGCGCAGGAGTATGTTATAATGCTCCTGCGCTTTTGTTTTTCGCTCAACGAGCATTTGCAACGAGATGGAAGCGGTTAAGCGGTTTTCGATTTCGATAAACGCTTGACGCAGTGGATGTTTTTTACTAATTATAAATATAGTTGCAGATCCATTACCTGTAGGAATTTCATCAAACTGATGCTGGTAAATGAATGATTATTGGAAACAGAACCAGTTGCTTTTCGACAATTTGGGTGCGTCGGAGATGAGTGTGGTTGTCACCGAACCAAAGGTAAATAAAGAGGGTGCATTTGCGATTGTATATGTAAACGATGCCTACACACGGATGACCGGTTACACGTTAAATGAAGTGGCTGACAAAGATCCACGCATTTGCCAGGGGAAGGCCACTTCATCTGCCAGCAAGCGCAAGATACGCAGTGCGTTGGCCGCAGCTGAGCCGGTTCGATCGGAGCTGCTCAATTATCGCAAAGACGGGCAGGAATTTTGGTTAGATTTGCATATCATGCCGTTATTCGACGATGCTGGAAAATTGCAAAATTTTTATTCGATTGGTCTCGACATAACCCACGCAAAGACACACCTGGCTCACTATTTGCGTATTATCCACGACCAGAGCTGTGCATTTGAAATGTTTGCGCATGATTTGCGGTCGCCGATGAGCACGATGCTGAGCTTCACGCAGTTACTGCGGGATGAGGCACCGGAAATGACAGTGACCAACAGGGTTGATTACGCGGAGCAACTGGAATTTTGCAGTCAGTCGGTTCTCGACCTTTTGGAAAATATGATATGGTGGTATAAAAGTCTGCACGAAACCATTGAACCACACCCTGACTGGCATTCGTTAAAAAGTGTGCTGGACGCAGCACTCAAGGTATTTCACCTGGCCATCGTGATGCAGAAAATCACGATTAATAACCAAGTAGATGTCGACCAAGAAATTTTTGCGGATTCATTGATGATTCAGTCTATTTTCAGAAATTTGATTGGAAATGCGATCAGGCAAACGCCCCAAGGGAGTAGCCTGACATTCTCGGCAAAAACTACGGCCAGTGGCGTTATCCTTGTGGTAGAGGACGAGGGGCCTGGAATGCCCGATGAAATACGCGATTATATTATGCACGGAGCTGAAACGCGACCGTTGTTAAAACGTTGTGGTACGTCTGGATTGGGACTGGGTATTTGCAGAAACTTTATGCTGGCGCATCGAGGAAGTATCCACATTACTTCCGGCAAGCCACGAGGGTGTCGGATTGAATTATTATTTCCCAACGAAGGCTAAGCCTAGCAGCCGGTCGGATTTGATTTCCAATTCTTACAAATCTGGTACAAACTTAGTTCATGCGTTTTGTAAATGTTGACCGAACCACGCCGATGCTGCTGCCGGTGGACATGGGTGAGTGGGTGGCTGCAAAAAAAATCAAATCCGACAGGCTGCTAGTCCGCAATGTGTTCACGGCTACTCAGCCAATTTGCTAGAGCCCTGTCATTTCCGATAGCCATGCTGTAACGATATTCGGGGTTGAGCAACTGCTGGTAACTGGGCTCGGCAAACCGACGGCAGTGCAATAATACACGCGCTCGTTGCCCGGGTGCACGCACCAGGCGACCGAGCGCCTGGTTAATTTTTTGCATAGCGGGTAGTTGATAGGTGCGACGAAAGGCTTCAGCTTTGCCAAGGTGTTCGAACTTCTGCAAATTGGCATTTTGAATCGGGTTTACTTCGGGAAGCGCCGGCCCGACAACCATCGCGTATTCAATTTTGCCGCCCAAGTGATCGATGCTTTCGCTGAAACTGCTGCCCAATACAAAAAATAGGGCATGCGCACTGAGGAGGCTCTCTTCGACAAAACGCATTTGCCCATTTAAGTCGACCGCCCGCGGCTGCATGCAAATGTGTGTATAGGGGTTTGCCGTTTTTACGTAGGTGGCAATCGTTTCAGCGTAACGATAACTGGGAAAAAACACGACCACAGGAGCTGTCGTATGATCGGTGATGTGCAGGATAGTCTGTGCAGTGTGGTTATAGTAGGCTGCACGGGTTTTCAAGCGGGTATCCACTCGCGTATCTACAGCTACCTGGTAGGCATTGTCACGCCAGGGGGTGTAAGCCGTAACAACAGGCGTAAGGGTAGCATCCAAGCCGATTTTTTTTAGAAACAAATCAACGGGAGACAGGGTAGCGGACATAAAGATGGTGGTGGCGAACTGTGCGATGATGCTAGCTGTTTCGTGTGCTGCCTCCAGGCAATTGACGCGAAGTTGGCCCGGTTTTGCAGACCAGAGTAACGTTTCGATAGCATCATTGGTTAAAATGGAGTGTAGCCTGTGGAACGCCAACAAGTGGTCGCGGGTAAATGCCGTTAACAGATCGTAATTAATGGCAGTTCGGTTGAGCAACTGCGTCAACTCAGCTACGCGCTCGTGCAGTTCATAACTAAAATTGAGATCTAGTTGTCCGCTGGGCTGGATGCTGCCCAAATATTGCACCCATTGGGTCCAGGCTATTCGAAATTTTGCGGGTAATGTTAGATGGGCCAGTTCTGATTCGGCTATCATTGCCTCTTCCTGAGAGACCAACGCAGAGTGAATATCATGGATGCGTGAAGGAAGATTGTGCGCTTCATCAATGATCAGCAAGGTCTGTTGCGGTGCAAACCCCGGTTGATTGAACAGCACGCCCTGGTTATCTGGTGCGAATACATAATTGTAATCACACAACCAAACTTCAGCGCAGCCCAGAGCCAGGCGCGATAGCTCATAAGGGCAAATCTGCGTGGTTGTACTGAGCGAACAAATGTCATCCAGGCTGAGGGTTCCTTCGGTAAACAGTTCGTCAGGCTGCAAAGGGGCAGATAGTCGGTTGCAAACAAGACTGTCGGCACAGCTGTTTATGGCATCGCAACCGTGCAGAGTACAGTTATTCGTATGTTCGCGCTTATTGCGAAGCTGAAAATACCGCAAACGACCTTTTTCCGGCACCATGTGTCGTATCTGGTGGATGGCCTGTATTTGCCCCGTGGACTTACCGGTCAAATAAATTGCGCGCTGGTAACGCCCACTTTTCAATTCGCGTAGTGCAAATTCGAGTAAAGTACCCGTCTTGCCAAAACCAGTAGGTGCTTCAAACAGTATCGTATTGTGCTGGTGAGTCGCTGCTTGAATATCCGCTTGTGTTTCTTGTTGGCCTGGTCGAGGGGTTGCGAATGCAGGCTCAAAGTTGAGCGATTGGATACGCATTTTGCTGTGCCAGGTGTCTTCGAGAAACGGCAGCCAAGCATCGAGCTGTGCTCGAAACCGCGCTCCTGCTGTATGCCCATCAATATCGACGCTTTGCAGAATGCCGTGGGTAATGTCAACGAACAGTAATTGTCCGCTCAATTGTTTATCCTGGTATTCGGGCAACAGAGCCGCCAGTGCAAGATAAGTTGCAATCTGATTGAATGCGTGTGGGTAGTTTTTTTCCAATTCGCTCTCATCGACAGGCAGCGCTAACGACAGTGTCTTGATCTCACATAATTTGATGTGTTCGCTGGCTGCCAGTAACTGGTCTATCCGACCCCGCATGCGAAAGGTCCAACCTGCATGCCGACAGTGAGTTTCGATAGGCACTTCAAATTGCGTTTCTGGATTTCTTTGTGTAACCTGCTCCCGCAGTTTTTGATGCCAGGTGTTGCCCAACTGCGCTCGCCAATACCCCTCACGGGACATGCGCTTGTCGCTGGCAGCTGTACGAAATTCGGCAAATTCGCGCACACTGACCGTCACTTTTCGCTCGGCGGCGGCTAATTGCATAAATCAAATTGCGAATGCTTCAATACTGAGAGACTGTGGGAGCAGGTTGCAGCCATATCGTCACTACACGCTGGCGACGATGGCACCTTGCAGCAATCTAATAATTTTTGAAGATGAGACCTGTGTTCAGGCAAGGACAGGGCAGCCGTTTTTCTTTCTTCAGCAAATTTAAAATTTTTCATCAGGCTTTCCACTCCGTCACCCAACCGGAGGATCGACTGCATTTAACGGGCTGTTGTATTTAAGGTAGAGAGGGGAATCCGCCTTGAAAAAGAGTAGAAGCAAATTACTGGGAATCCATTAGCGCAATCATGTAGCCGGGACCGCTTGTTCCCGAGTGGCGGAGCTGAAGCTGCAACCCCAATAACAGTATGACAACGTCACTGCACTTTAGCTTATCCTCTGCCCACCCGCTACTGATCTTGCCTCAGCCACCGTTCTTCAACTTGCGGCATGGTGAAGATGTCCGCATCGAGCTCTGGATTGAACTCACACTTTTCGAGGGTGAATTTGCCGTACACCTGATCTTCAATTGCAAATTCAACCACCTCAGGAACCCAAATGCCGGCAAATCTTCGGTATTTCAGAAAATATTCATCTTTGGAGACAATACTGCCCTGCAGGATTTCGTCCCAGCCGTGACGTGATAGCATAAATGTTTTGGCATCGAAATAAAAGTATTCGGTAAATCCATCTTGGTTGTACATTTTAATTAAATGATTGTGACGTCCCCTAGAAACGACCTTGCCCTTGTATTCGAACACCCATCCTTCTGCTTCCGAATCTATGAATGGACCATAAATTGTGCTGCGCCGAAACGGTTTTCGGACCTCATTCTCACTTTTTTCGACCACGATCGGTTTTTTGGGGGTTAAATCATAGACCCAGGCTTTGGTGCCATCAAATCCATAAATGATTTTTTCTTGGCGCCCCAATTTCTTCCTGACTTCCTCAACTCGGAGTTTGTTTTTCGGAGCCTCCCACGCCATTACGGTGGATTCGTTCATGCCCTCTCGCATTTGGCCCTCGAGGTAGACGGCGTTCAGACTGGACAATTGGTTCTCTACGCCTTTGGCTTTTAAATAGTGGGCGATGATTTTTTTTGAGGCTGCGTCGGTGCGATCGGGAACAGGTTCACGCAGCCTTTTTTTTAGTTCAGTTACCGTTGCCTGCTCCAGATCATCGCCTGATTGCCCGAGCAATTGACTGCACAAAACGCATAGCGGAACAATAAAAAAAATTAAACGTTGCATGTTAGAACCTGACCAAAAAAGAAGGGTACGCGCTTATGTTTCAGATCCATTCAATCGTCACTAAACGACTCTGTTTAACCATCAACCTTTGTTTTTGACTAAAGTTTCAATAATCTGTATATTTTTTTCGATACGGTCAATATAGGGGTTAATGCCAGTTGCGGGGTCCCGTAAAAATTCCCAGAGACAATCACATTCTTTGTTCATCCGCTGTTGTACAAACTCGCGCCAGAAAAGGGGGGTTTTTTGCAATAAATCCTGGTACGTCGCAAACGGACGTTGTTCTACTGGAATATTTTCGTATTCGTAATATTCTTTAAATTCCTGGTACAGCCGGGGCAGTTTTTCCACATAGCGTGGGTCGCTCATTTGGCTGACAAAGTCTGCGGTGCAGACAGCCTGCCCAAGCATGCGCTCCCGCTCCGATGCAAACGGTATGTCTTGAATCGAGCTACGCGGCCCGGTAGACAAAATTAAATGTTCAACTGCGACAATTCTATCTTTTGGCCAGTTCTTTTGTCGTAAAAATAAGCGTGCGTGTTCAGCGCTGCGTAGTTCGTGGATGAGTGTGTATTTGGCGCCAGTACCTTTGTCATCTCCCTGTTGCTTTAAATAACCGATGTCGTGCAGCAGGGTGGCGATGAATCCTGTCTCAAAATCCGTTGCAGTTATTTGCGGGGCAATACCAGCCTGATGCCGCGTAATGATAAGCCGCACAAAACAAAGCGTCGCCTGGAGCGTGTGCTCGAGATCATGATACTGGGTGTCCATGGGCTGAAACCCGGTAGATTTTCCATCGAACATAGCCACGACATAGTCGATAGAGGCCTTGATGAAAAAAGTATCCGTCTCCGGAAAAGCTGCCCGATAGAAACGCGTAACCAAATCACAGATAGTATCTGGCTGCTCGGTATCTAAATCTTCCAGACGGTAGCTAATATTCATTGAATGTGTGCCAACGACAGCAATTTGCTGTCGAAAAGCGTTACGCGACAAAAACGCTGTAGGGTTATAAGATGATAGCATCGACTAGGCAATGCCTAATGTCTTGCCAATATTTTTACTGAAAGCGATTCAGGGTATTTGTCAAATGATTGATTCAGTGCTATTTATGATTGAAATTGAATATAAAATAAGATTGAACATCAACACGTTCGGAAACTTTAATGATGCGAGCTATGCGGTTTTTAACCGCTATTGCCGATTGTCTAAAATTACTATGAAAATGGGACTCACCGGAGGGATTGGCTGTGGAAAGTCAACAGTCGTTGCAGCGTTTGGCGAAGCAGGCTTCAAATGTTGCGAAACAGATGCTATCGTTAAACAACTATTGAGAGAGGACCCGGAGGTCATTGCGGCAGTCGTTGCCCACTTTGGCCGCGATTTCATCAGTGAATCCGGGGGGATTTGTCGAAAAAAATTGGCTGAAGTTGTATTTAGAGAAAAAGATCTGTTGCAATGGTTGGAAAATTTGTTGCACCCACGTGTACGTTTGACGTGGCAAAAACGGGTAGCAGATGCGCCAAATGCCCATTGGTGCATAGAAATTCCACTGCTTTTTGAAAAAAACCTTGAAAAACACTTCGATTTTATCGTTTGTGTAAGTTGTTCGAATGGAAATCAACTCGATCGGCTCCGTCAAAGAGGTTTATCCGATGGGCAGATTTCAGCTCGAAATGCCTGCCAGCTACCACTGAACGAAAAAGTTATGCGTTCTAACGTTGTTTTCTCCAATGATGGAACGAAGAGCTTCCTTAACGCACAAATAAACTATTTTATTGAGAATTTCGTGCACAGAAAAAAATTACCAGTAACCTGAAACAAGAACGGTCAATTCTGACAATTTGTATCGGTTCCAGCCCAAGTCTGATGCTTCGATTCAACTCGGGTGCAAAAACGGGAAATTACGGCTACTTTATCCGGTTATTATATCTAAGTTTATTAAATGATTAATTATTATTGATGAGTGATACTGAAGAACAACTTTTGGACATAGACGATAACGAACCCACCTCTCCAGCCAAAAAGAAAGTGGCGAAAAAGAAGGTGGCCAAAAAGGCGGCGAAGAAAAAAGCAACGAAAAAGAAAGTCGCGGCGACGGTGGAGCCAGTCGATGAGCCCGTTCCCCAATCCTTCTCTGCCAGTCCCGACGACATGGACGACTACGGTGATGTCAGTAATCGGGAAACGCGTGCCGAAAGTGAGTCCAATGCAACCGAGTCACCCGCAGAAGGCAGCTCATCCCCAGAAAATAAGGAACACCGCAATGAGCGGGAGGGGAATAACGACGAACGCACCAGCCGAGAGCAACGCAATCGCCAACACGGTAATTTTCACCAAAATCGGCATAAGAAAAAGAAAAAACAGCCCCAGAAAGGACACCCGGGACATCCGCATAACCAGTACAACCAGCATAACCAGCCAGGGCAGGGCAAAAAGAAAAAGGCCAAAAAATCTAGAGGACGACAACTTGGCTTTGCTGCCGCTAAAGACGACGATTCCAATCCACCTTCCTTTGAGAGTCTTGTCGATTGGGACGTATTTAAGTCGGACGAAGCATTGCAGGGCATTATTGACAATGTTTGCGATGAGTCCAACGAAGCCATTTCTTTTAACGAACTTTATGAGGCTTCTTTGCAGCAACTGGAAACCCTCGCGCAGGAGCGTCAAGTTGAGCTCAAAGGAGCCCCCAACAAAAAGAAACTCTTGCGCGGAATTCTGGATAATGCCCGGCAAACAAAAACGCCGATCCGCGTGTCGGGTATTATCGAACTGCACGAATCCGGCTACGGTTTTATTGTTTACAATTGTGATAACTACAAAGTTCGTGCCGAAAGTACGTTTGTAAATAAAGCATTGGTCGACCGTATTGGCTTGCAACGTGGCCACATGGTTGAAGTGCTGGCATCCGCCCCCAAAGAGAGCGAGACATGCCCGTTTGCGCTGAGGATTGATACCGTCATGGGCAAGGATCCCGCAGCGATTGCACATGTGGTGCCCTTCACCGAGTTGGTGCCGTACTATCCGTTGCAACGTATGTTGTTGGAAACATCGATTGAAAATTGTAAATGGGATAACTTTTCGATGCGGATTGTCGATCTCTTGACTCCAATTGGCCTCGGTCAACGCGGTCTCATTGTTGCCCCTCCGCGCACGGGCAAAACCGTATTACTGCAAAGCATTGCCAACGCTGTCCGCGTCAACAGTCCAGATGTGCATTTGATTATTTTACTGATCGACGAGCGGCCCGAAGAGGTCACTGATTTTCGTCGCCAGGTAGCGGGCGCGGAGGTGGTGAGTTCGACGTTTGATGAATCCGCTGACAGTCACGTCCACGCTGCTGAAATGGTCATCGAAAAGGCACGCCGAATGGTCGAAGATGGTCAAGATGTGGTGATTCTGCTCGACTCCATCACCCGTCTGGCGCGTGCCTACAATACGATGATGCCCAGCAGTGGAAAAATTTTATCCGGCGGGGTGGAAGCCGGTGCTCTGCAGAAGCCCAAGCGCTTTTTTGGCTCGGCCCGCAATATTGAAGATGGCGGCAGTTTGACCATCCTCGGCACCGCCCTGGTCGAAACCGGTAGCAAAATGGATGAAGTCATATTTGAGGAATTCAAAGGTACTGGCAATATGGAGTTGGACTTGGACCGCGAGCTTTCAAATAAGCGTATTTATCCTGCACTGAGCTTTGAGAAAAGTGGCACGCGCAAAGAAGAATTGCTCTACCACCCGGACGAATTGCAGAAAATTTACGGTTTGCGCCGTGCAATGAAAGGCGTTCCGTCTGTGGAAGCCATGGAAATGTTGATCACCCGCGTAAAGAAAACTAAAAACAATGCTGAATTTCTCATGTCGATGAGCCGATAGGCAAATAATTGGAAAGAAATTAGATATGGAATTTCTTTCAGCAATGGGTATTGTGTTGGAATCATTCTAGATTTACCCATTAAATTCTACACTTAAACTTATATTTTCTACAGTGACATCAGCCGACGATTTTGTATTCCAGCTCATACAGGACAAAGGCCTGGTAACTCCCGAGCATGCGAAGGCTACGTTTTTGGCATGCGAAGCCGATGCTGCTGCTAAAGAACCCGAAACTGCAGCCATCGCCAAGCTGGTTGAGGAAGGGCACCTAACCTTCCAGATTATCATTGAAGCGCTCGCTGATGAATTTGGTATGGAGATCGTCGATCTGACCGACCTGCGGCCGTCTCATGCTGCCATTGAGACCGTTAGCCGCGACCTGGCTGAACGCTACAAAGTATTTCCCCTCAATGTGGTCGGGAATCAGCTCGAAATCGTCACCTGCGATCCATTGGACGTTGATTCCATCGATAGTTTGAGCCACGTGGTCAAAATGTCGATCAATACAAAGCTGGCGACACCCGATGCGATCGAACGGGCGATTTCACAGTTTTATGACGCCGCTGTCGAAGGGATGGACGATCTCTTGGATGGCATGGCCGAGACCGACCTCAAGATCGATTTGCCGACTGGAGAGGAGGCGGGCACCAAGGAGGAAGATGCTCCTATCATTCGTTATGTGCACATGGTGATCACTGAAGCGATCAAACGCCGCGCTTCGGACATTCATCTCGAACCACTGGAAAAGCGCTTTCGAGTTCGCTACCGGATTGATGGTGTTTTGCAGGAAGTGGAGAATCCTCCCAAACGGCTCCAACCTTCAATCATTTCCCGGCTGAAATTGATGGCTAATGTCAGTATTGCGGAAAAAAGGATACCTCAGGATGGACGTATTCAAATGAAAACGAATGCCAAGGATATCGACCTGCGGGTATCGGTGCTACCCACCGTCTACGGAGAGTCAATCGTGATGCGTATCCTGGACAAGGAAGGGTTGAACCTGGGATTGCCGCAAATGGGGTTTTTCAGCGACGATCAGGTCCAATTCGAGCGGTTTGTGTCCATGCCGGATGGCATCTTACTGGTCACTGGACCGACTGGCTCTGGAAAATCAACCACGTTGTATGCTGCATTGAATTACATCAATCATCCCGACCGCAAAATCATCACAGTGGAAGATCCGGTAGAATATCAAATGACCGGGATCAATCAAGTGGGCGTGCGCAAAGATGTTGGCATGACTTTTTCCGCTGCGCTACGCTCCATTTTGCGTCAGGCACCTAACATTATCATGGTGGGTGAGATTCGTGATTTAGAAACAGCTGAAATTGCCATAAACGCATCGCTCACGGGACATATGGTGTTCAGTACCCTGCATACCAATGACGCGCCCAGCGCTGTGACCCGTCTTATCGATATTGGAGTGAAACCATTTTTGGTATCTGCTTCGTTAAGGGGTATTTTAGCCCAACGACTGGTGAGGCGTATTTGTAGTGCATGCAAAACACCTTATTTGCCAGAATACCGCGAATTAAATTCAATTGGGATACACGAATCGCAAATCAGCGATTCAACTTTTTATCGTGGAGAAGGGTGTCCAAAATGTTCTGGCACAGGGTATAAAGGACGCATGGGGATTTTTGAAATATTTACAGTTTCCGAAGAAATCCAACAGATAATTTACGAAGGTAGATCCCTGGTATTGCTAAGGAAAAAAGCCCGTGAACTCGGTATGCGCACAATGCGCGATGACGGCATCCGCAAAGTGATGGCCGGTTCAACAACGATCGAAGAAGTTTTACATGTAACAGTAGCTGAGCCCGCGTAGTCAAAAGGGGCACTGTTTAATTGAAGGAGGTATAAAATGAGCTATGAAATGAATGATTTGTTAAGCCTGATGGTGGATGAAGGGGCCTCTGATTTGCACCTTCAAGTAGGTACCCCTCCGACCTTGCGTACCGGTGGATCCATGGTGCCCGTCGACGGGCCTGATTTGACATCTGAAGATACTGAAAATTTGATGAAGGCCATCACTTCTGACGGCCAACAGCAAAAGGTGAAGACCCGAGGTGGAGCTGATTTTGGATTTGCGTTCATGGATCTCGCCCGTTTCCGTGTTTCAGTCCTGCGTTCCAAGGGCAATTATGGCATCGTCCTCCGGCAAATTCCCAACAAAATGTTCGGGTTGCGCGAAATTGGTTTGCCCGATAAAATTAAAGACTTGCTGGTCCGCCCGCGGGGATTGATCCTGGTGACGGGTCCTACGGGGTCGGGTAAGTCAACCACACTTGCTTCCATGGTGAACTGGATCAATGAGCACCATGACGGTCACATTGTTACGATTGAGGATCCAATTGAATATTATCACGACCACAAAAAGTGCATCGTGACTCAACGCGAAATCGGGATAGACGTACCGACGTTTTCGGAGGCTATCCGTGCTGCATTGCGCCAGGATCCAGACGTTGTTCTCGTCGGGGAAATGCGCGACCTGGAAACCATTGAGGCCGCCGTAACCGCTGCGGAGACGGGGCACTTAGTGTTTGGAACCCTGCACACCACCGGTTCGGCCCGCACCGTAGATCGAATTGTGGATGCATTTCCGACACATAGCAAGGAGCAGATCCGTACCCAACTGGCATCGTCGATTGTCTCGGTCATCTCGCAGGTTTTGTGCAAAAAAAACGGCGGGGGTCGGATCGCCAGCTATGAGATCATGGTAAATACAGATTCGATTGCCGCACTTATACGGGAAAATAAGACCTATCGTATCACATCGGATATCCAGACAGGTGCAAGTATGGGCATGATCACCTTAGACGCGCACTTATTGAGCCTGTTTAATCGTGGATTGATTTCGGGTGAGGAGTGTATTGAAAAATCACAACTACCGGACGAAATGAGAAATAAAGTAAGAGCACTGGCTGCGAATGCTGGGCAGTAAAACGGCCGACATCTGTATACCATCTAATCATTTAACTTCCGCATACGCCTCATGTTCGAGGACCATAACGACGCTATTTACGACATCCTGAAACAGAGCGGTCAAATCGACCTGGCTCAGTTGGATGACATCAATAACGCGCATATCCAAACTGGAAAAGCACTGGCTGAGGCTGCGGTTGATTCGGGGTTGATTGAGCGCAGTGAGTTATTGGAAATGGTGGCGGCTTATTTGCAGTATGAATTTGTACCTGTGCCGCCGCAATCGCTCGCAGACCCCCTCGCACGTGCCTTAAAGGCTTCGATTGCGCGTATGTACGGAGTGGTGCCGCTACGGTCAGATGACCATTCTATCGACCTCCTGGCCAAGGATCCTTTTAATAATCACATCATTGATGACCTGACATTCTCACTGAGCAAGGACATCCATCTGGTCGTAACCGATCCAGATTATTTAGATAACCTGTTAACGGAGACCTATGGTTCCGAAGATGCTTCGATCGATGCTTTATTGGAAGAAATTCGCACCGATTCGGTCGCTGAGGAAGGCGAGGGTGCCTCGGAGTCGGATTTAACCAATATGGCGAAGGAAACGCCGATTATCCGCTTCGTAAATTTGATTTTGGAACAGGCCATCAAAGACAAGGCATCCGATATTCACTTCGAGCCCTTCGAAGACCAGTTTCGCATACGCTATCGCATAGACGGTGCGCTGTACGAAATGGCACCTCCCCCTGGAAATTTGGCATTGCCCGTCATTTCCAGGATCAAAGTGCTGGCAAATTTAAACATTGCAGAGCGCCGGATTCCACAGGATGGACGGATTAAAATGACCATTGCTGGTCGACCGATTGATTTGCGGGTGTCCACTTTACCCACTCAGTTTGGCGAGAGCGTGGTGCTGCGTGTGTTGGATAAATCGGTCGTCAACTTAGACCTCGAAAATTTGAGCATGGGCAGTGAGGTGATCCACAGTGTGCGGTCACTCGTCAACCGTCCCAACGGCATTTTTATTGTAACCGGCCCGACCGGTTCCGGGAAGACCACCACGCTTTATTCAGCCCTGCGCGAAGTGAACAAACCGGAAATTAAAATTCTGACTGCTGAAGATCCTGTGGAATATGAAATTGACGGCATCATGCAGGTGGCCATCAACCACGCAGTGGGGTTATCATTTGCAGGCGCGCTGCGCTCCTTTCTGCGTCAGGATCCAGACACGATCATGGTCGGTGAGATTCGCGACCTGGAAACTGCACAGATTGCCGTGCAAGCTTCACTCACCGGTCACGTGGTGCTGAGCACCCTGCACACCAATGATGCCTCCGGTGCGGTTACGCGCCTCATCGATATGGGGCTGGAACCCTTTCTCATCTCTGCTTCGTTAGAAGGTATACTCGCCCAGCGCTTGGTTCGCCGGATCTGCTTAAGTTGTCGGACCTCGTACGAGCCGGATCAGGAAATTGTCGACGTTCTTGGCGTGGATCCACTGGAAATTGCCGATAAAGAATTTTTCTACGGTAAAGGCTGTGCAGAGTGTAGCCAAACCGGCTATCGCGGACGGCAGGGCTTATTTGAAATGTTGCGGGTCACCGATACGTTGCGCGAATTGATCACGCAGAAGGCACCCACGTTGGTGATTAAACAACGGGCGATGGAACAGGGGATGCAAACTTTGCGAGCCGACGGTTTAAGAGCCATTTTTGACGGTGCAACCACGATTGAAGAAGTGTTAAAATACACTTAGGAAAAATGCGTATGTAAAATTTAACAGGGTCTGCAGTTGACCCATTTGATCGCTTACACTTTACTAAAATTATATTGTTCCAGTACACAGTCCGTTGTCGGTAGCGGCGCAACCAATGACTTCCAATGGCCACATTTAAATACACTGCAATCGATACGAGTGGAAAGCAAAAGGTAGGTAAAATCAATGCTGTCGACGAAAATGAAGCGAGTTCAAAGCTCACCGGCATGGGGCTCATGGTCAGCTCTCTGAGCGCGTATCGAGCGGCTCCATCTCGTGGTGGCCAGGCTGCCAGGCCGAAAGTGAAGAGTGGTAAGTTCCGCATTCGTAAGATCATTAACGAAGAAGAACTCACCATTTTTACGCGCCAAATGGCTACGCTGTTGCAGGCGGGTCTGCCGTTATTGCGAAGTTTGGAGGTTATGATTCGCCAGGAAAAAAACCGTGCTTTCAAACAAGTATTGGTGAACATCGCCGACCACGTGCGCTCTGGTAATAACTTATCCGAAGGGCTGGCCCAACACCCAAAGGTTTTCGACCGTTTGTATATCAATATGATCAAGGCAGGTGAGGCTGGCGGTGTCTTAGACGTTGTGCTGTCCCGATTGGCGCGGTTTAAAGAAAAGTCTGTCAAGACCACCAAAAAAGTGAAATCCGCAATGGTGTATCCCATCGTCGTGATCGTCGTCGCAATTGCGATTGTGTCTTTGTTGATGGTCAAAGTAGTGCCCAAATTCGAAAGTATCTTTGAGGGGATGCTAAAAGGGGCGCAACTGCCGCAGTTGACGCAGATTGTCATCAACGTCAGCAAGTTTTTACAGAACAATTTGCTCATCGCATTTGTGGGACTGGTCCTCTTGTGGGTGGTGTTCAAGTTTGCGCTTAAAACAACAACTGGAGCCCGGACATTTGATTGGCTGGCACTGAATTTTCCCAAATTGGGGGACCTCGCTTCCAAAGCTGCCATCTCCCGTTTCACTCGCACCTTTGGAACGCTACTTTCCTCTGGAGTCCCCATTTTACAGGCATTGACAATTACCCGAGATATCATCGGTAACCGGATCATTATGGATGCCTTGGATAAAGTGCATGACCGTGTTCGCGATGGTGAACCTTTAGCAGGCCCGCTCGAGCAGCAACGCGTCTTTCCGACCATGGTGACCAGCATGATCGATGTGGGTGAGGAGACCGGCGAATTGGCAGAAATGCTCAACCGTATTGCCGACAATTATGACGAAGATGTCGACAATGCAGTGGCCAGTATTACGAGTATTATCGAGCCGATTATGATCGTCCTCCTTGCTGCGGTAGTGGGAGTGATCGTTATCGCACTCTTTCTGCCGATCGTTGAGATCATTGAAAACATGAGTTAGTCCGAATTGCTGACCACTCATCGCGCTCGCCCATAACCGACAATAGCAGCACGTAACTTGCAATACGAATTTGCAGGGTACTCACCCAGCTGTATCCGCATGGCTGTGTTTGGCACTGCTATTTTCTAGACATAAACAATTCTGCTTCAGTTGTGGTGAAAGATTCGGGCTAGAAAGTGGCTAATCCCTGGACGAATCGGGCGCAGATTCAGTATTGACCGGTGTGACCAGGACTGGAGCTTTGAGCCCCGGGATGTATTCAGAAAATTCTTCGGCCTCGGAGGTATTGCGCAGAGCACGTTGGACCATACCCATTTTCGCATCGAGATTGTCGATCATCGAAACGAAGACCGCTTCAGGAGTCGCTGCCATGGCAGCAGCTCCCCATTCAAGCTCACCCTGATGACTGAGGATGATGTGCTCGAGCCGTTCGAGCAGGGAGGAGTCGAGCTTCACCTTGACGCCGGCTTGCCGAGCCAGTCGATAACCGAGCACGACGTGTCCTTGCAGAATGCCTTTACGGGTTTTTTTTACAGCTTGGTCTCCCTGGTATTCGATGATTTTACCAACATCGTGCAACAGGATGCCAGCCATGGCCAAGTCTGCATTTACTTCTGGATACAAGGGTAAAATTGCTTTGGCAACACGGGCCATATGCACGGTGTGTTCGAGCAGGCCGTGCCGGTAAGCGTGATGCATCGCAATGGCTGCCGCACTCACCTTAAAGTGGGATCCCATATCGGCGAGGAAATGTTCGACCGTTGCGCGCAAACCACGATGTTGAATACCGGCCACGAAAGTTTCTAAATCTGCCCACAGCGCATGAACGTCTTCAGGAGCAGATTCAATGAGGTCCGCCATCGCGCGTTCCGCGTCCTCAGTGTCCAGTGCCGTGACTGCCTGAATGCGTGGGCTGAACTTGTCATTGTAATGGTCGCTATGGCCTTCGATCCGAATCGCCGTACCCTCTGCTTGGCGTGAAAAAAACTGAAATGCTTCGGAATCGCCAAAACAAGTCGTAGAAAAAGAACCTGTTTGATCGCCGAGCTCGACCACAAGAAAATCCGCACCTTGCCGCGTTTTGCGCACGGATCCTCGCAGAAATAGATAAATGCCGGAAAAGGGCAGGGAGTCACCCTGTGGAATGGCTTTGAGTTCTTTTACTGTCATGAAAACTGTGTAGAAAACGAATGCAGACTTGTCGAACCATGATTTTCCGTTTGAGATGCGTCAGCGATGCAATCTACGCAACAAAAGGCAGTCTGGATGGCGGAAGCCATTGCCGAGGCACGACGCGCTTGGGGACAAACGCATCCCAATCCGCTGGTGGGTGCCATTATTATTGAAAGCGGACGCATTGTTGCCCGTGGCTATCATGCCCGCGCAGGTGAGCCGCACGCTGAAATCATGGCCTTGCAAAATCTTGGGCGGCCTCCCGCCAAAGACGCCACCCTGTATGTAACACTGGAACCGTGTTCCACTGCAGGAAAAACCGGTGCGTGCACGGATGCCTTATTACAAGCCGGGATTCAACGGCTGGTGGTCGGAGCCATCGACCCCAACCCACAGCATGCTGGCCGAGGCATCGACATTTTGCGCCAGGCGGGAGTGCAAATTGAACAGGGCGTGCTGGCAGAGCGCTGCACCGATTTAAACCTGATGTTCAATCATTGGATGACGACCCACACACCCTTCTTTGCGGCTAAGGTCGCGACCACGCTGGACGGCTGTGTCGCTACCCAAACGGGCGACTCCCAATGGATATCCGGCGAACGGGCAAGGGCAGATGTCATGCACTGGCGTCGTTATTTTCCGGCAATTGCTGTCGGGTCCGGTACGGTCCTGGCCGACAATCCGAGATTGACCAGCCGCATCGGCACAGAGGTCAAATCTCCCATTCGGTTCATTTTCGACCGTAAATTGAAGACCGTCAGCGAGCCTTTGCCGAATGTCTTTGTCGATGAATTCGCGCAGAACACAATCGTTATTGCGACACCCGACGCACCTGCAGAAAAACTCGCAAAGCTCGAGGAGCGAGCGATACACGTTTGGACACTATCCGCTCAGGACGAAAGACGATACTTCAGTGCTTTTAAACAAAAATGCATAGAAAAAGGTATTGGGGGTGTTTATTTTGAAACGGGTTCTGGTTTAATGAGAGCACTTTTACAGGCACGGGCAGTGGATTATTTATTCCATTATCAAGCTCCCAAATTGTTGGCGGACGCTGCGGCAAAACGGGCTTTTGACGGTTATGCAGCTCCTCGGCTTAAAGATGCCATAACCCTCAGAGATGTGATCCGAACACCATTTGACAATGATCTGCTAACCAGAGGATATGTGCACTATGCGACCTAGAAAACTATTCATTGCTACCGGCAATCAACACAAGATTGAAGAACTGCAAGCCATGCTAGAACAGGCTCGAGTCGACATCACCGTGTGCTCACCTAATGGAGTAGGGGGGATGCCGCCTGTAATTGAAGATGCAGATTCCTTTGTCGGAAATGCATTGCTCAAAGCGCGAGCCCTGGCGGAAAAGGTGGCTGATAAGAATTGGATCCTCGCAGATGACAGTGGTCTGGTCGTCGATGCTTTGGATGGAGCACCTGGTGTCTATTCTTCCCGCTATGCAGGAGAAGCCGGTGATGACGCGGCGAATAATGCCCGTTTGCTGCAAGAATTGGCCTACATTCCTGAGGAAAACCGCACAGCGCGTTTTGTATGCTCGCTCGTCCTGTTGGTCGAAGGCAATGCATTCGTTTTCGAAGGTAAGGTCGAAGGCAAGATAGGGTTCACCTGCAAAGGGCAACAGGGCTTCGGTTACGATCCGCTGTTTATCCCTGCAGGTCATACGGTTACTATGGCTGAACTCGGCCAGCATGAAAAAAATACAATCAGCCACCGCGCCAATGCTTTGCACAAATTGCTGGCATGGATAAAAGCGCAGTAGACCCTGTAGTTCCATAAGAGTGAAGGGAGCAAAAGCGAGTATTCATGCGAGCAATTATTTAACGACTCTTTTTTACAGCAGTTTTTTCCTATAAGTGTCCATCCGTGTGCATTCGTGGTTTTAAAACTTATGTATTTATGAACCGCCGGAATGACAGTCAGGATGCACGTTTGCAAATGATACATTTATGACTGCAATCCCAACAAGTTTGTAGGAGCGTTTGCTGATCATTTTTCGCTTACAGCATCCCCCGTAAGCGACCCAAAAAATGTTTTAAAATTTTTCGCAACTCGCTCCTTGAGTTGATCATCGGTCACTCCGAATAGCTGTGCGCAAAAGGCGTATACACTTTTAATATTGGCTGGATGATTGGTTTTGTATTCGTCAATTGGGTACGAATTCAAATGTTTTGGGGGCAACATATTGGGCGCATCTGTTTCCAGGAGGAGACGGTCAAGTGGGATGTGTTGCAGGACGTCTCGGTGTTTCTTTTTTTTCTCTTGAGCAAAATAGCCCGAAATCGAAAAATAACCACCCAGGTCGGCCAAAGGCTGGATTAATTCAGCTGACCCATTATAAGAATGCAAAAGAAACCCTTTTCGAGCCCGACGATACGCTCGCAGCTTTTCATGCAGGATGCCCCATGCTTTCAGGCAATGAACGGTAACTGGAAGGTCCAGATCAACGGCCATTTGCCACTGTGTTTCAAACACGGCTATTTGGTCGTCGATGTCAAAGTCCTCCACCCATCGATCCAGACCAATTTCCCCAACTACCCCCGGTGTTTTCTTTAGATACTGCTCCAGTGTCGAGTTCCATTTGGAGGTGCGCTCTTTGATTTTCCAAGGGTGCAAACCAAAGGCAGCCAATACGCAAGGGTGCTGTTGTGCAAGTTCAGCTACGAGTGGCCAGTCTTTTTCGCACGTCCCATTCACTACCATGCGCTGCACACCGCTCGCTTTACAGTCGGCAAGCACCGTGGTTATATGCGGCAGCAGGCTAGCGTCTTGCAAGTGGTTATGCCCATCATACAAAGGATACAGGTTTGAAGTCATAATCCGGCTAATTAAAAAATGATAATTCTGCAGGCTCAAGCGTGAAGCATAGAGCGTTGATACGAGGGTAGGGTTAACTGCCTATGTTGAGCAACTCATTAATCCCTAAACCTGCAAAAGGTGATCGTCTGCTTACACTGAATCCTACAAATAACCTTTTCATTTGAGCTTAACCATGGTAAAGCATCCAATCTTATGGGATTATTATTCGACTTGAATATTGATGAATCAGGAGAACTGCATGCCAAGTGCCACCGTGAGCATATTTACACGCATGGTGAGGACCTTGAGGAACTCCACGAAAATATTGATTTAGAGTTAACCAAAGCGTTCAAAGGACGCAATAAACCTGAACCCTCGGAAATTCACTTTTTGTTTGCTAAGAAAGGCAGTTTTAAACACAAGGTTTCGAGCATGGCCTAGCGTTCCTCTCGTTCAATTACAACGAGTTTTCAGACGCACCGCAATGTTTCGAGGCCATCTCCGAAGTTTCAGCATGCTGTTCCTACGAACAACTCAATTAGCCATGCTTTTGGAATTAGGCATCACGGAATCTCAAGAATCAGCTTTTAACGCGTGTTACAACTGATATTGGTGTTCATTGAGCGGCTCAAAGTGTATCAATCCTTGTTCGCTTGAAGGTGCGGAAGGGTTTATTCTCAGATCCACCTTCACCGTTGGTTGCTTATAAGTTTCACTGCATCAAAGCCCAAGTCTCAATTATTCCCCCAAAACCGGTTCGGTTGTAATCGTCTGGCTGTATCCATCCAAGTCAGGTGTGGAATGGCGTATTTCTGATGTTTGGAATATAATACGGGAATGCAGTCGAATTCTTTGAGCAACTCATGGATGGTGCGGTCGAAAACAGATTTCTTACCGTCCTTCGTTTCTATGTAAAAATGGGTTTTTTCAGTCGGGTGGGGGTCTGCAATCAATATTCCGATGGTTTCCTCAATATTCGTATAGTCAGATTTAACGTAAAATCCCATGCATTGATCATCGGCCAAAACGCTGTTTTATTGAGGAAAATTCAGTCATTTATAGGGGGTTTAATATACATTTTCGGGAGTTCTTAGGAAAATATGAAAGATACCTGATACGAGAAAAAAAATAAATGGATAAAAATCGGGAAAAACCATTAAACCTCTGAAAATCCATGACGACTTATACGGCATAAGCTAGCCAAGAGTTAGTTTAGAAGAACATTGGGGTAGTATAGTAAGTTGGCCGTCATTCTTTTGGGGTAGAGTGACGGCCCTTTTTTTGTGTATCACATGTCCATTGTCCAAAATGAGAGTGGCAACACGTGAGGTTGCTGGAAAAATTTTCGATAGCGGCTAAAAAATGTGTAAGGGTTTCGTCGCTTTTGCGACTGAGGAGAAGCACACACCTACAAAATGATGAAAATGAAACAGGGGGCTCGCTGCAAAGAATAAGCTCTATTCGGTGGCCATCGATACGTGGCAAGTCATCGATGGCTGCTTGTTTCTCAATTACGACCGAGATATAAAACGCAAATTCAATGAAAGCCTGTCAGGATTCATTGAAAAGGCGGATACAGCCTGGCATGAACGATTGGCGAAAACCCACCAATCCCATGCCTATCGAAACAAAAGTTAATAAGCACCCGCTATCGCTGGCAATTAGGACAGTAAAAACTGTTGCGCTGACCAATCATCAATGAGCGAATCGTCTCTCCGCATTGCGGGCAAGGCTCGCCGACTTTACCATACACCTTCAACTCGATGCGAAAATAACCCGGTTTGCCATCGGCATCTAAAAAGTCACGGAGGGTTGTCCCCCCTTTTTCTATTGCTCGTTGCAGAACGACTTTAATGTTCTCAGCGAGCGTTTGATAGCGCCCTTTGGTTATTTTACCCGCTGGTCGGCGAGGATCGATTTGCGACATAAACAAGGCTTCATTTGCATAAATATTGCCGACACCTACTACAATACGGTTCGTCATGATAAAGTTTTTGACCGCCAAGGTACGTTTGCGTGACAATGCGTACAGGCGATGGCCATCAAATGTGTTTTCCAGTGGTTCAGGTCCCAAGCCCTGCAACAGTGGCAACACGGTGTCATTGGCTCCTTGCCACAGGCATGCACCAAAGCGTCGCGGATCATTCAGCCGCAGACAATGGCCGTTATCCAGCACAAAATCGATGTGATCGTGCGGGCGGACCGGTTTGTCGATGGGCTGTACCGTCAACGTTCCTGACATGCCTAAATGCAACACGATACTCCCACATTCGGTTTCGAGAAGCAGATACTTGGCCCGTCGTTGAATCGACTGAATACACTGTCCCACAGCTAGTTGAATTGTCTCGGGAACGGGCCAACGCAACTGAGGGTGGCGCACAACGATGGCCTCAATGCGCTTACCTTGCACATGAGGTGCAATCCCGCGGCGGGTGGTTTCAACTTCTGGCAATTCTGGCATACGTGTTTTGCCTATACCTTCAATTCAGCTTAAAGAGCGTTGCCAATGAAATCGAAACCAACGAACTCAATGGCATGATGATGGCGGCCACAATGGGGTTGACGAGACCGGCCAAACAAAAACCAACGGCGATCACATTGTAGGTAACGGAAAATGCAAAAATAGCGCTGACCAGAACCTTTCGTTTAGCTGCTGCTTTTAACAGAGTGTGAATACCGCTTAAACTTTGGCCGAGAAAGTAAAAATCCGCTTTGTGTTCGAGTGCACTGCGGGCGATAACAGGCGTGCCTCTGCACACTGCTTTCTCAAATGCCAGGCTGTCATTGGCACCATCGCCGATCATGAGCGCATCGTGGGGAGCGTGCGCTTCGATCCAGTTTGCCTTGGCTTCAGGAGTCCGTTCAGCCAAGCCATTTTCCGGTGGCAAGCCCAATGCTTTTACGATCGTTTGCACTTTGTGTTGGCGGTCACCACTGAGAATGTAGATGGCATGATTTTCTGCGAGGAGTGCTTGGACTTCCTCTCGGGCATTGCGGCGCAACGCATCCTTAAATTGGAAACTTGCGATTAACTCGCCATCCACACGGTATTCACAGTCTTGAGTGGCGTTGGTTGCGGTGGGTTCCATTGTTTTTCCTGGAATCCAACCGGGGCGTCCGAGTGAGTACGAGTGCCCCTCTATTGCACATTGCACCCCAAAACCGATGGTTTCAACAATCGCTGGTTGTAACGCCAACGGCACCGCACCGGCGGTGTAAAGAACTTCGCGCAAGCACTTGGACACTGGATGGGGATTGTCTTCAACAATAGAGAGGAGCGCTTGCTGATGGGGTCGACTCAGGGCGAGGAGCTTGGCTTCATCCTGTAATTCTGGTTGCTCGAGCGTCAGCGTGCCAGTTTTATCAAAAATGATTTTTTTTACTTTAGATAGCCGTCCCCACAATAAGCCATCCCGCACAAATACGCCAGACTTCCGCAAATGCGCCACTGCAAACTCATTCACCAGTGGCAGTGCCAGGCCCAGAGCGCAGGGGCATGAAACGACCAGCACGGAGACGGCGACTTGCAATGCAGCGATAGGCGCGCCTCGCCACAACCAAACAATTGCACCCGCCGAGGCCAAGGCGATGATGATAGCAATATAGTATTTTAGCACCCGTTCGAGCATCTCATAACGAAACTCCGTATGAGCATTTTGTAATAATCGTGATAACAGCGATGTTTTCCAGGCTTGCGCCGTTTTCAGCTGAATCGGTTTCGAACCAATATTGATCGCACCGGACGGGACCTTGCGACTTGAGGGCCATCTGACCGGGTCGGATTCGCCATTTATCCATTCGAGACTCAAGTTGGCTTCACTGTCGAGCAGCTGTGAGCTTACGGGGACCACCTGCCCGGGACCCACTTCAATGGTTTGGCCTGCTTGCAATGTTTCGATTGCAACCGAGGCATTGGCTGCATCAACACATTTAACGGTTTGTGGTGTCGTCTCTGACCGCAGTAAACGATTGCGATTTTTTTCCAGCGCAAATTCCTGCAGCCAACGCCCGAGTAACATCAAAAATACAAAGGTAGCCACAAAATCGAAGTAAATCAGCTCCGGCACTCGCAACAACCAACCGACCACCGAAGAGACATATGCCATCACGACTCCCAGTGCAATCGGTAGATCGATATGCAGGACCCCATTTTTTAAGCCCTTCCAGGCGCGCGTGATAAAGTATTGACCACCTGCAGCGAGGCTGAGAGTGGCAAACAGAACGGCAAGTATTTCAAACAACGGTGCCAGAGCAAAGTCGCTTGCCATGCCAAAGTAACGCGGCAGTGTGAACAGCATGGCATTGAGCGCAAACGCTGCGCACAGGCCCAGTCGAATTGAAATATCTTTGGTCTTTTGTTGAGGGTTTGCCGTATGCGGACCGAGGTTGTAGCCAAATCGTTGCAAGGTATGTGCGAATTGAACGATGTCGAATCGCTCCGTTTCCCAGAACATCCGCACTTTGCCGAGTTGTGCATTGATTTGAATTTTCAACGCCCCCGGTGTCTGCATGTACAACTTTTCGATCAACCAGATACACCCAACACAGGAGATGCCCTGAATATTCAAGTGAATGTCACATGGGTTGGATTCCTCTGTATTGCTGGCCTGCACGGCATCCTGCAACCACTGGTAGTCACGGCGATTGAAAACCGACGAACCAACCGGAGCTGAAGCACCGTTGCGCAATTGGTAGAATCGATCCAATCCCTGCGAGTGGATCAGCGTGTAAACATACTCACACCCCTTACAACAATAGACATCCTCTGTTCTTTGAGGCGTGAATGGAGTGCCACAGTGTTTACAGACATGCATACTCAATGACAATGGGGTCAATGACAAAGCACATTGCCAAAACCTCCATCTGTTGCCAGCGTTCGCCACAATACCAGGGCCGAAGCAATACAGGCAATTCCGGGTTGCAGCCAGAGACGGATGTTGGGCGGAATGTGTTTACTCAGGGAAAAATATTGGCTTTGCGCAAACCACAGTAGAGGAATGGTGCCAATGGCGAAGCCAATGGCAATTTCAGCTCCGCGCAATGCCGACCCGGTACTGAAACAAACAATAAAAATCATATACAGCGGACCACAGGGAAGAAACGGCGTAGCCGCTCCTAATAACAGCCCTTTGGCCCAGGTCGGAGGCCGTTTTATCCGGCTGGTAAACAAGAAGTAGCAGCGATGCCACACTTTTGGTTTGGGGATGTATTTATCCAGGCGAAAGCCAGCGATTAAAAATGTCGCGACCAGGACATAAGGAAAGGCTGCTGTGAGCGGTGCATCGAACAGTAATGTCGTGCCCGTTCCCAAGGCACCGGCCAGCATGCCGATACAGGTATAGGCAAAGGTCCGGGTCAGGTGATAGGTGGCCAATCCGAATTGCGCCTGTTGAGGGTTTGTCCGCAACGAAAATGCTGCACAGCCTAAAGGGCCACACATTCCGACGCAGTGCGGACTGCTGACGACACCGGCCAAAAATGCCAGGGCTGCGCCGTTGATCGCGTAAAAATCCATCTTCTAATTCTAAGCAGTGATTACCCAGTTATTACGGTTGATTCGATTCGAGTGGAACAATTTCCACTGGATGATCATTAGCTACCTTGATCAACGCTGTCCAGGCAGCAATTAAAATTAAAAATGCGATCACCACCCAAAACCACAGTTGGGTTGCGCGATTTTTTCCAGTATTCTCCTTACTCATGGACGGTCTTCCTTCGCCTGCAAATCGATTACCTGGGGGTTAGGACCGAGAAATTGAATGGATTGGTCAATCACAAATGCTCCCGGTTGGCCGGTTATGCGAATGGTCAGCGGAAAACTGCCCGCATACTGTTCTTCGGCGATAGAAACCACCAGCGGACGCACTTCCTCAGCCATGGGCTCCAGGGTAACCCCTTCGTCAAAGCCATTTAATTGTGTGCCACTCGGAGCATTGGCCAGGTTGAGGGTAAAGGTTACCGGCTCGCTCTGTTTATTGATCAGGCGCACTAAATACTGGTTGCGGATGACTTGTTGGTTCCAGTAGTACGGTTGCCCCGTCATGCGTTGCACCTGCAGGGTAGCCGGATCCAGTCTTTGCAAAGTCCAGACCATGGCTATGATGCCGCACAACATCAACACGAGGTAGGCAAAAATGCGAGGGCGCAAAATTTGGGTTTTTTTGCCTTCCAGGCCGTTGAGCGAATCATACCGCACAAGGCCTTTGGGGCGGTTCAGTTTGGTCATGATCGCATCGCACGCGTCGATGCAGTTGGCACAACCTATGCACTCGATTTGCATGCCTTGTCGAATATCTATGCCAGTCGGACACACCGCCACGCAACGATTGCAATCAATACAATCACCGATGCCGGTTTGCTTTGCAGGTCCACGCGGTTCCCCTCTTTTTTCGTCGTAACCGATGATGATGGAATTGTCGTCGGTCAGAGCTGATTGCAACCGACCGTACGGGCAGATAATCAGACATAATTGTTCGCGAAACCAGGCAAAATTAAAATAGAGGATACCCGTAATAACAAACACAAAAACAAATGCCCCCCAATGCTCCAGTGGACTTTGCGTCATCCACTGATAAAGCGTAGGTATCGAGACAAAATAAGACAAAAAAATATGTGCAATCAAACCTGCAAAACACAGGAAGATAAAATGTTTCAAACCACGAAGCACAATTTTGTGGTTATTCCATGGGGCTGCATCCAGTTGTCGTCTGGCGACAGCGTCCCCTTCGAGCCAGCGTTCAACCCGCCGAAAGACGTGTTCTAAAAAAACGGTTTGTGGGCATGCCCAGCCGCACCAGATGCGGCCGAGTAGGGAAGTGATAAAAAATAAAGCAAACCCCAGACCTGAAACCAGGAAAAATCCCAGCCATAAATCCTGGGTGGCGATGGTCATGCCGAAGAAGTGAAAACGGCGCTGCATCACATCAAAAAATACCGCAGGATAACCATTGATTTTGATCCAGGGAAGCAGCACATAGACGGCAATCAGGACAACGGCGCTGAGGCGGCGCAACAGGGTGAATTTCCCCGAAACGTCAGCAGGGTGGAGGAACATGCGCGAACCATCTTCATTGATGGTGGTCACGCTTTCGCGGCTGGGGTTTAAATTTGCCATTTTTTATAGTTACAAAAAGAAAAACTGCCAATCGGCGGATGGGGTCACAGGTTATTGTGCGGCTTCTATCTCCGCACGATCATTTTTGCTCAAAACATAGGCGACTACTTGCGCAATGCGCTTTTGGCCGAGTAAAGGCCCCCAAGCCTGCATACCTTTTTCGACCACGCCTTGATCGATGGTGTTGTATATCTGCGACGGCCTTGCGCCGTGCACCCATTCACTGTCCACCAGGTTGAAGCCAATCCCCCCTTTCAAGTCGACGCCATGACAGGCGACACAGTTCTGGTCGTACAGCTCTTTGCCATTTTCAATATAGGTCGAATTGTTGCTCATCTGCCAAAACATCTCATCGTTAGTGACATCGAACGAGCTTTCCATTTTAGCCTTTTCGATCGCCGCCATCTTTGCTTCAAGTACAGCAACATCGCTCTTGCCGGTATCGGTCTGGAAATAGAAAAACCAGTAGACGAAGGAAAAAATAATCGCACCGTAGAGGGTGTTGAGCCACCAGTTGGGTAAACGCTGATCGTATTCTTGAATACCATCGTAGGTGTGCTCTTTTAGAACAACCTCGTTTTTCTTAAGTCTTCTAGAGTTTCCCATTATTTTAGTTCCTTTATTCCAAAGTCCTTACATGTCTTGCCAAGATGTGAAGTGATCATTTTATCAACTTATCAACTCTGGTAAGATTCGATAAATGTGCAGTTAGCGTTTGTTATGTTTGTCCGAACCTTCCTCCAGAGGCAGGTCGGCTAGTTTATCCACGTCTTTTTTCTTCATCAGCAGGGTGCGGATAACAATGAAGATGAACGTTGCAAACGTCAGTGCAAATGCAACGATCGGAACAATGCTGGTCCAACTATCGAATGTAATCCGGTGAAACATATTTATTTAAACGGTTTGCAGGTTGAGTGCGGTGGTGTTCATGGGGCTCGCGTGGCGACTTGCGGGTTGCGCTCTTCGAAGGTCCCCAATTTTTGCAGGTAGGCAATGAGGGCGACCATTTGTTTTTCAGGTGTGATCATTTCGCCTTCGGCCTGGATAGATTTCGCAATGGGAATGGCCTGCTCCAATGCCTGTTGTCGAATGTCTTCGGCTGTCAGGTCTTCACTGTAAGGAACGCCCAGGCGTCGCAAAGCATTGATTTTTGCGGGGAGCGCGTCGAGGTCGGTTTCCTTTTCAGCTAACCATGTGTATTTGGGCATGTTCGACCCTTCTGACATGCTCGGAGGATCCATAAAATGGCGGTAGTGCCAATAGTTGTTGCGCTTGTTGCCTTCGCGCGCCAAATCCGGGCCGGTGCGTTTGGATCCCCATTGAAACGGATGATCGTAAATGGATTCACCTAACCTTGAGTAGTCTCCATAACGCAGTACATCGGGAACCAGGGTGCGAATCATTTGCGAGTGGCAGTTGTAACACCCTTCGCTGACATAAATATCGCGTCCTGCAAGCTCCAGCGGTGTGTATGGGACCTGGATGCGGTCTTCTACATTGGTCGCACGATTCAGGGTAACGGTGGGAATGATTTGAATCGCACCTCCGATTGCAGCCGCGATGAGTGTCAAGGTGGTAAAGACGCCGCCGTGTTCGAGCAGGCGCTCATACCATTCTCCCCATTTGGCTCCACTGATTTCAAAGTGTGCAATCGCAATGATGGTGAATAACACTGTACCAAATAAACCGATGAGCATCATTCCGCCGTTGGCGAACATCCAAATACCTGCGCAGGTGAGAATCACCAGTGTGTAGAGCACCGGCGCATTGAGAAAACCACGAAAGCGCTCTTGCGGCCCGGCATCTTCAACGGCGACCTCGATAGTGCCATTTACGGGCTGGCCACTGGCAACCGTCTTGCAGATATTGTAGATCATCAGCACGTAGCCAAACAGATACAAGGCACCTCCAAATACACGGAATCCCATGTATACGCGAATCGGATGGATCGTTTCAACAAAACTGGCATGTTTAAGCACAGTGCCGTTTTCAATTGTTTCATTGAGCATCAGCCCTTGCGTGATACCTGAAAACCACATGGACGCGATATAGAGTAAAATGCCCACCATCCCGAGCCAGAAGTGCATATTGGCCAGTGCTGTGGAAAAGAGCTTGGTCTTCCATAAGCGTGGAGCCAGCCAGTAAAACATACCGGCAGCCATAAAGCCATTCCAGCCCAAGGTGCCACTGTGCACGTGCCCGATCGTCCAGTCAGAATAATGCGAAAGGGCATTGACCGACTTAATGGACAGCAGCGGCCCCTCAAAGGTGGCCATGCCATAAAATGTCACGCCAGCTGCGAAGAATTTCACCACTGGATCGGTGCGCAACTTATCCCAGGCACCCCGCAGCGTCAGCAGGCCATTCAACATGCCGCCCCAACTGGGAGCCCACAGCATTAAACTGAAGGTCATACCCAAGCCCTGCAGCCACGGTGGCAGGGCTGTATTCAGCAGGTGGTGCGGACCTGCCCAGATGTAAATAAACACGAGGGACCAGAAGTGGATAATCGAAAGACGGTATGAATACACCGGTCGATTCACTGCCTTGGGCACGAAGTAATACATGATGCCTAGAATCGGTGTCGTTAAAAAGAAGGCCACGGCATTGTGACCGTACCACCACTGCACCAGTGCATCTTGCACCCCGCCAAATATGGGGTAGCTGTGCAACAAGCTCGTTGGCAATGACAAGTGATTGACAACATACAACATCGTAACGGTAACAATCGTCGCAATGTAAAACCAAATTGCGACATACAGCGACTTCTCGTTACGTTTGGCAATCGTCCAGAAAAAATTTGCGCCAAATACTAACCAGATAACTGCAACAGCAATATTAATAGGCCATATAAGTTCAGCGTATTCTTTGCCGCGCGTGAGACCTAACGGTAAGGTAATAGCAGCTGCGACAATGATGGCTTGCCAGCCCCAAAAGTGCAGTTTGGTGAGGAAGTCGGATGCCAGGCGCACTTTACACAGTCGTTGTAGCGAGTAATAAATACCCGCAAACATCATATTGCCGACAAATGCGAAAATCGCAGCATTGGTGTGTAACGGGCGTAGTCTGCCAAAGGTAAGCCAGGGCGTCTCGGCGTTTAAAATAGGAAAGTTGAGTTGCGCTGCGATCAATACACCAACAGACATGCCAACTGCCCCCCAGAAGACCGAAGCAAGCATAAAGTAGCGGACGGCTTTGTCATCGAACTCAATAGTCGTTTTCGTGTGACTCATGATAAGGTTTTGCGGGTTTAGGATAAAATTTTGCGGTTATTTGTTGTCTTTTGTAGATGTCTGCCGCTTCAAATGTTGCTCGGCAATGCTCTTTTCCTCTGCAAATGGCAGAAGAGATTCGCTTTCGACACAGGTTTCACTGTCTTGGCGCTGGCTTTTAAAAAACAAAAAAATAAAATACCCCGCCAAACAAAGACTTAAAAAAACAGTTAAAAAAAGAACGTCCATGCTTTTGCGTTACAGCGGTTTAAATGCAGGTATTTTTCGCAGGGTCGTGTTGTTCACAACGGTGCGCGTGAGCGCGTTCAAAAAACGCGCAGCAGGCCACCCCAGCGATCGCGTGCCCCTGAAAAGGCTATTCAATCATTGGCTTTGGGAATATCCGCGTTCTCAATTTCGATAGCATGTGGGTGCTTCCGATTGGAACGAATTTTCTCCGCACGCTGGCGCAGTTTACGGTCAAGTTTTTCCACTAAAATATTGATACAGTGGTACAGATCATTGCCCGTTTCAGTGATGACAATGGGTTTTCCTTTGACCTCGACATGCCCCTTCGCCGAAAATTCATCCGCATGGGAGGGAGCATTGGTTTGCTCGATCTCAATGCGCACCTGTTGGATGTGCCATTCATGGTTGAACAGCTTTTCTAATTTTGTATTGATTCTGCTGCGAATGGCGTCTGTAACTGCCAAATGAAGCCCGGTAATGATGATATTTTGATTATCCATTTCTTGTGTGTTGATTTATAGTCGCACAAATGAGATAAATCGTCTTAGCATCGATGGTCTAAGAGTTAGCATTTTTTCCACAATGAATCAGTTAGAATCACAACCTGAGCAGTCAAGCAGCTTAAAAACAAGTCGCGAGATCGTAAAAAAGCTTTCATCTACGCAAATTTACAAAGATTACGAAAAAGCCTTCTCGCAGGCCACGGGATTACCGCTTGCGCTGAAGCCGATTCAGTCTTTCGGCCTGGCGATGGCTCAAAGTAAACAGCAAAACCCATTTTGCGCGATCATGGGCCGCACCAACAAGAGCTGTGCTGCGTGTCTGGCCCTGCAGGCGGAACTGGAAAAGAAGGCGGAATTGAAACCCGCCAGCCTGCATTGTTTTGCCGGTTTGTGTGATACTGCCGTGCCGATTCGGGTCGGGGACCGATTGATTGCATTCCTGCAAACCGGCCAGGTGCTGCTGCATCAGCCCACTCGTGAAGGGTTTTCAAAAATAACCCGCCAGTTACTCGCATTTGGCACTGAGGTCGATCTGAAATCTTTGGAGGAAGCTTATTTTCAGAGTAAAGTTCTCGATGAACAACAATACAAAGCCTTCATCAGCTTGCTCGCGACCTTTGCTGAACACCTGGGGACCATCAGTAACTCTATTTCGATTGAAGCATCTCTGGCTGAATCAGAAACCATCAGCAGTGCCAAAAATTTCATCTCCAGTCACTATCATGAACCCTTGACCCTTGGTCAGGCAGCCAAGGTCGTCAACATGAGTGTGCGCTACTTCTGCAAAGTCTTCAAAGAGTCGACCGGCATGACGTTCACCGATTATCTTGCGCGGGTGCGTATTGAGAAAGCAAAAGATCTGTTAGCCAACCCGCATAAACGTATCAGTGAAATTGCTTTCGAGATTGGCTTCGAATCCTTGTCCCAATTTAACCGCTCGTTTAAGCGCATTACGGGTAAAACGCCAACCGTTTATCGAAAGAAAGTCAAGACGTGGTAGGCGATCGCGCATTGTCTTGTTATCAGCTTTTTCATCATCAGCAGCACGTTACGATGGCTGATTGGGACAGTCGGGAATGCGACAACGGCCGTAAAAAATGACTTCCTCGCCGTCGAGTTCAAATTCGGCGGGCGACGGATAGTGCTCCAACAAATTCGGCGTCTCTCGCTCGAGATTGAAGACTTTTTGGCAACTGCGACAAATGACATGGGGATGGTGCGTCCCCGAAGGCAACTCGAAGCGGTACGGTTGGCCGGGGAAATTGAGGCGTACTAATTTGAATTCCTGCGTCATTTCCTTGAGATGGCGAAAAACCGTGCGCTCCCCTAAACCCGGATACTGACTTCGTGCTGCGCGCAGAATTTCTTCAATACTCAGTGGCCGCTCGGCTTGGCGCAAAACGTCGAAAATCGCTGCACGTTGTTTCGTCATTCGTTCCATAAAACTGCAAGTTTCATGGATTTTTAACCCAGGTCAAACATTAGAGATAGACCCTTCATCAAGGTAATTCTTCTGCAAAAAGCCGACAGAACACTGTGCCCGCTGCACCTTCACTCGCGGGAATCATTACCTCTACGTGGTTGAGGTCGCCAACTTGGGTGATGGTGAAACGGATGCCGTCGATGGTTGCAGAAATATCAGGTATCGCAACGGTCGTCCACGGGTCATTGCGTCCAAGGTCACTGCTGTGCTGAATGCTGAAAGCAACTCCGCCACGGCTCTCTTCGTTGCGGCAACTGAAGGTCAGTGTCAAGCTGCCATCGCTGCCAGCATGCGCAGAGGGTAGCAGACGCGTCGCGTTCGTGCCGGGGGTTGCTGCGCCCAATAACCACGCTAACCCATCGTCGATCTGATCGCCATTAGTGTCGCCATCGAAGGAGGCACCGTCGGCCCAGGCTTGATACCCGGTCTGATTAAGACTGCTTCGTTTGTGAATGACCCCAACTGCATCCAAGTCAAAACCAGCAGAACCAATCGTGGGTGAGGGATCATAAATAAGATCACCAGAGCTATCCAGGCTCACACCTCCTATCACGTCGATAATCTTAACGTGTGTGATGGACATCGTATTGAGCAAAGGATCCTCTGGCAACGTCGATAAATCAAAAGGAGTGCCGTAACCAGTTGCATATTTGCCTGCAAACCCATCGACATTGGTGGCATCCACTATCCCAAATGAACCTACGGCGGAAAGCGTAAGCGAATCGTTATAGAATCTGTAAAAATGAATGCCATCTGAAGAAACTTCGACGAACGCTAATTCCAAAAACCGGGTGCTGAAACTATTTTCAAAGACTGCAAAATCAAAGCCGGGCCCGTCTGCGATAGGCTCATTGAAAAGCAGGGTGATGGCACCTCCTCGTCCCAGTGACACAATATCAAACGAGATCTGCCCAGGCGCGACGGCAGGACCCAGTGCTTGCGCTGGAGTTTGCCAACTCAAATCAACGTTGTCGCCCACACGGTAATCTTCATACGCACTGGCCCACATCACAAATGCCGGGTCATCAGACGCCAGCGCACTACTGCCGATTTGATCGTGCGCAGGCGGGTACGGCCCTGCATGGAGCAGTCCCATTGTACAGACCCCCACCGCTCCACCAGCAATAAGCCGAAGCGATTGTTTACCCAATTGTAACCACTGTATTGAATGGATTCTTTTCATGTTTAGAAAGCGATTGTGCATCCCACATTTACATGTCTACCTGGAGCCGGATACCATAATCCAGCATATTTTAGACTCGCAAATTTTTCGTCGAAAACATTGTTTAATCTAAAAAATATGGAGACATTATCGATCAACTGGTAGCGTGCCATCAAGTTGATGACCTGGTGTCCCGGTAAGGGTTCACGGTTATTTTCAAAGTCGTTTCCTTCAAACGCATCGCTGGTATACTGATACTCCATCTGAACCCTGAACGCCGGTGTCGGCGTCAATGCTACGAGTCCGCTCAACTTGTGCTGCGGCACCAGGTATACGGCTTTACCTGCATATTTGCCAGCTTGGTATTCAGCCTGTATCCACGTGTAAAAAAACTGCAATTCGAAAGCGTCGAAATCGAGTCGGCTGGATAGCTCAACTCCCAGGCGGCTTGTATCTGCCAAGTTCACATTGAGATTATTTTCAAAATTATACGCAACCTCGCCATCCAACCATTGGGCGAATGCATTGACTTTTAAATCCCATGCGTTTTTGGTGAACTGCAGTCCAGCCTCAATATTATGACCTTTCTCGGCCTCCAGGTCTTCGTTAAACGGCATTGCCAATGGATAACCCTGGTAGGCTGCGGTTTCGTCCATAACCGGAAACCGATAGAGTAAATCGTAACGCAACCAACTGCGCCACGATTCCAAAAAATCGGTATTCAGCCCGAGCTGAGCTGCATACCCATGCGAAGATTTCTCTCGCGAAATTTCACCCTCAGCGTCAAAACTCAGATAATTGTGTTCCCAGCGAAGCGCGCCGGATACCGTGCTCTCATCGAAGAGCTTTTGTTCAGCGTAAGCATACAAGGCCAGTGATGCCCGTTCCAATTTGGCGTTGTCGATCCGGTTTGTTCTATCGATCTGTGCGTATTGGTTATGATCCAAGCGGTCACTATGCACACGAATGCCCACTGCGATTTCATCCAATGGTTGCTGCCAAGTGACCTTGGGCTCAAATGAAAATGAGCGGATTAAATTATCAAAATGCGCGCCGGAACCCAGGTTTGAGGCCTGATCCCTTTGTGAAAAGCCAGATTTTACCGTCGCCGAACTGTTCTCATTCAGCACGATTTCAGCCGTCCCATTGATACTGAAATGTTCACTCTCACCAAATTGAAACTGCGCTTGATTCGCTTGGGTGTAGATGGATTGCCTTGGGTTGACTCTATAGCCCGTGGTCCCCAATCCTCCGGGAAACTCAACCCGTTCATCAAAAAACGAAATGCCTACACGTGTTGAGAAAACATCGCCAAAGGCTCGACCAAAGTTGACAATCCCGCCCGTCACAGCATGACCACCATTTTCTCGATAGCCACCGGTGCGGTTATCTTCGAGGCTAATCGAATAGTTCCAATCAAATACAGCACCACGATGGTTTAGCCGCACCGCGTGTGTGTCATAACTACCAACAACTGCCTCGACACGGTTCGCGTTTTCGCCAGGGTCGAGGCCCAGCTTGGTCACGATATTCAGCACTCCACCAATGGCTTGGTCCCCGTAACGAGCGGTTTGCGCCCCCCGCAACACTTCAACGCGTTCAATCTGTCCAATCGGAATTTCCAACCAGGTTGGCACAGCTAAGTCCGGTCGATTGAGTTTCTGGCCATCCACCAGGATCAAGGTTCTCAAACCACTCCCTTCGCCGTACCCGCGTAAATCCATTTCGCTACTTGAACTGTTTCCAGAAAAACTCTTGAAATGAATCCCTGCATAGGTTTGCAACAATTCAGCCAGATTGGATAAACCCGAATTCTGAATCAACGCTTCATCTAAAACAGTGACATTTCCTGGATAGTTTTTGACATCGTCTGCCACGCGGTAGGCAGTTACATAGAATGGTTCAAGATCATGGGCGATGGACTTATTTTCAGCACTCAGCCCAAGCGTTCCCAAACCAACGAAACCGCCTAAGCTCAAACCTAAAGCGCGAAATACCTTACGCACCGCAGCCTCATTTGCTGACCCTATTTTTTCCACCTCGAAATGAGCACAAACGTCGCCAGAAATAGAAACATTGGAATGTAGGTCGCGGGTTCCGGGACCGCCACTAAGCTATCCATCGCAAAATACGCGGGTGTGTTCATACCAAATTCACCTACATCCGAAGAGGTGAGGTTAAAAACAATTTCCGCAACTCCCGATCCCAGATTTGAAAGATCAACATCTAACCAACTATCGACGACATAATCTTCAGCATTATCGATAAATCGATAATCCGCCAAATACACCTCGACCATCCCCGTTGTCTGACTTGCCGCATCCAAACCCGTTACGGTCAGCAGAAGCCAGTCAGGGTCATTGCCAGAAGTGCCCCCAAATTGCTTGGAGAATGCATCTCCAGTTAAAATAGAGTCGGCTACATACGTTGTGTTGGCAACGCGCATTGTCAACGGCTGGGTCATGGCTGGTGACAGTGCGATGGTGGGAGCAGTGCTCCCGCCGGTAAACCCAACTCCGTATACGGAATCTCCAAATCCGGTCCCCGGAAAAGCACTGTATTGATTGCCAAATCCTGGCGTCTCGGTGTCAGTTGTCGTCGAGTAAGACCAACCTTCCCAGGAAGTAAACCCGTTGCCAAAATCAGTGAAAACGTTATTGAACTGAGCGCCGCCACTCGTAAAACCACCAGCACCGTCAGCACCATTGTAAAAAACTCCCCCTCCTGGACCGCTGTAAGTCTCGGCTGGGGGGGTCGTCAGCGCAGCGTCCGAAAAATCAATCACCACCGAGTAGCCTTTAAGGCACACCAAGTGCACTGCCATCAGGGCATACAATAAAGACGGGTTGAATCCATAAAACTTTGAATTTTTAATTATTGACATATAGATGCCATTAAGGAGTTCGGAATCTATTCGTCAAGAAATTTTGAGTATCCTCTTATATTTTTGCAGGGTGACCGCATTTAGCTCACGCAAGCACTGCTTAAAATCCGTGCTTGGAATTATCCAGCACATCAAGATAACGTAAAAGCGTGACTCGGACCGAATTTTGATAAAATCCTATGGAAAGTTTATTTCTAGAAGACCCATCCAATACCTCGACCAGCGGTATTGAAAAACCCATGAAAACGACTGAGCATAAGGGAGCCAAGCTGAGGCTATACTATTTGCTCAGTTTCAAGGATAATCGGCTATCAGTAGACATAAAACGAACGAGGGAAACGGCTTGGGGGCGTATTAAGCGGAGTATATCCTTTGAACTGGCTGCTTTTCGCAAGGCCAAAGTTGTCGCCTCGGTCGCCCCAGAGGACATGAAAATTTTGATGCGGCTGTACATGGGGCAGGCCGCAAATGCTCGCCTCTATGTGTTGAGTGGTAAGGATGGCTACCAATTGTTTGTAGATATGGTGAAAACCGGCCGTTGTTACTGGGGAGAAGGGGCAGGAACGCCGATTAAGAAAGTGCTGGCTCGCCAAGGCAGGCTCGGTTGGCAGGCGATGCTCGACGGTTCGCAAAAGCCGAGCCTTGAGCTGACACCGCCAGCATCTCATGTTTTCCCGTTGAGTCCGCCTGTTTATTTGGAGGTGCGCAGCATGCAGGCAGGTGCAGTTACGTGTTCCCTGCCCAATGCACTGATTGAAGAATGGCTGAGTCAGAGGCCCTTACGTGCGGAAGCGTTTGTGGCATTTGGGAAGCGGATGCAACAAAGATACCCCGGGGAGTCAGTGCCCGTACCGCAATCCCTTGAGATTTGTCGACACGAGGGCATAGAACCTACGCCTGTACTGACTATTTTGGAGAAAGCATTGGAACCATCTTCTTCTACGGACGGTATTGAGCCTGTGACAGTGCCCATTATTGAACTGCATTTTGATTATGAAGTGAAGTCTGTGCATTGGGCGGAGTCTGCGATGAGGCTGAGCTTTGTAGAACACAATCAATTACATCAACTGACGCGTGACCAATCATTTGAGGACAAAACTTTGAGCAGATTGCTAGACATTGGGCTGTGCATGCTCAGTGAAGCGTATCCCCATCATTTTCTCAAAAATCACGAAAAGGACCTTACTGTTTCCATCAAAAATGCGTTTGAGTGGGGAACCATCCTGCAAACAGAATTACCGCGCCTAGAGGCCCAAGGCTGGCGGGTCGTTCAAGAGCAATCGATTGAGCTCATCGCACCGGAAGCTGACGATTGGTATTCAGAGCTGACACCCGTCGCTGCGGAATGGTTCGAGTTCGAAGCAGGCTTCGTCTTAAATGGAAAAAGATACAATTTGCTGCCGGTGGTGCAGGATCTTATTGGCGAATACCTCGATGTTGATTTGGCAGAGATGGAGCATGTGTTGAGCGAGTGTCAGGTGTCGATTCCACTGGGGAATGGTCAGCTAGCATTGGTCGAAGGAAGTAAACTGTACCCTCTGATAAGAAATCTCTATGAACTTTATTCCGATCACGGATTCACTGCAAATAAGCGTGTAAAGTTGAATGCGTGGCGAGTAGCAGAGCTTCTTGAGCTTGAAAACTCGGATGGAGAAAGGTGGCAGATTCCCGAATATGCTAGAAAATTGCATAGCATACTTACCTCTGGGATGAAATTAGAGCCGATGTTGCCTCCGAGTGGCTTGCAAGCTGAGTTGCGCCCCTATCAACAAACAGGGTTAGCATGGCTGCAATGTATGCGCGACCATGAGTTGGATGGCATCCTCGCTGATGATATGGGACTCGGTAAGACGTTGCAAACGATTGCACATATTTTGGCGGAGAAAAATGCGGGCCGATTAAATACTGCAGTTCTGGTTATCGTGCCGACGAGTTTAATCTATAATTGGGAGCATGAAGTGAGTCGTTTTGCGCCGGAGCTGTCATTGATGACCTTTTATGGCGCAGAGCGTCGGGAACTGTTTAGCAAACTGGGTTCTACAGATATTGTTTTGACCACCTATCGGTTATTGGTACGTGATTTGGATTACTACAAGGAGCAGCATTTTTCTTACATCATTTTAGATGAAGCGCAGAACATTAAAAATCCCCGTTCACAAGCGGCTAAGTCTATTTGCAGCCTGAAGAGTGCACGGCGGTTATGTATATCGGGCACACCCATGGAAAATCATTTAGGCGAATTGTGGTCGCTGTTTAATTTTCTCATGCCTGGATTCCTGGGCGAAGAGCGGTTTTTCAACAAGAACTTTCGCGTTCCGATTGAAAAAGGTGGGAGTAACAAGTTGCGTTCCATTTTGAATCGCAAGACAGCTCCTTTCATTATGCGGCGCAAAAAAGATGAAGTGGTCAAAGAATTGCCGCCGAAGACGGAAATCGTTCGCAACATGGAGTTAACCCATGAACAACAGGAATTGTACGATACAGTGCGACTTGCGGTCAGTAGTGAAGTCAAAAGTGTGATTGCGAAAAAGGGCATTGGCAGAGCTCAAATAACTATTCTAGATGCACTGTTGAAACTCCGGCAAATTTGCTGTGATCCGCGGTTACACAAGCGTAGAGCCGGTTATAAGTCTGAAAGCTCGTGCAAGTTGCATGCCTTGATGAATATGCTGCCAGACTTTGTTGAGGAAGGTCGCAAGGCCATTATATTTTCTCAGTTTACCAGTATGCTTGATTTAATTGAAAAAGACCTCAAAAAAGCCAAACTAAACTACACTACGTTAACCGGGAAGACCCAGAATCGAAGAGCGTGTGTTGAACGCTTTCAATCAGGTGAGGTGCCGTTGATGCTGATCAGTCTCAAAGCAGGTGGTACAGGGCTGAATCTGACAGCGGCCGACACCGTCATTCACTATGACCCCTGGTGGAACCCATCCGTAGAGCTTCAGGCAACTGACCGAGCACACCGTATAGGCCAGGATAAACCCGTTTTTGTTTACAAGTTTATCACGCAGAATACAGTCGAAACGAAAATTTTAGCCATGCAGCAGCACAAGCGTGAATTGGTTGAAGGTATTTTATCAAATTCAGTAAATACTTCTAAGATCAAGTTTAGCGAAGAAGATTTGGAATTGTTATTTGGATAATTGTATGAATGCTAGGTGTCACAGGCCATTAGCCATGCGCTGCATACACAGTCCGCCGTAGTCTATGAGTCACTCTTTTCAATTGCCTTTATCCCGACGTCCACGTCGTTTACGTCGCACGCCTTTAATCCGCACGCTGGTCGAAGAAACGGTGGTGACTGCTGCCGATCTGATTCAGCCACTGTTTGTGGTCGATGGGGAAGGGGAGCCGGAACCAATCGATTCGATGCCGGGGCAACAGCGATGGCCGATACATTTGCTCGCCGAGGAGTGTCAGCAGTTATTTGCCTTGGGGATTCCAGCAGTCGCGCTCTTTCCCAAACTCTCCAGCACGCGGAAGAATGCATCCGGGAGCGAAGCACTGAACCCAGATACTTTGGTTGTGCGCGCAGTCAAAGCGGTGAAGCAGGCCGTTCCCGAATTGACAATCATCACTGACATTGCACTCGATCCGTATACTGATCACGGGCACGACGGACTGCTCAATGCCAACCAAACAGATGTCGATAATGATGCGACAGTAGACGTATTAGCTCGCATGGCGGTGCTGTATGCGCAGGCAGGATCCGACTTTGTCGCGCCCTCCGATATGATGGATGGGCGGGTATACGCGATTCGTGCGGCCTTGGACAGTGCGGGGCTGACCGAGACGGCCATCATGGCCTATGCTGCCAAATTTTCCTCGGCCTATTACGGTCCCTTCAGAGATGCTGTCGGCAGTTCGAAAGTCGCAGGAACCCCTTTATTGAACAAAGATACGTATCAGTGCAACCCTGCAAATCGGCGCGAAGCGCTATTGGAAACTCGACTCGATGAAGAGGAGGGAGCGGATGTACTGATGGTGAAGCCCGCAGGACCTTACCTCGATATCATTCGTGATGTTCGCGACAACACACTGTTGCCGGTCGCGGCTTACCAGGTTTCAGGGGAATACTGCCAAATTCATGCGGCAGCTGAAAAGGGCTGGCTGGATTTTGAACGCTGCAGAGATGAGTCGTTATTGGCGATCAAGCGAGCTGGAGCCGATATGATTCTGACCTATTTTGCCAAGGAAGTAGCAGCTGAAAATGACTCTCGATAGTTATTAAGATTCCCTCCGATACGGCAATGTGGTCTGTTCTTTACCCATAAGTCATTTTAGTTTTACGGGCCTTACAAGCGTGGGGTGTCGGTTTGCGGGTCGCCGCCAACGAATACCGGTTGCTGCCGTATTGATGCCTGCATTTGCGAAAACCAACACACCTCGCGAATTTTGGCTCACAGGTTCCACGCTATTTCGCAAGCCAAAGCCCGTCAAAAAACACACACCCACTTATAGGTAAAGATCCGCATGTGGCACCTGTTGGCTTGCCATCCGGCCTGTATTCAGATTTGTTAAAAATATTGTATAGATGGTAAACGACAAAAAGCTCTGGTATTACGTAAAAGATAACCAGCAAGTTGGACCCGTAAGTGCGGAAACATTGAACCAACTCGTTCGCGATGCAGCCATCGGCGCTGATACCCTTGCCTGGCAAGACGGTATGTCTGGTTGGCTGCCAATCGCAGACATTCCTGAATGGAAACAACATTTGCCCAGTTCACGGGACGGTTTGAAATTGGGCCAACGCCCGGTACTTCGTCAAACAGAACCTGCGGGACCGCCGGCTGGCGATGCGACAGCTCCCGGAGGTGAAAAGGGGCCGGTCGACGTATCCTCTATGCTGCAAGGAAATGCCGTGCCCAGGAACACATCAGCAGCGATTAACAGTTCCTCTGGCGAGAGCACATTCGAATGGAGCTTCTTTAAGATAACATTTGCAATTACCATTGTTGCAGTGGTCTTCGCTCTACTCATCAAGCCAGAAATCACCGGCCTGATTATGCTTGCTTACGGGTTGTTAACGATTGTGGTTGCAGGCATCACCTTTCGCGTGCGCACGTTTCAAGCAGGCATTTGGTGGGGTGTTTTGGGATTACTTTTTGCAATCACCGACATCGTTTTTATATTTGTGCACTGGTGCCATAGTTGGCGTCCCATTTTATTGAGTATAATGGGTACATTCACATTTGTCATCGGAGTGTTTTTTATAGATCCACAAGTGTTCGACACAGGTCTCTGGCTGGAAATGATAGAAAAAATTACAAATAAGTAATTCGGCTGGCAGCGTAGGTCCCCACTGGCTGCGGCAACCCATGGAGCCCCTATAACTGGCTGATGATTTCTGCGCGTTTAGCTTGGTACTCGGCTTCGGTGATCAAGCCGCGTTCGTATAAACGTTTGAGTTGCACCAAACGCTCCTCGGGCGACTTTCTCGGGGAGGTTGCGGGTGCTTTAGCCGCAGCTGGTTTGGAAACAGTGGCTGCGGTTTCGGTTCTTTTCGGTGAGGTCGATTGCGCATCAGATTTATCCGGCCCCGAGATGAAGACCGGTTTGGTGACAACGACTTGCTTGGGCTGACTAGAGGACTGCGCTGGCTTCGTGGCTTCCTCGTCGGGCTCAATATGAATTTTGGGTGTAACGGTAGCGGGCAAATCATTGATAGAATCAATAAACACTGCCAATAACTTTTTGGCTGCAGTCCTGTCGTCCAATTCTACGCGTGCGCGAATCCGCAGTCGATCCCCTTCATACAGCTTGAGTTCGTCATAACCAGGAGGCAGTTCGACTGCAATTTCGCCGGATTCATCTTGCAGAATATAGAGCGTATTCGGATGGATCTCCTGGCGCACTTTACCGATAACATTCACAAATTGGCCATCGGCAGCATACCAATTGATGTCGCGAATCCGAGTCACAGCATCTGGATCGCTGGAAATCCGTTCTGGATAGGTTGGCACTGTCTTTTTTATCCTGGTTTCTTGCGACACTAACTTATCGATGCGCTGAATGGCGGTCGCAATTAAGACGTTTGATTGCAAGAACACCGAATGCACAATGCCTTCAACCAGAATAAAATCCCCTGGTCGCAAACCCAGACGCTGCAGATTTTCATTGAGGTAGACATCGATGTGAAAGGTGCCGTCGTGAATCCTTATTTTTTGTGCACTTGCCACAGCCTTGATTTCACCTTGCACGATGAATTGTTGGCCTGGACGCCCAAATTTCAACACATCTACAATGGTGGCAAGCCGTTCGACAGACGTAGCATTGGACCGATCTTGTTGGGCCGTTTCCTGCCCGGCAACTGGTAGCAAAAACCCAGCAAACAACAGCCAGTAAAAAATGTGCTTTAGATACATACTCAATCTGCAAAACCATTTGGATGAAGCGCATGCCATTGCCAGGCGGTTTCAACAATTTTTTCAATGGTATCGAATTGCACTTCCCAGCCCAACTCTACCTGCGCTTTGTTTGAATCAGCGTAGAGCGCAGGCGGATCGCCCGGACGGCGCCCCGTTTCCACGACCGGGACGGTTTTGCCAGTTACCGCTTCCACAGCCTTGATGATTTCGCGCACACTGTAAGGCCTGCCGGTCCCTAAATTATAAAAACAGTGCGCGCCGGGAACAGTTAATTTATCGAATACCGCAATATGCGCCCGAGCCAGGTCATCCACGTGTACGTAGTCCCTCAGGCAGGTGCCATCGGGGGTGGCATAGTCCGTCCCGAAAATCTGAATGTTTGCTCGCTTACCCGTTGCCGCGTCGAGAACCAGTGGAATTAAATGGGTCTCAGGGTCATGATCTTCGCCGATCGTGCCGTCTTCAGCTGCACCGGCTGCGTTAAAATAACGGAAAGCGGCAAAGCTCAAATCGTGCGCATGGGCAAGGCTTTTGAGCAGATTTTCCACATCCAGTTTGGTTTGTCCATAAGGATTGATCGGTGCCTGTGGCAGGTCTTCCGTCATTGGCAGCTGTTGAGGAACCCCGAAAGTGGCGCAGGTCGAAGAGAACACGAATTTTTTCACGTTTTCTTCGAGCATTGCTTCGAGCAGGCGAATCGTCGCCACCAAGTTGTTGTTATAATATTTCAGCGGTTGTTCCACCGACTCGCCGACATAGGCATACGCGGCAAAGTGCATGACCACTTCGACCGATTCCGTTCGCAAAACCTCACGTACGGTCGTCTTATCGCCGAGATCACACGCATAAAATGGAATGTCCTCGGCCAGTGCCTGACGATGCCCAAAAATCAGATTGTCGATGACAACAGGTGAGTGGCCCGTAGCGATCAGTTGCCGCACACAATGACTGCCAATGTAGCCAGCTCCTCCAACGACCAATACTTTCATAGCAGCATGTTGAACCGGACGATGATAACTTTCAAGATTGATTTGCGGCCGCATTTTCATTGGCGATCAACCGCTAAACTGGGAGAGCTCGCTAAGGATGATCTATTTCTTATCTCAACGCTGCCCCAATAAAAATCTGCTTCACAGCAAAAGATTGCTATTTTATCACATAAATTTAAACGGATTTATATAAATATTTTTTGCAATATTAAAATATAAATATTTGTTAACTATCAAAAAAATTATGACGACTCACCTATGTTGCGTTGCAGATTAAAAAATTTGTTTTAAAGGTTTGTTAGAAATGTTTTTGTTGAATTCAAGAATCTCCATTTCTGGTTTGAGGAAGCATCAGTTGCAATAGGATTGTCTATCGGGTCCAGTGGATGTGTGTGCAAATCCAGATCTTAGAATGCGCAGGTAACATCTGTTTGTATTTTCGCATGCTATGCGATCGTTTGTAGCCAAAAAATTTTGTGTTGGTGCATGTCGGTTTCCAAGCATGCCTTTCTACTGTGTTGATAAACAATCGAATATTCCAGGGAGACTGAACAAGCAGAACGGCGACAGCAGGCTTGCTGGAGGGAATCGACACTCGAACAGCGCTTGTGGGGAGTTCTCAACCCCGAAGAGCAGTACCAGGTGTGGAGGGGACTGAATGCCGGTGAACAGAAACAGTCGGTTGAAATGCTTCCCGAGAACGAACGGAGCATTGGTTAAGGTTCAGGGCCGCAGAGCAAGCGCACCACCAATACGCTACCATGATGGGATTGTTGCGTTTGTCGGGAGCTTCCAGCGGCAATCCTTAACTTTAAAGTTCGATCTGTCTGAAGTGTCCTTAGTTTTCGTTAATTTCTCAAAGAAATCAATCTCTATGGGTCATCCATCCTTTGCAGCTATCCCAACGGGCTGCCTCGGCAAGGCTGCTTTCATGGATGCCCCCTGTAATTGAGCCTTTAATTTTGAGGAAGTTGTTATTGTCACGATTGTTCAGTTGTTGCTTGGTCATCCGCCCGGTGCCCGCTGCGAGCAATCCAGTTTGACTTTCTGGAGAAGGCCCTCTACTACGTAGCTTTCTGGATTAATGAGTCTTTAATAACTGAATGGAAAATTTAGAACGAATCGTTATCACCGGCGTCGGATTGACATCTCCCAACGGCAACACCATTGGCGAATTCCGTGAAAACCTGTTAAACGGGCATGCGAATATTCAAGAGATCGATGTCCGGTATATGGGCAAGCAACCTGCAGGGGTTTGTGACTTTGAAGCAACCCGTTACCAAAAGCGTAAAGAGTTGCGCAATGGCACCCGCGCAGGCAGCATTGGAATCTACTGTGCGCACGAAGCACTTGCGAATTCTGGCTACGATTTCGAAAAGTGTGATCGCTCCAGAGTAGGCGTCTATCTCGGCATTACTGAGCACGGTAATGTTGAGACCGAAAACGAGATTTTCAATATCTCAAAATTTGCCTACGACACCAAATTTTGGACGCACCACCACAATCCGCGGACCGTTGCCAACAATCCTGCCGGCGAGGTGACGATGAACCTCGGCATTACCGGACCGCATTACACGGTGGGGGCTGCCTGTGCAGCTGGCAATGCAGGCATTATTCAGGGCGCACAGATGTTGATGCTGGGGGAGGTGGATATGGCCCTCGTGGGTGGCGTGAGTGAGAGTATCCACACTTTTGGCATATTTGCTGGGTTTAAAAATCAGGGTGCCCTCGCTGCCCATACCGATCCTAATTGCGCCAGCCGACCGTTTGATGCCGCCAGAAACGGTATCGTAGTGAGTGAGGGAGGGTGCATTTACACATTGGAGCGATTAACGGATGCGGAACGTCGCGGCGCCAATATTATCGGTGAGATCGTCGGTTACTGCATCAATTCAGATGCTAAAGACGCCGTGTTGCCGGATCCCGAACGCCAGGCACAGTGCATGCAGAAAGCCTTACTAAAGGCGCGTTTGAACCCTGAAGATATCCATATTGTCAGCACACATGCGACCGCAACTCCGGCTGGTGATATCCAGGAGATCAAGGCAGTGCGTGCAGTATTTGGCAAGAGTTCATCGACTCACGTCAATAATACAAAAAGCTTTATTGGGCATGCCATGGGAGCTGCCGGCGCATTGGAGTTGGCGGGTAATTTATTTTCCTTTCAAGATCACTATGTTCATCCAACAATAAATGTAGATAAGCTTGACCCTGAGTGTGAATTACCCAATTTGGTGTTAAATCAGCCTAAGCAAGTGGATAGAATTGACACAATATTGAACAGTTCCTTCGGCATGCTGGGTATCAATTCGGCACTTATTATTAAAAGACACTCATAACTTCGCGCTGCTACAGGCAGTTTAGTTGACCTCAGTTGTCATATGACGAAAGACGAAATCAAACAGATAGTATTAGACATCATTGCTGACATTGCGCCCGATGAGGATCTCAGTAATGTAAAACCAGACATACGTTTGCGTGACCAGCTCGAACTCGACTCAATGGATTTTTTGGATATCGTGATGGAGCTGCGTAAACAACATGGCATTGAAGTGCCCGAGGAGGATTATCCTGAGCTCGCCAGCCTGGATAGTTGCGCGCAGTATTTGCATCCGAAGTTCGAAGCTTTGTCTGCTTGAACCAAAAGGTTGATACAGTTGTCATAGGGGCAGGTTTTTCCGGGTTGTCCGCCGGTATCCGGTTGGCTCAATTTCAGGATTCAGTCCTGATACTTGAAGCACACAGTGTCCCGGGTGGATTAAATTCCTATTATTTCAGGGGCGGAAAACACAACCTCTACAGCTCTGGTCTGCATACAGTTACGAACTTCAATGCCCGTAATCGGAAATGGGGCTTTGGGCTCATTTGTCGTAACTTAGGTGTCGACCCGGATGCCTTTGATCTGCGCCCACCGAAATATCCATCGCGCATCATCACCCCTGACCACGACCTCTTATTCGATAATGACATTGAGGAGTTAAAAGCTGCGATTGCGCAAGACTTTCCCTCTGAAGTCGACAATTTTGGCAAATTTTTAGCTGACTTGCCAAAAATGCGTATGAATGCTGAGTCCATTGGCATGACGTCGACCGAAGGATTGGCCAAATACTGTAAAAATAAAGCCTTGATCGGGCTGTTGGAGCTTCCGGTGTATATTTACGGAGGTTACCGACTTGGAAAAATTGATTTTGGCACATTTTGCACTGTTTTTCGTTCAATTTTTCTGGAAGGTTGTGGTTCACCCGCAAATGTAAAATACATTCTCGACCTGTTGCTAAAGCGATTCAAAGAGCTTGGCGGTAAGCTTAAGATGCGCTGTCCTGTTCGCCGCATCCGCACACAAGGTGAGCAATTTGCCGCAGTAGAACTGGAAAATGGGGACATCATCGAAGCCAAATATTGCATTTCCAGCGCAGGATTGGTTGAAACCGGTCATTTAGTGGAGGGGGCACAGGGAGCGGAGTGGGGTGAGGCCAGCGACATTTCCGTTTTTGAGACACTGGTCAATATGCCCAAGCCTCTCGATGAATACGGCATTCGCAATACACTGTTCATGATTTCCAACCAAGCGCAATTTGAGTGGTTACTGCCAGACGACAGGCGCAGTTTTCATCACTTGACCCTTTCGGCACTCGATAATTATGCATTCTCCGAGAATCCGCACCTGCACGTGCTGAAAATAGGTTGCTACCATCGCGGCCAGTTGTGGTTGAATTTGAGTGAATCGGAGTATCTAGCTGAAAAATCTGCAATGGAAGCAGTTTTGCTCGGAGAACTAAAACGCTTATTTCCGAACCTTGAACTCAATGCAGCCACATTTACCGAGTCGCTGACACCGCATACTGTAAAACGCTATACACACCACGCCAATGGCAGCATTTATGGTGGCCAAAAGAAAACCTTCGATGGCTCAACTCCTGTAAAAAATCTATTTATTGTCGGTAACGACCAGGGTGGCATTGGGATTATGGGGACGTTGACCAGCGGTATAGTTGTCGCAAATTACCAGATTATCTTGCGGTAGGCAAAGTCAGTAGACCATACAAATCGAATTGGGTGGTCGCAGTGAATCAGAGGGCAGGGTACGTTAGCCTGATGAATTTGATTTTGGCATTATGTATAAAATTTCTGCATTAATATTGCCTTCAAATTATTTTCATCAGCAACTTATGGCTGTTTGTGAATGCTCCTGGAATTTTGGCCTGCTTTTGTGGTTACTTAATAGGATTAATAGGCTAATCGTTTACATTTTAAACCTTAACTTTATTGAAATGTTATATCGCTTACTCAATGTAAAAACTGACGATCCATAGTGCCTGCTTTCTTGATTTTGCTAGGCGCATTTTTTTTTGCTGTTGACGGTCATGACAGGTCTTAAAACTGAAGAAATGTCGTTCCTGTTTGAACCCAGTCGAGAAGCTGGAGGGATACGTTTTGACCGTGGCGAAGAGCCTCTCAAATACTGGAATATTTTTTCCTGAACGTAGGATGTTCACTTGGAGCTATCTATTATGGCTAAAGACGCCTGAAAAACTAAAAAAACTCACGCTGAACAGCATTGAGGTTTTGCCCGATTCGCTCGCACCAGCTCACCGCTGGCCCGAACTACAAGAGCTATGCCAAGGAGATTCCAAGACATTGCTTTTGGGGCTGTCGTTAAGAAGCGCAGCTCTCTCGGAAGCGTTGCTACTCAAGCAAAATTGGGCAGTGGCATTATCGAGAGAGTAATAAGCATATATTGTAGATGAAAATGTAAGCGACTACCGCGATCACGACATAGATTAAAGGCCAGGATTTTTTTGAGTTATTTATTTTTTTTCCTTCCATTTGGGGTCTATACCTCTTAGTTTCTTTTTTTTACACTCATTTTTTTGACAAATTTGCTTAGTTGTATTGAGATAACATCCATTATTAACTGAACAACCTCAACTAAAATATAAGGTCACCATGCCTTTTCTCTACCCAACTCACCATGAATTTAATTGAACCAGATGTATTTTCTGGCCTCGCCAAGATCATGCCATGGCCGTATTTGCTGTGTGACCGGCACGGCAAGGTTCTGCATTTTAATCTCCACTTTGAACGCTTGCTGGACTTGAGCGGAGCAGCGGTTGCCAAAGGAATTGAATTGAAGAACATATTTTCGAGCCACAACCTCGATTCGGCTGTGAACGAGGTGTTGGCACGTGTCACCCCCGAGCAAGCGTGGCATGGGAGATGGCATCTGAATGACAATGGTATCAGTTTAAACATGGAATTAGTGGTGCAGGCGGATCCTGCCAACGATGATCTGTTATGGGTGATTGCGCTGGAGCATCCCGTCATCAACAATCAGGTCGTTCTCAGTTCACAGAATGAGCTGCGTTTATTACAGACCTTGATGGACCACACATTGGATTACGTTTATTTCAAAGACAATGCAGGACGGTTTGTCATCACCAACAGAGCCTTTCAAAGAGCTCTAAATGTGCCTTACCCGGGTTACGAAATTGGCAAGACCCTGAGTGATTTCACCAATGATGATGCATCACTGGCATTCGATGAAGCCGACCGGACGGTACTCAACTCACTCGAACCACAAATTAACCAGGTAGAGTTTTTTCAGTTAAAAGCGGGCAGTGGACGTTGGTTACAAACCACAAAAATGCCGGTGTTCAATCAAAGCCGTAAATGCATCGGCCTCGTGTGCGTGAGCCGCGATATCTCAGAAGCTAGAGAGAACGAGCGGAAATTGAATGAGGCGGTGGCAAAAGCTGAGCAAGCGAGCCAGGCGAAGAGCGATTTTCTGGCCAATATGAGCCATGAAATACGCACGCCGATCAATGGCATTATTGGGATGACCGAACTCTGCATAGAGACCGAACTAGAGGGCGAGCAGAAAGGCTACTTGCAAACCATCATCAATTGCACGAGCACGTTGATGGCTTTGATCAATGACATTCTGGATTTTTCAAAAATTGAGGCAGGACAGCTCGAACTGGAAAAAATCCGCTTTTGTTTTACCGATTGCATTGAGGAAGTTGCCGATGCTTTTATGCCTCAGACCCGTGAGAAGGGCATTGAGCTCGCCCTCCAGCTCAATTCAAATTTACCCGCAGCGGTTCTGGGGGATCCGACGCGGATTAAGCAGATTTTAAACAACCTTTTGAGCAATGCGCTCAAATTTACCGAAGAAGGTGAAATCATTGTCAGTGCCGAAACAGTCAATGACGACAACGGTGTTTCCACCTTGCAAATCACCGTGACGGATACCGGTATTGGCATTCCTACTGACCGGCAACATGCTGTCTTCAACAGTTTTACTCAGGCCGATAATTCAACCACGCGCAACTACGGTGGAACGGGCCTTGGACTGGCGATCTGTCGGCAATTGGTGGACTTAATGGATGGCCATATTTCAGTGTTCAGCGAACCCGGGCAGGGTTCAACCTTTAAGGTTATTCTCAAACTGGAAACGCTGAGCCCTTCTTCTGAGCTCCCCAAAGAACAATTGGAAAAGTTGCAGAGCCTTCGCGTCCTGGTTGTCGACGACAATCAGACCAACCGTTTGATTTTGACGGACCTCTGTCGGAATTGGGGATTTCGGCCACAGGCTGCTACGAGTGGCTTGGAAGCATTGGAGATTCTTGAGGATGCTCAACAAGAGGAGGATCCGATTCAGTTGGTCTTACTCGACCAGGAAATGCCGAGTCTGAGTGGCTTGGATGTGGCTGCTTTAATTTCAAATCGACCCCAATTGAGTCGTGTCAAAGTGGTATTACTGGCTTCGTCCCTCGGTCAGATCGAAATTCAACGAGCAGCCGACGTAGGCATTCAACGCTATCTGTCTAAACCCTTGAAGCAACGCGCTCTGCTGGAAGCGATTTTAGAAACATTTGAACTCTCCGTGCCACCGGTCAAAGGAGAAGCTTTAGCCCATGGTGACTCGCACATTCCATTCGATTGCGACCAGCCAGAACTGAAGTGCCTGACTATTCTGCTGGCTGAAGACAATCCTGTGAACCAGGAGGTTTGTCGACAGCGCATTGAACGTATGGGCCACGACATTTTAATTGTTGAAAATGGCAGAAAGGCGCTCGAGGCCTACCAGCAAACCAAATTTGATCTGATTTTAATGGATGTGCAAATGCCCGTTATGGACGGCTTCGTGGCCACTCAAAAGATTCGTGCAATCGAGGCGTCTCTCGGTGTCTACACACCAATCATTGCGATGACTGCACGCGCGATGAAACGCGACGAACAGTGCTGTCTGGAAGCCGGTATGGATGCCTACATGGCGAAACCCTTTAGAGCCTCAAAATTAAATGATATTTTGCAAACCATCAGTATCGCCCGCAGAGAGCACTGCTTTGAAGACCATTTCGAGGCGGAAATAGAGCACATGATACTGGACAAACAACCGCGTATGCAGTTGGCTCCGGCTGAATTTCTCACTGAGTTAACGGCTGAGGACCAGGAGGATATTAAAGCAGCAGCACGTGTGTTTCTCGACTGCTACGAAGAAGAACTGGAAGATTTGAAAAAATATCTGGATGCTGAGGAATGGCGAAATATGCACTATCAAGCCCACCGTATAAAAGGTGCGGTCAGTGTATTTTCCGCTGACCGACTCCAATCACTTGCGGACTCAGTCGAAAAAGCCGCATTGCAACGGGATCGCACCTTAATTGCAGATATGATTTCCCATTTGGATGAAGAAATTGGTGTCTTAGCAGAAGAATTGAGAAGTTTTTCTAGCCAAGAAAATAATCAACGGCTTTAATAGGGCGCATGTGGACCGATGCTTTCGATGATAATCCGGATACTGAAGGATCCGCGGCTACACTCACAGAGGTGGATCGGCCGTGGCATGTCGTCGTGCGCAATGATCCAGTCAACCTGATGTCATATGTCGTAATGGTATTTCAAAAGGTGTTCGGATACACCACTGCGAAAGCTAAGCAGCACATGATGGAGGTGCATCAACTCGGCGAGTCTATCGTGTGGACTGGCGAGCGAGAAAAGGCCGAAAACTACGTATATATTTTACAGCAGTGGCAGTTAACTGCTATGCTCCGCCAAGCTGATGCCTAAGATCGAGTTAAAAATCAGTCCTTTTTTTATCGAAACCCTGGTCGACGTCGTTGAGCGGGTGACGAAAATATTAGAGGGTGAAATTGTGGTCGAGACTGCCGGCATTGATGAAGACCCCGATTTAGCGGCTGCCTGGAGAGAAGGTCTGCTAGAAGCATTGCGTGAGGATTGTGCGCACCTGTTGTCGATCATAGAAAACCATGATTTCGGCCAAGGTGTTATCGCAATTGATGACCAACAAGCGGATGCAACACTGCGAGCGTGTTCAGCTATTCGGCTAAAAATTCAACAGACGTTTTTGCAAGATATTCCCAGTGAAGCCCTCGAAACGGGCGAAATTGATTTTTATGCATTGAAGCCAGACACACAGAAAGTGTTTGCCTGCTACGTATTCTTGGCGAGTTGGCAGGAAATGCTTTTGGCTGAAATGTACCCACATATTGCTGAGGAAATCAGCTTTGATGAGGGTGACGTTCCCGGTGATGAAGAAGCCTGAAAACCGTTCTGCTGAAATCCCAGTTGAGGCCCAACAACACCTCGAGCAATTTTGTCAGTATATCGCCTCAGAGCGCAGGTTGTCTCCTTACACACTGAGAAATTATCAACACGCAATCACCGTTTTTATGCACTGGCTGATTCACCATCAGCAATGGAGTGGGGACTTTGACCAGATTGATAGCCTACAGGTGCGCAGATATCTGATGGAAAGCCAGGCAACTCTTTCCAGGAAAACACTGCACAATCACTTTTCAGCTCTGCGCAGTTTCTGCAAATTTCTGCTCCAGCGCAAACGCATTCGAGCCAATCCATTTGCAAGTGTCTCTTTGCCCAGGTTACCCAAATCGCTGCCTAAATATTTAACCGAAAGACAAATGCTCCAACTGCTCGGGGGGCCTCTACGGCTGTTACAACAACAAGCGATCACCCCCTTCAAAGCCTGTCGTGACCAGCTCATGATGGAACTGCTATACGGCGGTGGTGTACGGGTAAGTGAATTAGTCGGTCTGAATTATGGCAACATTGACACCGACCAAGGGATTGCGCGTGTGATGGGCAAGGGCCAGAAAGAACGGTTGTGCCCATTGGGGGCAGTTGCGATGCAATGCCTGCAGCAATTCAAGACTCAATTTGCCAACTCAACGAGTTTTGACGCGCCGGTGCTCATCAATCAGAAACACAAACGTCTATCGGTTCGGCAAGTTCAATTACTCCTCAAGGAATACCTCGCCCTGGCCGATCTACCCATGGATATGACTCCGCACAAAATTCGCCACTCCTACGCGACTCATTTACTCAATAGAGGTGCGGATTTACGCTTGGTTCAAGAATTACTCGGACACGCAAGCTTGTCGACGACGCAAATATATACACATGTGGGTATCAAACGCCTCCAGGATGCCCACCGCCAAGCTCATCCTAGAGCCTGAGCGGGCGCCCCGAAAAGTGTCTATTGGAAGGCACGATTAAATGCGCCTTTAATTACATTTTTTTTACAAAAAAATGAACTTTTATGCGTTTTCTGCTTCGTTTTTTTTTAAATTATGTATATGCTTTTTCTATGCTTTGAAATAAGTGACCCCCTTCACTCGCACAGTTTATCTCGATTGTATTGCCCTCATAAAATGGTAGATTCTCCGATAGCTAAATCCTTAGCAAAAGTAGTCATTGTCGCTGCAAAAACTGAGAATGAGATTCATGCTGAGCAACTTGAGTGTGTAAAAGATTTATTATTTCAATTACCAGAAATCAGTGAACGCAGCTGGCAGGAACTGAATTGTTTATTACAGAGTCCGATTGATGCAAAAAAACGTCGTGCCTATTTGCAGGAACTGAAGGTTTTGTTGAGCAGCGAAGAAGAACGTGCATTTGCCTTGTACGCGTTGAACCGGGTCATGAATATCGACGGAACAGGGAGTAAAAATGAGCCCGTGCCTGTGCAAGCAATGCAGGAAGCGATCGGTAAAGTGACAGCGAAAACAGTAGATAAAATCAGCCGTCTATTGCGCGTCCCCATAAAAATACGTTCAGCGATCAATACGCGGGAGGTGCAACAAATATGTGCTATCGAAACCATGCTTGAGGAACGGGTGAGCGATTTAAAATCAGCGCAGTTGTCGATGTGTATGGACGACACCGAAATGCGCAAGCTGTGTTTGGCAGGTATTCTTATGGCGCGGGTCATAGGTGCGGACGGTGTATTGGAGGATAAAGAAGTCGCACAGACAGTCCGTTATCTGGAAGAAAAGTGGAAACTGTCTACAGAGGAAGCACACTTCGTCATCATCGTCTCGCTTTCCGGCAAAGTTGAGGAATTGGACCTCATCCGTGTTTGCCGTCACTTTTACGAATTTACCAGTGAGCTTGAGCGCATTCAATTCTTAGATGTGCTGTTTCAGGTAGGAATGGAAGATGGCAAGCTAATGGATGATGAGATCGATGAGGTCATCAATATTGCTGCCAATTTAAAACTTGAACAGGATCATTTTCAAACCGCGTTCAACCGTATTGTGCAAACTATATAGACTGCTTATCCGGCTCTAACACAAGGCCAGTTGCCATGGACAATAGCTGTATTTTTGTGTTTAAGGCATAGGGTACTGGCAACTGCGCAACGCCGATCAAGCGCCGCACGATTTCGACACCGACGATTTGTTTGCAGGCGAATAACGAAAAACCATCCGGCTGACGGTATGTATGCAATACCTGCTCTATCCGATCCTCGGACTGGCGGGATAATAATAAGTGCGCTATCAATACACCTACATCAAATTCGGGAAATCCAAAAAAGCTAAACTCTGGATCGATCACTTTTAGGCCAGAATCTGTGATGAGCCAACTGCCCGGAAAAAAATCACCGTGGATGAGGGTAGGGCCATCCTGCAAGTACAGCGCTTCGCCCACGTTGTGCACCGCTGCCACGAAATCTGTATTTGCTTTGAGCTTATCTGCAACCGCCTGGAGGCCAGGAGTGATTGTATCCAAGTCGACAGGGTTCTCTGTTTGTAGAGGTATTCTAAATATATGGGCGTGATTCAGCGCCCGCATATCTCGATTCGTAAGTGCTGAGCGGCATTCGTGATTAAATTTTGTATTGTGCAGCGTAGCCAACCAATTGACAGCCGATTGAAGGTCGGCTGCCGCGAGCTGTTCACCTTGGTATACATATGCGCCGTCGCGTCCATTGCCAACATCTTCTAACAAAACGATGCGTGAAATAACATCTAAGTCTTTGAGAGCTGGCATCGAGCGTGCCAGTGATGGTTGAGCACTCACGATTTGAAAAAATCGGGCCTCGCGGATAATACGGTCCCATGGAGCATCGATGTCGGGATATTTTGCCACCCAGGGAACGGATTGTTTTAGAATCATACTGCGCATATTCGTTGTCACACGCAACGTGTAATTCATGTTTCCCTCACCGGCTGGAGCAATCGCACAAACTGTATCGGCAGCGTCTATCCAACCTCGAGAGCGCACATACGCATCAATCGTTTCGAGGGACTGTCCAGGGAGTAAAAATACCTCGGGGTGTTCTTTGCGGAACGCTTCGATCATATCTAAAATAATTTGGTACTGGGTGACGCACTGCGGCGACGAATGCTGGATGTTATGCGAGTAGGTTGGAGTAGCCTGATGTTTAGCGACGCTTTGGACCGTACGGTCTGCTGAGCGACAGCACGCGTGGACCTTCTTCGTCGTCCTTTGTCGCTTTGCCCTCGTCCTGTTTGGGACTTGTTGCCACTTTTTCAGAGGGCGGCGGGGGTGCCGCAATTGCTAACGGCAGCTCTGATGCTAGCGGTAATCCCTTCGCTGGGCGGTAGATTTGGGTCGTTACTTCGGCCTGCGTTTCACGATCGAGTTTTGATTGGATGGTTTGGATTTGCTGATCCTTGTCCGCTATTTCACGGTTTAGAGCAGCGATGATAGTTTGACTACTGTCCATCTCATCTTTGACGGCAATTAAACTCACCGATATCTCCTGTAAATCTTGTGAAATTTTTGCATTCACTTCTTTGAGTTTGGCTCTTTCTTCGGTCAGGTTGTCGATGACTTTTTGCGCATTGCGTTCCTTCGACTCAATTTTTTCAATCGCGACGTTCAAGGCATTAATTTCTGCTTTTAATTCCGCACTGGCTGAACCCTGCTCCTGTGGAAAACTCCCTTTGACGACCTCCGCTTCCAGTCCAGCTTGTAGTGCAGCGATGTTTCTTCTAGCATCGATCAATTCGAGGTTAAGGGCCTGGATGACGTCCCGTTGATCGGTGATAATAGCATTCAGTTCGAGAATAATCGTTTCCAAAGCAAGCCGGTCATCTTGCTTGTCAATGAGGACGTCTTCGGGATCAAACGTATTCAGTATTCCACTTGCATAGGTGAACAACTGAGTTTCTTTATTATAAAACGACACCCTGAATCCAGCTGAGGTGAAAGCCAAGGTGTGCCTCGGCAGCTTAGTGCCGTTTATCATGGAACCGGTATCGTTGTAGAAAAGCAACTCAAACCATGCGATATTATAACCATCTAAAATAGGTTGCGGCGGATCAACGGGGATCAAAAACTTGACTAAATCTGGCTCCCCGCTGTTCGGCTCACGATCGTAAACTTTGGCTTCACTATCGCCTTTTCCCAAGGACGCCTCTTCCTTGAGGACGTAGTTTTCGTCAAACGTAACTTCAGCCGCTGCAATAAAATTTTGATAAACCGCATAAGCATCTCCGGAGGATTCAATCAAATCTACCCGCCGGTCGGTAAATTGCAAAGAGCCGGAAAATACAAAAGTCTCTTGAATACGTGAACTCAATTCCGGTGAGATCTCAGTCACCACCCCAGAAAAAGTGAAATGTAATGGTGATTCAGCATACAGCGTCGTTTGCAACGCAACTAAAACGGCTGTTAAACGCATCCAAATACAATGACGACTCAATTGATTGTTATAATTCACGGAGACGGAGCCTACAGTCTCTTAGCTGTCGTTCAACCCAAAATATATCACTCTTGTCATTAAGGAGTTATCATGGCAAATGCCGTTGCGAGACCGTGCTTTGCAGGTATCCGAGACCCTTCTTGGTGCTCGTCAAGCGATCTGCACCCCAGTGCTTACAACATAACCCGAACCTCACTACTCATCGAGCATGATTGCCCATGACCGACAATAGCAGTGCCCAACTGCATCCGCATGGTTGCGTTGGGCACTGCTATTGTCTAGACATGAACAATTCTGCTTCGATTCTGGTGATTCTGGTTAAAGCGTCTGTGGGCTTAGAAGTGTCGTGAGCTGGCGTTACCCGGTCTGGAGCTCGTGAGCGTAAAAAGGGAACGTAAGCTGGGGTGGCAGACCGGACTTGAACCGGCGACCCTCGGTACCACAAACCGATGCTCTAACCAACTGAGCTACAACCACCATGCTTCCTATGCTTCGGACTAAATTTCTCAACTCACAGCTTGTCAACCCTGTTTATCGAAGATTCACCGAACCCTACATAAAAAATGATCCATCTGATGATGGAGATCCTTTAAATGGCACACCCGCAGGGATTCGAACCCCGAACGTCTGATCCGTAGTCAGAAATGATATCCATTTCACCACGGGTGCCCGTTTTCGAAGTCCCGAAGAATGCGGCAGTTTGACAAACAATCAAGCAAAAGTTTTAAAAAAAAATATCCGACCTTTGAAAAAGGCCGGATATTGTCGTGGTTTAAATGATGTTTTAAAAATATCTGCGCCAATTTGACTTCAAGCGACCTGGGTCTTAGGTAGCTGTGCAGGGATGTCGATTGCGTGTGGTGTTTTGCGTTTGACGCGCATCAGTCGAGAACGCCTGCGTAGTTTGCGGTCGAGCTTGTTGACCATCAAATCAATCGATTTGTAGAGGTCCTCAGTGGCTTCGCTGACAATCATCGGGGGTCCATTGATTTCAATGTGGCCTTTTGCTATGAACTCTTCTTGTTTTCCTTTACCCTTATTACCATTATACTCTAGCTCAACGCGAATTCTACGGATGCGAGCTTCGTGGGCAAAAAGCTTTTCAGCTTTCTCTTCCACAAGGTTTTTGATCGCTTCTGTAAGGTCCATGTGTAACCCAGAGATGATAATTTCTTTGTTGTTCATATGCTTTTGTCTTTCTTTTTTTAGAGGTTGTAAAAAGGAACTAAATTGGTCATGTAAAGTAGAACTTTAGTTCCTTCAATATGTCCGATTTACACCTGAAACAATTTGTCTCGAGACACAGTGCCCTCGTCGTAACGGGAGGCTCATCTGGTATTGGCAAATGCTTCATCGAACAAAGTCTAAATGTAGATCACAATTTTCCGATTTGCAACCTTTCTCGGAGTCGTCCAGAGCTGGAGATGGAGGCGCATGCGCTCACCCATCATGCAGTGGACCTGGCACAACCACTACCCACCGACCAGATCCGGCGATGGGTCGAGGATTTTTTGGCCAAGGTTCCAAACAAGGGTCCGGTCACTCTCATAAATAACAGTGGAGTAGGTGCTTACGGGAAATTTGATGATATCGACATCGACCGCCAAATTAAAATGATTCAGTTAAATGTGAGTGCGGTGGTCCACTTATCGGCATTATTACTGCCGATAATAAAAGACCGTGGTGGGAGTATTATCAACATTGCGTCGACGGCAGCCTTTCAACCTACCCCGGAATTAACTACCTATGGAGCAACAAAATCTTTTCTTCTGAACTGGAGTCTGGCTTTAAATGAGGATTTGAGGGGGAGCAAGGCTAAGGTGTTGTGTGTATGTCCAGGGCCTACAGCGACCAATTTTTTTAAAGCAGCAGGCTTTCATCAATCGCCTGTGCCAAATTGGGCCGGTCAAACGTCGGATCAAGTGGTGGACGCAACGATGCAGGCCTGGGCCAAACAACGTTCGTTGGTCATCTCGGGAGTGAGCAATAAACTGCTGGTCATGGCCGGCGCATGCTTCCCGAGAACATGGCTTGCTCATCTATCTGGACGGGTGCTGCGCAGCATTCGCAGGCAATAAGTCATGGGCGGCGAACATTTAGCTAAACCATGATGGCAGAACAGTCGTATTTAACGCATCCAGCATTTGGGGTTGAACCCGATTGGATTGATATGGAGGCGTTTAAACAGTGGATTCTGTATGAAGATGAGCATGTGTTGGTCGTCGACAAACCCGGATGGGTGGTGTGCCATCCCTCAAAGCAAGGACCGTTATCGAGTTTAGTGGGGGCCGCCAAACTCCATGTCGGGGTGGAGACACTGCATTTGGTCAGTCGTCTGGACCGCGAAACCAGTGGCGTCGTCATTCTGGCCAAGCACCGGAAGTCTGCCCGTGAATTGCAGATGGCATTTCAAGCGAGGCGTGTTGAAAAAACTTATTTTGCCATTGTCGAAGGTCACTGTGCGGTGCCCTTTGCGGTGGATCAACCCCTGGCGAAGGATCTGGATTCACCTGTTGCAGCCAAGGTGACCGTGCGTTCGTCGCGTTCAGCAAAAGCTGCGCAGACTTATTTTGAGCCAATTGCGCAGGGAGGGGGTTACTCGTTGTTGCGAGTCAAACCCATTACGGGTAGAAAACATCAAATCCGGGCGCATGCTTTGCATGTTGGGCATGCGATTGTAGGCGATAAAATTTACGGTGCGGACGATACCCTCTTTTTGGAGTTTATTGAGCAGGGGTGGACCGACCGTTTGGCCAAAAATTTGCCGATGCGGCGTCAAGCCCTGCACGCCGGGCACGTAGCGGTTTTTGGAAATAGTGATTACCAGGCTCCCTTAGCTTGGGACATGGTCCAATTCTGCGAAGCGCATGGCATCGATTGCCACGCAGTGCATGTGGGAGTGCGGTGACAGGTCGCAGCAGCAACAAAGCGGCGTTGTGCCGCCGGCACTCCCACGTCACAGGGTTACGCGGTTTGTGCGTTAGGTGCTGGACGCGGGTGGCTTGGCCAATGCTTCCCTGTTTTGGCGGCATGCTTCGAGCGCGCGTTCTAAACTGTCACGACTGATGGGCTTTGCAAGGTAACCATTCATGCCGACTTCAATACATCGTTGATGGATTTCAGCCGAATCGTGCGCAGTTGTCGCAATGATCTGAATGCCTGCATTGCGGCCATTACAGGTACCTTTACGGATGTATTCACAGGCCTCATACCCGTTCATATTGGGCATTTGTAAATCCATGCACACAACATCGAAATCTTGCTGGGCAAGGACTTCAATCAGTTTCTCACCGGATGGTACGAGCGTAATTTGGTGCCCCAGGCGTCCCACCAATGCCTTGATAACGCTGCGGTTGCTCGGGCTATCATCAGCGCAAATGATGCACAGTGGACGCTGGTGTGAATCGGCAGGGTTGGAGGGAGTGTGCGCCGTTTGTTCAGCTTTGGGGATGTAGGTGTCGAACTGAATGGTAAAACGCAGCTTGTCGTCGAAATCATGCTTGCAGCGAATCGACGCGTCCAGGTTTGCAGCAAGGCTTTTACAGATGGCTAAATTTAATTCATAGTCATGGACGTTTTCGGGAATGGAGGGCGTGAGGTTTGCAAACGGTTGTAGCGTTTTCTCAATTTGACGGGCATCCACATCGCTACCGTTTTGCGTGATGGTGACCGCCATTTGCACGTGGGTGTTGTCTGGGGTCTTCGGGGAACCATTGATATCGACTGATACCGTGCCGTCGGTGGCATGGGCAACCGCGTGGTGTGTCAGCTTGAAAATGAGCGAACGTAGTTGCAAGGGATCTCCCTGGATCTTTTTGGGGCATTGCCCTGCAATCCGGGTATGCAATACCACGGCGTGTTGTTGCAGTTGGGACGCGATGTCGTGTTTGAGGGCATCGAGTAATCCGTCTAAATCGATTTCGACCGAACGCGGTGCATGCAGGTTCGACGCTAAGTGAGTGTATTCGACAATGTCTTCAGAGAAACGGTGGAGCTGTTTGCAGTTGGCAGATATGGTTTCGAGATAATCTTGTTGCTCGGTGTCTAAGTGAGTGGATTCGAGCAAATCGCTGAATCCGACGATAGGGTTCGCCAGGGTGCGCAGCTTGCGACTGAGTGTTACTAAAAAATTGTTGTTGTTGATGAGGTTGAGCTCCGCTTCCTCTTTATCGTGGATCAGTTGTGAGCGAATTTTTTTTTCGATGCTGACATCATTGGCAATGATGAGCATACGGGTTTCGCCATCGGGAAAGGTTAGGCGTCGAAAAATTGTATGAATGTGGCGTGCATCGCCGTGGATAAGGCGCAGTTTCCATTCATCTTCAACCATGTGTCCGTGTTCGATAGCATCTTGGTAGCGCTGGTGAGCGTACTCGCGTTGACTCGCGTTGAACACACGGCTGAAGGCTTGATCGATGATTTCAGAGTTGCGGTATCCAAACAGGGTACAGAAAGCTAAATTTACATGGGTCATCATGCCCCGGGTATTGACCAGTGCAATGCCAACATCTGCGAAGTCAAAGATGTGATGCATGAATGCTTCACTTTGCTGAAAATGCTGCTCAATTTTAATGTGTGAGGTGATGTCCTGATATGTGCGCAGTTGCAAGCGCTGGCCGTCAAAATGGTTGAGTAGGTTGGCAGTGACCATTACCGTCTTATTTTCACCCGCAGCCGTGATATAGTTCCACTCGGCCTGGAGTTCTTTTTCAGTTTTAAAAAACTCCTTGTGCATTTGACTGGCGCTGCGTTGCGAGGAAGGAGCGAGCAACAGAGTGAACATTTTGCCGATGACATCATTTGCTGCGTAACCAAAAAATTCAACAAATGCATCATTCACTTCCTTGAAGTGACCGCCTTCATCGATGATGGACATGGGAATCTTGGCTTGGTTGAGCAGTCGAGTAATGAGTTGGTGTCTGGATTTTTGCATAGGCGCGTGCATGACCCGCAGTATGAACAGGAGCCGACTGCCCCGTTCGTTGGTGACGCCTATGACCGATACCTCCAACGACAGGGCATCGCCGTTGTGGGTTTGTCCTGTCGTTGCGGATGCTTCGATCAACGTGATGATGCCTTCTTCGGGGGTGGGTTTGCGGGTAGTGATTTTGTTTAACAGGACGGCCGATTTGGGTAAGTAGTCACTGATGGAAGGGCGTGGAGAGTCGGTTTCAGGGAGATCGAAGATGTGCTTTGCGGCTTGATTTGTGTGCAAGATGAAACCTTGCCAGTCGGTTTCTATTGCGGGCTTGTCGAGAAATTTTCCCAGGGTTGCAAATGCGCTTGTGTTGTGCATAGTCGGCGAAATGGATGGGTCTGAAGTTCAGTTTTGTACGAAACCAAGGGGCTCTCTCAAATACATACAATCGGCTGTTTTGAATTGCCGGTTAGATAAAAATTTGAGTCAAACAATTCTATGTCTAAAACGCGAGTAAGATTTGCACCGAGCCCAACGGGTTTTTTTCACATTGGCAGCGCCCGCACAGCATTGTTTAACTGGCTGTATGCCCGCCATACGCAGGGAACCTTTGTCTTGCGGATTGAGGACACTGATAAGGCAAGGAATACGCCGCAGGCCCTCCAGTTTCTACTCAATGGTATGCAATGGCTGGGCCTGGATTGGGATGAAGGTCCTGACTGTGGCGGTGATTATGGTCCTTATTTCCAAAGCGAACGGGGCACCATTTACGAAAAATATCTGCAAATATTGACGGACTCGGGGCGGGCTTACGAGCAAGAGGGAGCCGTTTATTTTAAGCTGGAAGGAGAGCGTTATACAATGTTTGACAAATATAAGGGCGCGGAGGTCGAGAAAGTGAGAACCGATCCAGTGGTCATCGACGACGGCGTGCGTGGTCGGGTGGAACGAATGGTGGAAGAAGATTTTGTGATTCGGCGCAAAAACGGCGATTTCGGCTTTCACTTCGTAAATGTTGTGGATGATATAACCATGCGGATTACACATGTGATACGCGGGGAGGATCATCTGTCCAATACTGCGCGCCATGTTGAGATTTTTCAGGCACTCGGCGCAACCCCTCCGACCTTTGCGCACATACCACTTATCCTCAAGGGAGACGGTAAAGGAAAAATGAGCAAGCGCGATGAGGGGGCTTTGATCGAAGATTACCAGAAGCGGGGTTATCTGCCCCAAGCAGTGCGCAATTATTTGTGTTTATTGGGATGGAACCCGAAGAATGACGAAGAAGTGATGCCGATTGAATCGATTATAGAGCGATTCGATTTTGCTGGCATTAACAAAGATGCAGCGCGCTTTGATGAAAAGAAGCTCAACGCTTTCAACACCGAATACCTGCGTGCTCTACCGCTTGAATCGTTTGTTTGGATAGCGAGCCCGCTATTGACGGAAGCTGGATTGATCGATGCATCGACCGACGAAGATTATATTCAGCAGGTCCTCAACGTGTGTCAGGAGAAAGCCCGTTCATTGGAGGATTTGCCCAATTTTGTGAGTTATTTTTTCAAAGATGATTTTACTATCGACGAAAAAGCGAAGACAAAGGTGTGCAAAAAGGGCGATTCCACGGCGCGCATTGCCGAACTGGTGGCGGCGTTTGCAACCGTGGATGAGTGGACTGCGGAGGCGCTGGACAGGACGATTGCGTCCATCTCCACGGCCAACCATTTAAAAAAGTTCGATTACTTCCCAATTGCGCGGCTGGCGACTACTGGGATGGCTGGTGGCCCCGACTTGTTGCACCTTTTAGAGGTGCTTGGCAAGGAGAGGGTGATCCAACGATTGCAGCGGTTTGAAGATTGATTTTCGGGGATCCTTCAGCCAATATATACGCGTATTCATTCTATCATGTCAGAAGCAGCAGCGAACAAGCCACAGCATTTTATTCAACAAATCATTGCGAATGATATTAAAAACGGCAAGCACGGCGGCAAGGTCGTAACGCGCTTCCCCCCAGAGCCCAATGGCTACCTGCACATTGGCCATGCGAAGGCCATTACTATTGATTTTGGCATGGCAGCTGAATTTGGCGGTCGTTGTCACTTGCGTTTCGACGACACCAATCCAGCCAAAGAAAGTGTCGAATACGTCGACTCCATTCAAGAAGATGTGCGCTGGCTGGGCTACGATTGGGGCAAACATTTGTACTACACTTCCGATTACTTCCAGCAGCTCTATGATTATGCGGTGCAGTTGATTCAACTGCAGAAAGCGTATGTGTGTGATATGACAGCAGAGGAGGTCGCAGCAGCCAGAGGCACACCCACCCAACCAGGAAAACACAGCCCTTTTCGCACGCGCTCGGTCGAAGAAAATCTAGATTTATTCACCAGGATGCGAGCCGGAGAATTTGCCGATGGCACCAAAACACTGCGCGCCAAGATCGATATGACATCGCCCAATATGCACATGCGCGACCCGGCACTGTATCGTATTCGCAAGGTGCATCATCACCGCACGGGAGATGCGTGGCCGATCTACCCGATGTATGATTTTGCCCATTGTTTATCAGACGCAATTGAAGGGATCACCCATTCGATGTGTTCACTTGAATTTGAAGTCCATCGACCTTTATACGATTGGCTGATTGCGGGAGTGGATGCATTTCCGTCCAAGCAGTATGAATTTGCGCGCCTGAATCTCAGTTACACGGTGATGAGTAAACGTAAGCTGTTGCAGCTGGTGGAGGAAAATTATGTCTCGGGATGGGACGATCCGCGTATGCCGACGCTTTCCGGGTTGCGGCGCCGTGGCTACACGCCTGAAGTGATTCGGAATTTTTGTGAAATCATCGGTGTGACTAAATTTAATGGGATCACCGACATCGCGTTGCTCGAACATTGTTTGCGCGACCATTTAAACAAGGTAGCGCCTCGCGTGATGGCAGTGATGGATCCACTTAAAGTGGTGATCGAGAACTATCCTGCAGAACAAATTGAGCAATTGGATGCCGTGAATAACCCTGAAGACGAATCGGCCGGTATGCGCAAAGTGCCTTTCACACGCGAACTGTATATCGAGAGGGATGATTTTATGGAAGATGCGCCGAAAAAGTTTTTCCGTTTAGCACCGGGGAGGGAAGTGCGTCTGCGGTATGCCTACTACATCACGTGTACGGATGTGATCAAGGATGCAGCCGGTAATATTGTTGAGCTGCGCTGCACCTATGATCCCGAGACCAAGGGCGGACAGTCGGCGGATGGCCGAAAAGTTAAAGGCACCCTGCACTGGGTGTCGGCAACTGAACACATGCCAGCGCAGGTGCGCTTATACGACCGCCTGTTCACGGTGGAGCAACCGGATGCAGCAAAGGAGCAAGACTTTAAAACATTTTTAAACCCAGATTCACTGCAAACAAAGACGGCCTATGTCGAACCGAGTATGCGCGATGCGGTTGGCGGCACGCGTGTGCAGTTTGAACGCGTCGGCTATTTCTGTGTGGACAGTAAAGATACATCTGCAGACGGTCTTGTATTCAATCGCACAGTGCCGCTACGCGATTCGTGGACAAAGAAAAAATAAAGAGCCTATGAACTGCGAGCCTGGGCAAAGACAGAAAAGTATAGGCTATGTAGTCGGCTAATTAAGTTGGCGAGGTGGGAAATAATTTAAGTTATCAAGATGAGTTGTATTAAATTCATAATATTCACTCCAAAAATCCATTAGCCCTTCAATATTTAGATGTCGTCTTTCTGGATGGGATGGAATGGGTTCAACGACATTGTTTGCGGGCAAATACGCAGCTAAATCGTCAACGTAATTTCTGTAGGTACTTGGGTGCTGCCTAAAAGCAGTATCTACAGCGATCACATCATGAAAATCGACTCCCCCTGCAACAAGAAACTCGCCGACGGGAATTGATAAATTTCTGCTTTGAAAAACATCCTCAATTTGAGGCTTTATACCATGAACCCCAAATAATGTGGAGTTAGGGCTACTCAGCAAAAATACGGCCCCATCAGGTCCTGAGTGCGCTGCAAATACTCCTGCTGATGCCTCATTAAGCGTAATCGAGAGAAAGGGGGATCCACTTGGATTCTTACTCGAATCCAGCACATGGATTTTCCATTCTTTGAGCAATTTTTGGGGATCGGACGAACGCAATTTTTTCACGTATTTTACCGTTGCATCTTGGGCTTTTCTTGCCAGTGCAAACCGTTCCGCTTGAGTCATTCCGGGCTTGTAATGTTTATCGAATAACATTTGCGCTTTTTTTGAAATCAAAATTCCTTGATTGTTGTTGTTGGGGGAGAAAATTGCTTTTTGAATGTGATCTCCACGGGATGCTGTAGTGACTTGAGAATCAGCTGCAGCTAACGTATCTCCTAAAATGTCAACAACTGCTTGTCCTGCCCACCCACTCGGATCTACAACGTTCGGATTTTTATTTTGTCCCAGTGCAAATCGATTCAAACTTGCGGTTGATCGTCCTTGGACCAATAAATCCGGTCCTAGAAATGCCCCTACCTCATAATCGAAAAGTCGGCCATTCCAATGCCCCATATTCGCTGAGGCAATAAATTCGTGGCCCGTATAGCCACGGGTGTTTTCAGCATCTTTGGCTGAATTCAGACCAACTGCAGCTCCAGTGGCAGCTATGCGCTGACCCCATGGATCAAACCGAACCGGATCTCCTGTGCCGCCGACAGTGCGAACCGGGCTGCCCAAATGGTCTTTTAGCAAGTAAATGTAGCGCGGGTCTTCATTAGTTTTCCATTCGACTTGGACATCCGGGCTGTATCCCTTAGCACGGATGTGTACGACAAACGTTGGCTTGTCATTCCATAGTCGATACTCCATGCCATTTAAATAAAGAGTTTTACGCATATCTTCATGTATCCGTAGGTAGCGTTGACCGCCTACCCCGAAAAAAAATTGCTCTGGCTCAGCATTTTCCTGTTTGATGCTTTGTGGTTTTGTCAAGAGCCCCATCGTTATCGTTTGCTTAACCGTTGCATTCGAGGTATTGGTCAAACGATTGCTGGCAGTATCATACTTGTAATAAATTTTATTTTGACTGTTATCGCCAAAGTCGACTTCATTTGGGGCGTATGGACCGGAACAAAAGCCAGGGTTTAGATGAAGAAATATAAAAAATGAAAATGAAATAACTTTGTATCTACGCATTAAATATGTATCATTTAATTATATAAATGTTTGTCGATAAAAACGCGTTATTTAATGAATTGGAATTTCAGCATGCTTTCACTGTGTTCCAGTATGAGTCAGGATACACTGCAAACGGTGAATACCTATTTTCCAGTCGGTGATCTGCCAAAATCTGTTCTGCAATTTTCGTTATCTGTGCTCTAAAAATTCAGCTCTATTGAGTCATCTTGTTTTGAGCAGCATACAGTTTTAGGGACGGCAGTGGAATATGCTTAGCATAACCCATGTTATACTTCGCTGCCCAACAACTGCGGAATGTATTTGCGTTTTGCCAGCCGCCAGAATATAACGAAAAATGCTGAAAGCGGAATCGCGAGGACCATACCCAAAATACCTTGTAGCGCAACTCCCCAGAAAAAGATAGAGAATATGATGGCCATCGGGCTCAGCCCTGTCTCTTTCCCCATGATTTTCGGTGTGAGCAGGTAGTCGGTAATCAGTTGCGCCACGACGAATACCACCGCGCACAGTCCGATTAAAGCCAAGCCGCCGTCGGGTTGAAAGTAAGCAATGGGTAAAACCGTTACGATGCCCAGGATAGTGCCGAGGTAGGGAACAATATTGAGCAGGCCAATGATCAGTCCCAGTATGAAGCCAAACTTTAAGCCGACCAGGGAAAATCCGCCTGCCAGCATAATGGCGAGAATGATGGCGATGATGATCTGCCCGCGAAAAAATGATACCAAAATCTTAACAAATTCGGTGATTAAAAACACCATATCATCCCGCCATGGTTTTTGGATGAAGGAAATGTGGTCGTCCAAATCGCGTTTAAAATCGCGTGTACTGTCCAACAAGTAAAAGAGATAAATCGGTATCACTGCATAAGCGGCTATCCAGCCGAACAATCCGAGTATCGACGTTTTCGCAGAGTTGATAGCGACAAATGACGTCGTCAAAGCGGTTTCCAGGTGCTCGGTGAATTTGGTAAAAAGCTCGTCGAACTTTGCCTTGCCGCCAACATTATCCCGAAATTTTTGCACCAGGTCGGGAAAGTTTTTTTCCGCGGCCTCACGGATGGCCGTGAGCATGCGGGGTATCTCTGTAAACAGATCCTGTAGTTGTCCAATCAAAATCGGTGCTGCTAGAGAAAGCACACCGCACAGGCAAACAATCACCAACGCGTAGAGTAACACAATCGATTTTATGCGACTCAATTTGAGTTTGTTTTCAAAAAATGTCACAATCGGGCGCAACAGCATTGCCAGGATGCCTGCGATGGCCAACGGCATTAAAACGTTGCTGAACGTCATCACGAACGCCCGAAATATTAAGAAGGTGGCAAATACGATGCCGAGGATGACGACGACTGACAGCGCTGCCAGGGCAGAGCCGACCATTTTTTTTTGGTTCGGCGTGAGGAGCTTGGTGTTGGAAGTGTCCGGTTCCATAGAGAACTGCGATGAAAATGTCCCTGCTGGCGTCCCTTATTGAGACGCCTTGTTTACAATTGAATCCCTAGCGTGTGCGCGATATCCGGGCGGCTTTTGAGGGCGGCTTCCAGTTCATCGACCGCAAAATCAGCCACTATAAAATCTCCGAATTCTAAAGTCGGAGTGAGGGTTTGTCCGCTAATGTCCACCATTCGCGCCATCTCGGCTGGATGTTCGTTAACATTGCGCACATCCAGTTCGATCGAGTGCTGTTGGAAGAAAGCGAGCGCTTCGTGGCACCAACCACAGCCTGATTTGATGTAGAGTATCGGTTTGGCAGAATCTGTTGTTTTATCCATGCTGTTAGTCCCTGAGAAGATTCTTTATTATCTTATCATCTTGTCTTTTTATCAACTTTGAAAAACAAGACTAGTAAAATGCGGAGGTAATTTTAATTTGTAGCAGACACGTCTTGTAATTGGCTGGGATCGCCCAGCTCCATCTCGGTATTTCTGGATGGAACAAAGAGAGGTAGGAAAGTGAATCCTTCAAACAAAAGCAACAGCGAAACAAAATCTGCGATAGTTCCGCAACAACAAACGGATAAGCAAGCAGAGAAAGCCACTGGGAAACCTACAAAGCTGAACGCTGGGTCTGGAGTGAGAAGATGCTGATGGCCCTCGAAAGGGGGTCAAAGGCGGCAAATGGTTCAGTCTGATGGGATAATGTCGATTCAGAGAGAACCTTGCTGCTGGCATGGGTAAAGGTGCAGACTAACGCAGGGTCCTGTGGCGCAAACGGCATTACAATAGATACCTTTGAAAAAGACAGCCAAAGACGGCTACTCGCCCTGAATGAGTATCTAAAACAAGGTAGCTATAAACCCAAGCCAGTCAAACGGGTACGAATCCCCAAAGCTGGAAGTAAGCACACGCGACCGCTAGGAATCCCCACGGTCACAGATCGGGTAGTACAACAAGCTATACACATGGTGCTCGAACCGATCTATGAGCAACGCTTTGCCGAACAGAGCTACGGGTTTCGTCCCGGAGGCAGATGTCACGACGCGCTCAGGCGTGTGAGTGGACAACTTGCTGATGGCCACACCCA